>Ga0307277_10000326_pt1 | contig 17071 bp, 18 predicted proteins | sample ER_DNA_116_FD_194473 | JGI IMG/M metagenome (GOLD analysis project Ga0307277, IMG submission 194473) | Bulk soil microbial communities from the East River watershed near Crested Butte, Colorado, United States - ER_DNA_116 | ecosystem: Environmental > Terrestrial > Soil > Floodplain | place...
TCGACGCGGATGGCCTTACCCCGTTCCCGGGCTGGGCCGACGGCTTCTATCTGGCGGTGTACGTGTTCCTGGTCGCCGGCATCTTGCTGCTGATCCATGCCCGCGATCCCAGCCGTGACCGCTCGAGCTTCGTGGACGCCTTGATGCTGTCGCTCGGCATCGGGGTGGTCTCGTGGGTGATCCTGATCTCGCCGCAGGCCTACCAACAGGACGTGCCGCTCTCCGTGAAGCTCACGTCGATGGCGTACCCGCTCGCGGACCTGCTGCTCCTTGGCGCCGCTCTCCGATTGGCCGTGGGCGCGGGTCGCAAGCCCATGGCGTTCCGCCTGATCGTGGCCGCGATCGTCACCCTGTTCATCACGGACGCCTTCTACGCATGGATGAACCTCTACACGGACGCGGGTTACCAGCCCGGGAGCGGTTATCTGGAGGCCGGATGGATCGCCTTCTACGTGCTGTTCGGCGCGGCCGCCCTCCACCCCTCGATGCGCGAGTTGTCCGAACCCGTCGCGGACGTCGAGACGAAGCTCACCCGCGGCCGCCTGCTGGTGCTTGCCGGAGCCTCCCTCATGGCGCCGGTCCTCATCGCGTACGAGGGCGCGAAGGGCGAGAACACCGACCTCCCCATCTTGATCGCCGCGACGGTCCTGCTGTTCATCCTCGTCGTGATCCGCATGTGGGGCCTGATGCAGCGGCAGCAGCAGTACGTGCGACATGAGCAGGCGCTGCGCGAAGCCGGGATGGATCTGGTCACGGCCACGAACCGAGACAGCATCCACACCGCTGCGGGCCGCGCCGTCCTCGCGCTGGCCGGTGACGACGTTGCCGTGAGGATCTTCGAGCAGCAGGACGTCCCTGGCGAGCTGGTGGTCGTCGCGGCGCCGGGGGGCGACGACGGCGACGGCGCCATCGGAACCTCGGTCCGACTGTCCGAGCTCGAGGCGTGGAAGCGGGAGCGTCTCGAGGGACGCCACGCGTACCAGGTCACCCTGCGAGACGACATCGCGCAGACGCTCCAGCTCCCGGAGACGCACCGTTCCCTCTTCGTCGCACCCCTGTTCATGCGCGACGAGCTCCGTGGGCTCCTCGTCGTCTCGGCCGTCGAGGAGCTGTCACGGCAGGACGCCGACTCGCTCCAGGCGCTCTCCGCACAGGTCGCGCTCGCGCTCGAGAGCGCCGCTTTGACCGAGGACCTGCTGATCGAGCAGAGCCAGCGGCGATTCGCCTCCCTCGTGAAGAACTCGTCGGACGTCGTCATGGTGACGGAGCCCGACACGACGATCCGCTACGCGAGCCCATCGGCGCATCGGGTGCTCGGGTTCGAACCGGATGAGCTGGAGGGGCGCCGGTTCGCCGAGCTGATCGCCCCCGACGATCGCACGCGTGCGTTGTCCTTCTTGACCGCGATGGCGGACGGGGAGGCTCACGTGGGATTGACGGAGTTCCGGGTGCGTCACCGGGACGGGACGGATCTCTACGTGGAAACGCTTCGCACGAACCTGTTGAAGGACCCGAACGTGAAGGGCATCGTGCTGAACACCCGCGACATCTCCGAGCGGAAGCAGTTCGAGGAGCAGCTGTCGCACCAAGCCTTCCACGATCAGATCACCGGTCTCGCGAATCGCGCGCTGTTCCAAGACCGCGTGAGCCACGCGCTGGAACGCCAAACGCGCGACGGAAGCCCCGTCGCGGTCCTGTTCATGGACCTCGACGACTTCAAGACGATCAACGACTCGCTCGGCCACGCGGCCGGCGACCAGCTCCTGGTCGCGCTCGCCGAACGCTTGGTCGGTCGCCTCCGGACGGCCGACACGGCCGCTCGCCTCGGCGGGGACGAGTTCGGGGTGCTCTTGGAGGATGGCGGTGACGACGGCTTGACGGCCGCCGACGTCGCCGGCCGGATCCTCGAGACCTTGGAGGAACCGTTCGACCTCGACGGGACGGAGGTCTACGCCCGCGCGAGCATCGGGATCTCCGTCGCGGAACCCGACGACCCCGTGGGGAGCGCCGATGAGCTCCTGCGGAACGCGGACGTGGCGATGTACATGGCCAAGGAAGGCGGCAAGGCTCGGTATCAGCTATTCGAGCCGGCGATGCACGACACCGCGCTACGACGGCTGGAGCTGCGTGCCGCGATGCAGCGCGCGATCGATCACGACGAGTTCCGTCTCTTCTATCAGCCCGTCATCGAGCTCCCGACGGGCAAGATCACGGGCGTCGAGGCGCTGATCCGCTGGTTCGACCCGGAGAAGGGGATCGTCCCGCCGCTCGACTTCATCCCGCTCGCCGAGGAGACGGGACTGATCGTCCCGATCGGGCGATGGGTGCTGATGGAGGCATGCAGCCACGCCGCCCGCTTGGCGGAGGCCTTCACCGCTCTGGATCTCCATATGGCGGTGAACCTCTCCGCTCGGCAGATCGCCCGTCCGGAGATCGTCGAAGAGGTGCGTGAGGCGCTCTCCGCGAGCGGACTGGATCCGTCCAAGCTGGTCCTGGAGATCACCGAATCCGTGATGATCCACGACATGGACCTTGCGATCGGACGGCTCAAGGAGCTCAAGACGCTCGGCGTGCAGCTCGCGATCGACGACTTCGGCACCGGGTACTCATCGCTCAACTACGTCCGACGCTTCCCGGTCGACATCTTGAAGGTCGATAAGTCCTTCATCGACGGCGTGACCGAAGGCGGCGAGTCCTCCGCGCTCACCGCGGCCGTGATCGAGCTCGCATCGATCCTGAACCTCAAGCCGGTTGCCGAGGGGATCGAGCGCGCCGACCAGCTGGAACAGCTCATCGCGATGAAATGCGACCTGGGCCAGGGGTTCCTCTTCGCGAAGCCGCTCCCCACCGACGAGCTCGAAGATCTGCTCACGGAGCACATCGCGATGCGGCGCGAGGCCGACGCGCTCGCGGATCGTTCCGACTGAGAGCGAACCCCGTCCGAGCTCCGGAATAGCATCGAGCTCCAGGAGGTAAGAACGGGGGCGAGCCGCGCGATCCCGAACGCGGAGGAGGGAGCCCCAGCCATGGGAAGCGACACGACGATCGGAGCGTTGGCGCTCGAAGGCTTCGACCGAGCGCCCGAGGTGATCCACGTCCCCGCCCCCGAACCGGCAGCCGGAGAGGTGCTCGTTCGCGTCCACGCGGCCTCCGTGAACGCCTTCGACAGCTTCGTGGCGATGGGGATGGCGAAGGCCTTCATGCCCTACGAGTTCCCCGCGGTGATCGGACAGGACGTCGCGGGCGTCGTCGAGGCCGTCGGCGACGGCGTCGAGGGGTTCCGGGACGGCGACCGCGTCTTCGGCACCATCGGGTCCAAAGGCGTCGTGCACGACGGGACGTTCGCCGAGCTCGCCACGCCGCTCGCGCCGGCCTTGGCGCTGACCCCGGCGGCGGTCGACGATAGGCAGGTGGGATCGCTCGGCGTCGCCGGCACGACGGCGATGAGCGCGGTGGACGCGATCGACCCGTCTCGTGGTGCGACGGTGCTGATCGTCGGGGCGACGGGCGGCGTCGGAACCTTCGCGATCCAGCTCGCGGCCGCTCGCGGCGCCAGCGTGATCGCCACGATCAAGTCCGGCGACGAGGACGTCGTGACCGGGCTGGGGGCCGCGGAGACCGTCGACTATTCGAACGACATGATCGAAGCGGTCCGCGAGCGCCATCCCGCCGGGATCGACTCGGTCATCGACCTGGTCAACCGCGATCCCGGGGAGTTCGGCGCGCTCGCGGGTCTCGTCCGCGCCGGTGGGCGAGCCGTCTCGGCGTTGGGCGGGGCCGGTGAGGCGACCCAGATCGGTGGGATCGACGTGGGCAACATCGGCAGCGATCCCTCTCACCTCGGCATGCTCGCCTCCATGATCGAGGAGGGGAAGCTCACGGCCGCGATCAAGCGAACGTATGCACTGTCGGACGCCGCCGTCGCGCTGACCGACTTCGCGAACCAGCACACGGTGGGCAAGCTCGTGATCACGATGCCCGGCGTCTGACGACGAGGTCTACGGAGTCGCGGAATCATCCGTCGGCACCGTCGCGGCGCGGACGTACGCGGACCATGAGGTCCGACCCCGTTCGTCAACCCCGACCGTCGCCAGGAGACGCCCGGTGTCGGGATCGATGATCAGTGTCTCCGTCGAAGGCTCGACCTCGAAGGTGAACCCCTCGCCGGGCCGCCCGAGCGGATCCGCGATGCCCGATCGCAACGTGACCCCGGGAGTTTCGGCCGCGAGCTCGAGCAGACCACGTCGAACGTCGGGCGGGGTGTTGGGCTGCGCCAAGAGGTCTCCGATCCCGGTGAAGACCCCCAACGGTCCGGCGGGCTCCTCGATGACCCGGCCGGCGTGGATCGCCCGACGGAGTCCTTGAGGATCCGAGGGGAGCGACTCGACGTCGACGATCTGGAGTCCTCTCCGTCCATAGCGGTCGACCGAAGATGCTGGAAGCGGCTGGCGTCCAGCCCGGATCCACCTCGTCCGATCCTGGGGCGTCGCGAAGTCCACCCGTTGGATCGTTCTCACTTGACGACCGGAGCCGTTGACGGCGACCCATGTCTGGAGCCGTTCCCGAACGAGAAGGTCCCAGCTCAGCCCCGAGCCCAGATCCTCACCGCTTTCGATCCCTTGGGTTTCGACGTCGGTGTAGAGGAATCCCGCGCCCGGTTCGATCGGCTGGATCGCCGATGCGAGACCCGCGAGTCGTCGCAGCTCCGATGCTGCAGAGACCGCCGGCCCCCCCTGCCCGCTCGGAAGGACCACCTGGAGGACGATGGCGCCGAACGCGAGCGCCGCCGCGACGCCGATCAGAACGGTGTATCGGCGCCGATGGGCGGGCCGGGGCGCGCGTCCGCCGAGGGTTCCCGGAGCGGAGGTTCCCGATCGGCTCTCCTCTTCGATCCGGCGTCCGAGACGCTCCCGGGCACGCGCCTTCGCGGCGTCGTCCCTTTCGGGTGCGCCGAGCGCGTCGCGGATCGTCTCGAAATCATCCATCGGTCTCGGGGGCCTCTGTGGTCGTGTCGTCGTCCGGACCTGGGGCGATCTCTTCGTCGCCTCCATCAGGTGTTTCCCCGAGATCCATCAGCAGTTCCCGCAGCTTCTCCCTGGCTCGGTGGATCCTCGAGCGAACGCTCCCGATCGGGATGGCGAGGACGTCCGCGGTCTCCTGATACGTGAGCTCCCCGAGCACCACCAGCACGAAGGGACTGCGCTGCTCCGGTCGAAGGCCCGAAAGCGCCGTGCGCAGGATCGGCGCCAGGCGGGCAGCATCGAGGGTCTCCATCTCGATCGGATCGGTCGCCTCACGCACCCTCGGCAGGCGCGCGAGCAGGTCTTGTTGGCTCCGCTCCGAACGAAGATGATGCCGGGCGACGTTGTACCCGATCCCGAAGAGCCAGGACCGAGCGGACGGGTACCCGAGGTCATAGGCGGCCCTGCGTTCGAAGGCGATGAGGAACGTCTGTGCCGCGATCTCCTCACCGGCCTCGCGACCGACGATCCGCTGGGTGAACCTTCGGACGGCGTCGTAGTGCCGCTCGAAGACCTCTCGGAACTCCTCGGCGTCCTCGAGGGAGCGGTGGATCAGCTCGGCGTCGGTCGCCTCAGCGCCGGACACGACCCCTCAGGGTTTCCAACGCAGCGAGGACACCTGGTTCGACAAGGCCCCGTAGTTCGCGCAGTTCGGGGTGCAGGTGAGCACGGACCCTCCGAAGTTCGTGTCCTCGAACTTCTTGTTCGTGTCGCACCCTCCGAAACCCTTCCCCGAGCTGAATCGGTCGTCCCACGAGGCGCCGACACTGCCGACGTCCCACACTACCCCGATGGAACAGGTCTCCGGCGCGAAGTAGCTCTTCGATGTTCCGGTGTAGTTGGTGCCAACGAACTCGGTACCGATCAGGACGTCGGCGGTTGCGCTCACGATCGTGTTGGCCGCGAGAACGGCATCGGTCAGCGACGCCCCTGTCGTCCCGTCCGGGACATCGATCGCACCCGAGGACCCGACCGACAGGGCCTCCGCGTAGGTCGGGTAGCAGCCCAAGTCGACCTCCTTCGCGAGGATCGTTCCCGACGCCTCGATCGAGCTGGGAACCAAGAGGACGGCGCAGTTGCTCGACGCCGCCGAAGCGGGAACGGCCGATAGGGAAAGCGTGGCGGCAGCGAGCAGGGTGACGAGCACCGCAGCGTTCGACTTGGACACCGAGATCCTCCCCTTTCACCGATCGCGGTGACCGTAGAGAGCGGTCCATCATCGATGGAAGTGCAGAACCTCGTCGGTTCGTCGTCGATTCGGCATCGTGGTTCGCTCGGTCGAACCGATACCGGAACCGGACGACGGCCTCATGGCAATCAACGGTCAGTGGTACCGACCATCTACCTCGTGGGGATCGATGACCTCGAGCGCATCCCCGAGTTCCTCGATCTCGGGCTCATCGTCGTCGTCGCGCCCGACCCGGCCACGCTCCGCCGGTGGCAGCTCGAGCAAGAGCTCGGCGAACCCGTGATGGACCGGCCGGTGGCCGCGTCGGGGGTCGTCGTGGAGATGGCCGCGCGACGGATCTCGTATCGGGGCGTGCCCCTCAGCCTGAGCGACCGCGAGTTCCGGGTGCTCGCGGGCTTGGTCAACGGAAGAGGCCGTGCCTTCAGCTTCGAAGAGATCCGACGACTGGGATGGGGTGAGGCCAGCCACGTCCCCATCGACATCTACTCGATCCGGTCGCTGATCCAACGGCTCCGAGCCAAGCTGCGAGCGGTGGCGGCGCCGGACACGATCGCGCCCGTTCGGAGCTACGGGTTCCGACTCGAACAAGGTCCCGACACCGCGGCCACGGGAGCCGCTAGCAGATCGAGCAGGGCTAGTCTCGCCAGATGACCTTCGCGTCGACGGCGTGCCGCTTCAGCCAGAGGATCGCGGCCTCCACCGCTTCCGGCCCGGGGAAGTAGTCGGCCGCCAGCATGATGGCTCTGCCCTCGATCTCCAGAGACACGCTGTACGTCTCAGGCCCGATGCGGTGCACCACGAAGGCGCTTCCCTCGCGGACAGGATCGGGTGGCGACTGCACGTCATGGCGCGGGGCCATCGACTCTCCTCTCTCCCCGGGTGGGTGGCACGCTGGATCCACCCCTTCTCAGTAGGTATTGCCCGGGGTGGTCGGGTCGGTTCCCGCTCAGGCGGGAACCGACCCGTGGAAGAGGGCCCACGATGCGGACCGGCGTCGCGCCCGCCCGTTGCGCTTGTCGGCATGCTAGGTTGATGCGTCCGCCTGAGCCGTGCCCGATCGGATCGCTGCCCGCGACCTCGCTCGACCGCGGCACCGCCAACCACATGACCTGGGCCCCGCAGGGACGGCCTCAGGAACGGAAGGAGTCGCTGTGCTCGCCCGGTTCGGACTCACGGTTTCGCTCGCCACCTTGGTTGCTGCGTCCCTGGTCGGCTCGGCCGCATCCGCCGATCCCGTCACCGGCGGATCGTCCGCTGAGCATGCACGTGCCCCGGGCAACGCCAAGTACCCGTGGGGGTCGGGCATCGCCCGGTTCGTTCCCGGTCATGTCGTCGTGGTGTGGAAGGAGAACGCACCTCGTCAAGCGACGCGGGCGCTGAACGCGCGCCTCGGCACGCGGATGGTCGCCCCGACGTCGGGGTTGAACGTCGACGTCGTGCAGGTCAGCGCTGGAACGTCGGTCCGAACGATGATCCGGCGCTACCAGCGATCCCCGCTGGTCCGGTTCGCCGAGCCGGACCGGATCGCCAGCGTCGCGGCCATCCCGAACGACCCGCTCTTCGATCAGCAATGGGCACTCAACAACACGGGTCAGTTCCACGAGATGACCAACCAAAGCTTCGGTTTCGGCCAGCAACGGCACGGCACCGCGGGGGCCGATGTCCAGGCGCCCGCGGCCTGGGACGCGCAGACCGTTCATGGACCCGCGGTCGTCGCCGTGATCGACACCGGCGTCGACATCAACCAGCCGGACCTCACGAACCGGTTGTGGGTGAACCCGGGAGAGACTCCGAACGATGGCTTGGATAACGACGGGAACGGCTTCGTCGACGACGTGAACGGCTGGGACTTCCAGGGGAACGACAAGAACCCGACGCCAACCAACTCGCTCGACGACTCGCACGGCACGCATGTTGCGGGCATCGTCGCGGCGGAGAACGACAACAACGAGGGGATCAGCGGTGTCTGTCCGGACTGCACGATCATGGCGCTGCGGATCGGCACGGCCGCGTCCCTCACGCTCGGGAACGAGCTGAAGGCGATCAACTACGCGATCCGCAACCACGCCGACGTGATCAACCTGAGCCTCGGCGACCCGGTGTGGTCGAAGGCGGAGCGTGCCGCGATCGCGAGGGCGGGCAAGGCCGGCATCTTGGTCGTGGTGGCCGCCGGGAACTCGAGCATGGACAACGACATCCAGTTCTACGAGCAGCCGCAAGGTCAGCCGCCGAGCTGGGCTCCGTCGTATCCGGCCAGCTACACCCTCAAGAACATCCTCGCCGTGGCGGCCAGCAACGACCGCGACCAGTACGGCTACGTGTCCCAGTGCCAAAGCCAACACATCCCGCTGTGGCAGTGCGGCTTCACGAGCTGGGGGCATGACTCGGTCGACGTCGCGGCGCCGGGCGTCGACATCCTGAGCACCGTGAAAGCAGGTATGTCATTGGGGCATACCTATCCGAACGACGAGTTCTTCGATGGCACGTCGATGGCCGCCCCGATGGTCGCCGGGATCGCCGGGCTCGTCCGCTCGGAGCATCCGGCGTATTCGGCCCTGCAGATCAAGAACGCGATCATGCATTCCGTCATCCACCCCGCCTCGCTCAAGCTCTACGACGCCTGGGGACCGGAGGCAGGGGTCGGAAAGGCGTTGCTCACCGGTCACTTCACGCGGACGCAAGGCCGGGTGAACGCCCGCCGTGCACTCACGAGCTCGAACTCGAACGCGACGCCGCTCACCGACGGCAACATCGACGGCGCCAAGGCCTTCACATCACCGACGGTTGGCCACGTGTCCTGGCCGGCAGACGCGAACGACGTGTACAAGCGGAAGCTCCGGAAGGGAACCCGCTACCAGGCCGTGCTGAACGGCCCTGCCGGCTCGGACATGGACCTGTGGGTCTGGCGACCGGGGACGACCGAGATCTTCCAGTTCACCCCGGGCTGCTTCGTCAAGGGAGGACGGTGCCCGGCGTTACAGGCGGTCTCGGGCGGACGGACGGCCGACGAGAAGGTCACGTTCAAGGCGCCGAAGACGGGCGTCTTCTACATCCAAGTGAACGGGTGGTACTCGGGCGGACGGTACGCGCTGACGTTCAAGAAGGTCTGACGCGAGCGGGATCGCGGGCATGGCGACGATCGACGACGTCCGACGTTTGGCCCTCAGCCTTCCGCGGACCCACGAAGCGCTCGTCCGCGATCGCGTGAAGTTCCGGGTGGGGCGGATCGTCTATCTCGCCTTCTCGCGCGACGAGACCGAGATGGGGTTCGCCTTCCCGAAGGAAGAACGCGAGGCGCTCGTTTCCTCCAGACCTTCCGCGTTCCATATGCCGTCGCCGTCAGACCTGCGTTACAACTGGGTGGACGTTCGGCTCGATGCGATCGACGACATCGAGATGGAGGAGATCGTCATCGACGCCTGGCGGATGGTCGTACCGAAACGGGTCGCGATCGCGCACCTCGGCGACTGAGTCCCGGCGTTCGGTCAGGCGGCGCGCGACGGCCGGCGGAGCCGCTCCAGCACCTCCTGGGCGGGGTCTAGGGCGCGTCGACAGCGCCTGCGAGTCCGCGGATCCAGTCGCGCAGGACGTCTCGCTCCTCCATCGGGCGCTTGGGAGCGTCCTGGACGACCCGCCCGGACCGGGACCGCTGGTAGAAGGGCCGGCGCTCCTCGTGGATGGCGCAAGTGTTCGTCCCGTTGTAGACGGAGAGCCGCGTCTCGCAACCGTCGGCCCGACAGACGCGGCCGGTCGCATACCTCCTCGAGCTCTTGACGTCGCCCAGGCTACGGCCCTGCATCGCGTTCATCGCCCGATCCTCCGTTCGCTGGTGTCAGCCGGTTGCTACCCCTCTCGCACGGGGGGCAAACGAGGATCCTTGGAACGAGGCTCGGGGCGCTCGGTATGCCTCACCTGATCTTCCGCAGTGCCTCGACGAGGTCCCACTTCCCCATCTTCGAGCGACCAGGGATGTTCCGCCTCTTGGCCTCGTCGTAGAGCTGCTGCCGCGTGCGGTCTTCCAGCCCACGACCCGGTTTGCCGCCTCGTGCCCGAGCGCGAGCGGCCTGCCGGCCCATATCCTTCCGAACCGCGGCGGGAAGATGCGCGATCGTCCGTTGCCGCTTCGCCGCCGTCCGTGCCTTCTTGATGTTCCGCTTGGCCGCGGTCGTTTGCTTCCGCGTCGCCATCTCGATCACCTCCTCGTCCGTACGCGGCGTCCGTTTCCCGCTCGGAGAGCGTCGCAAACGCGTCCGTCGTGGCCCGAAGCCCGGGATCCGCACGAGGGTTCGCGCGCCACCGGATCGGGTACATCCGGCATGGAGGTGAGCGATCATGACCATCGGGACGACCACTCCCACACGGAACGCCACGGGGACCGTGATGCGTATCGTGCTCACGCTCGTTGGAGCGGGCATGATGGTGTTCGGCGCCTTCATGCCCTGGGTCCGAGACGTGCTCGGGACGAACCTGAGTTGGAAGGCCTTCTACTCCACGGATCTTGGGCACGCCCACAGCTTCGTCGAGAGCGTAGGGTTCGTGTTCATCGTGCTTGCGCTCCTCGGCATCGTCGGACTCGCGGCACGGACCGGCGGGCTCGGCCGGCTCGCGGGCGCCCTCGGGATCGCGGGCTTCGTGTTGTTCGCGATCCAGGTGTTCCGTGCGAGCGGCCAGAACATCGAAGGGCTCGACACCAGGATCGAGATCGGCGCGTGGCTCGCGCTGGCGGGATCCGTGATCGTGCTGATCGGGGGGTTCCTCTCGACGCCGGAGCCGGTCGCGTACGAGGCGTAGGGAGAACGACGGAGACGTCGCGGAGATGCGAAGCACGCGCGCATGCGCATGCTTCGCTCAGGCGGTCGTGGTGGATCTGATCGTCGCGTTCGATCCGTCGACGCTGACGGAGGGGAACAGGCCCATGAGCAGGTCCACGCGGCGGTACGGAAGATCGGCGGGTTCGGCTCCGACATCGCCGATACCGTCGGCGCGCAGCGTCCAGCCCTCGTCGTCGGCGATCAGCTCGATCCGGAGGCGCTGCGACCCCCCCTCAACCGCGCTCGCGAGGAGCTCCGACACCGCGAGGGCGAGGTCCTCCACCTGCTCGGTCGGCACGCCAAGATCGTTGGCCACGGCGGTCACGAACGCGCGCAGGGTGACTCCCATGCGTGGGTCGGTCGGAACGTCCACGGCGGCGCCGCTCATCCCGCGACCCTCAGCGGAGGTCGTCGACGGTCAGCACGCGCGCGATCGAGGGCTCGAGCCCGGTCAGGCTGAGGAGCTTCGCCACCGGGGACGCATCGGGTGCGATGAGCACCAGCTCGCCTCCCAGCTCTCGAACATGCTTGAGGCAGGCGACGATCGCACCGAGTCCGCTCGAGTCCACGAAGCCGACCCCGGTGAGGTCCAGGGCGACCTTCAACGGTCCGTCCGGGTTCATCTCCCGAACGCGCTCGCGGAGTCCGGGCTCGGTCGCAAGGTCGAGCTCGCCGGCGACCGCGAGGACCGTCCACGTCCCCATCGTGCGACCCTCGATCACGAGCTCGATATGAACCGCCCCCTCCTCGACCGTCACAGAGGTCCCCGCCGAACGCCGGCCTAGTATAGGTGGAGCCTTTGGACGACCTCTCGACACCCATCACCGTGAACGTGGCGGCGCGGCCGGATGCGCTCCATATCTTGCGCGTCGTGGCTGCAAGTGCGGCCGCGTTGCTCCAGTTGCCCTTCGACGCCGTTGATGAGGTGCGGATCGCCGTCGATGAGGCTGGGATCCTCTTGCTCGATTCCTCGCCGGATGCCGACGCTCTGCAGCTCGAGATCGCGACGAGCGACGGGTCCTTGCTGATCACGTTGGGAACGGATGCCCCCGCGACCGAGTGGCCGCGACCGAGCGACCGCGAGAGCTGGTCCTGGACGGTGATCCAGGGACTCACCGTGAACCCGCGCTTCGTCTCCGGTGACGACGGAAGACCGGCGATCCGGTTCCGGACACGATCTCCCATGAAGACGCCGTGAGCGAGGAAGACCGGCCGGCCGGCGACGCGGATGGAGCCGTCGAACTCTTCCGCCGGCTCCCCGATCCTGCTGCTCGAGAGGAGCTCGTCGAGCGCTTCCTGCCGCTCGCCCGTCACCTCGCCCGACGGTTCGCGGGACGTGGAGAATCCCTCGACGATCTCATCCAGGTTGCCGACCTCGGCCTGTTGAATGCGGTCGATCGATTCGATCCGGATCGTGGGGTCCAGTTCACGACCTTCGCGGCGGTGACGATCACCGGCGAGCTGAAGCGCCATTTCCGCGACCGCGGCTGGTCGATACGCGTTCCTCGGTCGTTGCAAGAGTCGGCGCTGCTCGTTCATCGGACGTTGGAGACGCTGTGGCAGGAGCTCGGTCGGTCGCCGACCATCACCGAGATCGCCCGACAGGCTGACCTGACGGAGGAAGCGGTGATCGAGGCGATGGATGCCATCCAGGCCTACTCGCCCGCTTCGTTGGACGCCGCCGTCTCCGAGGACGGGACGGCGATGGGCGAAACCGTCGGTCACGTCGACCCGTCGTTCGAGATCGCCGAAGGGTGGGCGTCGGTTGCCCCGGCGCTGGAGAAGCTGCCCGTCCGAGAGCGCCGCATCCTGTACCTCCGCTTCTTCAAAGGGATGACCCAGACCGAGATCGCGCAGGAGATCGGGATCTCGCAGATGCACATCTCGCGGTTGATCGCCCAGAGCCTCGAGCGCGTCCGGAGCGAGATCCGAGGAACCGAGGCTCGGGGCCACGACGCGGGCGAACCGGAAGGGAACCGCCGCTAGCTCCGATGCTTCATCACTCGGTCCGGCGTTCCCGGATCCGGCCGCAAGGCTCGCTCGAGCGTTGCGGGAGATGCCGAGATCTCCTTCAGCGCTTCCCCGACGGCGCGCGCGGAGCTGTCTGCTTCGGCGACGTCGCCGAGCGACACGATGCCAACGAGCCGCTCGCCTTTCACGACGGGCAAGCGCCGGATCCGTTCCGCCGCCATCAGCGCGCGGGCCTCCGAGACCTGGGCGTCCGGGCTGATGGTGAAGATCGACCGGCGAGTGGCGACGTCGCCCACGTGGATCCCCTTGGGATCCGCACGGTCTCCGAGGACCCGGATCACCAGGTCCCGGTCCGTCACGATGCCAACGAGGTGGCCATCGCCGTCAACCACCGGAGCCGATCCCACGTCGTGCGAACGCATCACCCCCGCCACATCGAAGGCGTCCATCTCCGGAGAGACCGTCTTGACGTCCTCCGTCATCACGTTCCGGACCAGGAGCATCCGCTCGCCCTCCTTCAGCATGGGAGCTTTGGGTACGAACCGCTGTGGTTGCGTTCCCCGAACCGACAGGCATGAAACGTCGATCCGCGCGCATATCGGATGTTCGCTCGGGGTATGCGGGACTCGTCGGATCGCGAGGAGGTCACGAGTCATGCCACGCCGGGACTGGAACGCGAAGCTCGATCGAGAGTACGAACGTCTGTACGAGCAGCTGGCGCGGGCCGGAGCCGCGAGGCTAGGTCCCCGGCGTCCGGTCCGATCCCTTCATGACGTGCGTCCGAGACGGCCACGGCCCATGGGGGCCCGCCGCACCGCCTGATCAGGATCGCGTTGCTCCCTCGGGCAGCCCCACCTTCGGATCGGGGCCCCAGCGGGAGCTTCGGCCAGATGACAGTCGTGACATCCCGGTAGCGGCAGAGCAGGCAGGCGCCTCCGCACGAAGGTGACAGTCCTGTCATGACGCTTGCAGCGAGCGGGATCCGCGGACCATCGTTGGGCGTCAGAACGTTTGCGCGTCTGGACGAGGGGGTTGGATGGTGCGCTCGTTGCGGTCATTCCGGTCGGTCCGGTCGGTACGGTCGGTACGTGGTGCGTGGAGGTTCCCGGTACTCGTCGCGGTCGGGATGATCGTGGCGTCGTCGTGCTCGTCGTCATCCAGCTCGGGGGGCGGCGGGGTCACGCCGGCCGCCACGATCTTCGTTCAGAACTTCCGATACAACGGTGTTCCGACGACGTTGTCGTCGGGCATCGTGACCTTCCTGTTCGAGAACAAGGAGTCGTTCCCGATCACGCACGAGATGATCCCGATCGCGCTGCCCACGGGGAAGACCGCGCAGGACGTCATCTCCGCGGCGCAGGCGAGCGGGCCAACCGGCGGAACGGCTTCCGAGGACCTGTGGCTGCACATCGGGGGCGACTTCGGGCCCGCGGACACCGGGGCGAGCGTCGTCGAAACCCTCTATCTCCCGCCGGGGGACTACGCGTTCGCGTGTTGGCAGACCGGCACCCAGAGCGGCGGCGAGAACGGACCACCGCACGCCGCGAAGGGGATGGTCGCCCAGTTCACCGTGACCTGACCGGGGTGGATCCGATCCGAACCGGTCGCACGGCCCGAGGAGCCAGGTACCTCGCCGGAGCATCGCTCCTGTTCCTGGGCGGATGCGCCAAGGAGGGGATCTCCCCGCAGGGGCAGGACGTCCATCAGCTCTACACGGTCATCATGATCCTCGCGGCACCGGTGTTCCTCGCCGTCGAGGGACTGCTCGTCTGGTGCGTCCTGCGCTACCGCAAGCGTGATAGCGCCCCGGCGCCCCAAACGCTCGGTGGGAACCGCTCGCTGGGGGTCTTCTTCGCGATCCCGGCCATCATCGTCGCCACCCTCTTCCCCTTCGGCGAAGCGACGCTGATGAAGATCGAGAAGGCGGAAGTCCCGCAGGTGAAGATCCACGTCGAGGGGTTCCAGTGGGAATGGACCTTCCTCTATGTCAATGAGGGCATCTTCGTCTCCGGCAAGACGGCCTCGGACGTGGCTCCGCAACAACCCGCGCAGATGTACCTGCCCGTCGACGAGCCGGTCGAGATCGACCTGACGTCCCGTGACGTGATCCATTCCTTCTTCGTCCCGGATCTGTTGTTCAAACGCGACGCGATCCCCGGACGCACGACCTCGTTCACGTTCACCCCGACCGTGCTCGGGACGTTCCACGCCCAATGCGCGGAGTTCTGTGGCCTGTTCCATTCGAAGATGACGTTCGACGTGCACGTCGTTTCTCCGCCCGACTACTCGGCTTGGATCTTGCAGGAACGGAAGGCCGCCGCGAGCGTCACGTGTGCGCCCAGCGGGACTCCCCTGACGCTGATCGCGCACAACATCTCGTGGAACACGAACTGTCTCGCGGTTCCCGCCAAACAGCCGTTCACCGTGAGCGTCACGAACGAGGATGACGGGATCCAGCACAACTTCTCGATCTACGACAGCTTCTTCGAGAAGAAGACCTACTTCACCTCGCCGAAGCTGACCGGGCCGGCCAGCGAGACGTTGAACGTCGGGGGGTTGCCGGCAGGGCACTACTACTTCCAATGCGATGTCCATGGGCCCGCGATGTCGGGATCGTTCGTCGTCGCGGCCCCAGGATCGAGCCCAGGATGACGACGGAGGTCACGGTATGGCGGTGAAAGAGGCACCGACCGCGGCGCTCGCGCCGGAACCCGAACGCGGCCGGTTCCTCGACTGGCTCACGACGACCGACCACAAGAAGATCGGGCTCCTCTACCTCATCAACAGCTTCGCGTTCTTCGCCGTGGCGGGCCTCTTCGCGCTGTTGATGCGGACCGAGCTCGCCCGTCCCGGGACGCAGATCTTCGCCCCGCACGCGTACAACCAACTGTTCACGCTCCACGGGACGCTGATGATCTTCCTGGTCATCTTCCCCCTGCTCGCGGGGTTCGGGAACTACTTCGTGCCCCTGCAGATCGGCGCGCTCGACATGGCCTTCCCCAGGATCAACGCCCTGTCCTTCTGGCTGCTCCCCGCCGGCGGGCTCACGATCCTTGCGGGGTTCCTCACCCACGGCGGGGCCGCGGCGGCCGGATGGACCGGCTACCCACCGCTCGCGGAACAGCTCGGCACGGGGCAGGACCTGTGGATCGTGGGCCTGATCCTCGTCGGCACCGCATCGATCCTGGGGGGCATCAACTTCGTCGTGACGATCCTTCGGATGCGGGCGCCCGGCATGACGATGATGCGGATGCCCGTGTTCACGTGGAGCATCCTCGCGACCTCGCTCCTCGTGATCCTCGCCGCGCCCGTCCTCACGGCTGGACTGATCATGGTGTTCTCGGACCGTCAGCTCGGTACGAGCTTCTTCGACGCGAACCGAGGAGGCGTCGTCATCCTGTGGCAGAACGTCTTCTGGTTCTTCGGCCATCCCGAGGTGTACATGCTGATCCTCGGAGCGTGGGGCGTCGTCACGGAGATCATCTCGGTGTTCTCGGGCAAGCCGATCTTCAGCTATCGGGGCGTGATCCTCGCGTTCCTGTTGATCACGGCGCTGTCCTTCAGCGTGTGGGCGCATCACATGTTCGCGACCGGAGCGGTCGAGCTGCCGTTCTTCAGCGTGACCACCGAGCTGATCTCGATCCCGACGGGCGTGCTGTTCTTCATCTGGCTGGCGACGCTCTGGCGCGGGAAGCTCCGGTTCGAACCCCCGATGCTGTTCGCGCTTGGCTTCATCGCGATGTTCCTGATCGGAGGGATCGACGGCGTCTGGGCGGCGTCTCCCGCGATGGACTTCGCGATCCACGACACCTATTGGGTCGTCGCCCACCTGCATTACGTGCTCTTCGGGGGCACCCTCTTCGGCGTGATGGCGGCGATGTTCTATTGGTTCCCGAAGATGACGGGGCGGATGCTCTCCCGGCCGTTGGGGATCTGGCAGTTCTGGCTCCAACTGATCGGGTTCAACCTGACGTTCTTCCCCATGCACATCCTCGGCCTGCGCGGGATGCCTCGGCGGATCGCCGACTACCCGCCCGACCTCGGGTGGAGCTTCCTGAACCTCCTGGCATCGATCGGTG
>Ga0307277_10000327_pt1 | contig 17049 bp, 13 predicted proteins | sample ER_DNA_116_FD_194473 | JGI IMG/M metagenome (GOLD analysis project Ga0307277, IMG submission 194473) | Bulk soil microbial communities from the East River watershed near Crested Butte, Colorado, United States - ER_DNA_116 | ecosystem: Environmental > Terrestrial > Soil > Floodplain | place...
GCGATCGGGATCGCGCTCGGCGGCGTGCTCGGGTTCACGACTGCGCTCGGCCAGCGCGTCACGGCGGCACCCGCCGCGGGTGTCGCCGGCCTCCCGAGCAAGGCCCCCGGTGTCGCCGGCGGCCCCGCTGCCTCGAACAGCTCCCATCCGACCGTCGTGCCGCCATCCGGCACACCCGCGCCGTCGGCCGCTCCCGCGGGCCAGATCCCGCCGATCAGCCGCTCGGCGCTGCTCCAGGCTGTCGCGGTCAACGGCCGCCTGCAGGCGGGAGGCGCCGCGCTCAAGGCGGCCCTCGGCGCCCGGTCCTTCGATGCCTCGACCGTCGCCGACGTCCTCCGGACGATGTCGGCCGATTCGGTCTTCGGCCAGCAGCTGGCCGGGCGACTCGCCGCCTGGTCCGGCTCCGCGATGCTTGCCCAGGATCTCGACGCGCTGTATGGCGACGTGCATGACACGGCCACCGAGGCGCTCGTTGCGTCCGTCCGGGATGCGGCCGCCTATCGGTCCGCCGCGACGAAGATGCTCAAGATCCTCGGCCCACTGTCCGCGCTCGATGCCGATGCCGGCGCGCTCGCGGGGCAGGTCGGCCTCGACACCGCACCCTCCGCCGCTCCGTAGCCGGGCGCGGCCCGGGCCGGGCGGGCTCGGCAGCCGGCGCGCGGCCCCGTACCCGCCGATTACGGCTGGATCGGCGGCACCACCGGCCCGGCCGGCGGTGAGGACCGAGCCGGACCCGTCGGCGCGTAGCCCGTCAGCTCGACGTACGCCTCGCCCCCGATCGGCCGGCCGTTGCGCGTCGCCGCGAGATGCTGCGAGCCCTCCCAATAGACGACCCCGCTGGTCTGGCGGGTGTCGAGCTCCTGCCCGGCGACCGTGGGCGTGAGATCGACCTTGAGTCCCTCGCGGGGGATCGCCACTCGCCAGCCAGCCGGATAGACCGCGCCCGTGGCTGGACTGGTCCAATGCCGGATGACCGCGACCGTGAACGCGTCGCGAGGCAGGTTCTCGGTCGAGCCATCAGCCCGGACGAGCGTCCCGTAAACGAGCGGATACGACCCGTCCCCATTCCGGACGAGCGACAGCGTCACGTCGGTGCCATCGCCAAGGTTCATCGCGAACCAGTCCCACCCGCCGCCCCCGACCGTGATGAAGTCACCCCACTGATGGTCGAACCAGGCGATGCCCTCGACCCGCAGCGCGGCCCCGTCGATCGTCACCGATCCGGCGGCTTCCATCCGGGTCCGTGAGTAGTAGTACGACGATCCGCCTGCCCCGAAGTCGATCCAGCCGTCGCCGTCGTGGAGCGCCGCAGGCTTCGTCGAGCGCAGGCTCAGCTCGATCCCCGCACCTCCCGGCGACCCAGCCGCCGCTGCCTCGGGACCGGAGAACGGGGCCAGCAACCGGTCCGTGCCGCCTGCGCCGCTCATCTGCCAGCCGCTTGGCCCGCCGATCGCGAAGGCGAAGCCCGGTGTCCCGGCAGGGCGCGTGTCGACCTGCGGACCAATCTCGGTGCGCTGGGCGTAAAGGAACCGGTCGCCCGTCTCGTCGGTGATCGCCAGGTGAGAAGCCCAGGTCACCGGAAACGAGCCGCGCTCGGCTCGGAAGACGACGTCCTCGAATCCAAAGAGGCGGCCGTCGTCAGCCCGGAGGTGTCCCGTGTAGTACCACCACTCGGTCAGGCGGTCGTGCGGCGCGTCGTCTTTTGGCAGCGAGATCGGCTGCGGGTCGACGATGGCGGCTGGCGCGGGCGATGCCGATGGCGGGAGGGGATGCGGCGCAGCGGCATTGGCGAGGATCGGCGTCGTGCAGCCGGCGAGCAGCGGCCCGGCGGCGAGCAGGAGGGCAATCGCGGCCGCCTCGACCGCAGGCACGCGGCGAAGGCCCGAGGGCAGCCACCAGTTCCAATGACCGAGGAGGCGCATCGTCGCGGGCACGAGCAGCGCCCGCACGACGGTCGCATCTAGGGCGACCGCCAGGGCCATGCCGATCCCGAGCGCCTTGATGAGGACGATGTCGGCGAACGCGAACGACCCGGCCACGAGGACGACGATCAGCGCGGCGGACGTGACGATCCTGCCGCTTCGCTCCAGGCCACGGGCGACGGCCTCGCGGTTGTCGCCGGTTCGGTCCCATTGCTCCTTCATCCGGGTAAGGAGGAAGACCTCGTAGTCCATCGACAGCCCGAACAGCACGCAGAAGAGGATCACGGGCTGAGTCGTCTCGACGAACCCGAGCGGCTGGAAGCCGAGGAGCGCCGACAGGTTACCGTCCTGGAAGATCCACACGAGCGCCCCGAAGCTCGCGACGATCGACAGGGTGTTCATGATCAGGGCCTTGGCCGGAAGCACGACCGATCGGAGCAGCAGGAACAGCACGAGATAGGTCGTCACGATGATGAAGAGCGCCGTTCGCGGGAAGTCGGCCGCGATCCGCCCCACGACATCGCTGACGTCGGCCGCGCCGCCGCCGACGAGCACCGTCATCCCCGGTGGCGGTGCGAGCCTGCCGGTGGGACTGCGGAGGTCGGCGACCAGCGCTCGTCCCTCGTCGCGGTTCGCACCGAACGGCGTGACCACCGTGAACGCCGTCAGGTCGCCGCGGGTCGTTGCCGCGAGCGCGGTCGCGATGAACCGGTCGCGCGGCCCGTTCGGATCGGCATAGAGGAGCTGGTACTGATCGAGGCGCAGCCGCGGATCGACGTCGACGAGCGAGTCGACGCGGCGGATCCGCGGGTCGGCGGCCAGGCGCCGGGAGTAGTCGTAGAGCGCGGCCACATTCGCCGGTGTCGTGGCCGGCCCGTTGGTCCGGATCGCCAGGGCGATCGGCGCGAACTCGCCCTCGCCGAACGTCGTCGCCAACCGATCGAACGCGGCCCGGGAGGGGACGCCCGCCGGCAGGATCGTCGAGTCGGGGGAGTTGAAGCGAACGTGGAGGAACGGCGAGCCGAGGACGATCAGCACCGCCAGGGTCGGAACGAGCACGGCGACGGGGTGCTGCATGACCCGCCGCGCGAGACGGGCCCACGGGCCGTTGGGGTCGTCGCTGGGCACGACCCGGCGAACCGCCAGCGCATCGATCCGTCCGCCGACGATCGCCAGCATGGCCGGCAGGAGGGTCAGGGCCGAGATCACGGCCAGGAAGACAACGACCGCGCCGGCGATCCCAACAGAGCGGAGGATCATGAACTCGAACAGGACGAGCCCGATGAGACCGAGGAGCACGGTCAGCCCCGAGAAGAAGACCGCTCGGCCGGCCGTCGCGACCGTGGCCTCGACCGCGGCCGCGACCCGCTCCGCGTCCGGCTGGCCGGCGCGCGCCGCCATTTCCTCGCGGAAGCGGCTCGTCATGAGCAACGAGTAATCGACGCCCAGACCGAGGCCGAGAAGCGTCGCCAGATTCAGGACGAAGATGCTCATCGGGGTCACGCTCGCCACGAGGAAGATCGCCGCAAGCGCCACGATCACCGCGGACCCGCCGACGATCAGGGGAATGGCCGCCGCGACGACCGAGCCGAAGACGACGAGGAGCGCGATCGCCGCCAGTGGCAACGAGACGACCTCGCTCCGCCGCAGGTCGGCCTCGGAGACGGATTGGACGTCGCCGTAGAAGGCCGGTCCGCCGGCGAGCTGGACCTCGAGATCGGCCGGCTGGCCGAGGGCGGCTCGGATCCCCGGCAGGGCTGCAGGCGAATCGTCCGGGGCGATCGACAGGAAGACGATGTCGTAGGCCGTGTGCCGATCCTGCGCGACCTGCCGGGGGGCGAGGGTGTGGGGCAGGATCCGGACGACATACGGGGCGGCCACGACACCCTGGATCGCCTCGGCGGCGGCTTGCTCGAAGGCCGGCGTTCCCGTCTGGGAGACGTCGCTGTGGAGGACGACCACGACCGCCGACGGTGGCGCGCCCAGCTCCTGCTGCAGGAGCGCCTTGGCACGAGCCGATTCGAGATCCTCGAGGATGAACCCGCCGGCCCGCAGCTCGCTGACGACCTGTGGCGCCAAGGGGATCGCACCGAGCAGCACGATCGCCCAGACGGCGACGATCGCCCATCGACGCTGGACGGCAAAGCGCCCGAGGCGGGCAAAGACATCGGGCGTGATCGAGCGCCTGCGCCATTTGAGGGGAGTCACCACGTCGCGTCCATGCTATCGGGAGACCGTCGTCATCGACGGTTGGGGCAGGCGCGGGAGCCCTCTCCGAAGGCCGCGGGATCGCGCCCGACGGCGTCCGGCACGGGCCGATCGGGCCGCCGCTTCTGCTAGCATCAGCCGGCATCCCTGCGAGTCGCCAGCGAGGGCCCCGGTGCAGCTCTTCGTCATCTTCTTTTCGCGGCCCGTCGAGTTCGGTATCGCGACCGCGATCACGGTCGTGATGCTCCTGATCCTGCTCCGCTCGGCGATGTCGGCCGAGGGCCCGTCCCGCCTCGGCCGGATGATGGGTCGACCGACGACGAAGTTCGTGTTCGGCTTCCTGTTCCTCGCCTGGGCGGTCGCGTTCGGGATCGGTCTCCAGCTCGTTCCGCACGAGGGAGCCAACTCCCCTTACGGCGGCCTCGGGCTGATCGGAATGTTCGTCGGCTTCTTCATCATGATGGGCTTCATCTGGTCGGTGATCGGGGAGTAGCCCGACCGCGAGCCGCGCCACCCGCTTCGCGACTCGCGCGTCCAAGGCCCATGCCACGAACCAGGCTCGTCGGCGGCTCCCTGATCGGCTTCGTCGTCGCCGCGTGCGTCGCCCTTCCGGTGCCTTCGAGCCCACCTCCGATCGCCGGCTCGCCGCCTTTCTCCGTTCGGCCGTCCCTTGCCACGCCTGCTCCGCCGATCGCCACGCCCGAGCCGACAACACCGACGCCTGCTCCCACCATTCCGCCAGGCCTCGTCACCACCGCTTTGGTCGAACACGACGGGGTGAGGGTCACGATCGAACTCGAACGCAATCCCATGCCGGCCGGCGAGCCGACGTGGGTCAAGACCACCGTCACGAACGTCGGGCGTGACGACCTGACCTGGTTCCACGACGGGTGCGCGATCGCGGTGGGCGTCAACGGGCAGATGAAGGATGCCGGCTATCGAGCCGGAGCCTCCCTCCAGGCACCGTTCCAGACATGGAAGGGATACCTGCTTGACGTCCGGACGATCCGCGATGGCGACGTCTGGATCGGCTTCACGCCCGAGCGGTTCATCGGAAAGGGCTCGTTCGCCTGCAGCGACGTCGGCATCGGCGATCGCGTGCGACCCGGCGCATCGATCTCCCGACGGGCGCAGTGGAATGGTCTCGGCTACCTCTATGGGCCGCCACCGCCGACCGGCATGGTCGACCTCGTCGGGTCATTCAGCTACTACTGGCGCGAGTCGACCGGCGAGCCCGATGACATCACGAAGCAGGTGATCGACGTCCCCCTTCGGACGTGGGTGCTCGGCGGGTCGGATGTCTTGCTCGACCCGGGAGAGGCAGTCGACGCGGCGCTCGCCGACCCGCGCCTTCCGCGCGTCCTGGCCCGCCTGGAGCTCCGCAACGCCAACGAGCCGTACCTCCGCTACGACGTGGTGACTTCGACGTACGCGATCGGCGTCCTCGTCGACGGCAACCCACCCCAGATCCCGTCCACCCTCCACACGGCGATCGTCGATGCCCACACGGGTGACGTGCTCGACTTCGTCGAACGGATCTGGGACTGGCAGGCCGAAGGCAATCCCTGAAAGAGCTGCCGGCCGGGTAGCAGAGGACCTTCGGTGGCTGGACCGTGGCTTCGGCGCCGCGCTATCATCCCGAAACATTCAGTCTGCATAGCTTTTATGCGCCCAGCTGCGGCGGATCCGCCACGCTGGGTGGCCACGCACCAGGAGGCCCAGCCGAGTTGGACGCCCACGAGATCAAGGCCGCGATCGCCCGCCAGGACGCGGAGCATGCCGCCACCGAGGCGCCCTTCGTCAACCGGCGCGACCCGGCGCGGGCGCTCGGGCCGGACGGCCGACCAGCCGTCAGCCGGCGCGCCCCGATCTGGGACGACATCCCCGACGAGAAGTGGAACGACTGGCGCTGGCAGCTGAGCCACCGGGTGAACGATCTCGAGGAGATCGAGCAGATCCTCAACCTCACCGACGACGAGCGTGAGGGCCTGTCGGCCAAGGACAAGTTCCGGGTCGACATCACGCCGTACTTCATCAGCCTGATCGACCCGGACGACCCGAACGACCCGATCCGCCGCCAGGTGATCCCGCTTGGCAGGGAGCAGCAGGCGTTTACCGCGATGATGGAGGACTCCCTCGCCGAGGATCGCCACTCCCCGGTGCCCGGCCTCGTGCATCGCTACCCGGATCGGGTGCTGATGCTCGTCACGACCCAGTGCGCCAGCTACTGCCGCTACTGCACGCGGTCGCGGATCGTCGGCGACCCGACCCAGAACTTCAACCGCAAGGACCACGAGGCCCAGCTCGACTATCTCCGCCGCACCCCGCAGGTCCGCGATGTCCTGATCAGCGGCGGCGACGGCCTGACCCTCGCCCCGAAGCTGTTCGAGTCGATCCTCCGCGGCCTCCGCGAGATCCCCCACATCGAGATCATCCGGATCGGCTCGCGGGTGCCGGTCTTCCTGCCGCAGCGGATCGACGACGAGCTGTGCGATGTCCTCGAGAAGTACCACCCCCTCTGGATCAACCTCCACTTCAACCACCCGAACGAGATCACGCCCGAGGTCAGCCGCGCCGTCGACAAGCTGACGAAGGCCGGCCTCCCGGTCGGCAACCAGTCGGTCCTCCTCGCCGGCGTCAACGACTGCGTCCACATCCAGCGGTCCCTCGTCCACAAGCTCGTCGAGAACCGGATCCGGCCGTACTACCTCTATCAGTGCGACCTCGTCGAGGGATCGGGGCATTTCCGGACGCCGGTCGGCAAGGGACTCGAGATCATGGAGGGGTTGCGCGGGCACACGTCGGGGTACGCGGTCCCGACCTACGTGATCGACGCGCCCGGTGGCGGCGGCAAGATCCCGGTCATGCCCAACTACCTGATCAGCTACTCGGACCACAAGGTCGTCCTTCGCAACTACGAGGGCTATATCACGACCTACGAGGAGCCGCCCACCTACGAGCGCCACGACGAATCCGCCTGTTCGTATTGCCAGGCGCAGCGCTCCGAGCCGGGCCAGTCCGGCGTGCTGGGGCTGCTCCAGGGCGAGCGGATGTGGATCGAGCCAAAGGGGTTCGAGGACGTCCACGCCCGAGGCAACACCGAGGCGCATCGGCTCCAGGATCCTGCGAAGTGGGTGCCATTCGGGGTCGGCGCGATCGAGGGCCAGGCGGGGCGGCCGCTCCGCGTGCTCGAGGGCGGCGAGGCGCTACCGCCAGACGGGGAGCCCGACTATGCGCCGGGTGAGGAGCCCCGACCCCGCGATGGCGAGCCGACCGGGTCGGCGCACGGGGAGCTGCTCTAGCCAGCAGGCCGCTTGGCGCGCACCTGCCCTCTGGGCCGAGCAATATCGACCCGATCGCTATTCCCGGGACTTGCAGTGCAACTCCGGCCCCCAACGGCCGCTCCACCCTCCAAGCCGGCGGCGCGCGAGCGTGAATCGATCGGCTCGGCAAAGTGGTGTCGACGCTCGTGGCCGTGAAGTCCTCTGGATAACGATGGGGTCGATATCGCAGCACGGAAGCGCCGCATCGTTTCGCGACGCTCAGAGGACTGCGACTTCCAGCTCGATCGAACGAGGGACCGCGCTCGAACGAGGCCGCGCCAGGATCATCCCCAGGGCGAATACCAGGGCACCCGCGACTGCCGGCCCGACATGCGTGGCGTCCAGGTAGCCGACGATGCCGTGGACGCCGATCGCCGCTCCGAAGCCCAGCAGGCCCGCCGCGCCGAGCGCCTGCCAGAGGCTCGGTGACCAGCGCCCCCACCGCAGGCATCCGAGGATCAGGAGCCCGATCGTGGCGACCCCGCCGCCGAAGCCGGTTCGGTCGTGGGCGATCAACGGAACCAGGTGCGGATTGAGCGCATCGAGCGCGGCCCGATCGAAGCCGATGTAGATCAGGTCCTGAGGGACGAAGACGACGATCGAGCCGAGGGCGAGGATCGTCGTGCCCGCGACGACCATTCCGATCCCGGTCAGGACGACCAGCCGTCGGCCGAGCCCGTCGATCGTTCGCCACCCGGGCCAGGCGACATGCCCGGACGGGCCATTCGCAAGACGACGCCGGCTGATCGCGAGGCCGGGGACGAACGAGGCGAGCAGGCAGGCCGCGGCGGTCAGGTGCCAGCTGTCGAGATAGCCCGAGCCGACATACGCGACGAAGCTCGCGAACCCGAACGACCCTGTCACCGCGATCACCCACCACGCCCACCGCTCGCCGCGGGCCAGCGGGACGGCGATGAGCCACAGGTAGAGGATCGCCATCGCGATCAGGGTCCCGCCGAACGCGACACGGTCGTGGGTCATGAAGTCGGCAACGCGCCCGCCCGCGATCCGGTGCAGCTCGTCCAGGCTCATCCCGAGGTAGCGAAGCTCGTGTGGCAGTGCCTCGCCGACCGCGGACAGGAACCAGGCGAACAGCCCGGCGAGCGCCAGCCCGATCGCGAACAGGCCCAGCAGTGGCCGTCCGTCACCGGCCAGGATGCTCCACAGCGATCGCCGATCGACGTCGTCGATCGCTGGAATGTCGGGCGATAACGTGTTCACCACGAGTAGCACGATAGACACGGGCTGGACGCTCGTCAACGCACTTTGAGGTAGCCCTCTCATCGGCCGTAAGGCAGGCGCCCGATGGCGTCCGACCGACCTCGGGACACGCTCTCACCAGCCGACCGATCGAGTCGGCGATGTGGAGTACGACGATGAAGGCACTCGCCTACCTGTTGGGCGCCCAAGCGCTCGACCTTGCCCGCGACCGCAGATCGGCGGCTCCGCCGGTCCCTGCGGTTGAGTTCGAGCCGATCGCGTCGACGGAGCAGACCGCGGCGGCGTGGCGGCGCTGGGCGCAGGCGGGGGATCCGTTCGTGGCGCTTGCGAGCCTGGACGTCCCCGGACCGGCGACCTCACCCGCACCCGCGCCAGTGCAACCGACCCGAACGCCGGCCTGACCGCGGCGACGGCCATCGGGCGGTGACCCGGACCGCCTGTTCCCAGCGCACACGAGCGGCCGTACCATCGGCCGCGTGGGGAGTCGCTCCAGCCCGATCATCGTGGGCCGCGACGGAGAGCTGGCCCGAGTCGACCACGCCCTCGCGGTCGCGGCGGCCGGCGAGCCCGTGCTCGTCATGGTCCGGGGCGAGGCCGGCATCGGCAAGAGCCGTTTCGTCCGCGAGGCCATCGGCCGGGCCGAGGCCAGTGGCTCGCCGATCCTCCACGGTGCCTGTCTCGATCTGGGCGGTGACGGCCTGCCGTATCTCCCGATCGTCGAAGCGCTGCGCCGGCTTGCCCGCATTACGCCCCGTGATCGAATGCGCGAGCTGCTTGGGCCAGCGGCCCCCGAGCTCTCGGCCCTCGTGCCGGATCTCGCCGAGCCCGGACCGGCTATGGAGCGAACCGCAACGTCCGCGACGGTCGACCGGGCCCGCCTGTTCGAACGGTTTCTCGGGTTCCTCGAACGGCTAGGGTCGAATGAGCCGGTGCTGGCCGTGGTCGAGGACGTCCAGTGGATCGATCCGGCGACGCGTGACCTCCTGACGTTCCTGGTCCGCAACATCACCACCGAACACGTTGTCGCGATCCTGACCTGCCGGACCGACGACCTACCATCCGGTCACCCGGTCCTGGCCTGGATGGCCGAGCTCGGTCGGGCCCCGGGCGCCATCCGCGTCGACCTCGAGAGGCTGAGCTCGACGAACGTCAGGCGTCTTCTCGAGGCGATCGAGGGCGGGCCTGTCGCGGAGAAGGTCCTGGAGTCGGTGTGGCGGCGGTCGGAGGGCCACCCGCTGTTCGCCGAGGAGCTGTTCGAGGCCGCCTCGGCGGCGAATGGCGAGCGCCCGCCTTCGCTCGTCGAGGTCTTGCTCGGTCGGGTTGCGGCGCTCGACGTCGATACCCTCACCGTCGTCCAGGCGCTGGCGGTTGCCGGGAGGCCGGTCGACGGGCACCTGATCGGGCTCGTCGTCGAGCGGTCCGGACGCGAGGTCGGCGCAGCTCTGCGCGAAGCGACGACCCACGGCGTGCTCGTGGCCCATCCGGATGGCAGCCATGCGTTCCGCCATGAGCTGTTGCGGGAGATCGTGGAACGCGAGCTGTCGGGCGACGAACGACGCGAGCTGCACGAACGATTCGCCCGACAGCTCGAGGCCGACCCGAACCTCGGCGCCGACAGCCCGATGGGCAGGACGGGCGAGCTGGCGCGCCATTGGGCTGCCGCCGGCCGTCCGGTCGAGGCGCATCGGGCGGCGATCGTCGCGGCCGCAGCCGCCGAGGACGTCCACGCTTTCGCCGACGCCCAGCGGCTGCTCGAGCGGGCGATGGCCCTCGAAGCCCAGCTGCCACCCGAGGAGGCGCCGTCCGTCGGGGAGCGGATCGACGTGCGCCGACGCGCGGCGCAGGCTGCCGACCTGAGCGGCGAGCTCGAGCGGGCAACGGCGATTCTCCGCGAGGCGCTGGCGCTCACCGATCCCGCCGAAGACCCCACCCTCGCCGGGTTGCTGCACGCCCGCCTGGGCTACCTGACCTGGGCCCGCGGCGACGGCGAGGCCGCGCTCGATGAGCATCGCGAGGCCGTCCGCCTCGTGCCGGCCGAGCCACCCACGACCGCGCGGGCCAACGTCCTCGGGTCCCTTGGTGGCGCGCTCATGGGCCTCGGCCGCTGGGCCGAGTCTAAGGTCGTCTGCGAGGCGGCCATTGACTGCGCGGTCGGGGCCGGCGCGGTGCCCGAGGAGAGTCGCGCACGCAACATGCTCGGGTCCGACCTGGTCGCGCTCGGCGAGATCGACGCCGGTCTCGACGAGCTCCGCGAGTCGCATCGGCTCGCGAGCCCCGGACCCGACGAGCTGTTCGTCGTGACCGCCCACAACCTCGGTCTCAACCTCCTCGCCGCGGACCGGCTCGACGAAGGCCTGGAGGCGGCGTCCACGGGTCGTGCTGCGGCTCGGGCCGCGGGCCTCGAGCGACGACACGGGATGGACCTCGCGGCGCTGGCCGGCGACGTCCTGCTCCGGCTCGGTCGATGGGACGAGGCCGAGGTCGCGACGGCCGAGGGTCTGGCCCTTGGCCAGCGCGATCAGGGCACTCCGTACCTCGCCGTGGTCCGGTCGCGGCTGCTCGCGGACCGGGGTGCGGCCGACGAGGCGCGACGCACCCTGGATGGCGTCGATCGCGCGACGCTCGATCCCGATACAGGCGTGTACTTCGCGGCGGTCGCAACCAAGGCTGCGCTCCTCGATGGACGGCCTCGGGACGCGGTCGCCTCGGTCGACGATGGGCTGACGTACCTCGAAGGGATGGGCGACGTCGTCTGGGGGATCCCGCTCCTGGCGCTCGGCCTCCGGGCCTTCGCGGAGCTCGCCGAGACGGCACGGGCGACCCGTGACGAGGCCGCGCTCGCCGTCGCCGTCGATCGCTCGGTCGTGCTTCGCAGCCGGCTGGCAACGGTCGCCGAACGGCCGCTCCCGCCGAGCGCCCGGGCCTGGGTCGCCACCGCCGCCGCCGAGATCGCACGGGCGGACGGATCGGCGACGGCGGACCTCTGGATCAGGGCGATCGAAGCCTGGGATGCCGCCCCTGACCCCGTGGAGGCCGCGTATGCCCGCTTTCGCCACGCCGAGGACGCGCTCCGCCGGACGGGCGTCAAAGCCGACGTCACCACGGAGCTCGAGGCGGCCTGGCGGGCCACGGTCGGGCTCGGAGCGGCACCGCTCAGGGCCGAGATCGAGGTCCTCGCCAGCCGAGCGCGGATCAAGCTCGACCCGGGATCCGCTGCCGACGTCGCCGCAACGATCGACGGTGGTCTATCCGCGTCGCAGCCGGGAGGCGGCGTCCGAGCCGCTTCACCGCACGGGCTGTCGGCCCGGGAGATCGAGGTTCTTCGCCTGGTCGCCGCCGGCCGGTCCAACGGCGAGATTGCCGAGCGGCTCTTCATCACCCGGAAGACGGCCGGCGTCCACGTGACCCACATCCTCAACAAGCTCGGCGTATCGAACCGCGTCGAGGCGGCGATGGCCGCCGGCCGGATGGGCCTCGTCGACGCGCCCGATGATCCGGGCGACGAGAGTCACACCGGGCGAACCGCCTGACGCAGATCAGGATTCGGTCACGCGCCCGTGGCGCCGGCATCCTCGATCGACGCAGGCGTGCGGACCTCTTCCGAGAAGACCTGGGCCGCGATGCCCTTGTCGCCGTCGATGCCGACCAGGATGTCCCGGATGATCCGACCCTTTTCGAGGTTCGCGGCCGCGACGCCGGCGACGCACTCGTGGAGCGCGCCCGGACGGTTCTCGATCCAGCACACGGTCAGCTCGGGGTGGTCATCGTGGTCGAAGAGGCGATAGCGATAACCGTGCTGCTTCAGGACTCGCTCCGTGTCGTCTTCCTGCCCGTCATCCACGGCGAACGCGAACTCGCCGCCGAACTCCACGTTGCTGCCACCCGCGCCGGCCAGATTGACCCCCGCGTCCTTGATGCGCCGGAGGAGCTTCTCGACATCGGGTGGCGACGAGGCGGGCACGAGCCGGAATTGCTTGTGCATCGGTCCAGTCCTCCAAGTTCGGCGCCGCGAGCCGCTTGCGGGCGGCGGGCGCTCATCCGTCCCGATCCTACGCCGCTGCCGTGGGCTGCCCGTCTCGTTCAGGAACAGGGGAGCGGGCAAAACACCGGAGCGGGCAAAAGGGATCGGCCGGACGGTCCCCCCAAGGTACCGCCCGGCCGATGCAGGAGGAGAGTCAGGCGCCGGCCTGGGCCGTGGGCTTGCCGCCGAGCGCGGGCCCACCAAGGAGCTTCACCTTGAGTCGCTGGCCGAGGGTCGAAAAGTCGATCGATCGCGGCCGGTTGCTGACCGCTTCGCGGGCCCGTCGCTGGCGGGCGGCGTATTCGAGCTCCTCGGCGATCTTGATCTTCGCCAGCTCGTGCGTGATGTACGGATGCATCGGGGCCTCCCCATTCGAGGTGGCCGGCGATCGTTCGTCGACCTGACGCCACCCTATGCGCCACGATCGGGGCGGCCATCGGGCCATCGGCCAATGCGAACGGGCGGGCCTGCCTCAAAGGTTCGGCCCACGAGGTCCGGGGTGCCTTATGCCCGGAGACGGCCGAGCCGCGGCGGCAGGGCGGGCGGTGCACGTCCGGCCGGATTGGCTCTAGTTGAGCCTGCCCCCGAAGATCCCGATGACCTGACGGACATCGGACACGTCGTGGGCATCCGGCCGTTCGTCCAGATAGCGCGAGAGCTCCCGGACCGCTTCGCCGTACCGGCCCATCCGGCCGAGCAGCAGGCCGCGGTCACGGCCGTGCTCCGGATCGGTTGGTTCGAGGACCAGGAGGAGATCGATCGTATCGAGGGCGGCCGGCCAATCGCGCTGGCTGAGGCGGGCCGCCCGGAGGTTGCGCAGGACCCGGGTCAGGATCTCGCGCCGGCCGGCCGGCCGGAGCATCCCCGCGTGGAAGAGGACGCCGTCGCCGATCGCGCGCCGGATCAGCGCCTGGCAATCGTCGGGTGTCAGGCGGCGGCCGCCCGCGACGGGATCGGCGAGGAGGCCATCCGGCCCGCCAACCACGAAATGGCCGGGCAGCCCGATCCCGACGAGCGGCAGACCGATCCGCCACGCTGTCTCGAGCTCGAGGATCGCGAGGCTGATCGGCAGGCCGATTCGGCGCGAAATCACCGCGTCGAGGAGGCTGTTCGCCGGATCCGCGTACTCGGCCGCGGTTGGGCCGCGATAGCCGACCTCGCGGTACAGCACGTCGTGGAGGCGGTCGACGGCCCAATCGGTGGGATCCCCCGAGTCGAGCCGGATCCGTACCCGCTCTGCCAGGGTGTCGAGGTGGTCGAGGACCGCGGCCTCGTCCGGTGCCGGCCGGCCGTGTGCGGCGATCACGAGCGCCGCGAGGGCGAGATCGATCTCTGGATCGGGATGGGCGACGAGCCGCGCGAAGCGGGCCCGGGTGGCAACCCGTGCGTCGTCGATCCGGTCACGTCGCTCGGTCATGGGCGTGCATTCTAGGCCTCGAACGCCAGCGGCCTCCAGTCCTCGATCGCCCTGTTCTGCTCGTCGGCGGCCGAGGCATCGTCTCCACCCGTGGCGCCGCCGATCGGCATGCGATAGGCTTCGCAATCCCTACTTGATCGCTCGGAGATCGATGCCGCTCGTGCCCGCCGATACCGCGCCCTCGATCGTGACGCCCGGCCTCGGACCGCTCCGCCCAGCGCCGGTCGGACTGCCCGAGCCGACCCTCGCGCCGCCGGTGGTGGCCGAGTCCGGGGATCCCTTCGCCGCGCTGCGGGTGATCGGGCTGCTGGCCCGGATCGAGCGCGGCCGGCCGGTCCGGATCGCCGACCTGGTGGACCGCCTGAACGCGATGCATCTCGACTGGATCTTCTCGCCGGCGGTTGTCGCCGACGTCGCGGTCACCATCCAGGCGAACTGGATGGCCGACTACCGCAACAGCTCGGGGATCGTCCTCGAGGACGGGCCGTACGGCGCGACGATCGAGATCGAGGACAGCAGCCGCGTCGACCCATGGATCATCCGCCAGGCCGACCGCGAGGCGGCCGTCTGCCGGGATCGGCTGGCCGCGTTCAGCCGGCTGGATCGAACGAGCGGGGAGGGATAGCCGTGATGTGCGCGTGTCCCGAGCGGGCCCGATTCACGCGGGGTCGATGACCTCGCGGATCGCCGCCCGCGACTTCGAGGCAACCTTGCGACAACACGAAACGAGCCGGCGCTGCGGCGCCGGACCCGAGGAGGCACCCAGATGACCGTTTCCGGATACGCCAACGACGTCCTCGTCGACGCCGACTGGGCCAAGGACCATCTCGACGACCCGAACGTCCGGTTCGTCGAGGTCGACGTCGATACAACGGCCTATGACCAGAGCCACATCCCCGGCGCCGTCGGCTGGAACTGGACCAGCCAGCTAGCGGACGGGATCCGGCGAGACATTGCCAGCCGCGAGGAGTTCAGCAGGCTCCTGAACCAGAGCGGCATCGGGCCCGACACGACGATCGCCCTGTACGGCGATAACAACAACTGGTTCGCCGCCTGGGCGTACTGGCAGCTGAAGCTGTTCGGCCATCGCGACGTCCGGATCCTCAACGGCGGCCGCAAGTTCTGGCTCGACAACGGGCTGCCGCTTTCCACCGATGTGCCGACCTACGCCGCGACCGGATATGAGCTGCCGGAGCCCGATTTCAGCCTCCGTGCGTTCCAGGGGGACATCGTGCCGCGACTGGGCGAGAGCGACTTCGCCCTCGTCGACGTCCGGTCCCCGGCCGAGTTCAACGGCGAGATCATTGCTCCTCCGGGCATGACCGAGACCGCCCAGCGGGCCGGTCACATCCCCGGTGCGGCGTCGATCCCGTGGGCCCAGACGGTCCGCGAGGACGGCACCTTCAAGAGCCGCGATGAGCTGGCGGACCTGTACGAGGCGAAGGGCGTGACGCCCGACAAGGACGTCATCGCGTATTGCCGGATCGGCGAGCGATCGTCGCACTCGTGGTTCGTCCTGCACGAGCTGCTCGGCTACAAGCGGGTCCGCAACTACGACGGCTCGTGGACCGAGTGGGGCAGCATGGTCGGAATGCCGATCGAGAAGCCCACCCTCGTCGCCGCAGCCTCGTAGGGGCACCGCATTCTCCGACTGCCCCGCGGACGGCGGGCGGTCACAACTCAGGCAGGGGCGCCCCACGGCCGTAGCGGGTCATCGTCTCGAGCAGGCGGTCGTGGGGCAGCCGAAGGGCGGTGATGCCGTCGCGGCCGGTCATCGTCTCGGCGGCCACCAGGGCATTGACGATTGACTCCTCGGTCGCCTCGATCACGCTGTCGAACAGCGGATCGATCGCGAAGTCGTTGAGCGCCCGAAGGTCGACGGTCAGCCGAGGGTCGGCCCGGAACGACGTTCGCGGAAGGCTCCGGTTGCCGGTCGCGAAGCAGAGGAACAGATCGCCGCTCGAATGGGCGCCCGTGCCGCCCATCCGGGCGATCCCGAGGCCCGCTCGCTGGGCAAGTCGCCTGCACTGGTATGGCAGGAGCGGCGCATCGGTCGCGACGATCACGATGATCGACCCCGAGCCCGGTGGCGGGCCCGGCCGGTGGTCGTCGTCCTCGGTGCCGGCGTAAGGGCTCGGCACCTCGGAGAGCGGGATCGCCTCGCCGACCGGCACGCCATCTACCCGGAGCCATTCGCGGCGGCCGTAGTTGGCCTGGACGAGGACCCCGACGGTGAACCCGCCCGATGCGGCGTCGACGAGCCGGGACGCCGTGCCGATCCCGCCCTTGAACTCGTGGCAGACCATCCCGGTCCCACCCCCGACGCCGCCCTCCTCGATCGGCCCGTCGTGCGCGGTAGCCAGCGCCTGGTCGACGTGGTCGGCGGTGACGTGGAATCCGTCGACGTCGTTGAGCAGGCCGTCCCACGTCTCGCCGGCGACGGGCAACGCCCAGTACGACGTCCCGAAGGGCAGTCGCCGGACCGCGTGACGGATGATCCCGTCGCGCACGACGCCGACCGAATGGGTGTTCGTGATGCCGATCGGCCCGGTGAGCAGTCCCGCCTCGCGGATCCATTCGAGCCCGGTCAGCTCACCATTCCCGTTCAGGGTGTGGTTGCCCGCGAACAGTGGCTCGGTGAAGACATCGCCGTCGTGCGGCACGACCATCGTCACGCCCGTGCGCACCGGCCCCGTACCGACGACGAGCGGCCCGTCGCCGCGGATGATCGTCGCGTGGCCGACCCGGACTCCGGGCACGTCGGTGATCGCGTTGGCGGGACCGGGGCGTCCGTGGCCGATGACGATCCCCAGATCACGCGCTCGCACCGATGCCACCTCCTGTCCCTACCCGAAACCGCCGGCCACGATGTTGTCGGTTGATCCCTATCATCGCCCGGTGATCCATGTCGTGACCGAGCGTTCCGCGCCATCGGTC
>Ga0307277_10000328_pt1 | contig 17031 bp, 15 predicted proteins | sample ER_DNA_116_FD_194473 | JGI IMG/M metagenome (GOLD analysis project Ga0307277, IMG submission 194473) | Bulk soil microbial communities from the East River watershed near Crested Butte, Colorado, United States - ER_DNA_116 | ecosystem: Environmental > Terrestrial > Soil > Floodplain | place...
CCGCCCTATCCTTTTGGTCGTGTCCGATGGGGCGTGGCCAAGCGGTAAGGCGGCGGACTTTGGATCCGCTATCCCAGGTTCGAATCCTGGCGCCCCAGCCTGAAGCAACACCCTATGGGCGACGCGCCGCTGGCCATCGTGCTTGCGGCGGGCCTGTCGACGCGGATGAAGTCAAAGACCCCGAAGGTCCTCCATCCGGTCGCCGGGCGTCCGCTGCTCGGCCACATTCTGAAAACCGTTCGCGCCGTCGGTGCGCGCCCGCTAGTCGTCCTGTCGCAGGAGAGCGCGCCCGCGCGCGAGCTTCTCGATGAGGGCACGCGCGTCGCGATGCAGGACGTGCCGCATGGCACCGGCGACGCGGTCCGCGTCGCGCTCGCAGCTGCGAACGGCGACCGCGGCGTCGCGTTCATCGTGTACGGCGACACGCCGCTCCTGCGCCCGGAAACGCTCACCCGCATGCGTCAGCTCCTCCGCGAGCGCGATGCGCCGCTTGCGCTTCTCGCCGGGGTGGTCGGCACGGACAACGCGTACGGCCGCGTCGTCCGCGACGAGCACGGTGATGTCGCGCGCATCGTCGAGACGCGTCTCGCCACACCTGAGGAGAAGCAGCTTCCCGAGTCGAATCTCGGCGCGTACGCCGCCGATCTCGAATGGCTCCGCGCAGCGGTCGATCGCTTGCGGCCGAACGAGACGGGCGAGATCTTTCTCACCGATCTCGTGGCCGACGCGAGGCGCGAAGGCAAGCGGGTCGCTGTCCATCTCACCGACGATCCGGAGGAGGGCATCGGCGTGAACACCCGTGCAGAGCTCGCCAGGGCCGAAGCGGCGATGCGACAGCGGATCCGCGATCAGCACATGACCGCAGGCGTCACCTTCCGCGATCCGGACTCGTGCCAGGTCGACAGCGACGTCAAGATCGCCGCGGACGTCGTCATCGAGCGAGGGACCATCCTCGAGGGGAAGACCTCCATCGGGTCGGGTTCGCGCGTGGGTCCATATGCGGTGCTCCGAGACACCACGGTGGGGGAGCGCTGCAAGGTGGAGAACTCCACGCTCGAGGGCGCGACGCTGGAGGACGATGTGCGCATCGGTCCGTACTCGCACCTGCGCCCGGGGGCGTATCTCGAGCGCGGCGTGGAGATGGGCAACTTCGGTGAAGTGAAGAACGCGCGCCTCAAGACCGGCACGAAGATGCACCACTTCAGCTACATCGGCGACGCTGAGGTCGGCCAGCGCGTGAACATCGGCGCGGGGACGATCACGCTGAACTACGACGGCGTGAAGAAGAACCGCACGGTGATCGGCGACGACGCGTTCATCGGGTCGGACACCCTCCTCCGCGCTCCCGTCACGGTGGGCGCGGGCGCGACGACGGGAGCGGGCGCGGTCGTGACGAAGGACGTGCCCGAGGGCATGGTGGCCGTCGGCATGCCAGCGCGCTCGATCAAAAAGGCCGATCGCCGCCAGAAGAAGGGGACCTAGTGGACTCGACGATCGTGGAGCTGCTCCTGATAGAGCTCCTCCTCGTCGCTGTCCTCGCAGTCCTCTCCGCAAGCGAAGCGGCCCTCCATCAGATTCGGCGGCCGCAGCTGATCGAAGAGCTCGCGGCGCGTGGCCGCCGCGGTCGCCGCGCCGGGACGATGGGCCGAAAGGCGGTCGAGTACCTCGCTTCGATCCAGGTCGCGGAGTTCCTCATCGTCTTCGCGTTCTCGGGCATCTCCGCCGCGTACATCGCGCCCCGGCTCTCGGACCTGTTGCGCTTCGTCTTCGGTCCGGGCGCGCCGGTCGTGCGCGACGTCGCCGCAGTGGCCGTGACTGTCTCGGCGCTGTGCCTCATCGCGGTGCTCTTCGGGATCTTCGTCCCACGCACCATTGGAGCAAGGCACGCTCAAACGGTTCTCCTCATCCTCGTCTGGCCCCTCGAGCTCTTCACGTGGGTCCTGCGACCGCTGGTGGCGATCCTCTTCACGCTGACGCGTCTGTTCACCAAACCGTTCGGCGGCAATCCTCAGTCGAGCGCGCTCGTGACCGAGGACGAGATCAAGTCGCTCGTCGAGGCGGGACAGGCGCAGGGCGTGGTGCAGGAGCGCGAGCAGCGGATGATCGCGTCGATCTTCGCGATCGCCGAGAAGCCGGTCCACGAGGTCATGGTCCCGCGCACGGATATCGTCGCGATCGACGTGGAGACGCCGGCGGTCGAGATCCTCAAGATCATCACGACCATCGGTCACTCGCGGATCCCGGTCTACGAGGGCTCGCCGGACAACATCATCGGCATCCTGTACGTGAAGGACCTCTTCCGGCGCCTGGCCCGCGGCGAGAAGGACGTCCAGATCCGCCCGTACCTGCGGGCCGCGCAGTTCGTCCCTGAGTCGAAGAAGATCGACGAGCTCCTGCGCGACATGCAGAAGGAGAAGGTCCACATCGCGATCGTCGTCGACGAGTACGGCGGCACGAGCGGGCTGGTCACGATCGAAGACCTCGTCGAAGAGATCGTTGGCGAGATCCGCGACGAGTACGACGTCGAGCAGGAGATGGTCCTGCCGGTGTCCGAGAGCGAGGCGCTGATGGATGCGCGCGTGCCATTCGAGGACGTGCGCGAGACCTTCGACCTGGACCTGCCGCCCGCCGAGGCCGCTCCGAACTACGACACGCTCGGCGGATTCGTCGTGGCACAGCTCGGCCGGTTCCCGAAGACAGGCGAGGCCGTCGAAGCGGGCGGCGCCAGATTCGTCGTGGAGAGCGTCGAGGGACGGCGTATCCGCCGCGTGCGCGTCATCAAGAAGATGCCCGCGGGCGAGAGGGTCTAGCTCTGGAAAAGCTCGGGCCCGGCGACGAGGACCTCATTCGCGTCGCGTCCCTCGCGCGCCAGCGCGCGTACGCGCCGTATTCGAAGTACAAGGTCGGTGCGGCGGTGCGTACGAAGCGCAACAAGATCTACTCCGGCGCCAACGTCGAGAACGCCTCGTATGGATTGACGGTCTGCGCCGAGCGGTGCGCGGTCTTCGCCGCGGTCGCGGCGGGAGAGACGAAGGACTACGACGCGATCGCGATCGTCATCGACGACGACAAGCTTCCGACGCCGTGCGGTGCGTGCCGCCAGGTGATCGCGGAGTTCGCGCCGGACGTGCGCGTCGTTTTGGCGACGGTCGGCGGGCTTAGAAATACGACGACCATGACCGCGCTTCTACCCGAGCCGTTCCTGCCCGGGAATCTGGCCTAGATAGCTCTCGAGAGGACCACCTCGAGTGCGTGCGAGTCCTGATCAATCGCGAGTTCGATACGGGTCAGGGAGTCGATCACGCCGTTTGCCTCACGCAGCTCGCTCGCCGGATGCGTGTTCGTCACCGCGATGACGGCCATCCCTGCATCGCGAGCCGCGCGGACCCCGGCGGGGCTGTCCTCGATCGCGAGGCACGCTCCTGGCGGCAGGCCGAGCCGTTTTGCGGCGAGGCGGTACCCCGCTGGATTCGGTTTGCCGAGCGGCGTGTCCTCGGCCGTGATGAGGACGCCCGGCACCGGTAGGTGGCCGACCGCGAGATGCTGTAGCGCCAGCAGGCGCCGTCCGGAGGTCACGACCGCCCAGCGGTCCGGCGGCAGCCGCTCGATCAGCGCCGGGCCACCGTTAAGCGCGGTGATCCCGCTCTCGATCTTCGCCTGGCCCTCGGCTGTGGCGCGCGCTTCGGCTCGTGCATCGAGACTCGGCGCAAATCTGCGGACGAGCTCTTCGGCCGTCAGGTGCAGCGATGCCAGGACCCTCTCCGGGCTGACGTTGTGCCTCTTCGCCCAATCGGTCCAGTAGGCGCGTATCGCCGGCATCGAGTCGACGAGCACTCCGTCCAAATCGAATACGACCGCTCCGACCGGGAAGCGCTCCACGCTAGTGGGACGAACGCTTCTGTTGATCGATCGCCCGCCGAAGGTCCGCGAGGCGCTCCTTCACATCCCATCGGTCGAGCCGCTCGAGGCCTTCGAGAAGGCGCTCTGCCAGGTCGAGATCGCCGACCTCGTGGCCTCCTGCACGAGATTCACTCCGATGAGCGGGTCGTGCCGGCTGGCGTCGTAGTGCGGGACGACAAGACGCAATGCGTCGCGGGCCGGCCCGCGATGCCGAGATCGCCCGAGACCGTGAGGAGAAGGTTGTCCGCGTCGGGACTTCGTCGCAGCGCCTCTTCGAAATGAGTGATGGCTCGCGCGAGCTGTTTCACCTCGAGGTCCAGCCGCGCGAGACCCACGAGAGCGCGCCACGAGCCCGGCAGCTCGGCGAGACGATGGAGAGCGGCGGCATGAACGTCTCGGCCGCCGCCGGCTCGATCCCGCTCCAGGAGCGGCCACCAATTGGCTGCTTTGTCGTCGTTCGGATCGAGCCGCAGCGCATCCCAGAGCAGCGTCGCCGCGCGGTCCTGATCGCCTCCCTCGGCCGCAAGCGTCGCTAGATGCGTAATGGACGCGGCCGTCGGTTCGTGGCTTGCGTGGAACCGTTCGATCGCACGCAACGATTCGGACGGCCGACCCAAAAGCCTCGAACTTCCGTTTGGCAGGCATGCGTAACCTCTAGGTCGGCGTCTGAGCGTCCGTAAGCGCGCGGTAGAAGCCCGTCGCGCCGGTCATCGCGAGCTCCTGCGGTCCCCCCGTCATTCCGCCGCTGATGCGCTCCGACGCGTGCTCGCCGGCGGATTCGAGACGCAGCACTCCGTAGTCGCGGACGAGTGAGAGCGGAAATGGGCGCGCGAGGCTCGCGTCCTGGATCCGGTCGAGCAAGAGGGCCGTCTGGTTCCGGTTGAAGACCCCCCAGCGCGCGATCACGCGGCGATCCGTCAACACGAACCATTTCGCGCTCCACGGAATCCACTTCACGATGATCCAGATCGTCAGCAAGACGAAGGCGGCACCAGCCGCCAGGGCGAGCGGCGGTGCGATCGGCGTGAAGAAGAGCGAGAGCACCAGGAGCGCGATGTCGAGGAGCGCGAGCGGCTCCCACAGAAACAGCGGACGCGTCGCCATCAGTACTTTTTCGTTCGGCTCGAGGATCACGTCGCGCGGTCCCATCGCGCGCGAATTCTAGGCGTCTCTTCGTGCGGCCTGCCGAGCGCTTGCGGTTGCGATGATCTCATCGTCCTCCCACCATCGGCGCATCGCGGCGTTGGAGGTCGTCATGCGGCGTGCGTTCGCGCTCGTGCTCGCCTTCGCGATCGTTCTCACCGTAGGACCCGCGCCACAGGCGCGTGCATCGACAAGCGAGTTCCGCGCGTTCTGGGTCGATGCGTTCGGCGAGGGCATCTTCAACGACGCGGAGGTGACGAAGCTCGTCAACGCCGCGACGGCCGCGAACGTCAACGCGCTGGTCGTTCAGATCGGGCGGCGCGGTGACTGTTTCTGCAACCGCGCCAGCATGCCGCGCACGCAGGCGGGGATCGCGGCGCGTCCCTATGACCCTCTTGACGCGATCATCGCAAAAGCGCACGCGGCCGGTATCCAGGTGCATGCGTGGATCATCACGACCGCCCTTTGGAACAGCTCCGTCGCGCCGCTCGATGCGACCCACGCGTTCAACCAGCACGGGCCATCCAAGACCGGATATGAGAACTGGCTCGGCGTTCGCTACGACGGAGCTCTTCGAGAGACCACGAGCTCGGCCGCGAACTGGTTCTTCGACCCGGGCCACCCCGACGCGGCCGCCTACATCGCCGAGATGTACCTTTCGGTCGCGCGAAACTACGCGATCGACGGCCTCAACTTTGATCGCGTGCGGTACCCCGATCCGGACACGCTGTACACGGCATGGCCGGGGGACAACGCCTGGGGCTACAACCCGGTCGCGCTCGAGCGCTTCCACGCCGCCACCGGGCGCACGGATCGGCCTCTGCCCACCGACCCGCAATGGTCACAGTGGCGGCGCGATCAGATCACGGGCATCGTGCGAAAGGTCTACGTCGAGGCGCACGCGATCAAGCCGTACCTACGCATCAGCGCCGACACAATCACGTACGGGGACGGTCCTCAGGGCTACGGCGGTGACTGGACCCTGACGCGGCCGTATCGCGAGACACTGCAGGACTGGCGGGGTTGGATGGAGGAGGGAATCCTCGATACGAACATCCCCATGAATTACAAGCGCGAGCACTGCACGGGCACGGTTCTGCCCTCTTGCCTTGGCGACCAGCGGACCTGGTACGAGCATTGGAATGATTTCGCCAAAGACCACCAGTACGCGCGATCCACCACGATCGGCGCGGCGATCTATCTGAATATGGTCGGCAATTCGATCGTCCAGGTGCGCAAGGCACGGGCTCCGAGCTCGTCGGGTGCGACGGGTATCGGCTGGGTCGGCTACTCGTACCGCACGCCGGATTGCTTTGCCAACCCCCTACCAGCTTCGGCGGAGTGTCAGCCCAAGCGAAACGGGGATACGAGTCGTGCCGAGCTCATCCGCGCGCTCACGCAGCCGTCGGAGTACGACAGCGTGCTTCCGCCTGTGTTCGCCACCGCCGCCACCATCCCCGATATGCCGTGGAAGAGCGCTCCGACGCGCGGGCACCTGGCCGGAACGGTGAAAACCAACACCGGCGTGGCGCTCGATCAGATCCTCGTCCAGGTGCGCGATCCGGAGACGGACGCCGTCATCGCATCGCGATTCACCGATGGGAGCGGCTACTTCGCGTTCGTCGACCTGATGCCCGGCAAATACAAGGTCTTCGTGCCCGACGATGCCCGAGTCACCGGCAAGCGGGTCGCGCTCACGACTGTCGTCGCCGGAGGCGTCGCTCGCGTGAGCATCACGCCGTTCGCGAAGGGCGCCGAGGGAAAACGTCCACCCAAGGACAAGACGCCAACCTTCGTCCCGGCCGAGGATCCCAACATGACAGAGGAGCTGCCGACCGGGGAGCGCTGAGCGAGGCTAGGCGCTCGCCCCCGCGGGCTCGGTGGCGGCGCCCGTCGCGGATGCGACGAGCTGCTCGAGCAGATCGAGGGGCTCGCGCGCCGCGGCGATCGGCGCGATCCCACGTAGGGCGTGGACCGCTCGACCGCGCTGCGCCGCGATCTCCGCGTCGATGAGCGCGCGGACTCCGAGCTCGTCGAGGATCTCTCGGATCTGCTCGACGCTCTCGCTCGAGAGCGGCGCCGCGGGCGCGAAGAGCGCGGCCAGGCGCTCGCGCGTCTTGCCCTGTGCGCGCTCGAAGCCGAGCACGACGGGGAGCGTCTTCTTGCGCTTGGTGAGGTCGTTCATCTCGACCTTTCCGGTGCGCTCGGTCGATGCCCAGATCCCGAGCACGTCGTCGTGCGCCTGGAACGCCTGACCAAACGCGTCGCCGAAACGCGCGAGCGTCTCGCGCACCGCTCGGTCATCGGTCGCGAGCAGGGCGGCGCCCTGCGCCGCCGCGGCGAAGAGCGCGCCGGTCTTCTTCGCGGCCATAGCCCGATAGCGCTCGGTCGTCACGTCGGTGCGGGTTTCGAACGAGATGTCGAGGAATTGGCCCTCGCAGACGCGGACGCACGCTTCGTCGACGAGCTTGGCGAACTCGAGGATGCGCTCGGCGGGGAAGCCGCCAAGGCGCTGCACGGCCAGGCGCGAGACCGCGAACATGCCATCTCCCGCGTTGATCGCCTGCGGCACGCCCCACACGCTCCAGACCGTCGGCCGATGGTGACGCGCCGGGTCCTGGTCCTCGATGTCGTCGTGAATCAGGGTGAAGTTATGGAGTAACTCGATCGCGGCGGCCGCGGGGAGGGCGCCGCGCGCATCGCCGGTCAGGGCTTCGTACACAAGCGTGCAGAGCACCGGCCGGAGCCGCTTTCCCGACGGTCCGCGCTCCGCGTCGAGCCCGAGGTGGTACAGCATCATCCCGTAGAAGGGCTGAAGAGAGGGGTCCGCGCCGGTCAGAAGCGCGCGGATCTCCTCGTCGACGGCGGCGACATGTGCCTCGAGAGTGCGACCCACCGAAGACCGATCATATGCGCCCCGTGCCTCGTTGGGAGCGCCGTTTCGTACCATTGACCGCGACGTGGCATCTCGCACGTACCGTGCCGAGGCGATCGTCCTCAAGACGAACGACTTCGCCGAGGCAGACCGGATTCTCGTCCTCTTCACGCGCCATTTCGGCAAAGTGCGTGTCGTCGCAAAAGGCATACGGAGAGCGACGAGCCGCATGGCCGGGCACGCGGAGCCGCTGACGCATGCCACCTACCAGCTCGCGCGCGGTCGCGAGCTCGATGTCCTCACCGGCGCGGAAGCTCGCGCCATCTACCCCGACATGCGCGACGATCTCGCGCTCATCGCCGCGGGCTGGTACGTCGCCGAGCTCGTCGATCGTTTCACAGCCGATCGCGTCCCGTCCGCGCCTCTCTTCGACCTGCTGGAGACCTCCCTGAGGGCGCTCGACGCGGGCATCAACGCGCCGACGGTCTGTCGCTGGTTCGACCTGCATCTCCTCGATCGGTCCGGCTTCCGCCCCGAGCTCGGCGAGTGCGCGCAATGCCGCAAGGTCCTGGCCGAAGAAACGAACGCCTGGGAACCTGCGGCCGGCGGCGTTATCTGCGCCGGTTGCGCGGCGCGCCTTCCGTACGTGGCGCCGCTCTCCGTTCGCGCACTCAAGTCGCTCCGCTATCTCCTGGTGAGCGATCTCGACTCGGCTGCGCGTTTGCGGCTCGATGCCCCGCTGACAGGTGAGCTCGACCACCATCTGCGTGGATTCATGCGCTACGTGCTTGATCGCGACATCTCGACGACGCACCTCATGGACGAGCTGCGCACGCTCCCACACCCCGCGCCAGTTTCGTGAAACCGGAGGACGTTTCCGAAAAGATCACGTCGCTCGCGAAGCGGCGCGGCTTCGTGTTCCCCTCGAGCGAGATCTACGGCGGCGCCGGCGCGACGTGGGACTTCGGACCGCTCGGCGTCGAGCTCAAAAACAACGTGAAGCGCTCGTGGTGGCGCGCGATGGTCCAGCTGCGCGAGGACATCGTCGGGCTCGACGGCGCGATCCTCATGCACCCGCGCGTCTGGGAAGCCTCGGGCCACGTCGAGAACTTCACCGATCCGCTCGTCGAGTGCCGCAACTGCCGCAAGCGGTTCCGTCTCGATGACCTGCCGAAGGGCGAGGAGCTCGCGACCGCGTGGCGCGCGAAAAAGCTGGACCTGTCCAGCGTGTCGTGCCCGAACTGCGGCGAGAAGAAGCTCGCGGACCCTCGGCAGTTCAACCTCATGTTCAAGACTTTCGTCGGACCGGTCGAGGACACCGCGTCTATCGCGTGGCTTCGGCCCGAGACCGCCCAATCCATCTTCGTCGACTTCGAGAACGTCCAGCAGACCTCGCGCAAGAAGCTGCCGTTCGGGATCGCGCAGATCGGTAAAGCCTTCCGGAACGAGATCACGCCTGGCAACTTCATCTTTCGCTCGCGCGAGTTCGAGCAGATGGAGATGCAGTACTTCACCCGTCCGTCCGAAGCGCCGCGCTTCTACGACGCGTGGAAGGAAACACGTCTCGCCTGGCACGTCGAGCAGGGAATCCCGAAGGACAAGCTGCGCTTCCGCGACCACGCGGCGGACGAGCGCGCGCACTACGCGGCGGCGGCCACGGACATCCAGTTCGCGTTCCCCTTCGGGTGGAACGAGTTCGAGGGCATCCACTACCGCACCGACTACGACCTGCGACGTCACTCGGAGTTTTCGGGAAAGAAGCTCGAGTACTTCGACGACGTCGCCAACGAGCGGTTCATCCCGCACGTCGTCGAGACTTCGGTCGGCGCCGACCGCACCACGTACGCGATCCTCTGCGCCGTGTATGACGAGGAGCCCGACAAGGAAGGCACACGCGTCGTGCTGCGCTTCCGTCCGCATCTCGCGCCCTACAAGGTCGCCGTGCTGCCGCTCTCGAAGAACGAGCGCCTCACGCCGCTCGCGCGCGAGGTGTGGTCGAAGATCCGACCGCATTTCATGTCGACGTACGACGAGACACAGGCCATCGGCCGGCGCTACCGCCGACAGGACGAGATCGGCACCCCTCTCGCCGTCACGGTCGACTTCGAGTCGCTCGACGATCACGCCGTGACGATCCGCGAGCGCGACTCGATGAGCCAGATCCGCGTGGCGATCGACGAGCTGGTACCGGCGCTCCACGAGAAGATCGGCGCCTGACCTTCAGGGCGCCGTGGGGACGGCGCTCACGCTCTACTTCTTCACGACGGGCACGCGAACGCCGCTCCTCGCGCTCCTTTCGCTGCGGCGCCTGCGAAATCTCGCTCCGATCGTGCTCGCATACGTTGGTCTCGGTCTCGTCGCGGGGATCCTGAGCGATCCGGTCGTCGCGATCCTTGCGCTCGCGCCGTCGCCGCTCATCGGACCGGCGCTGGCGCGCTTCGTCGCCGCGCGAGAGGAAACGGTCGGCGCGCTCCTCACCGGTAGCATCGTGCTGTCCTTTCCACTGCTCCTCGCGGCGATCCCCGGTCTGGGGCCGCAGGTCAACGTCGGGCTCTTCGCATTCGTGATCGGCACCGCCCTCGCGAGCACGGTCCCGCTCTTCCGCGATCTGATCCTCCCGATCGTGGACGGCGCACGATACGTCGCGCTCGCGATCGTTCTCGGGGGCGCCGGCATCGCGGCCCTCGCGTTCATCGACCCTCGAGCAGTCGGGGTCGCTGCGCTCATTCTCCTCGTCGGCGCCTCGTCGGCGGCGATCGGCGCGGTGTTGTTCGGCGGAGACGGCGTGGCTGCCGCGATCGGCGCGGGAACGCGCGACCCCGCCGTTGCCGCGGGGCTGGTGATCGTGTCGGGTCTTGCGGGCGGGGCGGCGTTGCCGCTCGCCTACGCCGCGCTGCTCGCGCTAAGCCTCGGAGTCGGGAAAGTCCTCGTCGCCCGTCAGGCGTGAGACAAACCGTCGCGCGAACAGGGTCGCCGCGGCGGTGAGCGCGGCGGTGGCCGACTCCCAGGCCATCTGCTTCGCGCGCGGGCCGGTCTCGACCTGCTCGATCTCCTTCTTGAGCGTCTCGCGGAATCGCTTGCGCGCGCGACCCTTGAGCTGGTCGAGCCGCCCGCCGAGACGCTGGACGATCTGGTCGAGCTCCTTTTCCGTGCGAGACCGGCGGAAGCTCTTCACCCGCGAGGCAAGGGCGATCCCCACGATCGCCGCCGCCGACCCGAGCGTCCCGAAGACGGCGACCGGCTGACGGCGCGCGAGGTTCCGCGGGTCGACGTCGTCACGGAGGCGCGCCAGCAGGTAGTCGACGTCTGTGTTGATCTCGCCGCGGAGTGCGGCTAGCTCGCGCTCCGTCCGAGCAGACGCTGTTTCGCCCACTGCACCGTCTCCTTCATTGTCTTGATCGTCCGAGTGGGTCCGTGAAGCTCCAGGCGGCTGTATCCGCCGTAGCCCATCGCACCGGTGCCGATCGCAAGAGCGATCGTCAGCAAAAGCGCCGCGAGCACGAGCTCCGGGAGCCAGAGGAACGCCGCGACGCCGATCGCGATGAGAACGATGCCGCCGAGGAACGCCGGAACGATGGCCTTCGCGCGGACGCCCAGAACGAAGAGCGCGAACGCGGCGCCGACCGCCAGCGCGAGGACCAGCACACCGAGCCAATCGCGTGGGATGAGCGCGACGAGAGCCACGAGGAGCACGACGAACGTGATGAGAAGCATGAACGCCAGCCCGGCCGCGACGCCGAGCCACATCGCGGCACGCTTGTTCGCGGCGAGGATCTCGGCGATCTCCTGCCGCGGCAGCTCGAGCTGCTTGCGGATGTAGGTGCGCACGTTCTCGCGGATGCGACCGAGGAGCGTGCGGTAACCAGGTCGTTCGTACACGGGCCGCGACTGTACCGCAGGACTACGCACTCGCGTTCGGCGGAGCAGGTTTTTTGCCACCGGCGACCCGAAATGACCGCGTGGGGTCGCAACGGAGCGCCCGAGGAAAACTCAACGCGGTGTGGCTAGACCTACATGGCTGGAAGCTGCCTGGAGCGCTTCGGAGGCAAGATGAAAACCGAGCAAAGCGAGCTAGAACGCGAAAATGTGCCCATCGTTGACCGCTGCTTTAGGGGCTGTGGCACACGCGCCGTTTTCTCGGACGGTTGCTCCAACTTCTGCGCGAAGTGCGCATTAGCGATCCTCAGTGCAGATGCGAAGCGGCTGTCTGGGCTTGCGGCCTGACTCCTATCCGGAGCGCGCAGCGGGGACGGAATTGGCGCGACCACCAAGCAGAGCTATGTACTCGAGTCCGGCGGAGGTTCTCCACCAGCCGCCCCCTCGTGCCAGAGTCGCTGCATTTCCACAGACGCAACGAGCAGGTCGTTGAGGCTCCCTCGCGCCTCGACTCGTCCGTCCTTGAGTAGGACGATCTGATCGGCTCGTCGAAGCACAGGCCTACGGTGCGAGACGGCCAACACCGTGATATCGCGTCGCGGCATCTCGGCGGAACCGGACAGGCGCTCCCAGAGGGCGTGCTCAGTTTCGACATCGAGCGCGCTCGAAAGATCGTCCACAACGAGGAGATCAGCCTCGCGCACTAACGCGCGCGCCGCCGCTGTCCGCTGCACCTGGCCGCCGGAGAGCCGCACACCTCGTGATCCGACGATCGTGTCAAGACCGTTATCGAACTGCGAGATATCGTGCTCAAGAACGGCGCGGTGGATCGCCGCGTTCAGCGCGTCTGCTGAGGTGGGCCAACCCAAAAGGATGTTGTCGCGGATCGACTCGCTGAACAGACGTGGAATCTGTGGAACGTAGGAGCAATGCGGGGGCACGAAGATGGCAGATGGATCATCCACCCTGATCCCGTTCCAGGAGATCTCGCCAGAGTGACGTGGAAGCAAGCCGAGCAGGACGCGAAGGAGGGTCGTCTTTCCTGCGCCAATGCGACCGGTCACGACGGTGAAACTGCCGCGCTCTAGGCGAAACGAAACGTCTCGGATCCCGGGACCGTGCGGCTGCTCACTCTCTGCACTGAAGCCGTAGCTCAGCTGAGCGGCCTCGACGTATCGCAGCGGTGAGAGGCCTCCGCGACGTCCCGCGACCAAGCTACCGGGGTCGGCAAAGGTACCAGGCAGCCGACCGCGGAGATAAAGCGGCGCGTGCGCCACCAAACCCGCCGCACTCACGAGCGGAGAGCTGCCGCGCATGAGCGCGAGCATCCTCTGGACGGACACTCCGAGCTGTTTGTATTGGGTAAGGAATTCTCCGGCGAATGCACTGAAGTCGGTGACCAAGCCAAGATAGGAAACGAAGAGTGCGAAGTCGCCGACTGTGAAGGTCCCGTCTCGCATCGACCGCGCTCCCAACAGAAGGATCAGTCCTGTGCCGAGGTGGACCGTGTTCCAGTACACCGAGTCGGTGACGAGTGTGATGGCGCGCTCGCGAAGTGCGGCTTGCCGGCGCGCCTCGCCCAGTCGTCGGAAATACTCGACGACCCCGCGCTCGGCGTGCGCGATCTGCACGGCCTGAACTGCGCCAAAGATCTCGCCAAGTGCTCCAGTAACGCGGCTCGTTGCCGCTCGACTCGCAACGCGGGTCTGCTGAAGCCGTCTCGTGGCTATCTGCGCGACCAAGATGATCGCGACGAGCGGAACGAACACGAAGATCGCGATCGTGGCGTTCACCTGAATGAGGATCCACATCGCCAACGACGCATTGACGACGTGGAACACCATGTCCAGCGTCCAGTCCACGCCGTCTTCGGCGATGCGGACGTCGTCTCTGAAGACGTTCAGCGCTTCGCCGGCGCTACGGTCCAGCGCCCGTGCACCTGGGCGTCGGAGCAGCTCGGCGAGCATGTTCCGTTGCAGGACCGCGCTGAGGCTGAAGCGGTACCGCATGTCGACCAGGACGCCTGTCGTGTTCACCACGGCTTGGGTCACGCCAACCCCGAGAAACAACGCGGCAAACCAGAGGATCGCAGGCGGGTCCGTGCGCCCAGCCTGCAGGGTGTCGAACGCCCGTTGCGCCACAAGGCCCGGAACAAGGCGGAGCGTGTACACGCCGATCCAAACCAGACCATCGATCGAGTACAGCCACGGCCGGTAGGCCAGCATCCGCCGCAGGAACCAGCCTGTTCCTTCCTTCACGCGAGCACCGGCTCGAGTCCCGCGCGAAGGAGCGCCGCGAACCGTGATGACGCGTCGGCGGCCAATGCCTCCCGCGAGCCGAACTCGGCCACGCGGCCGTCTTCGAGGATGAGGATGTCGTCGCAACGCTCGACTGTCGCGAGGCGGTGCGCGATGACGACCCCGGTCCGGCCCTCCATCAGCGTGTCGATGGCCTCCTCGATAAGCCGTTCCGTCGCAGGGTCCAGCCGCGATGACGCTTCATCCAGGATCACCAGACCCGGGTCCCGAAGAAACACTCTCGCGAACGCGAGCAGTTGCGCCTCGCCGGCTGAGAGCTCGCCGCCCCGCATCTCGGAACTGAGGCTGGCATGCTCTCCCGCGGCACGCGACGACTGACGGAGCCATGTCCCGAGCCCGATGCGCTCGAGAACGGCCTCGATTCGTGAATCGTCGATCGAGTCATCGAAGAACGTGAGGTTGTCGCGCACGGACGCGTGGAAGAGCTGCACATCTTGTGTGACCATCGTCGACCGCCGCCGGATGTCGTCGAGGTTTGCTGCCCGTAGATCGATCCCGCCGATCCTGACCGTGCCGCCGGTCGGGTCGTAAAAGCGGAGGAGCAGCCGGGCCAGCGTCGTCTTGCCGCTGCCGGTGCGTCCGAGGACCCCAAGTACTCGACCTGCCGGGACGCGGACTGACACTTCGCGCAACACCAGCTCACCCGGTTCGGCCTCCAGGGCTGTCGGTTCGTAGGCGAAGGAGACCGCGTCGATCTCTACCGACAGCGCGCCACCAGGAAGTGCGGCGCCGCTGGCCACCGGCAGACGAGATCGGATCTGCAGCAGCTCTTGGATGCGGGCGATCCCCGCCACGGCCTGCTGCATGTCCTCCAATTGGTGTCGCAGCCGCTCGATGGGCTGACGGAGCATGTCCGTGTACTGGAATAAGAGGAAGACGGTCCCAAGCGTGATGGTGCCGACGTTCCACAAATATCCACCGACCGCGAACGCGAGAGCATTTCCAACGGCGATCGCGATGAGAGTGCTGGACCACAAAATCGCGACCCCGATGGTGGCTCGCTGCCGCGCGTCGAACCAGGCTCGATGCTGCAAGGCCAATCCGTTCATCACATGGCCCTCGGCCCGGCTAGAGCGGATGTCCTCGGTGCCCGCGAGGTACTCGCCGAGAAACCCGTAGAGCCGTGCTTGCGCCTGACGGACCTCGCGCCACGGCGCGACCGCGATCTTCCGCAGGGCTCCGAGCAACAGCAACGCGAACAACGCAAATGCGGTCAGAACCGCGCCGGCGATGGCGTTCTCCCGCGCCACGACGATCAGAATCCCGACGACCAGGAGGAGATTGCCTACTACGTCGATCACGAACCGGGAGAAGAAGCCGGAGAGCGCGGTCACGTCCCCGTCGATCCGCTCGATGAGCTCTCCCGGTGTGCGGGCCTTGTGGAAACCGAGGTCCAGCTGAAGGCAATGGAGTGTGAGGTCGGCGCGGAGCGCGTTGGTCGCCCGCCACGCGACGCTTTCGCCGACGTACTGCGCTTCCGCGGTGACGAGTTGATTCAGAAGCGCGACGCCGACAAAGACGATGGCGGTCCCCGTGAGCGTGTTGAGCGGCACGCCAAGGATCGCCGAGTCGATGAAATACCGGAGGAGTTGCGGACCGACTAGTTGTAGGCCAATGCTCGCAAGGAGCAGTACCGTCAGGAGTACCGCGCGTGGCCACTGCGGGCCGACGTACGTCCGGAGGAGGTCGAAGTAGGGCAGGGCCGGGCGCATCTCCGTGATTCTGTCCGAACGGCGCCCTGGGATTCCTGCCAGAATCGACGTCTCCGAAGGGGAGGTCGTCGTCATGGCCGTTCGTAGCCGCGCGCGCAAACCTGCATCCCGCCGCGCCGCCCCGAAGACGCAGAAATGGGTCTATCTCTTCGCCAACAAGAAGGCCGAGGGCAACGCGAAGATGCGCGATCTCCTCGGCGGCAAGGGCGCGGGCCTCGCCGAAATGACGAACGCCGGTCTTCCCGTTCCCGCGGGCTTCACGATCACGACTGCCGCGTGCAACGCCTATTTCGCGTCAGGCAAGAAGCTCCCGCCAGGGCTTTGGGATCAGGTCGAGAAGGCGCTCGCGACCATCGAGCGCGCGACGAAGAAGAACCTCGGCGACCCGAAGGACCCGCTCCTCGTTTCGGTGAGATCGGGTGCAGCGATGAGCATGCCCGGCATGATGGACACGGTCCTCAACCTCGGCCTGAACGACGAGAGCCGGATGGGCCTCGCGAAGCTCACGAAGAACGACCGATTCGCGTGGGACGCGTATCGGAGGTTCATCTCGATGTTCGGTCGGATCGTGCTCGGCATCGACCCCGCGAAGTTCGAGCACGCCCTCGATGCCAAGAAGAAGGCGGCGCGGGTGAAGAGCGATCCCGACCTTTCGCCGAAGCAGCTCGAGGAGCTCGTGACCGAGTACAAGGCCATCGTTCGGAAGGAGACCGGAAAGCCATTCCCGACCGAGCCGAAGGATCAGCTGCGCCTTGCGATCGAGGCGGTGTTCGGCTCGTGGTTCGGCCAGCGTGCCAAGGACTACCGCAAGCAGTTCAAGATCTCGGACGACCTCGGGACCGCCTGCAGCATCGTCACGATGGTGTTCGGGAACATGGGGAACGACTCCGGCACTGGCGTGGCGTTCACCCGCGATCCGAACACGGGCGCGAAGGAGCTCTACGGCGAATACCTAACGAATGCGCAGGGCGAGGACGTCGTGGCCGGCATTCGCACGCCGTCGAAGATCTCGCAGATGAAGAAAGACATGCCCGCGGCGTACGCGGAGTTCGACAAGATCGCGAAGCGGCTCGAGAAGCACTACCGCGACGCGCAGGACCTCGAGTTCACGATCGAGCGCGGCAAGCTCTACATGCTGCAGACGCGTTCCGCCAAGCGCACCGCGGCGGCCGCGATCAAGATCGCGACCGACATGGTGAAAGAGGGC
>Ga0307277_10000329_pt1 | contig 17024 bp, 15 predicted proteins | sample ER_DNA_116_FD_194473 | JGI IMG/M metagenome (GOLD analysis project Ga0307277, IMG submission 194473) | Bulk soil microbial communities from the East River watershed near Crested Butte, Colorado, United States - ER_DNA_116 | ecosystem: Environmental > Terrestrial > Soil > Floodplain | place...
GTCGCATCGATTCTCTCGACGTTTGTCGTCCCGCCGCCGCGTTCGGCGGACGAGGAAGCAGCGCGGGCGTCGTTGGCGCAGCGCCTTTCGATGTCGACGTGGGCGCTCGCGGTTCCGACGGCGTGGCTCGCGGCGCCGCTCGCCGAGGTTCGGAGTGGAGACAGCGTCGATCTGCTTGCGGTGCGCACCGGCGATCGTCCTCTCGCGGTCGCGATCGCTGCCGACCTACGGGTCATGGGCGCGGACGAACGCTCGATCGTCTTCGAGGTCGACGAAGAGAGCGCGACCGCGATCGCGTCCGCGCGTGCATCGGGACTGCTCATCGTCCCGCTCCTTCGTTCCGCGCATTGACGGTCCGCGTCGCGCTGTACGGAGGAGCCGAGCTCTCGACCGCGGCCGAGGTGCTCGGGTTGATCGCGGTCGAGGCAACTCGCGCCGACCTCGCGCTCGTCGACCTCCGTGATGCGGCGGCGCTCTCGCAAGCGGCGACGCTCGCGTCGGAGCTTCCGCGTGTCGTCATCCTCGGCGACGAGCAGATCGCGCTCGCTGGAGCACTCGGCGTTCCGAGCCGCTCGGTCGCGCGGTCGTGCGAACCGGCCGTCCTGGGGCCACTGATCGCGGCGACCCTCCCTCCAGCTAGGCGGAGCTCGACGCGATCGATCATGGTCACGTCGGTCCGCGGCGGAGCGGGCAGGTCGCTCCTCGTCGCAAACCTCGCGCGCCGTCTCGCACCGCTTCGCGCCACGCTCTGTCTCGACCTCACCGGTGACGGGACGTTGAGCTGGTGGCTCGGCGCCACGAGTGCGGGTTGGTCCGATCTCGAGCAGTTGACCGATGAGCTGACGGCCGAGCATCTCGGTGTCGTCGCAACCGAGGCGGCGCCCGGCCTACGCCTCTTCGGGGGTCCGCCGTTCGCTCCGAGCGTCCAGCTCGCGCAGTCCGCGTTCCGCGCCGCGCTCGGGCTCTCGGAGATCGTTCTCGTCGATGCGCCGACTCTCGCCGACGAGCGCACGCGTCGTCTCGCCGCGTCGGTCGACCGCGTGCTCGTGATGAGCTACGACGATCCGATCTCCGTCGCCGCTCTCGCGTCCGCGGATGTGCCCGAGAGGGCGTGGCTGATCGCGTCGCAGTCGATGGCCACGTCGCTCGGCGGACGAGACGTGTTTCGCGCTCTACCTCGCGCGGAAGGAGCGATCGCCGCCGCGACCTCGCGACCGAACGCGCTCGGCGGTCCGCTCGGCAAGGCCTACGACGGGCTCGCCGAGATCATCGCGATCGATACGACGTGACGGTCGCGGCGCGCGCACGCATCGAGCGCGGGGTCGTCGCACGTCTTCGTGAAGCGCCCGACGGACGGCCTCGCCGCGAGCAGCTTCCGGCGGCGCTGCGGGAAACGCTCGTGGACCAGCGTCTGGTCATCCCGGCGGGCGAGCTGCGGCTGCTCGAGCGCTGGCTCGAAGACCGGCTGTTCGGTCTCGGCGAGCTCGCCCCGCTGCTCCGCGACGATCGCGTGACCGAGGTCATGGTGAATGGCACCCGTGGTGTCTGGGTCGAGCGCGACGGACGCCTCGAGGAGACCCCGATCCGTTTCTCCGATCCCGAGGAGATCCTCGTCCTGATCGAGCGCCTCGTTGCGCCGCTCGGGCGGCGGATCGATCTCGCAAGCCCTCTCGTCGACGGGCGCCTTCCCGATGGCTCGAGGGTCCACGCGGTGATCCCACCCATATCGCTCGTCGGACCGGTCCTCACGATCCGCCGATTCGGGCAGCGGGCCCTCAGCCCGGAGGACCTCGTACGGAACGGCACCGTCTCGGCGGATGGGATGGACTACCTCGTCCGCGCGGTGCGCGACCGGCGAAGCGTCCTCGTTTCGGGCGGCACCTCGAGTGGGAAGACCACGACGCTCAACGCGCTCGCCTTCGCCGTGGGCGATCGCGAGCGCATCGTCACCATTGAGGATGCCGCCGAACTCCGGCTTCCGCAGCCCAACGTCGTCGCGCTGGAAACGCGCGCGCCGAGCGTCGAAGGGTCCGGTGCGGTCGACGTGCGGGCGCTTCTCCGAGCGGCGCTCCGCATGCGGCCCGACCGGATCGTCGTAGGCGAGGTTCGCGGCGGAGAAGCCCTCGACATGTTGCAGGCGATGAACACCGGGCACCGCGGCTCCCTGACCACCGCGCACGCGAACGGTGCCCCACATGCGCTCATGCGTATCGAGACCATGGCGCTCATGGGTGGCATCGATCTCCCGCTCGAGGCCATCCGCGAACAGATCCGGCGCGGCATCGACGTCGTCGTCCATCAGGAGCGGGACCCATCGGGAGTCCGCAGGATCGTCGAGATCGCCGAGCTCTCACCGGAGCGCGGCGATCCGTACAGGCTCAGCCGGATCTATCCGTGATCGCGGTGCTTCTCGCGCTCGCGGGCCTGACGCTCTTGGTCTTGCTCGACGAGCGACGCCAATCCGCAGTGCTCGCGGCGGCGGCGCGGCTCGACCCTCGCGCGCGTTCGGGAATGCGGGAATGCCGCCTCGCGCTCCCCGGCCTCGTCGACGCGGTCGCAGCTGCGCTCACGAGCGGGCTGTCGGTCCAGCTGGCGCTCAGCGAAGTTGCGCCGACTCTGCCACGCGCTCTCGCATTGCCGACCGAGCGCGCGGCCGCGTCGATGACCCTCGGCGCGTCCGTTGACGAGGCCGTCGGTGCGTACGCCGGAGTCGTCGCCGCTGAAGACCTCGCGCCATTTGCGATCGTTCTCGGTGCGTTCGCGCGGAGCGGCGGCAAGATCGGGAGGAGCCTCGCTCGCGTCGCGACGTTGCTGCGTGGACGCATCGCGCTCGAGGACGAACGAAAGGCGCTCACGGCGCAGGGGCGCATCTCGGCGATCGTGCTCGTCGCGCTCGCGCCGCTCGGTGGGATGTTCTTCGCGGTGATGACGCCCGAATACCTTGCGGTGATGTTCGATCGAGGCCGTTTCCTTCTCGTCGTTGCCGTCGCCCTCGAGATCGTTGGAGGGCTCTGGCTCTGGAGGATCCTTCGACTCTCGTCGCCCGGCGCCGACCTGGCGACGCTACTCGATGCAGTTATCGTCGGCCTCGAAGCCGGCCTCACGTTCGAGCTCGCTCTCGGCGCACTCGTGACCCGGGCGCCGATGGTCGCGCGGCTTCCGGAGGCGCGACGCCTTCTCGCCGACCTCGCTCTCGGACGCGGCGCGAGCGAAGCGTTCAGCGCATTCGGCGACGCAGGACCGACCGAGGCTCGTGTCGCCGCGTTGGTGCGCGCCGCGACGCGGTTCGGCTCGCCTCTCGCGAGCCTTCTCGTGACGCAGGCCGATGCTCTCCGTACGAGCGATCGTCGACGCGCGGAAGCTCAGGCCCGTCGCCTCCCAGTACTAATGCTTTTTCCGCTTGCGGTCTGCATCCTCCCGGCACTGCTCTGTGTGTTCCTGGGTCCTCCCCTCCTGTCCCTTTTGGCTTAGTTCGTCCGGCCGGTGTCAAAACGGGAGACAACTAGCCGATTTGTGGTCTCCCTCTCGTTTCGGAAGGCAGAATTGGGCGTAGCCCAAACGGCGGAGGTACGACCTTCCTAGTTGTCGGACCAGCGCCAGGCGGGCAGGCTTGCACCCAGATCACAGGAAAGGGGGACCGAATAATGCTCGCATTCCTGCGCGACGACGAAGGCCAGGGTCTGGTCGAGTACGCACTTATCATCGCCGTCATCGCCATCGCCGTTATCGTCGCGATGATCTTCCTTCGCGGCCAGATTACGAACATCTTCAGCAACATCGGCAACAACCTCACCTAGACACACGAAGCTGCTGAATACGACGACCGGGCGGCGCCTCAAAACGCCGCCCGGTCCGTCTTCTAAGGGGACTTCGAAATAGACGCGGTGCGAGCGGTAGAGGACGCCATCCTTGTCGCTTTCGTTGTCGCCGTTGTCTACACGGACTGGCGCTATCGGCGGATCCCCAACGCGTTCACGTATCCCGTCATGGCCGCCGGCCTCGTCCTGGGCGCGATCGAAGGGCTGCCCGGCGAGATCATGGCGAAGGGTCTCTTCGATCACGTCGCCGGGCTCGTCGTCGGCTTCCTCATCGCGTACCCGTTCTATGCGATGGGCGGGCTGAAGGCGGGCGATGGCAAATACCTCATGGCGGTCGGTGCGATGCGTGGGCTCGGACTTCTTCTTGCGGGCGCCGTCTACGGCGCGCTCCTCGGTGGGGTCATCGCGCTCGGCTTCATCGCGGCGCGCCGTCTCCGCCCGGCGAACGCCGCCGGCGCGTCGACGGTGCCCGTAATGAAGACGTGGATTCCGTACGGCGTAGCGCTCGGGCTCGGCACGCTTCTCGCGCTCGCGCTCGAGCTCTCCGGCCGCTTCCCAGGAGTTGCGATGTGATCGAGCTCGCGACACCCGTCTCGTACGACGACCGCTTGCCTGTATATTGCCGACCGGGCGGAACTCGTGAACAACGTACCTTCGCGGGCGAACGTTAGTCAGGGGAGTTATGGCCGAAGCCGAGAAGATCCGCATCCTGATCGTCGACGACATCGCCGACACTCGCGATAACCTCGCGAAGCTGATCGGCTTTGAGCCGGATATGGAAGTCGCCGGTACCGCCGACGGTGGTCAGGCTGCCGTCAATCTCGCCAAGAAAGAGCGGCCGCACGTGATCCTCATGGACATCAACATGCCCGACATGGATGGGATCACGGCCACCGAGATCATCTCGAACACCGTGCCGGAGTCGCCGATCATCATGATGAGCGTCCAGGGCGAGCAGGATTACCTGCGCCGCTCGATGCTCGCCGGCGCGCGCGAGTTCCTGGTGAAGCCGTTCTCAGCAGACGAGCTGATCAACGCGATCCGCCACGTCCACGAGCTCGAGAAGGTGAAACGCGCCCGCTACGCGGCGGCCGCGCCCGCCGCCGCGGCTCCGGTGAACCCTCTCGCTCCGGCCGGCGGACCCCGCATCACCGGCCAGATCGTCACGTTCTTCTCGCCCAAGGGTGGCGTTGGCCGGACGACGATCGCGACCAACCTGGCCGTGGCGCTGCATCAACTGACCCAGAAACCCGTCGTCCTCGTCGACGGAAGTCTTCCCTTCGGCGACATCGCCGTGATCCTCAACATGAGCCCGAAAGCGAAGACCATCGCCGACCTCATCGGATCGTTCGAGAACACCGACTCCGACGTCCTCGAGTCCGTGCTCGTCTCGCATTCGACCGGGATCAAGGTCCTCCTCGCGCCCCCGACGCCGGAGTCGGCGGAGCTCATCACAGGCGCGAACATGAAACACATCCTCGAGCTCCTGCGCGAGCGCTACGCCTACATCGTCGTTGACACCTGGCCGTCGTTCCAGGAGCAGGTGATCACCATGCTCGACGTGGCCGACGTGATCCTCACCCTCATGACGCTCGAGATCACGAGCCTCAAGAACGTGCGCGTGTTCATGGAGATCGCCGAGAAGCTCGGATATGGCAGCGACAAGGTGCAGCTCGTTGCGAACCGCAACGACAGCTCCGGTGGCATCAAGGCGTCCGATGTCGAGGCGAGCCTTGGCCGCAAGATCCCGCACACCATCGTTTCCGACGGGCGGACCCTGGTACTGGCCGTAAACCGCGGGGTGCCATTCGTTATCAGTCATCGTGAGAGTCAGGTCGCAAAGGACATCTTTACCCTCGCTCAGCGCATCACGGCCGAGGCCCCAGAGGCCGCGGCGGCCGGCGCCACGAAGGCGGCGGCCCGCACCGGGGGCATGCGTCTCTTCGCTCGATAACCCTCTCGCGCTGATTCCCGTCTGAACCCTTTACAAGCGTTTTCGGGCCCTACATTTCGCTGTCGAGGGAGCAGGCGCCTGGATAACGGGCGCCGGAAGGCAGGGTTAAACACGCACAGATGTCGCTTCTAAGACGCATCGAAGGCGCCCGCCCCGGTCAGCCGGAACAACCACAGCAGCCCGGCGCACCCGGACAGCAGCCCCCGAAGCCACCCGCTGAGGGTCCGCTCTCGCAGTCCGCCTCTCCGGCGCGCGACGCGCAGCGCGACGTTCGCTCGCGCCTGCAGAGCCGGATCATCAACAACCTCGACCCGCGACTCGACCTGTCCGACGCGAAGGCGGTCAAGTCGTCCATCGAGGAGATGTTCAACAAGTTCATCGATGAGGAAGGGATCGTCGTCACACGCGTCGAGCGTCAGCGAATGCTCGAACAGATCATGGACGAGATCCTCGGGTTCGGCCCGATCCAGCCGCTCCTGAATGACGACAGCATCACCGAGATCATGGTCAACGGGCCGTTCCGCACGTACGTGGAGCGCAAGGGCAAGCTGCAGCTCTCCGACGTCACTTTCGTCAGTGACGAGCACGTCTCGCGCGTGATCGAGCGGATCATCGCGCCGATCGGCCGTCGCGTCGACGAAGCGAAGCCCTTCGAGGACGCACGTCTCCCGGATGGCTCGCGTGTGAACATCATCATCCCGCCGCTCGCGCTCAACGGGCCCGTGGTCACCATCCGAAAGTTCCCCAAGTACCGCATCACCGTCGAGGACTACATCAAGTTCGGCACGGCGACGGCCGAGATGATGGAGTTCCTTCGCGCGTGCGTCGAAGCGCGCCTCAACATGTACATCTCCGGCGGCACCGGCTCAGGAAAGACGACGCTCCTCAACATCCTCTCGGGCTTCATCCCTGAGGACGAGCGGATCATCACGATCGAGGACGCCGCCGAGCTGAAGCTCGTCCAGGACCACGTCGTTCGCCTCGAGTCGCGCGCCGCGAACATCGAAGGCAAGGGCGCGGTCACGATCATGGACCTCGTCCGCAACGCTCTCCGTATGCGCCCCGAGCGCATCGTCGTCGGTGAGACGCGTGGTGGCGAGGCGCTCTCGATGCTCCAGGCCATGAACACGGGTCACGACGGCTCACTGTCCACGGGCCACGCGAACTCCCCGCGAGACATCCTCGCCCGTCTCGAGACGATGTGCCTCATGGCCGGCGTCGAGCTGCCCGCACGCGCCATCCGCGAGCAGATCGCGAGCGCCCTCGACCTCATCATCCAGATCTCGCGACTCAAGGACGGGTCGCGCAAGATCACGAACATCACCGAGGTCCAGGGGATGGAGGGCGACACGATCGTCCTTCAAGACGTGTTCGTCTTCGAGCAGACCGGGTTCGTCGAAGGAAAGGTCCAAGGCCGCCTGCGGCCGACCGGCATCCGTCCGAAGTTCTCGGAGAAGTTCGAGGCGGCCGGCATCAAGCTCCCGCAAAACGTCTTCGGCGACATGTCCGCCGGCCTTCGTTGATCGGTCTCGAGTACATCATCCCGGCGACCGCCTTCATCGGCGTGTTGCTCTTCTTCTGGGGCATCTCGTCGATGCTCGGCGGAGGCTCGCCCGAGTCGCTCGGCGCGCGCATGCAGCGCTACGCCGGCGGCACGCAGGCCGCGCCCGAGGCGAAGAAAGAGAAAAAGCGCTCACGCCGGGATATCGATCCATTCGCGACGCTGTCCGGCGACGTGCAGGACAAGCGCTTCAGCTCGCGCGTTCAGCGCGACCTCGCGCGCGCGGACCTGCGCCTGCGAGTGGCGGAGTACTACTACATCCGCATCGGCCTCGCGCTCGGTCTCGCTGCCGTTCTGCTGTTGCTCCGCGACCCCCTCTCTGCGGTCGTTGGCGCTCTCCTCGGTTACTTCATCCCACGGATGTGGGTCGGCCGGCGCATCGGAAGCCGCCTCAACGCCTTCAACAAACAGCTTCCTGACACGATCACGCTCCTCTCGAACTCACTCCGCGCGGGCTCGAGCTTCCTTCAGTCGATCGAGCTCGTGTCGCGCGAGTCGCCCGCGCCGATGGGTCCCGAGATGGGTCGCGTCGTTCGTGAGGTGAACCTCGGCCTGAGCATGGAGGAGGCGCTCTCCAACCTGGTCCGGCGGATCAAAAGCGATGACCTCGACCTCATGGTCACCGCCATCGGCGTGCAGCAGCAGGTCGGTGGAAACCTCGCGGAGATCCTCGACACGATCGCGTTCACCATCCGAGAGCGCGTCCGCATCAAGGGCGAGATCCGCACCCTGACCGCGCAGGGACGCTACTCGGGCTACCTCGTCGCGTTCCTGCCGATCGCGATCATGATCACGCTGAACTTCATCAACCCGGAGTTCATGCAGCCGCTCTTCACCGAGCTCATCGGGCAGATCCTGCTCGTGGTCGGCGGGATCATGATGACCATCGGCTTCTTCGCGATCCAGAAGATCACGGACATCAAGGTTTAACCGTGGAGATCCTCATCCTGGCCGGCGTCGTTGCGTTCGGGGTCTTCCTCGTGTTCGCGTCTTTCCTCGTCGGTCAGCAGCTCGACCCGGTGCAGGCTCGACTGCAGCAGATCTCGGTTCGACCGAGGACCCTCGAGGAGCTCGAGCTGCAGCGGCCGCTCGCCGAACGCACCCTGAAGCCGATCGTCCAGGGGCTCGCGGCGATCATCTCGCGCTTCTACCCGGCCAACACGGCACGGTCTCTCCAGATCCGCCTCAAGCGCGCCGCCATGGAGACGACGAGCGTCGAGTTCTTCCTCGGCGTCAAGGCGTTCGTCGGGATCGTCGCCGCCATCGCGGGGTCGTCCCTGCTGAACCTGATCACCGGCGACTCCCTCGCGACGATCGGTGGTTTGTTCGGTGGGCTGATCCTCGGGTTTCTCATCCCGGACTTCTATCTCAACAGCAAGGCCGGCGGCCGCGCCGGCGCGATCCTGAACCAGCTCCCCGACGCGCTCGACCTGCTCACGATCTCGGTGGAGGCCGGTCTCGGATTCGACGCCGCGATCATCAAGGTCACGGAGAAGCTGAAGGGCCCGCTCACCGAGGAGCTCAAGCGCGCCGCCGCCGAGCAGCGGGTCGGCAAGTCGCGTCAGGAAGCGCTCCGCGGCATCAACGAGCGTGTCGAGGTCAAGGAGCTCCAGAACCTCATCTCGGCCATCATCCAGGCCGACCAGCTCGGTGTTTCAATGTCCAAAGTGCTCCGCATTCAGTCAGAGCAGATGCGCACCGACCGCCGGCAGCGCGCGGAAGAGAAAGCCGCGCGCGCCCCGATCCTGATCATGCTCCCCACGGTCGGCTGCATCTTCCCCTCGCTCTTCATCGTGATCCTGGCCCCCGCAGCGCTCTCCGCGATGAAGTCCTGCGGCTCGGTCTAGAACGCTCCGCGGTCCCATCACGATCACGAACCGCACACGCGGCACCGTGGTCGCCACGCGCTGCGATGTCGCCAACAGCTTCCTGACTCGAGGCTTCGGCCTCATTCCTCGATCGGGACTCGCGGAAGGCGAGGGTCTGCTCATCACGAAGACGGGATCGATCACGATGTTCTTCATGCGATTCGCGATCGACGCGATCTTCGTCGACCGATCGATGCGCGTCCTCCGGGTTGTGGAGAATCTCCGTCCGTGGGTGCCCGCCGTCGGCGCGCCCCGCGGCGCCGACAGCGTGCTCGAGCTTCCCGCCGGCACGGCCGCCCGGACACGCACGCAAGCCGGTGACGAACTCATCTCTTCGGAGGCGGCCGCCAGGTGATGGAGCTCGCGCTCGCAGTGCGCGATGTCCTGCTTGCTCCGCGCTGCGCGGGTTGCGGCGAGCCCGGGAGCTGGTTCTGTATCGGCTGCCGCGACCTGTGCGAGCCGATCGCGCATGACGGCCGCCTTCCGCTTCGCGCGGCCGGCGCGCACGCCGGGCCCCTCCGCGCCGCGGTCCGCCGGCTCAAGTACGGCGGCGAGCCCGGCCTGGCGCACGACCTCGGCGCTCTTGTCGCGCTCGAGCTTGCCCGCGATCTCGCGCGAGGCGTGACGGTCGACGCGGTCGTCCCGGTGCCGCTCCATCGGTCACGTGCGGCGGCGCGCGGCTACGACCAGGCGGCGCTGCTCGCCCAAGCTGTCGCATCGCGCACCGGCCTACCGCTGCGGCCGGCACTCCATCGCATCCGCGGAGGCCGTCCCCAGGTCGAGCTCGATCGGGCGGCGCGCGCAGCGAACATTCGAGGAGCGTTCGTCGCGGAGGCGAGTTCGCTCCGCGGGCTACGCGTCGCGCTCGTCGACGACGTGGCGACAACTGGCGCGACGCTGCTCGACGCCGCGGCCGCGGCACGTGCCGCCGGCGCGCGCGCGGTGCGCGCGTACGTCGTGGCGGTCGAGGAGTGAGCCGCTCGCGCTGGCTGGTGCGGGGCCTCCTCCTGTTCGTGCTTGCGTTCGCCAACCTGAACGACATTCGCTCCGAGCAGACGCCGGGGGCGGAAGCCCCGGGCCTCTGGTCCCCGGACGTCCTTCCGAACGCGCTCTTCGCGTGGACCGTCATCAAGGAGCACGACGTCGATTACGACGAGTTCACCGTGCCGACAGGCGCCACCGCGGCCAAGCTCGACCGCGAGGCCTACTTCTTCCGAGCGTGCGGCGTCTCGACGGCGACGGCGCCCCCGACCGCGAAGCGGAGTCTCGGCGGCCCGCCGGCACCGGGGCCGAACGATCACGTGTGCTCGGTCTTCCCGCCGGGCATGGGGATCCTCGCGCTGCCGTTCTTCGCGCCGTTCGTTCTTAACGGCTGGGATCCGCTCGACCTTGGGCTGCTCGTGCACGGCGGGCACGTCGTCGCAGCGATCGTCGAAATACTTGCGACCCTCGTGCTCTGGTCGGTGCTCCGTCGCTTCGCGACGCCGCGCTGGTCGCTCACGCTCGTGCTCCTCTACTTCCTCGCCACGAGCGTCCGCACCGTCGCGAGCCAGGCGCTCTGGCAACACTCGGGAGTGCACCTCACCGTGGCGTCGGCGCTCTGGCTCGTCCTCCGCGAGGAAGGTGTCCCGCTGTCGCGCGATCTCGCCGCGGGCGTGGTGCTGGGTCTCGGCTCGGTCGTGCGCCAGACGACCGCGCTGGTGGCGCTCGGTCTTCACGGGTTCCGCCCGACTCGGCTCCTCACGATGCTCATCGGCGTGGCTGTCGGCATCGCCCCGCTCCTCGCGTACAACGACCTCGCGTTCGGATCGCCGCTCGAGCAGGGCTACGGCGTCAAGACGTTCGCCACGCCGATCCAGACCGGCCTGTACGGCCTCCTGGCCTCGCCCTCACGGGGACTCTTCGTGTACACGCCGTACCTGATCTTCGCGTTCTTCGCGCTCTTCCGCGCGTGGCGATGGCCGGGTGAGGTCGCAGGGCGCCTCCGCGGCCTGTCGCTCGCCTGGATCGTCACCCTTGCGCTGTACGCGATGTACTCGGAGTGGTGGGGCGGCCGGGTCTTCGGCTCGCGCTTCCTCGACGACTTCGCGCCGGTCCTCTTCGCCGCGCTCGCGTGGGGTACGTCCGTCGGCATGCTGGGCTCGCGGTTCGCGCGCGCCGTCTTCGCGTTGATGGCGGCATGGTCGTTCGTGCTCTTCCAGGCGGCGGCGTTCCTCTACGACAAGGCATGGGATACGTTCCCGGTGAACGTCAACGACGACCCCTCGAAGCTGTTCAACTGGAGCGACCCCCAGTGGCTCGCTGTCCTGCGCCTGGTGCCCGCCGCCGACGAGCGCGCGATCGCCGGCGCGGCCCTGAGCGCGCTCGTGCTCGTCCTGCTCGTGCGACTGGAGCTGCGTGCCTATCGCGGGAGTGAGCTAGCGTCGCAGGTGTGAGCGCGTTTCTGATCTTTTTCGGGCGCGGGGGTTCGAGCGACCTCGAGCGGCAGCTGGACACGGTGAAGCTCGCCATCGGCGGCGTCGTGCTCGGGCGTGCCGCGGATGCCGGATTCAACCGTCTCTACGCCGTAACGAACGACCCGGACGCGGCGGCGGTCTTTCGCGGCAAAGGCGCGGCGATCCTTCCGGCGCGCACCGAGCCGTTCCACTTCGGCCAGGAGCTTTCGCGGATCGTTCACGAGAAGAAGCTCGACCGCGTCTGCACCATCGGCGCCGGGGCCGGCGCTCTGCTCGAGACGAGCGAGCTGCGCGCGCTGCGCGAGGATCTCGAGTCGAGCGAGGCCGTCGTCCTCTCGAACAACTCCTACTCCGCGGACCTGGTCGCGTTCACGCCGGCGTCGGCGCTCGACGCGATCGATCTGCCGGCGACTGACAACCCCCTGCCGCGCCGTCTGCACCAGCAGGCAGGATTGTCCTCGCGGCAGCTCGCGAAATCGGCGGCGACGCTCCTGGATGTCGACACGCCGACGGACGCCGCACTCCTCGCACGACATCCCAAATGTCCGCCCGAGCTCCGGTCGTTGCCGGCGTGGCAGGACATCCTCGCCGATCGCATCGAGGCGCTCATGCGCCTCGTGACGACACCCGACAAAGAGCTCCTCGTCGCGGGCAGGGTCGGTGCGCCGGTGTGGACGTTCATCGAGACGCAGACCGCGTGTCGCGTGCGGATGCTGGCCGAAGAGCGCGGCATGCAGGCCGCTGGCCGCGACACCTCCGGCGAAGCGCGCAGCGCGCTCGGCTTCCTCTACGAGAAGATCGGCCCGCGCGAATTCTTCGCGCGCATGCAGGAGCTCTGCGACGGCATGCTCTTCGACACCCTCGTGCTCTTCGCACATCTCGGCTGGCGCCCAGGCGCCGCGGAGCGATTCGCGTCGTACCTCTTCATGGCCGACCGGATCCAGTCGAAGCCGCTGCGCGAGTTCACGGAAGCCGCGCGTGCGGCGCCATTCCCGCTGCTCCTTGGAGGACACACGCTCGTATCCGGCGTGCTCTGGACCATGGTCGAGGCCGCCTGGGCCGGGCACCCCGAGATTTGAGCGCGCTCTTCGATCACCACGTCCACAGCGACCGCTCGGACGGCACGCAGTCACTGGCCGACCGTGCGAAGAGCGTCGCGCTCCGGCCGCACGGCGTGTCCGATCACTACCCCTGGCGCGACAAGCTTCCGAACGAAGATGCCGTGAAGCGATACATCGAGGACGCGTCGCGGCTCGGCCTCCGCGTGGGTCTCGAGTACGACCTCGGCGTCGCGCCGCCGCTCAGCGCGGGGACGCGCGAGTCGCTGCACTACATGATCGGCGCGATCCATCAGATCGAGCTCGACGGCGCGCGCATCAAGTACGACGACGCGGGTGCATTCGTGAAGGGCCGCATCAAGACATGGAAGGAGCGGGAGCGCTTCGCCGACCCCGCGCTTCAGAGACGAATTCTCGAGCGCACCCTCGAAGTCGTCGCCGAGGGGATCGACCACGATCGCATCGACATCCTCGGACACCCCACGTTCTCGGCGCTTCAGGCGCTCGGCGATCCGGAGCGCGTCTATCCGGAGGAGTGGCAGGAGCGGCTCATCGACATGTGCGTGAAGGGTCGCGTCGCGATCGAGATCAACGAGAGCTACGGTGTCCCGCACCGGGAATTCCTCGTGCGCGCGGCCCGCGCGGGCGCGCTCTTTTCGGTCGGGACCGACACGCATTTCGAGATCAAGCCGCTGGACAAGACCGACGCGATGATCGCGGGCGCCGCCCTTGACCGGGGGCGATTCATGGCCGGGAGCCGGCTCGCCCCGAGATAGCGGCGTCAGGTGGCGGGGGCGTCCTCCGCGAGGAGCTCGTACACCAGCAGACCGATCGCGACCAGCAATACCAGGTGGACGGTGTTGCCGCCGATGCTGGCGGCCTGTGCGACGAACCACGCGACGACGAGCGTCCAGACCAGAGTCCAACGCAGCCGATGGCCCGTCGCGATGGTCACGAATCGGAGGCTAACGCCCGTATACTTTTCATGCAGGACGACCTGCTATCCGCGGCAGGAGGGGAGCCGTGTTCCGAGGACTGTCCGTCTACACCGGAAACGCCCACCCCAAGTTCGCGAGAGACATCGCCGCCCACCTGGAGGTCCCGCTCGGCGACGCCGACGTCACCAAATTTGCGAATGACGAGATCTTCGTCAAGATCAACGAGAATGCGCGCGAGCACGACGTGTATGTGGTGCAGTCACTGGTCGGCCCCTCGGTCAGCGACGCGATCATGGAGCTCCTGATCATGCTCGACGCGTTCAAGCGCGCGTCGGCCGGCCGCATCACCGCAGTCATGCCGTACTACGCGTACGGCCGGAGCGACAAGAAGGACCAGCCGCGCGTGCCCATCACCGCGCGTCTGCTCGCCGACATCATCGGTGTAGCGGGCGCCGACCGGTTCCTGACGATGGACATGCACCAGATGCAGATCCAGGGCTTCTTCTCCATCCCCGGCGACGAGCTGTCGGCGCGCAACCTCCTCGTCGAGTCGTTCCGCTCGATCGTCGAAAAGGATCCGGACGGCGTGACGCTCGTCGTACCGGACCTCGGGTACGCGAATGTCGGACGGCGCATCGCCGAGGCATTGGGCATTCCGCTCGTCTTCATGCAGAAGACGCACCGCGACAACAGTGGAAAGAGCCAGGTGGTCGGGGTCATCGGCGATATCGACAAGCAGCGCGCGATCATCATCGATGACGAGATCCTCACGGGCACGACGATCCTCAATACGATCCGCATCCTGCAGGAGCGCGGCGTCAACGAGATCTACGTCGCCTGCACGCACGCTTTGCTTTCGGGCAACGCCGCGCAGCAGTTCGCCGAGAGCGGCATCGTGAAGCTCATCACCACCGATACGGTCCCTCTCCGTCCGTCCGCCCTGAACACCGGCAAGATCGAGGCGCTCACGGTCGCGCCGCTCTTCGCCGAGGCGATCCGCCGCATCCACGAGGGCGAGTCCGTCGGCGCGCTCTTCAACCCGCCCGGGTTGCAGCTGCCGCTGCAGGTCACCTAGCGATCGCAACTCGCAGTCCCGTGAGCTTCATCGGCGGGTTGTTCGACTCAAACGAGGGCGAGCTTCGCAAGCTTCGCAAGATCGCCGCGCGCATCAATCAGCTCGAGCCCGAGATCCAGAAGCGGAGCGACGCGGAGCTCATGCAGAGCACGGCGCGTTTTCGGGAGCGCCTCGCGAAGGGCGAGACCCTCGACGACATGCTTCCGGAGATCTTTGCGTCGGTGCGCGAGGCCGCGAGGCGGACGCTGAAGCAGCGCCACTTCGACGTGCAGCTCATGGGCGGGCTCGCGCTGCACAAGGGCCATATCGCCGAGATGCGGACCGGCGAGGGCAAGACCCTCGTCGCATCGCTCGCCATTTACGCGAACGCGCTCGAGGGAAGAGGCGCGCACCTGATCACGACGAACGACTATCTGGCCAAGACGGGCGCGGGATGGATGGCGCCCATCTATCAGGCGCTCGGCGCGACCGTCGCGTACATCGCGCACGAGAAGAGCGCGATCTACGACCCCGCCGTCGAGCTCGACGCCGTCGATCCGCGGCACCGCCACTGGCGCGACATCAGCCGCCGCGAGGCCTACGAGGCCGACATCACGTACGGGCAGAACAGCGAATTCGGCTTCGACTATCTCCGCGACAACATGGCCATGGACCTGAACGACCAAGTCCAGCGGCGCGGGTTGCACTACGGCATCGTCGACGAGGCCGACTCGATCCTCATCGACGAGGCGCGCACACCGCTCATCATCAGCTCCCCGGCAGAGGATGCGACCGAGACGTATTACACGTTCGCACGCGTCGCGGCGCAGCTGCAGCCGGAAACCGACTACGTCATCGAGGAGAAGTTCCACTCGGTCGTGCTCACCGAAGACGGGATTTCGCGTGCGGAGAAGCTCCTCCGCGTGAAGAACATGTACGAGGGTGACGTCACCGCCGTGCACTACCTCGACAACGCGGTAAAGGCGCGGGCGCTCTATCACAAGGACAAGGAATACGTCGTCAAGGACGGCGAGGTGGTCATCGTCGACGAGTTCACCGGACGGCTCATGCCCGGCCGGCGCTGGAGCGATGGCCTCCACCAGGCCGTCGAGGCGAAGGAAAACCTCAAGATCCAGCGCGAGACGCGGACCTTCGCGACGATCACGATCCAGAACTACTTCCGCATGTACACAAAGCTCGCGGGCATGACCGGCACGGCGGTCACGGAAGCCGAGGAGCTCTTCAAGGTCTACAAGCTCGAGGTCACGCAGATCCCGACGAACAAGCCGATGGTCCGCAAGGACAACGCCGATCTCGTCTACAAGACGGAGCGGGGCAAGTGGGACGCGGTCGTTGCCGAGGTCAAGGAGCGCAACGAGGCGGGCCAGCCCGTGCTCATCGGCACGACGAGCGTCGAGAAGAGCGAACGCCTCTCGGACGAGCTCCGCCGGCACGGGATCAAGCACGAGGTCCTGAACGCGAAGAACCACGAGCGCGAGGCGCTGATCATCGCGGACGCCGGCCAGCGCGGCGCCGTCACGCTGTCGACGAACATGGCGGGCCGCGGTGTCGACATCCTGCTCGGGGAAGGGATCACCGACGTCGGCGGCCTGCACGTGATCGGCACGGAGCGCCACGAGGCGCGGCGCATCGACAACCAGCTCCGCGGCCGCGCGGGCCGCCAGGGGGACCCCGGCAGCTCGCGGTTCTTCAGCTCGCTCGAGGACGATCTCATTCGCATCTTCGCCGGCGAGCGCGTCGCGGGACTCATGGCGCGGCTGGGCTTCGACGACTCGACCCCCATCGAATCGGGCATGGTCACCGGCGCCATCACGCAGGCGCAGGTGAAGGTCGAGGGGCGCAACTTCGACATCCGCAAACGCGCGCTCGAGTTCGACGACGTTCTCAACAACCAGCGCAACGTCATCTACGGGCAACGGCGGCTCATCCTCGAGAAGGGCGACGTGCGCGAGACCGTCCTCGAGTTCCTGCGGCAGGAGGCGGACGGCCTTGTCGATACGGCGGCGGCGACGCCGGACCCGGAGGACTGGGACCTCGAGAAGCTCGCGGCGGGGCTCGGGCCCATGCTCAACCGCTCGGATCTCGTCGCGTCGAGCTTCGGCGAGTTCCGCAACCAGAACGAGCTGCGCGATCGCGTCGCCGACATCGTCGAAGAGACGTACGAGGCCCGCGAGAAGGAGCTCGGCGAGGAGCTCACACGCGCGGTCGAGCGATGGGTCCTTCTCCGGACGATCGACACGCACTGGATCGAGCACCTCACCGCGATGGAAGAGTTACGCGAGGGCATTTACCTCCG
>Ga0307277_10000330_pt1 | contig 17017 bp, 18 predicted proteins | sample ER_DNA_116_FD_194473 | JGI IMG/M metagenome (GOLD analysis project Ga0307277, IMG submission 194473) | Bulk soil microbial communities from the East River watershed near Crested Butte, Colorado, United States - ER_DNA_116 | ecosystem: Environmental > Terrestrial > Soil > Floodplain | place...
CCTGGACGCTCGAGTCCACCCTCACTCCCGGGCCCCCCGGCTCCCGGTAGCTCGTGATCCTCCCCGGCGCGGGCAGAAAGCCGTTGGACGGATCCTCCGCGTTGATGCGGCACTCGATCGCGTGCCCGTTCAGCCGGACGTCCTCCTGGCGCAGCCATAGCGGCTCTCCAGCCGCGATCAGCACCTGCTCGCGGACGAGGTCGAGGCCCGTCACGAGCTCGGTCACGGTGTGCTCGACCTGGATCCTCGTGTTCATCTCGAGGAAGAAGTACTCGCCCTCGCGCGAGAGGAGGCCCTCGATCGTGCCCGCCGAGCGGTAACCGACGGCCCCGGCCGCCTCGACCGCGATTCGGCCGATCTCGGCGCGGAGCCCCGAGTCGATCGCGGGTGAAGGCGTCTCCTCGACGAGCTTCTGGTGCCGGCGCTGGATCGTGCAGTCCCGCTCTCCGAGGTGGATCACAGCACCGTGCTCGTCCGCGAGAACCTGCACCTCGACGTGGCGCGGGTCCTCGAGATAGCGCTCGACGTAGACCGCGGGATCGGAAAAATAGGCCTGCCCCTCGCGACGGGCTGCCTCGAACGCACGCTCGACCTCCTCGGGCGAGGCAACGACCTTCAGGCCCTTCCCGCCGCCGCCTGCGGAAGCCTTGATCGCGATCGGCCACCCCAGCTCTTTGCCGAGTCTTCGCACCTCGTCAGGTGACCCGACCGGTTCGGTCGTCCCGGGGATGATCGGCACGCCGGCCGCACGCATCGTCTCGCGAGCGGTGACCTTCGAGCCCATCAACTCCATCGCCTCGGGCGGCGGGCCGATCCAGACGAGCCCGGCTGCGGCACACGCCCGCGCGAAGGCGGCGTTCTCGGCCAGGAAGCCGTAGCCCGGATGAACCGCCCCCGCACCGGCACGGGTTGCGGCTTCGAGGATCAGATCCTGGTTCAGGTAGCTCTCGGCCGGGGGACCGGGGCCGACGAGAAACGCCTCATCGGCAAAGCCGACGTGTAGGGAGCCTCGGTCAGCCTCGGAGTAGACGGCGACGGTCGCGATCCCGAGCTCGCGCAGCGTCCGGAAGATCCTGATCGCGATCTCGCCTCGATTGGCGACGAGCACTTTGGTGAAGGGCGGCATGTCCAGCGTATTCTCTCCGCCCGTCACCTTTGCCGATCAGCTGACAGTAGCCCGGGCGGCGATCGTGCCCCTCGTCGTCGTGCTCTACGTCTGGAGCTTCAGTGGCCACGACTACTGGGCGACGGCGGTGTTCGGAGTCGCTATGGCAACCGACTGGTTCGACGGGCGGCTCGCACGCCGTAGTGGCCGCTCCTCGGCGCTGGGGTCGCTTCTCGACCCGGTCGCAGACAAGCTGCTCGTGCTGACGGTGCTCGTTGTACTCGTCGGACGGGATGTCTTCGCCGGCTGGATGGTGGCCGCAATCGTGGCTCGCGAACTCCTGATCTCGGGGCTGAGGTTGGCCGCGCTCGAGCGTGGAGTCGTCCTGCAGGCTCGCGATCTCGGCCGCCTGAAGACGTGAACGCAGGCGGTCGCCGCCGGTCTCGGCGGCCTCGCGGCCGCTGGTGCTCTCGACACTTCAATTGCCCGTTGGGGACCGGTGTCGCGCTCGCACTGACGTGGATCTCGGGGCTCGACTATGCCCGACTGGCGCCCGGCCTGCTCCGTGGCGCTCCCTCGGGGGCGGCGCCGAGCGGCGTGGCGAGGTCGGATTCAACGCTCTCGAGCAGCCCCGCCAGCCGCCACACACTGCCGTAAGACCCCGGGGCCGTGCGGCGCCCGCTCGCAAGCGCGGCGAGCAGCGCTCCGCGCTCCTCCGGGCTCGGCTCGGGGGTGATCTTCACCACAACTCTTTACACACTAAAGGCGTCTGGGAAAACCGACGATGACTCCTTGCGTGAGACGTCTGCGCCTTCTCGCCTTCCTCGCGTGCCTGCTCGCCGGCTTGTCGGCGGCACCGAGCGCCGCTCCAGCGCGTACAAAGCGCTCCTGGGCACAAGCCGAGATCAGAACAGTCGTCGCGCGCGGCCTCATGGCCTCGAGCGTTGCAGCGTTCCGCCCAAACGATCCGCTCACCCAGGGCGAGCTGCGCGCCCTCCTGGCCGGCTTGAGCCAGGACTCTCCCCAGCCTCCCCCGCAGCCGGCCGCGAGACCCGGCCCGTTGGTGACGATGGCCCAACTCGACGCGAGACTCGTTCGCGCGCTCGGCCTCGGTGATGAGGCTTCGAGCTTCCAGCAGGCGGCTGCTGCGGCCGGTTTGCGGCCGCCGGCTCGCTTCGGCTCCGAGGTCGTAGCCCGTCTCCTCGGCCTCCGAACGAATCACCCGGCGAGCGAGGACGACCTCGAGCGCATACCCTCGGATCCCGCTCCGCGCGCCGAGGCCGCCTATTCCGCCGCCCGAGTCTTCCGGCTGTCGGATTGGGACAAGCGAGGCGTCGAGGAAGCAGTGGCAGGCTTCGAGCTTCCCGTCCTCACCCCCTGGCAGCGACGCGCACTCACGACTGCCGTCGGCTTCATCGGCTTCCCGTACGTCTGGGGGGGCGAGAGCGAGTTGCCCGAGTCACCCTTCGGCGTACAAGCGCGAGGTGGCTTCGACTGCTCGGGCTTTGCGTGGCGGGTCTACAAGCTCCAGGCCTACCCTGGTGCACCACAGCTCGCGAACACCTTGCGCGGACGCACCGCAGCCGCGATGGCCGGCGAGGTGCCGCTGCGCCGGCGAATCAAGATCGAACGCCTCAAGCCCGCCGATCTCCTCTTCTTCGGCGCCGGAGGACGACGCGCCAAGCCCGCTCAGATCGACCACATGGCGATTTACCTCGGGAACGGCTGGCAGATCCACTCCTCGCGCTACGGCGTCGCGCTTGCGCCCGTCAACGGCTGGTACGAACAGCGACTCGCCTGGGGCCGCAGGCCCATCGCTGAAGCGGGCCTCTAAACACCCGCCGAGCAGCGTTTTCGCCCCGAATCACAACCACCCGAATGGGTGATGGCCGGAAGACCGTGGGCGGCAACAATCGGCTATCCGCAGTCTCCAACCTTGGGAGGACATCAGATGCTCGAGTGGCGTCCCCGTCTCATCTTTCTTTTGCTCGTGATCGTCGTCTTTGCGCTCGCCGCAGGTTTCTCGGCCACGGATATCGGCATCGACAACTGGGAGTGGTAGCCGGCTGAGGAGAGGGAGGAGCTGAGCAGATGACACCGCGCCTCGCACCGATCGTCGCCCCGGTCTGTCTTCTCGGACTGGGCTCCGTGCTCGTCGCTGCCTATTCATTCACGACCGAGCAGCACGACCTGTCGATGCTGCTCGGCGTCTTCGCTCTCCTCGCCGCGTCCACGCTCGCCAGCCACTACCCGGTCCCGATCGAGGGGCCAGGGAGCGGCGGCGTTTCCCTGTCGTTTGTCTTCGCCGCGAGCGCGATCGTTCTCTTCGGCTGGGCCGCCGGTGTGCTCGTCGCCTTCGCGGCACCCGTGGTCATCCAGCTGACCGAGCACCGACCACTGATCAGAATCGCGTTCAACGGCTCGGTCTATGCGTGCGCGGCCGCGGTCGGCGGGCTACTGGTCGGCCTCATCGAAGGCGACGGGACCGACGCGCTCATCGCGAAGGTCGCCATCTCGGCCTCCACGCAGTACGGAATCAACCTCATCCTCATCTCGCTCATCCTGGCGGCCACCTCGCGTCGACCCTTCCTGGAACTGATCAACGCGAGCCTGCGCTGGACGATCATGATCTTCGCGCTGATGGCGTCGGCAGCACTCGTGCTCGTCGTCCTCTGGCAGCGCTCTCCCCTCCTGTCGGCGGCGCTCGTCGGACCGCTGCTCGCGATCGCGCTCTACCAGCGCTCGACATATCGAGCTCTGCGCGCGATGCGGCTCGCGCTCACCGACCCGCTGACCGGGCTCGGTAACCACCGTCATTTCCATGAGCGCCTCGAGCGCGAGTTGGCGGAGGCGGAGCGCAGCGGACGCGAATTCAGCCTCTGCCTCGTCGATGTGGACGACTTCAAGCGCATCAACGACCTGTTCGGCCATCCGTCCGGTGACCGTGTCCTCTCGCGGCTCGCGACCACGTTGCGCCAAAACGGCGAGGCGTTCCGCCTCGGCGGCGACGAGTTCGCTCTGTTGCTCCCCGACTACGACGAGAACGAGGGCATCCAGACCGCAAGCGCGATCATCGAGCGGATCGCCGAGCTCGAGCTCGATCACGTCGGCTCCGTCACGGTGTCGGCTGGCGTCGCGACGTTCCCTCGCCAGGCGCCCGACCGCGGCGAGCTGATCCGCCTCGCCGACAGCGCGCTCTACTGGGCGAAGGAGAACGGCAAGAATCGCGTGCACGTCTACCGCCCGGACGTCGTCGAGCTCGCCGAGCTGCGGCGCCTCGCAACCGGGCCCGACCGCGCTGCCCGTTTCCGCGCCGCTGCGAGCCTGGCGAAGGCGGTCGACCTCCGCGACACGTACACCGGCAGTCATTCCGCCCGGGTCGCCGAGCTGGCCGCCAGGGTTGCCGCGCGGCTCGGCCTCGACCAAGAGCAGATCGAGCTCTCGAGGCTGGCCGGCAGCCTGCACGACCTTGGCAAGCTTGCGATCCCCGAGGAGATCCTCCGCAAGCCGGGTCCGCTCACCGGGCCGGAGCGGCTCGTACTCGAGCGCCACCCGCAGATCGGCTTCCGGATGCTCGACAGCCTTGGAATCGACCCGGTCGCCAAGTGGATCCTCCACCACCACGAGCGCTGGGACGGCACGGGGTATCCCGACCGCCTTCCCGGCCCGGAGATTCCGCTCGGCGCGCGCATCATCTTCGTCGTCGACGCTTTCGACGCGATGACCTCGGACCGCGTCTACCGGGGCCGCCTCACCCAAGACCATGCGCTGGCGGAGCTGGAGCGGTGCGCCGGGACGCAGTTCGATCCAAACGTGGTCGCCGCCCTGGCCGAAGAGCTCCACCCCGTCGAGGAAGCCGAGCCGGCACGCGCCGCGCTCGCCTCGTAGCGCCGCAGCTCGCCCGTCACACTTTCGGCACAGACCCGCCACCCACGCGTGCGCTTTCGCTCGCTACGATCGCATCGGGGAGGAGGTCATGGGTACCGCGGGCACGCGGGGCCGCCCCTAGAGCGGGATGTTGCCGTGTTTGCGCCGCGGGCGCGGCTCGCGCTTCGTGAGGGTCGTCTCCAGGGCGTCGATCAGCACCGGGCGGGTTCGCCGCGGTTCGATCACCTCATCGACGTACCCGCGCTCGGCGGCGACGTAGGGGTTCGCGAACTGCTCGCGATAATCGGCGACGAGCTCCTCGCGGCGCGCGTCAGCATCCGCCGCCTCCTCGAGCTCCCTCCGGAAGACGATGTTCACCGCCCCCTCGGGTCCCATCACGGCCACCTCCGCGGTCGGCCACGCGAAGTTGAAGTCGGCGCGGATGTGCTTCGAGCTCATGACGTCGTACGCCCCGCCATAGGCCTTGCGTGTGATCACAGCGAGCTTCGGCACGGTCGCCTCGCAGTACGCGTAGAGAAGCTTGGCGCCGTGCCTGATGATCCCGCCCCACTCCTGCGCCGTTCCCGGGAGGAAGCCCGGCACGTCGACGAAGGTGACGAGCGGGATGTTGAACGCGTCGCAGGTGCGGACGAACCGCGCCGCCTTCACGGAAGAGTCGATGTCGAGCACGCCGGCCAGCGCGCGCGGCTGGTTGCCGACGATCCCGATCGAGTGCCCACCGAGCCGGGCGAGCCCACAAACGATGTTCTCGGCCCAGCGCTCGTGCACCTCGAGAAAGTCCCCGTCGTCGACGACGCGCTCGACGATGCCCTTCATGTCGTAGGGCTTGTTCGGATTGTCCGGGATCAACGTGTCGAGCTCGGCATGCTCGCGGTCGAGAGCGTCCGCCGGCTCGCTCCAGGGAACTGGATCGAGGTTGTTCTGCGGCAGGAACGAGAGCAGGTAGCGCGCGTCCTCGAGACACGCCTCCTCGCTCGGCGCGATGAAGTGCGCCACGCCGGACTTCGCCGCATGCGTCGCCGCACCGCCGAGCTCCTCGAAGCTCACGTCCTCGCCGGTCACGGTCTTCACCACATCGGGCCCGGTAATGAACATGTACGAGCTTTCTTCGACCATCAGCACGAAGTCGGTCATCGCCGGCGAGTAGACGGCCCCGCCTGCGCACGGCCCCATGACGAGGCTGATCTGCGGGATCACGCCCGAGCTCTGCACATTGCGCCAGAAGATCTCGGCGTAGCCTGCGAGCGAGACCACGCCCTCCTGGATCCGGGCGCCGCCGGAGTCGTTGATGCCGATCACGGGACAGCCGTACTTGGCGGCCAGATCCATGACCTTGCAGATCTTCTCGGCATACGCCTCCGAGAGGCTGCCGCCGAAGATCGTGAAGTCCTGGGAGAAGACGAAGACCTTGCGGCCGAAGATCGTTCCGTACCCAGTCACGACCGCGTCTCCGTACGGCCGCCGATCCATCATCCCGAAGAGCGGATTGCGATGGCGAACGTAGCGGTCGAGCTCGACGAAGGAGCCCGGGTCGAGCAGCTTGTCGAGGCGCTCCCGGGCGAGCAACTTCCCCGCGTCGTGTTGCCGCTTGACCGCCTCCGGGCTACCCGCGTGCTGCGCCTCGTCGCGCAGCTTCTGGAGCTGCTCGAGCTTCCTCTGGGTCGATTCGTCAGTCGCCGCCACGGCGAAGCAGACTAGTACAGTCGCCGCCGTGGGACTTCCGCCGCTCGACCGCTCGACGCTCTGGCCGTTCGAGGACGGCGAGCCGGGCGAGTTCTACTACCAGCGTTACGCGCATCCGACAGGAGTCGCCGCCGAAAGCGTGCTCGGAAAGCTGGACGGCGGAACGGCCCTGCTCTTCTCGTCCGGTGCCGGTGCGACGACCGCGGTCGTCCTGGCTCTGCTCGAGCCCGGAGATACGATCGCCGTTGCGGAGGGCTGCTACTACGGAACGCCGACCCTCTTCCGCGAGCTCGAGCGCTGGGGTTTGCGGCACGTCGAGTTCGATCAGACCGGGCCGCCGCCAGACGGCGTCCAGCTCGTCTGGCTCGAGGCGCCCTCGAACCCGTTCCTGACGATGCCCGATCTCGCCGCCGCAGCAGCTCATCCTGCCCCGGTCTTGGTCGATGCGACCGCGGCGACCCCTGTGCACCTGCGCCCGCTCGAGCACGGCGCCGACCTCGTGTTGCACAGCGCGACGAAGTATCTGAGCGGCCACTCGGACGTACTCCTCGGAGCAGTCGTCTGCCGGGAGCCGGCAACGGCCGAGCGCCTGCGCCAGTTCCGCGGCCGCTCGGGAATCGTCGCCGCACCCGACCCGGCCTGGCTCCTCCTCCGCGGTCTCAAGACGCTCGACCTGCGGGTTCGCCGCCAGACCGAGACCGCCGCGGAGCTCGCCCGGCGTCTCGAGGCGCATCCCCGCGTCGAGGTGGTGCGGTACCCGGGCTTTGGGGGCCTGCTCTCGTTCGACGTCGCCGCGGACGCGACGCGGGTCGAGACCTCGACGAGCGTGATCACGAACGCGACGAGCCTCGGCGGCGTCAACTCGACGATCGAAACCCGTCATCGCTGGGAGGGCGATCGCGTCCCGAAGAATCTCCTCCGCCTCAGCGTCGGCCTGGAGCCGGTCGAGGAGCTGTGGGCCGATCTGCAGCAAGCCCTCTCGGGCTGAGCTCGATCGCCCTCGTCACACCCACATAGCTATTCGGCTTGAGGCGCAGTCTGCGGCGGTGGCTTGCTGTGGAAGAACGTCATCGTCGCGAGCGAGACCGCGGCAGCGGCCGCGAACGCGCCGACCCCGCACCAGAGACCTGAGAGATCGTCGTCCCAGCCGATCGCGCGATCGAGCGAGAAGCGGCCGGGGCCGATGGCAGCGAGGGAGATCGCGGTCACGAGATATGCCAGCTCGAGCTCCGACCCCGCCATGAAGGCTCGCTTCAGCGTGACCGCGAAGATCGCGTTCAGCATGACGATGGCAATCAGTGCGCAGGCCAACGGCGTTAACAAGCCGAGAGCGAGCAGCGTCCCGCCGCCAGCTTCGGCGAGCCCGGCGAGCACGGCCATCGGCACACCCCAGCGGTAGCCCATGGACGCGAAGAAGCCGCCGGTCCCCTGCGGACCGTAGCCGCCCCACCAGCCGAAGAGCTTCTGCGTTCCGTGCCCGAAGAACGCCACGCCGACGAACACGCGGAGAAGAAGCAAGCCGTAGGCCATCTCAGTCGCCTCCTGGAAACGAAAGTCCTTGAGCCGTCAACAATACCGCGAGAAGCCGGAGGTCGGACTCGAACCGACGGCCCACGCCTTACAAGGGCGTTGCTCTACCAGCTGAGCTACTCCGGCGTGCATTCATGGTAGGCGAACCTGTGTTGTCTAGTTTGGACACGGCCCAGCCGATGCGACAGACAAGCTGTTTTGAGTGCTGGAGCATCCGAAGGCGAAAGGGGACCGCTCGACTCTTGCGATCATGCTTGCGCTGAGCGAGGCAGGTTATGCGGTTCTCGTTCCTTTCGGCGAGAACACTCGCTACGACCTCGTGATCGATGACGGAGTGTCTCTCAAGCGGGTGCAATGCAAGACCGGGCGGTTGCGCGATGGCGGAATCCGCTTTGCGGCGCGCAGTTCGTACGCTCACCACCCGAACCCCCGGATGGTTGTTCGCGACTACCTCGGCCAGATTGACTTCTTCGGGGTCTATTGCCCGGAGACAGGCGGCGCGTATCTCGTCCCGGTCGAAGATGCCCAAGTCCGGGCGGCCGGGACACTTCGAGTAACTCCTCCGCGCAATGGACAGCGTCGACGGATCCGGCAAGCAGCCGACTACGAGATCGCCGGGGTTTCTGTGAGGATTACTGGAGAACCTGGCGCGAGCGCTGGTGCGTGTAGATCTTCCGCTTGACCCGCTGCAGCGCGTTGTCGACCGTCTTCGTGTCGCAGCCGAGCTCGTCGGCCATGTCGTCGTAGGACGAGCCCTCCAGGTAGAGGCGTAGGGCATCCGCCTCGAGCTTCGAAAGGCCCGTTCCGAGGCAGAAGACGAGGCTCTGCAGCTCCTCCGTCGAGATCACGCACACCGCCGGGTCGTTCACGCGCGACCCCGGAAGCGCGTCTCCGAGCGTGCACTCACCGTCGAGATCCTGTCCGGCCGGGGTATGACTGAAGGAGACGTACGTGTTTAGCGGCGCATGCTTGTAGCGCGTCGCAGTCTTGATGGCCGTGATGATCTGGCGCGTCACGCAGAGCTCGGCGAAGGAGCGGAACGAGGTCTCCTTGTCGGAGCGGAAGTCGCGCACGGCCTTGTAGAGCCCGATCAGGCCTTCCTGCACGAGGTCCTCGCCGTCCCCGCCGGCCAGGAAGTACGAGCTTGCCTTCAGTCGGACGAAGCCCGTGTAGCGGCGCATGAGGGCATCCATCGCCCCGTCGTCACCGTTCCGCGCCCGTATGACGAGCTGAAGGTCCTCGAGCTCGCGCTGCGCCTTCTGCTGCTGGCGGTGAAGGGGGGCTGGACGGGCGGCGGCCATCTATGTCAAAAGGGTCTTGGGTGAGCTCACTTGCATTCTCACCCGTTGGCTAGCAAGAAGATAGCAACTAACGCAAGGAATTACAAGAAAACTGCAAAGGTCCCGTGCGTTATGGACCTTTGCCTCTTCTCAGCTGTTCTAGCTTGTGGCGAGTCTCAGGGTCAAGCTTGTCCTCGACCCGCATCGGCCGGTGCTCTGCGTGGCGCTCGAGCTCGAAGTCACGCGTGAACGTCGCCGAGGACAGCTTCATCACCTCCTGGCCGGACGTCCCCCGCACGGCCGAGTCCGAGGAGACGAGGCAGACACGCTCGCGATCGCGGTAATCCGCCGCCAGGCGCTCGAGCAACGTGTCCGCGTGCTCGGCGAATCGCACCTCGAGCGGCCCGTAGCGCAGGTCCTCCCCGCTCCCGTCGAAGACAAGCACCCCACGCGCGCCCTTTTCCGCGACGAAGCTCGCCAGCTTGTCGGTCAGCTCGCGGGAGTCGGCGAACCCCCCGGCGTGCAGCAAGTTGAAACCGTCGAAGAGATAGAAGGTCGGCTCAGCCACGCTGTCGCCTCGCCTCGTACAGCAGGACCGCGGCAGCCACGCTCACGTTCAGAGACTCGACGCTCCCGGCGAGCGGTATCGAGATCAGCTCGTCGCAGGTCCGCCGCACGAGCGGGCGCAGGCCCCGGCCCTCGGCGCCGAACACGAAGGCTGCTCCCCCGCTGAGGTCGGTCTCCCACATCGGCTTACCGGCTTCGCCCGCAGCGCCGTAGACCCAGAGATCGGCGCCCTTCACCTCGGTCAGGAACCGTGCCAGATTCTGTACGACAGCAAGCCGGACGTGCTCCACCGCGCCGGCCGAGGAGCGGCAGACGGCGGCGGTGACTCTGGCCGCCCCGTGCGCAGGAACAATCACACCGGTCGCGCCTGCTCCCTCCGCGCTCCGGCAGACCGCGCCCAGGTTGTGTGGGTCCGTCACGCGATCGAGGCAGACGAGCAGCGGGGTCGGCTCGCCGGCCAGCTCGTAGGCGTCTGCGTAGCGGTATGGATCGCAGAACGCCAGCACGCCCTGGTGGTCACGAGTCCCGGCTTTTTCGGTCAACTCCCTTTCGGCCCTGAGCCGGTGCCTGGCACCGGGACGTGGCTCTTGCAGCCACGGTTCGGCTGAAAGCGCGCGCTCCGTCACCCAGAGCTCACGTACCTCGCGCGGACCGCGCAGCGCCTCGCGCACGGCGCGCCGCCCGTAGATCTGCTCGGCCGTCACCGCTTCGGGACGAGCCGGTAGCCGGGGTCGGCGGTCACGTCCCGCACCTCCCAGCCGGCGTCCTCGATCGCCTGCCGGAGCCGGTCGGCCTTGCCGAAGTCTCCGTTGGCACGCACATTCGCGCGCTGCCTGGCGAGCTCCTCGAGCTCCGGCGGAGCCGCCGCCGTTTCGGCCAGCGACGCGAGCCCGAAGAGGTCGAGCGCGCGGCGCAGCAGGTCGTGGTCGCGCCACTCGTGCATGACCGCCAGCGCCTCCGGCGTGTTGAAATCGTCGTCGAGCGCCTCGACGAGCAGCTCCCAGGACCCGCCCGGCTCGGACGGATTGCGAAACACCTCGCGGAAGCCGTCCGCACGGGCCTTCGCCGCGACGAGCGATTCCCCCGTGTAGTCCATCGGCTTACGCCAGTGCGCCCCGAGAAAGAGCATGAGCAGCGTCTCGGGGCCCCACTCGTCGAGCGCGTCGCGCAGCGAGACGACATTTCCGAGTGACTTCGACATCTTCTCGCCGCCGAAGCGGAGCATCCCGTTGTGCATCCAGATCCGCGCGAACTCGCGGCCCGCGCCGCGTGACTGGGCGATCTCGTTCTCATGGTGCGGGAAGACGAGGTCGAGCCCGCCGCCGTGGATCTCGAACACCGGGCCGAGGTGCTTCTCGGCCATCGCCGAGCACTCGATGTGCCAGCCCGGCCGTCCTCGACCCCAGGGCGAGTCCCACCAGGTGTCTTCACCCTCTTTGTGCGCCTTCCAGAGCGCGAAGTCGCGCGGGTCCTCCTTGAGCGCGCTCTGCTCTTCCTCTTCCGATGGGTTGCGCATCGCGGACTCGTCCTCGTGCCTCCCGGAGAGGCGCCCGTACTCCGGGAAGCGCGCGACGCGGAAGTAGACGTCGCCGCCGGCCTCGTAGGCGAGGTCGCGGTCGATCAGCTCCTGGATCAGCGAGACGATCTCCGGCACCGTCTCGGTTGCGAGCGGCTCGTGATCCGGCCTGCCCAGGCCGAGATCGTCAGTGTCCTCGATGTACCAGCGGGTCGCATCGGCGGCGAGCTCGGCGCTGGCCCCAGGTGCGGCCGCGTAGATCTTGTCGTTGACGTCGGTGACGTTCTCGACGAGAAGCACGTCGTAGCCCTGCTGCTCGAGCCAGCGCTTGAGCCACATCGAGATCACGAACGGGCGCGCATTCCCGATGTGAATTCGCTGGTAGACGGTCGGGCCGCAGACGTACATGCGGACCGGGCCGGGCGGGTTCGGCAGCTGGTCGAGCCCCCGGGCAGCGGTGTTATAGAGCCGCATCGACCCGCCTCAGGCTCTCCTCGCGAGGCAGGGCGGCGACGATCGCCCACAGCTCGGGCCCGCGCTCGCGACCGGTCAGCGCCAGCCGCAGAGCCTTGAGGTCGCCGCCGACGGCCTTCAGCTCGCGGACGATCTCCTTGGCGCCTTCGCCGTTTGCGCTCAGCTCCTTGAAGCGTTCGAGCGTGGGCCGCGCCTCCTCGCCGAGCGAGACCGGTTCGGGCTCCAGCACCTGGCGCGCGTACTCTCGCGCCTCGGCGAGATCGCGGGCCCCCCGCAGCGCGGGTGCCAGCTCGACCGGGGCGCCTGCCGCGGCGGCGAGCTCCTCATCGGACATGGCTCCGATCGAGTCGATCGCAAGCCGGCGCAGGCGCGAGACGTCGTAGCGGACGTCGTGCTTGGGGATACCCAGCTCTTCCAGGTAGCGGTGCACGGCGTCGGCGGGAATACCGGCGTCGCGCAGCGAGGCAACCGTCGCCCCGAACTCGCGCTTCGACAGCTTGCGGCCGTCCTCGCCGAGAATCAGCCCGTGGTGGACGTACTCGGGGGGCGTGGCGCCGAGCGCAGTCGTCAGCTCGCGGTGCAGCTGCTCGTTGGGCCGGTGATCGTTCCCACGGATGACGTGCGTGATCCCGAACTCGACGTCGTCGACGACGCTCGCGAGGTGGTAGGTCGCCGTGCCGTCCTCGCGCAGGAGCGTGATTTTCCCGAACCGGTCGCCGCCAAGCCGCCCGGCGGCCTCGCGATAGGCGTCTTGGCGTTCGCTCTGCCGGACGGGCCCCTCGTCCCAGCTCACGCCGAGCCACTCGAGGTCGCGCATGATCTCTTCCTCGCCCCCGGGGAGGTTTCGAGCCGCATCGGTGTCGTCGATTCGGAGCAGAAGCCAGTCGCCGAACATGCGGTTGGCAACGGCGCTGAGGGCGTTCCCGACGTGCAGCGTGCCGGTCGGGCTGGGTGCGAAGCGGACACGTGGCATTGCGCTCTGAATCTACACTCGGACTCATGCGGATCGGGGTACTCGGAACGGGAACGGTCGGCCGGACGATCGCGGCGAAGCTGCGTGAGTTGGATCACGATGTCCTCGTCGGGTCGCGGAGCGCCGGCGACGACGCGGTTCCCTTCCCGGATGCGGCCGCCCACGGCGAGCTCGTCTTCAACTGCACCGCCGGCGCGGCTTCGCTCGAAGCGCTCGGGGCCGCGGGCGAGGAGAACCTCACGGGCAAGGTCCTGGTCGACGTCACCCTTCCGCTGGACTTCTCGCAGGGGAGGCCGCCGAGACTCTTCGTCTGCAACGACGACAGCCTCGGCGAGCAAATCCAGCGCGCCTTTCCGGAGACCAGGGTTGTGAAGACGCTCAACACCGTCAACGCCGCGGTCATGGTCGAGCCCATCCCGGGTACGAACCTCTTCGTCTGCGGGAACGAGGAGGAGGCGAAGGCACAGGTGGGCGAGCTGCTGCAACGCTTCGGCTGGCCCGCCGACGCGATCATCGATCTCGGCGACATCTCGAACGCGCGTGGAACGGAGATGTATCTCCAGCTCTGGATTCGGCTGATGAGCGCGCTCGGCACCGCGCGTTTCAACATCTCCGTCGTTCAGTAGTGCCCCGTCCAGTAATGCCGCCGAGCTTCTGGGTCGCGAGCACCAAGCCAGAGGCCGCACTCGTCCGCGGCCAAGGCGAGAAGCCTTGGCAAGGGCGAGGGTGGGCTCTGGCGCCGCGTGATCGCGGGCCAGAAGCCGGCATGTATTGCTGGACGGGGCACTAATTGGAACGCGAGCTCCTTGCCTGGTTCGCCGAGCACGGGCGCGGGCTGCCATGGCGGAGAACGCGAGACCCGTATGCGATCCTCGTCTCGGAGGTCATGCTCCAGCAGACGCAGGTCGCCCGCGTCGTCCCGCGGTATCTCGCATTTCTCCGGCGCTGGCCGACGGTTGACGCGCTGGCGGCGGCGAGCCCCGCCGATGTGATTCGTGACTGGCAAGGGCTCGGCTACAACCGGCGGGCCCTGAACCTGCACCGAGCGGCACGGCAGATCGCGGTTGACGGGTGGCCGGACGATCTGACGGAGCTGCCCGGAGTGGGCCGCTATACGGCAGATGCGATTGCCCGCTTCGCCTTCGAGCGTCCCGTCCTGCCGGTGGACACCAACGTCAGGCGGGTCCTCGAGCGAACCCGTGGCGAGTTCGGTCCCGCGAGCGCGCACGCATTGATGGATCTCGGCGCCACGATCTGTCTCGCGCGAATCCCGCGCTGCGAGACCTGTCCGCTGGCCGAGCGCTGTCCCTCCCGCGGTCGCCGCTATCCGGCCGAGCGGCGCCAAGCGCGTTTCGAAGGCTCATTCCGGCAACGGCGGGCAAGGACGCTCCGGCGCGTGGCGATCCGGGCGCTTCCCGCGGCCGAGCTCGACGCCGAGGCGCTCTCCTCGCTCACCGCAGACGGCCTGGTACAGGTTCGAGAAGGGCTTGCAGCGCTGCCTGACGACTCGGGCACCGAGTTCAGGCTTTCTTAACCGAGCTGCTGAGAACATGTGGCGCATGACCACGGTCCTGGTCGTCGACGACGAGCCGACAATCCGGGAAATCGTCGCCGGCTACCTCGAACGCGACGGCTACCGGACTCTCGAAGCCGCCGACGGAAACCGCGCGCGCGAGCTGCTCGAGCGGGATCCACCGGATCACGACGTCCACGACGTGATGCTCCCGGGGACCGACGGCCTCGAGCTCTGCCGCTGGATCCGTTCGCGCTCCCGGCTGCCGGTGATCATGCTCACGGCCCGCGGTGAAGAGTCCGACCGCATCGTCGGACTCGAGCTCGGGGCTGACGACTACGTCACGAAGCCGTTCTCGCCGCGCGAGCTCGCGGCTCGCGTGCGCACCGTGCTCAGGCGTGCCGAGCCGGAGGCCGTCTCGGAAGAGCGCCTCTCCTTCAACGGGCTCGTCATCGACTCGGCGACGCGCGAGGTGACGAAGAAAGGCGCCCGGCTGCGGCTCACTGCGCGCGAGTTCGATCTGCTCTGGTTCGTCGCCAGCCATCCGAGTCGCGTGTTCTCCCGCGAGCAGATCATGCGCCGGGTCTGGGGCTACTCGTCCGCGCTCGACACCGGCACCGTCACCGTCCACGTGCGGCGCCTGCGCGAGAAGATCGAAGACCAGCCGTCGCACCCACGACACCTCGAGACGGTGTGGGGCGTCGGCTACAGGTTCACGCCGTGATCGACCTCGCCATCCTCGTCTCGGCCGCAACTCTTGCCGTCGGTCTCATCGTCGCTCTCGGGCTGCGGCTGCTGCCGACCGTGCGGCTCCAGCTCGCCGGCCTTGCTTTCCTCGCGGTCGCCTTGCCGCTGGCCGCAGTCCTCCTGTCGGGCTGGGTCATGTTCCACATGGGCGACGACGTCAAGATCCTTGCCGTCGCGGCCACTTCGGCTTCGGCGGCGGTGCTCGCCGCGCTCCTGCTCGCGCGGTCGATCGCGAGCGCAATCGACCGCCTCAGAGACTCCTCCCTCGAGTTCGCTGCCGGTGATCTCGCCGCGCGCGCCCCGGAGCAGGGACCGCGCGAACTCGCGGAGCTCGCACGATCCTTCAACGAGATGGCGGCGAACCTCTCGCGCCTGTTCGAGGCGCGGAGAGAGCTCATCGCGTGGGCAAGCCACGATCTCCGCACACCGATCGCGGCCCTCCAGGCCATGCTCGAAGCGGTCGAGGACGGACTGACCGAGCCTGATCGCTATCTGCCCGCGATGCACGAGCAGGTGCGGATTCTCGCGAGGCTCGTCGACGACCTCTTCGAGCTCGCGCGGATCGACTCCGGAGCGCTGACGCTCGAGCTGCGCGAGGCGGAACTCGCCGGCCTCATCGAGTCCTGTGTGCGCGGCTTGGAGGCCGAGGCGCAGTCACGCCATGTTCAGGTCGAGTCACGCGTCGAGAACGGAACCCGGGCCCGCTGCGAACCAGAGAAAATCCAGCGTGTTCTCTACAACCTGCTCACGAACGCACTCAGGCATACACCCTCCGACGGCTCGATCGCGGTCTTCGTCGAGCCGCAGCAGGAGGAGGTGCACGTGATCGTCGAGGACAGCGGGGACGGGCTCTCGACCGAGGCTGCGACGCGCATGTTCGAGCGCTTCTGGCGCGGCGACGCGGCGCGGACGAGCAGCGAGGCGGGAGCCGGCCTGGGGCTCGCCATCGCCCGGGGCCTCGTCGAGGCCCACGGCGGCCGGATCTGGGCCGAGAGCCGGGCCGAGGGCGGCACCCGGGTCTCATTCACCCTGCCGGCAGCAGTCTGAGCAGCGCGACAGCTTGGGCGGCGAGGCCTTCCCCGCGGCCGGTGAAGCCGAGTCCGTCGGTCGTCGTCGCCCGGACGGTCACGCGCTCGAGGTCGACTCCCATTGCCCCGGCGAGGCGCGCACCCATCGCGACGCGGACACTCGCGATTGTCGGCCGCTCGCCGATGAGGACGCAGTCGGCGTTGACGAGCTCGAAGCCGGCCGCTCGGACGACCTCGTGACTCCGCTGGAGTAGCCGGATCGACGAGGCGTCGAGCCACTGCGGATCAGTCGACGGGAAGAGCTCCCCGATGTCCCCTTTCCCCGCCGCGCCCAGGATCGCGTCGATGAGCGCGTGGGCGACGACGTCGCCGTCCGAGTGTCCGGCAAGACCCGGGTCCCCAGGGAAGTCCACGCCCGCGAGCACGAGCGGGATCCCGTCCGCGAAGCGGTGCGCATCCACCCCCAGGCCGATGCGGAACTCGCTCATCCGAGCGGCTCCTGCCATGCCTGTCGCTGGTCGAAGACCGTGACGGTCTCGTACCCAGCAGCGCGTGCATGCTCGACCGCCCGGTCGAGATCTCGGCCAACGTTCTGCGGAACATGAGCATCGGAGGCCAGCGTGATGGAGATCTGCTGCTCACGGGCCGCGGCCAGGAACTGCGGATGGGGATAGAGCTTGCCGTGGCGCTTGTGGAGCCCTGCGCTCGAGACC
>Ga0307277_10000331_pt1 | contig 17001 bp, 16 predicted proteins | sample ER_DNA_116_FD_194473 | JGI IMG/M metagenome (GOLD analysis project Ga0307277, IMG submission 194473) | Bulk soil microbial communities from the East River watershed near Crested Butte, Colorado, United States - ER_DNA_116 | ecosystem: Environmental > Terrestrial > Soil > Floodplain | place...
TCGGTCGCAGGCTTATTCCGCCCACGACCGCCGCGCGAGCCGCGCCTCGTCTTCTTCTTCGGCTTCGGCTCGGCGCCGGTGTCCTCTGCCGCCGGCACAGCCGCTTCGGCGACAGGCTCCTCGGTGACCGGCTCCTCCTCCGAAGCTTCCTCGACCTCAGGCTTCGCCTCGGCTAGTTCGGCCGGCGCGGCCGTCCGCTTCCCAGGAGGCTTCCGCGTCGGCTTTTCCGCCTGACCCTCGGCCGTGATCGGCTCCGGGGCGACCTTCGCCTTCGAGACGAGCGTGGCGTAGGCCGTTCCGTCGACGAACCGCTCGATCCGGACCCGCACCGTCCTACCGACCATTCCGGCAGCGTCCCCGACGCAGACGGTGTAGCCGTCCCTCGATCCCATGGCAGCGTGGACGTCGTGCTTGCCGACTTCGACGAGCTTGACCTGAAGCTCCTTGCCCTCACCGACCGGCGTCTCGCCCTGGAGCTTCTCCAGGGTGCCCTGGTCGAGGACCTCGAAGAAGTCGTGAGAGACGTTCTCGCGGGGCTCGAGCACGAAACGGCGCTTCGCGTGTGCCTCGATCTCAGCCAGGCGGCTCGCGCCCGAGCCGATCAGCACGCTCGCGACGTGCTCGTTGACGGCGACCTTGAACGCCTTGTGGCGCGAAGCCCCGGCCAGCGCCCTCAGCTTCCGCTCGATGTCGATCGCCACCGAGGTGTCGGAGACGACGATGCCGTCACCCGCGCAGACGGGGCACTTGCGCGTCAAGATCTCGCGCGGCCCATCGGTGACGTTCTGACGGGTCATCTCGACCAGGCCGAGCGGGGAGATCTCGACGACGTAGGTCTTCGTCCGGTCTCGCTCGAGCTCGTTCTTGAGCGCTTCCTCGACCGTGGCTCGGTTCTTCGGGTTCGCCATGTCGATGAAGTCGATGACGATGATCCCGCCGATGTCGCGCAGCCGCAGCTGCCGCACGACCTCCTTGACCGCCTCGAGGTTGTTCTTCGTGATCGTGTCCTCCAGCCGACCGCCGGCGCTCTTGCCGCGCGAGCCTACGAAGCGGCCGGTGTTGACGTCGATAACGGTGAAGGCTTCGGCGTAGTCGAAGACGAGGTAGCCGCCGGACGGCAGGTCGACCCGTCGCGACAGCGTGGAGCGGATCTCGGCGTCGACGCCGTAGGCGTCCATCAGCGGCGTCTTCTCACGGTGGCGCGAGACGCGCTCGGCCATGTGCGGCGAGGTCTTCTTCAGATAGCCGACGATTCGCTTCTGCGTCCGCTCGTCGTCGACGAGCAGGCGCTCGAAGTCGTCGGTGAAGAGGTCGCGGACGACGCGCAACGGCAGCTCGGCCTCCTGGTAGAGGAGCGCCGGCACACTGCGCGTCTTGTCGTTCGCCCGCGTCTCGATCTCCTTCCAGAGCCGCTGCAGGAAGACGAGGTCGCGCTCGATGTCCTCCGCGGAGGCGCCCTCGGCCGCCGTGCGGACGATGACGCCGCCCTTCTTGACGTCGAGTGCCTTGACGATGTCGCGGAGGCGGATCCGCTCGTCGTCTTCCAGCCGGCGTGAGACGCCGAGGCCCTCTCCGCTCGGGACATAGACGACGAAGCGTCCCGGCAGCGAGATCTCGGTCGTCAGACGCGCGCCCTTGGACTTCATCGGGTCTTTGACCGCCTGGACGAGCACGTCCTGGCCGCGGCTGATCAGGTCCTGTATCTTCTTACCGTGGCGTCGGCCCTCCAGCTCGGGGACGACGATCTCGTCGACGTAGAGGAAGCCGTTCTTCTCGAGGCCGATCTCGACGAACGCCGCCTCCATGCCCGGCAGGACGTTGTCGACGACGCCCTTGTAGATGTTGCCGGCGATCGAGCGCCGCTCGGGGCGCTCGAGGTAGACCTCGGCGACCTTGTCGTCCTCGAGCACTGCGACGCGCTGCTCGCCGACGTCGACCGAGACGAGGAGCTCGCGCTTCGCGGCGGGAAGCGGTGCTCGGCGGGGCGGGGTTCGCCGTCGCTGAGTGCTGCCGCGGCCGGAGCGCTGCGTCGGCTTTCGCTCTGGGCGGCTTTGCTTCTTCGCCGGCTCGGCCTTCGTCTCGGCCGCCGTCGCCGTTGTCTCCGTCTTCTTCTTGCGGCCGCGGCCGCCGCGGTTACCGCGTCGGCGCTTCGGTTTGACTTGTTCGCCCGCCGTAGTCGGGGCAGGCGCTGGTTTGACTACTGGGTCAGGCTCGGGAACGCCCTGTGCGGGCGCGTCTTTCTGGCGCTTCCTGCGCCGGAAGAACTGCAGCAAAAGAAATCTCCTTCTTGTGCGCGCGCGCTGGCGTCACCCGGTTTCGGGCGGAGCGCGCGCTGCGGATATGAATGAAAAAGCCGTGCCATAGGCGTGCGTTCAGCGTAGCAGTGAGGCAGGTCGGCCCGGCTTGCGCGACCTCGGCGGGGTTTAGCGGTCGCCCGAGTGGATCGGACGACCTCTTCGACGGCATCGCAAGCGACGCCTCGGCGTAGCAGCGCCGTAGGGCGGCACGGTTTCCGCGACCTTGGGAGCGACGACTTACGCAGCCGCTGCAGGCCGTAATCGTGCCATTCGAGCCCTGACGGCTCTGAGTCTCTGGGAGAGGCGGGCCCACGCCCATGGCTCGACTTCCTGGTAGCGCACCTCGGATTGCGAGCGGGTGGCTTCCAGGTACTCGAACCAGGCGTCCGCCTCCTCGATCAGCAGCAGCTCTTCGGCTTCGTTCGTGGCGGCCATGCGTCCACCTCCGGGTCGATGCGGCAAGGGTAGGACCTGGACCGGACGGACTACGGGCGAGCGTGCGTCGCTAACGGCGCCGTCGCGCCGTTCCTCGCACGTAAATGGCCTCCAGAACGCCGATCGCGAGCAGGTTCGCGATCATGGCGGAGCCACCGACGCTGACGAACGGGAGCGGGATTCCGGTGATCGGCGCGATCCCGATCGTCATCCCGACGTTGATGAAGATCTGGAAGAGGAGGGCGACGACGATCCCCCCCGCGGCGATCGCGCTGAACGAGTCTCTGGCGCCGGCGATCACCTTCAGCCCGCGCCAGACCACGAGCAGGTAGAGCAGCAGCAGGATCGAGACGCCGACGAAGCCACGCTGCTCCGCGATCGAAGCGAAGACGAAGTCTGTCGCGTGTACGGGCAGGAAGCCGAGATTCGTCTGCGTAGCGCCCTTGACCCCCCGCCCCGTCGGCCCACCTGCACCGACGGCGTTCAGCGACTGCTGCACGTTGTACGTCGCCGCGCTGGGGTCGCTGTCCGGATGCGTCCAGCCCGTGAGACGGTTCTGCTGATACGCCTTGAGCACGGGGTGGCCGCTCGCCGGCAGGATCCAGAGCACGAGCAGCGCTGCGACCACCGTCGCCCCGCCGAGGATCGCCAGATGCGTCCACCGCGTTCCCGCCACGAAGAGCACTCCGGCGAGGGCAGCCGCGTAGACCATCGCGGTTCCGAAGTCCGGCTGGAGGAAGACGAGCAGGATCGGCAGGGCTGCGAAGCCGATCGCGGAGAGCACGGTCCAGCTGTCGCCGATCCGCTTCGCGCGATCTGCGAGCAGCCCGGCGAGGAAGAGGACGATCAGCAGCTTGCCGAACTCGGAGGGCTGGAACTTGAAGAAGCCGATGTCGAGCCAGCGTTTCGAGCCACGCGTGACGGCGCCGGCGAGGAGAACGATCGCCATCAGCCCGAGCGTCGCGGCGTAGATCGGCTTTCGATAACGGCGGTAGTACTCGGGATCCACGAAGACGGCGGCGGCGAGCGCGAGCGCTCCAAGGGCTGCGTAGGCCGCCTGTCGGGTGACGTAGTAGTTCGCATCGCCGGAGACGTCGTGGCGGGTGATGCCGGCGATCGCCCAGAGCCCGTACGCCACGAGGGCGCCCGCCGCAGCGAGCAGGATCCAGTCGAGGCGCCGCACGAGAGATGCGGCCCCGACCTTGTCGCCGGTGCGGCTGCGAAGTCCTCGCGCCCTGGTGTCGACGGCCTCAATCACTCTTCACCGGAACCGCGACCTGGGTCGGATGAGCCTTGAAGTACGCCTCGAAGACCTTCAGTGCTGCGGGCGCGGCAGCCGTGCCGCCGTGCCCGCCGTTCTCGATCACGGCGCAGACGGTGATCGTCGGAGCATCCGCGGGCGCGTATCCGCACCACCAGGACTGGTCGAGCTTGCCCGTGAAGCCAGGAATGCTCGCGTTCTTCTCCGCCGTGCCGGTCTTCCCGGCGACCGAGACCGGGAACGTGCCGAAGACCGCCGTCGAGGTTCCGTTGCCACCGTGGGTGGCCTGGTAGAGGCCTCTGCGCACGGCGTCCAGGTAGTACGGGTCGAGCTTGACGGTCGATGCCGGCGGGGGAGCGAAGCTGTGCAGGACGCGTCCGGGCGAGGGCTTCGCGCTGACCTCTTCGACGTCTGCCGCGACGTGCGGCTGCACGAGCTTGCCGCCGTTGGCGATCAGCGCGTAGAAGCGCGCCATCTGTAGCGGCGTCACGAGCAGGTCCTTCTGCCCGATCGCGAGCTGGATCGAGTCGCCGGGCTTCCAGAGCCTGTCGACGCGCCACTCGGTCGGATCCGTCTTGCGCGTGTACGTCGCCTTCCGCCATTCCGGCGTCGGCAGGAGCCCCGGCAGCTCGCCGGGTAGGTCGACGCCGCTCGTGTGGCCGAAGCCGAAGCGCGCCGCCCATTCCTGAAGCGGGTGCCGCCGCGCCGCCGGCAGCTTGTAGAAGCGGTAACCGAGCTCGTAGAAATAGGTGTCGCAGGATGCTTCGAGCGCCGTCGGCAACGTCATCTGCTGGCTGACGAACGGGTCCCAGTTCTTGAACGTGCCACCCGGGATCACGTTGCCCTGCTTGTCGTAGACGTGATAGACGCCCGTACAGGCCAGGGGCTCCGTGGGCGAGACCAGCCGCTCCTCGAGCGCGGCCAGCGCGGTCACCGGCTTGAAGGTCGACCCCGCGGGATAGACGCCGGCGATCGCGCGGTCGACGGCGGGATAGTTGTCCTTGCGGGCGACACCGGGATTCAGAAGCGGAGCGAGCTTCCTCGGGTCGCGGGAGGCGAAGACGCTCGGCTTGTAGGTCGGGTTCGACGCCAGCGCGAGGATCGAGCCGTCACGAGGATCGAGCGCCACGATCGCTCCGCCGTTCGCCGCCCAGCAGCCGACGCAGTCCGAGGCGTGAGCGGCTTCGATGCCGGCCCGGATGCCGCGCTCGGCCGCGCGCTGGAGATCCATGTCGAGCGTCAGGCGGACCGCCTCGCCTGGCGTGGCGCTCTGCTCGGTGATCAGCCCGGTTCGGGGCCGCCCGAACGCGTCGACCCGGAGCTGGGCGAGCCCGTCCTTGCCTCGCAGATAGGCGTCGTAGCGCGCCTCGATGCCGCCCTGGCCCACCTTGTCGCTGAGGCGGTATCCCTTGGCTCGGAGTCGCTCGTACTGGGACGGCGCGATCAGGCCGACGTTGCCGAGCACTTGCGCCGCGAGCGACTGATACGGGTAATGGCGTAGGTACGTCGGGGCGAGATCAACGCCGGGGAAATCTCTCGCGCGTTCCTGCAGATACAAGGCCTGCGCGCGGTGGACGGACTGCTGGACGGTTACCGGCGTCGCCGGATCGCCGCCCCGCTTCTTGAGCTCGACGACCATCTCCCTGACGGGCACGTTGATGATCTTCGAAAGCCGCTGCAGCTCGTGGAGGCGCGCCCGCCATTTCTTGGGGAGATCGGAGGTCCAGAGTTGAACCGCGGTTGCGGCGGCGTTGTCGACGATGGTGCGGCCCTCCCGGTCGAGCACGGGCCCTCGCTGAGCCTCCAGAGGGACCGACCTGAGCTGGTTGTTCAGCGCGGCGTGCAGGTACTGCGGGCCCGAGAGCACCTGCAGCGCCCAAAGCCTGAAGAAGAGGACGCCGAAGACGGCGACGGCGATACCGCCGAGGATGGCGAGCCGCAAGGCGAGCTGCGGCGTCAGCCGAAACGGCTCGGCGATCCCGGGGGTGGGCGGCAGAAACGGCTTCGAGCCCGATCCGTTCGTCGACGGACGCCGGCTTCGCCTGGGCCTGAGCTCGGTGCTAGCCAAGCAGCTGCACTTCCTCGAGGCCGCTCGGCGGCGGACGGAAGAGCCGGCGGCAGAGGGCGTAGACCGGCAGCGTCAGGATCAGGTTGAAGATGAGCTCGAACGGCAGTGCGTGAACGAGGAGGCGGGATGCCGAGACTGGGTCGCCGAGCATGTAGTGAAGGACGAGCGCGCCGAGCGAGTAGAGCACCGTGACGACGGCGACCGAGATGAACGGGGCATGCGTGCGGTCGCGGCCGGTCGTCTCGCCGTAGCGCCCGATCCAGTAGCCCGCGATCGTCAGTAGCAACGACGTGACGCCCAGCGTCTGCAGCGTCGCGGTGTCGACGACCAGGCCGGCGCCGAAGCCCGCGGCCGCGCCGAAGATCGTCCCGCGCAGCAGGGCCACCGCGACCAGGGTGACGAGCACGAGATCCGGCGCGCCGTGGAAGACGTCGATCTGCGAGAGCAGCGTGACCTGGACGATTGCGGCGACGAAAAGGGCCGCCGCGGCTTTCGCAACGTCGGCGATCATCGGTTCTTCGGTATCAGGACGAGCACGGAGCTCAGCGTCTTGAAGTTCACGAACGGCTGCAGCTTCACGTGCTTGTAGAGGTCGACGTCGTTCTGGCCGACGTGCGTGACCCGTCCGATCGGAATCCCGCGCGGGTAGATCGAGCTGAGCTCGCCGGACTTCCAGCCCGCGGTGATGAGCTCGTCACCCTCGTCGACCCGCAGGTCCTTGCCGACGTGGTCGAAGCTGCTGCCCGCCTTGACGCTTCCGGGGGCGCGGGTCTTGACGTCGATGGCCGAAACCGAAGTGGTGTCGTCGATTAGCAGCGCCACGAGCGACGACATGTGCGCGACCCTGACGACCGTGCCGACGAGCCCTTCGTTCGTGACGACGGGATCGAACTTCTGGATGCCCGAGGCCGAGCCGGCGCCGATCACGACCTGCAGCTCGAGGGCCGACGGAGGCTGGGAGATGATGTCCGCGCCAACCGAGCCGTAGCCGTGCGGGAACCTCCGGCTGTTGACGAAGTGAAGCTGCTTCAGCAGGATCGCGTTCTCGCTCGCCGCCGACGCGTTCAGCGTCGCCTGCTGGCGCCATGTGTCGACCTCGCGACGGAGGCGCGCGTTCTCCGACTTCGCGTGGATCAGCCCGGCGAAGTAGCCGTACGCGTCGCGGAACGGACGCGAGACCCGGTCGGCGCCGATCTCGAACGGCCGCAGCACGGTCGCGCCGCCGCTCTGAACCTGGTGGAGAGCGCCCCCGGAGGACTCGCGGAAGTAGATCGTGATCAGGGCGATCGAGAGCAGCACGAGCACACCTGCCACGATCCGGCGCCGGACGGCGCTGGCCTGTCGTGACGAGTATGAAACCGGCCTCGAGCGCGGAACTCCCGCCCCCAAGACCGCCAGCCGTGCTGAGCGGTTGCGAGGCACGAAGCGTTTTAGTTTAGGGAAGGAACCGGAGAGCCGTTCGCGAAGGGTTTACGTTGCGCTCAGGACGACGGGGCTCAGTACGGCCGGTGGTTGTTGCGTCGGGCCTTCGAGGCGCTGCGGTGGATCGCCTCGAACTCCTCGAGGCTGCGACCCGAGCCGACCGCCACGCAGGTGAGCGGGCTCTCCGCCAGATGCACCGGCATTTGCGTCTCGTAACGGAGACGCTCGTCGAGGCCGTGCAGGAGCGCGCCACCGCCGGCGAGCACGATGCCGCGGTCCATGATGTCTGCCGCGAGCTCGGGCGGCGTCTTGTCGAGGGTCGACTTGATGGCGTCGACGATCTGGGTGACCGGGCCGTCGAGGGCGCGGCGCACCTCTTCACTGCTCAGGATCACCGTCTTCGGGAGCCCGGTGAGCATGTCGCGGCCTCGAACCTCCGCCTGGACCTCGTCTCGGAGATCGAAGGCGGAGCCGACCTCGAGCTTGATCTCCTCCGCCGTCTGCTGGCCGACGAGCAGCTTGTACTCGGTCTTGATGTGCTGGATGATCGCCTCGTCCATTTCGTCGCCGCCGACGCGCATGCTCTGGCTGACGACGATGCCTCCGAGGGAGATGATCGCGACCTCGGTCGTGCCGCCGCCGATGTCGACGATCATGTTGCCGGTCGGCTCGGAGACGGGCAGCCCGGCGCCGATCGCGGCCGCCATCGGCTCTTCGATCAGGTACGCCTGGCGGGCACCGGCGGAGAGGGTCGCCTCTTCGACTGCACGCTTCTCCACGCCCGTCACCCCCGACGGGACGCAGACGACGACCCGCGGGTGGGCGAAGCGATGCTGGTGCACCTTCTGGATGAAATGGCGGAGCATCTGCTCTGTGACGTCGAAGTCGGCGATCACGCCATCCTTCAGCGGACGAATCGCGCTGATCGTCCCCGGCGTGCGGCCGAGCATGCGCTTCGCCTCGACACCGACCGCATGGACCTCGCCCGAGCGCTGGTCGATCGCCACGACGGACGGCTCGCTGAGCACGATCCCGCGGCCCCTGACGTAGACCAGCGTATTTGCGGTGCCGAGATCGACGGCCATGTCACGGCCTCCGAACCCGGTCATGGAGGTGAAGATCCCCATTGCCCCGCGCCGAGTCTAGCTACCTACCCGTGAAAAGTCGCTGCACGCCGCGCTGTGCGTCGTCGACCTCGGAGCGGACGAAGCAGTCGGCGAGGTGATCGTTCACGAGGCCGACCGCCTGCATCGTCGAGTAGACCGTCGTGGGCCCGACGAACAAGAAGCCGCGCCGCTTCAGCTCCTTGGCGAGCTGCTTCGACTCCTCCGACAGCGACGGTAGGTCGGTGTAGGTGCGGGGCTGTCGCGGCCGCCGGGGGCGGAAGCTCCAGACGAGCTCGGTCAGCGGCGTCTCGTCACGCATGGCGACCGTGGCCCGAGCGTTCTGGACGATCGCTTCGAGCTTGCGACGGTTGCGGATGACGCGCGGGTCCTGCAGCAAGGCTTCGATGTCCTTACTTTCGAACGCCGCCACCGCGTCCGGGACGAAGCCGGCGAGGGCGTCTCTGATCTCGTCGCGCTTGCGGAGGATCAGTGCCCACGAGAGCCCGCTCTGCAGGGACTCCAGGCAGAGCTTCTCGTAGAGGCCGCGCTCGTCGGTGACCGGTCGTCCCCACTCGGTGTCGTGGTAATCCCGGTACCGCTCGTCGCTCGAGCCCCAACGGCAGCGTGTCTTGCCGTCCTCGCCGGTGACCACGTCGGCGTCCGTCATCGTCGTGGCACTTTGGCACGTGTCCGATGCCTGGCACCGGGACACGTCCGTGGGAGACGAAAGCGTGCCGTCTCTGCGCCAACCTCGTGCCAGGCACGAGGGCGGCGCGCGATCGCGGCTACGGTCGCCAGATGCCCCGCCCTCCCCGCCTTCAGGCGCCCGGCGCGACGTACCACGTGACCACGCGTGGGAACCGCAAGGAGGCGATCTTCGTCGATGCCCGCGACCGGCTCCGATTCCTTCAGCTGCTCGGCCAGGTCGTTGAGCTTCTGGGATGGCGATCGCACAGCTATTGCCTGATGACGAACCACTACCACTTGCTGATCCAGACGCCAGACGCTGACATCTCGCGCGGAATGCAGCGGTTGAACGGCATCTATGCGCGATGGTTCAACTGGCGCCACGACTACGGCGGGCATGTCTTCGAGCGCCGATTTCGCGACGAGCTGGTCGAAGGCCACGCCCACCTGCTCGAGCTGACCCGCTACATCGTGCTCAACCCGGTACGCGCCGGCCTCGAGCAAACCGCGGGTAAATGGCACTGGAGCAGCTACAACGCGACGATCGGCAGACGACCGCGGCCGACATTTCTGACGACGAGCTGGGTGCTCTCGCTCTTCAGCGAGGACCCGGCCCGCGCCCGCGAGCTGTACGCGGAGTTCGTAGAGGCGGGGGCGATCGCGCACCGCCGTTCGGGGCGTGGCCCCGTGCCTGGCACCAGGGCACGCCCCTAGCGGAGGGTCCCGCTCAACCGGGGCACGCGAGCGTTTGCGTCGATTCGGAATGAGCGGTGATCCCGCCGGCGATATGCGGCAGGATGAAATCGAACGGCTTTCCGTCCCGCGGGACCGTGAACGCGTTCACGAAACCGAGGTCGTTCGTCGCCGGCACCACCGGCTGCAGGTAGCTCGACCCTCCGCACGAAACGGATGCCGTGTAGACGACTCGCTCCCGAACAAGGCGAGCCTTGGGGAGCCGGAACGTCAACTCGACCCGATAGTCGTCGTACTCGGAGGTGGGCCTGCGGGGCCACTCGACGACGACGAGTTGCTTGCGCGGCGCCGGCCGCAGGCGGCGTCCGGGCACCAGCCGAACCGAGGCGGCGTGGGTGCGCACGCTCAACGTGCGGTGCCACCCGCCGGACAGGTCATGTGCTGTCGCGCCCACCTCGGACGCGCCGGCCGGCAGCTCTGCGAGCAGCGGACCGAGGCACTCGAGCTCGTACGGCACTCCCTTCCTCGGCACTCGCAGCAGTAGATGCACGAGCTTGCTCTGCGTCAGGAACGCCGTCCCGGTCGCCTCACGAACCTTGTACACCGCCGAAATCGTGCAGTCGTTCGTCACGACCTGCCCGGCGTGATTTGGCGTCCCGCCCACCCGATGCGGGGCCTGAACGGCTTCGAACCGCTCCCGGACGAGCATCGTCTCTCGACCGGACCCACAGCCGGCGACCAGAATGGCCGAGGCAAGCAGCACGAGCAGCAACGCCCTAACCAAAGCCGTACACCCCGGGGAAGCGCTCGGCCAGCCGGTCGACGAGCAGCGCGGCCGGCAGCCCGACGACATTCAGGTAGTCCCCTTCGATCCGCTCGACCAGCGCGGCGCCGAGGCCCTGGATCGCATAGCCGCCGGCTCGCTCCCGCCATTCGTCGCTGACGACGTAGAGGCCGAGCTCACGCGGTGTCAGAGGCCGGAACGAAACCCGCGTCACAGCATGATGAAGCTCCTCCCAGGCGGGCGTCACCAGACAGAGGCCGGAGACGACCTCGTGGGTCTTTCCGGATAGCTGCTCCAGCATCGTCTCGGCTTCCGCCTCATCGGCAGGCTTGCCGTAGACGCGGCCGGCAAGAACGACCTCGGTGTCGACTCCCAATACGGGTCGGTCGCCCGCGACACCGGCGACCGACCGCGCCTTGCCGTGCGCCCGTCGCTCGACCTCGGCAACCGGATCGGCTCCCGTCGGCTCCTCTTCGTAGTGCGGCACGACCGGCTCGAACGGAATGCCGAGCTGTTCCAGGATCGCGCGCCGTTGCGGTGACCGCGACGCGAGCAGCAGCGGCGGCGCCGGAGGCGCGCTCACCCGCGCTTACGGGCGCGCCAGATCTCTTCGGCCGGCCACTTTCGAGCCCACTCGGCGGCCACGAAATCGTAGTGAGGGTGATCCTGGGCGTCGGCCGGTGCCTGCAGCTCGTGCAGGGCGAGAAGCTCGAGCTCGTTTTTGCGAAGGAGGCGAACCCATTCTCCATGCGGGATGTAGAAATTGACGCCCTCGTCTTCGCCGGGCCATTCGAAGCGGTACATGCCGAACTGCGGACGCAGGAGACGTTCCCCGACCTTGCCTTCGTCGGGCGAACAAAGGATCGAAATCGGGGAGTTGCAAAGGAAGACGAGCTCGCCACCCGGCCGTAGCAGCCGAGCAGCCTCGGCGAGCCAGCGCTCGGGCTCGCACCAGATCGACGCGCCGTACTCCGACAGGGCGACGTCGAAGGAGGCGTCGGGCAGCGGCACGTCCTCGGCGCTGGCCTCGACGAGTGGAAACTCGATCCCGAGCTCCTGCTGGCACCACCGCGCCGTTTCGAGCTGCGCGGCGGTCAGGTCGACGCCGACAGGTTGCGCGCCTCGCTTCGCGAGCCATGCCGAGAAGTAGGCGGTTCCGCAGCCGAGCTCGACCACGTCTTTGCCGGCGATGTCCGGAAGCGCCCCGACCTCGGACTCGGGGACCTGGAAGACGCCCCACCGGATCTCCTCCTGGCGCCAGGCGTCGAGCGCCTTTGGACCGGTGTAGTCCGCGTTTTCCTGCGTCCAGACCTCCCGGTTCCGGAGCGCGTCCGGAGAAAGCTCAGGCGCCATCGCCGAACCAGAGGCCGATCTCGCGCTGGGCCGACACCGGCGAGTCGGACCCGTGGACGAGGTTGTCCGGCATCGCCAGCGCGAGATCGCCGCGGATCGTCCCGGGTGCCGCCTCCGGGGGATTCGTCGCACCCATCGTCGTCCGGACGACCGAGATCGCGGACTCGCCTTCGAGCACGAGGGCGAGCGTCGGCGCCGACGTGATGAAGTCGACCAGCTCGCCGAAGAATGGTTTCTCGTTGTGCTCGGCGTAGTGCTCCTCGGCGAGCGCACGATCGACCGTCAGCAGCTTCGCCGCGCGGATCTCGAGCCCGCGGCGCTCGAAGCGCGCCAGGATGTCGCCCGCCAGCTTGCGCTGTACCGCGTCGGGCTTGATCAAGACAAGTGTCTGCTCGGCGGCCAAACGGCCGCCAGTCTACTCAGCGCGTCGCCGTTCCCTCCGGGGCCGCGAAGACTCGAGCCATTGCGTCTTGCCGAGCTGGGAAGGCGGCGTCTCGACGGGGGTCTCGCAGTAGGGACAGACTTGCCAGAGCGCCTCGAGCGGCGCCTTGCAGTTCACGCACGCCTGCTTGAGCTTCGTGGTGCATACCGGGCAGACGAGGAAGGTGGCCTCCACCTCCGCGCGGCAGACGGGGCAGTGAAGATTCCGGGTCGCAAGTCGGTCCTCCATAGCCCGGATCTCGAGCTCCCGCTCGCGGACTTCCTCGAGGTACTCGGGCGGACGCAGGAGGAGGTATACGAGCGCACCGATGAACGGGGGCACGAGCCCGATCAGGGTCGCCATTGCGACCAGCCACGGATCCTCGATCCGCCGTCGCGCGTCCTTGAAGACCCAGGCCGCGACGGCGAGCCAGAAGACGGCCACCAGGAGGATCGCCAGGTTGCGGACGATCGCCCACGTGCCCGCGCTGAAGAAGTCGAAGGCGCCGCTGGCGATGAGCTGGTCGTGGATCATCTACGTTCGCGCTCCGATCAGAGAAGGAGCTTCCCGACGAGATAGCCGGCGCCGAACGCGAGTCCCACGACCATGACGATGACGATCAGCGCGACCGCGAAGACGCTCAGCCTCTCGCCAAGCCCGCTCATCGTACGGCTTCCAGCCGACTGTGGAGGTCGCGGAGAAGATAGAGCGAGCCCGTAACGAGGACAGCGCCGCCGGGCCGGGCACGCTCTCGGGCGCGGTCGAGCGCAGTTGTGGCATCCGGAACCGATTCGACGTCGGTGAAAAACTCCCTCGCAAGGCGCGCCAGTTCATCGGCTCGCAGTGTCCGCTCGGTTTCCGTCTGTGTGGCGATGAACGTGCTGCCGCGCGAGCGCAAGGTCGCAAGCATCGACCGGGCGTCCTTGTCTGCGAGCACGGCCGCGCAGATCACGTAGTCGTCCCGTGGGAGCCTGGCGACGAGCCATTCGACGCCGGACGGGTTGTGCGCGCCCGCAAAGACGTTTTCCCCGAAGAAGTCGAGACGGCCGGGCACTGCGGCCTCGACGTCGCCGGAAAGCTCGCGTCCGAGGAACTCCTCGGCGGCCGCACGGCCGACATCCGCGGCCTGGACAACGCGAGCCGCGCCTTGCTCACGCGCGATCCCCTCCCACTCGGGCTCGCCGAGAACCGCCGCCGCTCCCGGTCGGACCACCGAGAGCTTCTCGCGCGCGATCTGCTCGCGGGTATCGCCGAGCACGTCTGTGTGGTCGAGCGAGACGTTCGTGAGCGCCACGATCCGAGCGTCGAGGACGTTCGTTGCGTCGAGCCGGCCGCCGAGGCCGGCCTCGACCACCGCGACGTCCACCCGGGCGGCCTCGAACTCGGCGAGCGCGGCCGCAGTCAGAGCCTCGAACTGCGTCGCTTCGAGGCGCATGGCCGCGGGACGCACACGTTCGATCGCGGCCCCGAAGTCAGCATCTTGCCCGTCGACCTGAATCCGCTCGCTCCAGCCCGACACGTGCGGCGACGTGTAGGCGCCGACGAACAGGGCCTCCCGCTGAAGAAACGCTGCCGCTCGGCGCGTCGCCGTCGACTTGCCGTTGGTGCCGACGACGTGAATCGCCGGGTAGGCGCGCTGGGGTACGCGCAGCTCTTTCAGCAGCGCGTGCATGCGCCCCAGGCCGAACTCCTCCGGCCAGGGCGAGAGCGACTCGATCCACTCAACCGCTGAGGGCATCCAGCTCGCGCCGGTACTTGGCGAGCTTCTCGCGCTCGGCCTCGACGACGTCGGGCGCGGCGTTCTCCACGAAGCGTTCATTCGCGAGCATCTTCTCCGCCCGCTCGACCTCCTTGCGCAACCGGTCGATCTCCGCGGCTGCGCTCCCACCGTCGGATTTCACTCGATCCGGCTTGACGACTGCCGCGAAGATTCGCTCCTTCTCGCCGGTGAGCGGCGTGAGCACGCCGCTTCGGCGGAAGCGCTCGGCCGCTTCCTGAACGTCCCGCAGCGCTTCAGCCTCCGCATCGTCACGCGGCTCGGGCCACGGGGCGACCATCAAACGTGTGTCGCGGTCAGGCAGGTTCGACCAGATCTCCTCGGTGACGTGCGGCATCGCCGGATGGAGCAGCTTCAGGAGGCGCTCGAGCGCTGCGGCTGCGGTTGCGATCGCATCCGCATCGCCGTTGTAGACGCGCGGCTTGATCGCCTCGAGATACCAGTCGCAGAAGTCGTCGAAGGTGACGTGGTAGAGCTCCTGGACGAGGTGCGAGAAGTCGAAGGCGTCCAGGTTCGCCTCCACTGCGCGCTGGGCCTGTGAAAGTCGGCCGAGGATCCACCGCTCCTCGAGCGACGCCGGACGCTCCGCGACCTCGCTCACGCCCGCCTGGAGCACGAGCCGACTCGCGTTCCAGAGCTTGTTCGCGAGCTTACGGCCCTCGAGGATCGCGCCTTCCGAGAAAGTCACGTCCTGCGAGGAGGCCATCTTCATGAGCCCGTAGCGGGTCGCGTCAGCGCCGTGCGCCTCGATGTTCGCGATCGGATTCATCCCGGTGCCGAGGCTCTTCGACATCCGTCCTCCGGCAGGCGCGTGGAGTAACGAGTGGATGACGACGTCCGTGAACGGCACCTCGCCCATCACCTCGAGCCCTGAAAAGATCATCCGGTTCTCCCAGAGTCGGATGATGTCGCGCGCCGTCGTGTTTAGGTTCCCTGGATAGAACGTGCGCAGATCGGGCGTATCGTCAGGCCAGCCGAGCGTGGCGAAGGGCCACAGGGCAGACGAGAACCAGGTATCGAGGACGTCCTCGCTCCGCGTCAGCCCGCGCGAACCGCACTCGGCGCACGCCTCGGGCTCGCTCTCCTGCACGGTGAGATGGGCGTCTGGACACTCCCAGAGCGGCAACTGGTGCCCCCACCAGATCTGCCGTGAGATGTTCCAGTCGGGCGCCTCCTCGAGCGAGGCGATCGCGAACCGGTGTTGCGACTGGGGATGGAATCGCACTCGACCCGTGCGCAACGCCTCGAGCGCCGGCTTCTTGAGCTCCTCCATCCGACACCACCATTGCAGCGAGATGCGTGGCTCGATCCGGGACTTGCAGCGGTCGCAGAGCGCGACCGTGTGCCGGTACGACTCCCGCTTCTCAAGCTGGTCGTGCTCGCGAAGCCAGTCCAGGATCCGCTCTTCCGCTTCCTCCTGGCTCAGACCCCCTAGGTCGCCAGCTTGGTCGCTCATTCGCCCGTCCGGTCCGATCACGGTCAGCTCCGGCAGGCCGTGGTCGCGACCGATCTCGTAATCCTTCGGGTCGTGGCCCGGCGTGATCTTGAGCGCTCCCGTGCCGAAATCCATCTCCACCCGCTCGTCGGCGACAACTGGAACCACGCGCTCGACCCAGGGGACGATCACCTCTCGCCCGACGAGGTCGCGATAGCGCTCGTCCTCCGGGTGGACCGCAACGGCGACGTCGGCCAGGATCGTCGCAGGCCTGACCGTCGCGACCGTCACGTAACGACCGTCGCCGCCGGCGTCCGCGACCGGATAGCGCACGTAAGTGAGCGCGTCGTCGACTTCGACGTGCGCAACCTCGAGATCCGAGAGCGAGGTGAGGTGGAACGGACACCAGTTGACGATCCGATTCGCCCGGTAGATCCACCCCTTGTTCCAGAGGTGGACGAAGAACGTCATCACCGCCCGGACGTAACCCTCGTCCATCGTGAAGCGCTCGCGGCGGTAGTCGAGGGAGGCGCCGATTCGCCGGAACTGAAACATGATCTTGCCGCCGTACTCCCGCAACCAATCCCAGACGAGCGCCTCGAACGCCTCGCGGCCCAGATCCTGGCGCGTCTTGCCCTGTTCGGCGAGATGCTTCTCGACCGCGTTCTGGGTCGAGATGCCCGCGTGGTCGTAACCGGGCTGGAAGAGGACGTTGTACCCCTGCATCCGCCGCGTCCGGACGATCGTGTCCGCGAGCGAGAGTTGCAGTGCGTGACCAAGGTGGAGGTCGCCCGTCACGTTCGGAGGCGGGTGCGCGATCGCGAAGCTCTCGCGCGGGTCGTCGGCCTCCGCGTTGTAAAGGCCCTCCGCCTCCCAAGTCCGCTGCCAGCGCTCCTCGACCCCGTCCGGGTTGTAGAGCGGATCCATCAGGGCATCGTAGTGCTGCCGACGTCTCACGTCCGCAGGCGGTGATCCGGTGCGATCAGGCAGCGACTATGCGCTCAGTATGGCCGCGTCGTGCCGTTTTCGCAGGGCCAGAAACGTCACCATCACGACCCAAACTCGTTGCTGATCACGAGGTGATGTCGGTGTACACCTACATCGGATGAGCCGGAGGACGCAGATCACCTTAAGCGACCGCCAGCACGCGTATCTGGTCGGCGAGTCGGTACGTACGGGGCTGTCGCTGGCGGAGCTCGTCCGCCGCGCGATCGACGGGACGTACCGCCCGCATTCCCGCCACCGCGTCCCGCGTCTCGAGC
>Ga0307277_10000332_pt1 | contig 16983 bp, 18 predicted proteins | sample ER_DNA_116_FD_194473 | JGI IMG/M metagenome (GOLD analysis project Ga0307277, IMG submission 194473) | Bulk soil microbial communities from the East River watershed near Crested Butte, Colorado, United States - ER_DNA_116 | ecosystem: Environmental > Terrestrial > Soil > Floodplain | place...
CGGCTCGTCGCCGACGCCGGGCGCACGCAATTGCGAATGGCTGAGACAGAGAAATATCCGCACGTCACCTATTTTCTCAATGGCGGCGAGGAGGAGCCTTATCGCGGCGAGGACCGCATCATGGTTCCTTCACCCAAGGTTGCGACCTATGACCTCAAACCCGAGATGTCGGCGCCGCAGTTGACGGACAAGGCGGTGGAAGCAATTGGCTCCGGCCGATACGACTTGATCGTGCTGAACTACGCCAACCCCGACATGGTCGGACACACCGGCAGCTTGCCGGCCGCGGTCAAAGCGGTGGAGGCGGTCGACACCGGTCTCGGCCGCATCGCGGAGGCGATCGCAACGGCCGGCGGCGCTTTGTTGGTCACCGCGGACCACGGTAATTGCGAAATGATGCGTGATCCCGTCACCGGCGGCCCGCATACGGCTCATACGACCAATCCCGTGCCGGTCCTGCTCTCGGGCGGCGGCAATATGTCTTTGACGGCGGGGCGGCTCGCGGATGTCGCGCCCACTTTGCTCGAATTGATGGAATTGCCGCCGCCGGTCGAGATGACCGGCCGATCTCTTCTACGGCCGCGAGCGAGCGATCAGACCTCGCTCAGGCCCAGCACGTCGGCCATCGAATAAAGTCCTGCTTTGCGCCCCCGCCCCCATAGCGCCGCGCGCAAGGCGCCGCGGGCGAAAATCATCCGGTCCTCCGCCTTATGAGAGAGCTCGATCCGCTCGGCCGGCCCGGCAAAGACGACGATGTGTTCGCCCACCACCGAGCCGCCGCGCAATGACGCAAAGCCGATATCCCCGGCGCAGCGGGCGCCGGTCATGCCGTTGCGGCCGCGTACCGAATGCTGCTCGAGGTCGACGCCGCGGCCCTCCGCCGCAGCGCGGCCGAGCATCAGCGCGGTGCCTGAAGGTGCGTCGATCTTTCTATTGTGGTGCATTTCGAGGATTTCGACGTCGAAATCCTCGTCCAGCGTCTTAGCGACCCGCTTGACGAGCGCCGCCAGCAGGTTGACGCCCATGCTCATGTTGCCGGACTTGACGATCACGGCGCGTTTAGCCGCCTCGGCGATCAGCGCTTCGTTTTCGCCCGTGAGGCCGGTGGTGCCGATTACGTGGACGCAGCCGTTGCGCGCCGTATGTTCGGCGAAGGCAACAGTCGCGGCTGGAACGGTGAAATCGACCAGCCCGTCGGCATGAGCGAGCAGCGGCCCAACGTCGGTGGCAATCGTAACGCCGTTTCGCCCAAGCCCAGCGAGCTCGCCCGCGTCACGACCGATCACCGCCGAGGAAGCCGCCTCCACCGCGCCCGAAAGAATGACCCCATCGGTCGCGGCAATCGCGTGGATCAGCGTGCGCCCCATGCGCCCGCCAGCGCCAGCCACGATCAGCCGCATGTCGGACATGGAGTCTCTCCAGGGTCGACTCCCGGTATAGCGAGGCGCACCCATGAAGGAAAGTAACGCGCCTGCTGCCGCACTCCCTCAGTATCGCGAGCCGGAGCAGTCAGGCCGGCCACTATGGTTGCGGGTCGCAGCCTTCGATGATGAAGAGATCGAACTCCGCTTTAGCTTTGCGCAGCGCGACTGCGGCCTGGTAGTCCCCCGAGCGATAGCAGTCGAGCGCCGCGCGATAGCTCGGAAATTCGAGCACGACGGTCCGCGCGCGCACCTTGCCCTCCGCCACCTCGCGGCGGCCGCCGCGCACCAGAAAGCGTCCGCCGAATCTCCCGAATGGCACCATGTCGGCGGTCATGTACACCTTGTAGCCCTCGGGATCGGTGACGTCGACGTGCGCGATCCAGTAACCTCTGCGCGGCGCCGACGGGGGTGGCGCGGCGGGCGGATCCGGCTGCACGCCATCATGGCCCTCGATGATCACGAAGTCGCAGACCGAATGGGCAAGCCGCAACGGTCGGGCGCGCTGGTATTCCGGAGAGCGATAGCAAGCAAGGGCGGTGGCATAGTCGGCAAATTCGCGCAGCACGTTGCGGGAGCGAGCCTTCCCCTCGACCACCTCCTGCGTGCCGCCTCGCACCAGTGCGCGCCCGCCATACTTCTCATGCGCCGCAGGGGTTGCAGCGACATAGGCCTTGTAGCCTTCCGGATCGCTCACATCGATGTGCGGAATCCAATAGCCCTTCGGCATCTCGACCTCCCTGTCACGGCATCACGCCGGCGATCTCGGCGATAATTGCGTCCGCGGCTGCCTTTGGATCGGGAGCCGCGACGATCGGACGGCCGACCACGAGGTGATCGGCCCCGGCGGCGAGGGCCGCGGCCGGCGTCATAATGCGCTTCTGGTCGCCTGTTGCGGCGCCGGCCGGGCGGATGCCCGGCGTGACCAACACCATCCCCGCGCCGACAATCGGGCGCAGCATCGCCGCCTCCTCGCCCGAGCACACGAGCCCGTCGATGCCGACGTCGCGCGCCTGCGCCGCGCGTTCGCCGACGAGTTCCGAGACCGTGAAATCATAGCCTGCTGCGGCGAGGTCGGCGTCATCGTAGGAGGTGAGCACGGTCACGGCGAGGAGGCGCAGCGCCGACCCTTTGCGCGCGTCGACCGCGGCGTGCATCGTCTGTGGATAGGCGTGCACGGACAGAAACGATGCCCCGAGTCGCGCCACGCCTTCGACGCCTCTCGCGACGGTGTTGGCGATATCGTGCAGCTTGAGGTCGAGAAAAATGCGTTTGCCGGCGCTAACCAGCACGCGCGCGAAGTCAATCCCGCCCGCAAAGGCGAGCTGATAACCGATCTTGTAGAACGAAACGGTTTCGCCGAGACGTGCAACCAGCGCCTCAGCCTCCCCAACCGAAGGAACGTCGAGCGCGACGATCAACCGCTCACGCGGATCGAGTTTCACGGCCGATCTCCTCCGCGCCGATTGCCGGCAACATGCAGCGTTTGGCCTTCATGCCAAGAGCTTGGCTGTATCGACGAGCTTTCGTATGACGAGCTTGAGCTGACCGGCCGCCCGCGCATCCTTGAGTTGGTCCATGTCGTCGAAGGCCTGCTCGGCATTCGGCACCGTCACCTGCTCGGCAATGACGAGCGCGCGGCAGCCGACCGCCAGGACCTGGCGCAGTGCCAGCAACGAATGCGTCGCGCCCGAACGCCCGGGCGAGGCGCCCCCCAGCGCGAATACGCGATTCTGGTAAGCGGCGAGCGGCGCCTCGCCCCCCTCCCGCACCGCCGAGACCCAGTCGATCGTGTTCTTGATCAGCGGCGTGATCGAAGCGTTGTATTCCGGGCTGGCGATGAATACGCCTTGGTGCACCGACATCAATTGCTTGAGCTTGACGGCGTTGGGCGGCGGTCCCGCTGTCTCGGCGGTGTCGGCGTCGTAGATCGGCAGCGGATAATCCAAGAGCGAAATGCGGGTGACGTCCGCGTCCGCCAGCATCAATTCCTTGGTGGCGAGCGCCGCAAGCCGCACGTTGTACGACTTCGCCCGCAACGAGCCGGGAATGACCAGGATTTTCGGAGCGGCCATGACAGACGGCGGACCATGGATTCGGCCTGCATGATACGCACAAGTTTCATGCTCTGTCGTCTTTCGTCAGTTCCTCCGATACACCCACACCCGTGCCGGCGGAATATTCATCCACACCCGTTCGGAGGCTTCCACGCTTACGCGGTCCAGCCACTTGGGAATCGGCGCGACCGCGTTATAGGTGAACTGCACGAACGGCGCCCCCGGCGCCATCAAGGCAAAGGCTTCGAACAGGAGCCGCAGGCGCATTCGCAATGGCTTGGTAAAGAGCGGCAAGCCGGAGACCACCCCCGCCGCCGGTCGTTGCAGCACCCCGCTCAACAGACGCTTCAAGGCGTAGGCGTCTCCCTGCACGACGGTGGCGTCTGGATAGCGCGCGCGCAGCAGGCGGCAGAAGGTCGGATCGAACTCGATCAACATGAGGCGCGACGACTCGATCCCTTGTGCCAGCAGCGCCTCGGTGACCGGGCCGGTGCCGGGGCCAAGCTCGATGACGGGACCCGGCCGGCTCGGATCGACATAGGTTGCCATGGTGCGAGCGAGTGCCCGGCCGGAAGGCGTCACGGCGCCGGTGGTCAGCGGCTTCTCGATCCAGGAGCGGATGAAGCGCACCTCGTCATCGAGACGAATACCGTTCTTTTCCTCGAAGTGACGAATCCGAGTCTCGATCCTCTTTCTTTGCGTATCGAACTTCTGCTCGAATTTCCTTCTGTGATTTTCGAACTGCTGCTCGAGCTTCTTTTCGAGCGCGCCCTTCCTCTGCTCGAACAGCTGAATTTGCCGCTCGATCCGCTTTTCGAGCGCGCCCTTTCTCAATTCGAAAAGGCGCTTATGTCTTTCAAGCTTCTGCTCGAGGAGTTGCAGGGCTGGAAGCTGCATCTTGGCCCTAACGCTACGCAATGACTGGCGATTTGAGCCCTAAATCGGTAAAGGCCACGCGTGCGGGGGTCAAGCGGCAATTTGTCAAACAGCGCCGGAACGACCCAAGAATTCCTTCACTTTGCCGAAGAATCCCGCCGTTTCCGGCTGCGTCTCCTTGGAGGACAATCGCTCGAACTCATTCAGCAATTCGCGTTGCTGCTTGCTGAGCTTTTGCGGCGTCTCGACGAGAACCTGCACATACATGTCGCCGCATTGTTTGGAGCGCAGCACGGGCATGCCTTTGCCTTGCAAACGGAAGCGCCGTCCCGATTGAGTGCCCTCCGGCACCTTGACCCGGCTGTGATTGCCTTCGATGGTCGGCACCTCGATCTCGCCGCCCAGCGCGGCAAGCACCATTGAGATCGGCACCCGACAGTGCAAATCGGCGCCCTCGCGGTGGAAGAACGGATGGGCGCCGATGGCGAGAAAAATATAGAGGTCGCCGGCAGGCCCGCTGCGCACGCCCGCTTCGCCTTCGCCCGCAAGCCTGATGCGGGTGCCGTCCTCGACCCCAGAGGGAATGTTGACGGAGAGCGAGCGCTCGCGCGTCACTCGTCCAGAGCCGGAACAGGACGGACAAGGGTTGTCGATCACCTGGCCGCGACCCTGACAGGCCGGGCAGGTCCGCTCCAACGTGAAGAAGCCCTGAGCATGGCGGATGCGTCCCTGACCGCCGCAGGTTGGACAGGCTTTGGGGCGGGTGCCTGACTTGGCGCCCGACCCCGAACAAGCCTCGCAGGTCACCGAGGTTGGAATGCGCACCTGGGCATTCTTTCCCGAATAGGCCTCCTCCAGAGTGATTTCCATGTTGTAACGCAGATCGGCGCCACGCTCGCGACCGCCGCCACGTCCGCGCCGCCCGCCGCCCATGCCGAACAGGTCATCGAATATGTCGGCGAAGGCCGACGCTACGTCGCCAAAGCCGCCGGCGGCGCCGGGGCCGGCGTGCTCGAATGCGGCGTGGCCGAAGCGATCGTAAGCGGCGCGCTTGTCCGGATCTTTGAGGATTTCATAAGCCTCATTGATCTCCTTGAAGCGGACTTCGCTGCTGTTGTCGCCGGGGTTGCGATCGGGATGCCATTTCATCGCTAGCTTGCGGAAGGCGGATTTCAGTTCACTTTCGCCCGCGGTGCGCTGGACCCCCAGAACGTCGTAATAGCAGCGCTTGGCCATGCCCGCGTTTACCCCTGTCATGTCTGCCGTGGCGTCATCGCCGAATCTTACTCGGTCGTCCATGGTGCTTCAAAAAAATATGCACCCCCGAGGTTTGGCCCCGGGGGTCTTGGTTGCAATCGAAGCCGGCATGGCGGGCGCCTCGCCGAGCTTAGGCTGACTCCTTGTTCTTCTTGTCGTCGTCGACCTCGGTGAATTCCGCGTCGACGACATCGTCAGTCTTACCGGAACCGTCGTCGCCGCCGGGACCGCCAGTCGCGGCGGCACCTTCCTGGGCCTGCTTGTACATGGCCTCGCCGAGCTTCATCGAGGCTTGCGCCAGCGCGTTGGTTTTGGCCGTGATCGCCTCAGCATCGCTTCCCTTGAGCGCTTCCTTGAGATCGGCCATCGCGTTCTCGATCGCGCGACGATCGCCTTCGCCGACCTTGGAGCCGTGCTCGGCGAGCGCTTTCTCCGTGGAATGGACGAGTGCCTCGGCATGATTCTTCGCCTCGACCTCGGCCTTGCGCTTCTTGTCTTCTTCGGCGTGGCTCTCGGCATCCTTGACCATGCGCTGGATGTCAGTCTCGGATAAGCCGCCCGACGCCTGGATGCGGATCTGCTGCTCTTTGCCCGTGCCCTTGTCCTTGGCCTGCACGTTGACGATGCCGTTCGCGTCGATATCGAAGGTCACCTCGATCTGTGGCACACCACGCGGCGCTGGGGGTATCCCGACCAGGTCGAATTGGCCGAGCATCTTGTTGTCGGACGCCATCTCGCGCTCGCCTTGGAACACGCGGATCGTCACCGCGTTTTGATTGTCCTCGGCGGTGGAAAACACCTGGCTCTTCTTGGTCGGGATCGTGGTATTGCGGTCGATGAGCCGCGTGAACACGCCGCCGAGCGTCTCAATGCCCAGCGACAGCGGCGTCACGTCGAGCAACAACACGTCCTTGACGTCACCTTGCAACACACCGGCCTGGATCGCAGCGCCGACCGCGACGACCTCATCAGGATTGACGCCCTTGTGCGGCTCCTTGCCGAACAACTGTTTGACGACCTCTTGCACCTTCGGCATGCGCGTCATGCCGCCGACGAGAACGACCTCGTTGATCTCGGCCGCGGATAGGCCCGCGTCTTTGAGCGCCAGCCGACACGGCTCGACGGTCTTCTGCACCAGATCATCCACCAGCGCCTCGAATTTGGCGCGGGTGAGCTTCATGGTCATATGCTTGGGGCCCGACGCGTCGGCGGTGATGAACGGCAGGTTGATTTCGGTCTGGGTGGTGGAGGAGAGTTCGATTTTGGCTTTCTCCGCCGCCTCTTTGAGCCGCTGCAACGCGAGCTTGTCGCGGCGCAGATCGATGCCTTGCTCCTTCTGGAATTCGTCGGCCAGATAGTTGACCAGGCGCATGTCGAAGTCCTCGCCGCCGAGGAAGGTGTCGCCGTTGGTCGACTTCACCTCGAACACGCCGTCGCCGATTTCTAGAATTGAAATGTCGAAGGTACCCCCGCCCAGGTCGTAAACCGCGATGGTGCCGGTCTTCTGCTTGTCGAGGCCGTAGGACAGCGAGGCTGCGGTCGGCTCGTTGATGATGCGCAACACTTCCAGGCCGGCGATGCGGCCGGCATCCTTCGTGGCTTGCCTCTGAGCGTCGTTGAAGTAGGCTGGGACGGTGATCACCGCCTGCTCGACCTTCTGGCCGAGATAGGCCTCCGCCGTCTCCTTCATCTTCTGCAGAACGAAAGCGGAGATCTGCGAGGGCGAATAAGTCTTGCCTTCGATCTCGACCCAAGCATCGCCGTTCGAGGCGCGCACGATCTTGTAGGGAACGAGCTTCTTGTCCTTTTCCACCATCGGGTCATCGTAGCGGCGGCCGATCAGGCGCTTGACCGCGAAGATGGTGCGCTCGGGATTGGTGACGGCCTGGCGCTTGGCCGGCTGGCCGACCAGACGTTCGCCGTCATCGGTGAAGGCCACGATGGAGGGCGTCGTGCGCATGCCCTCTGCATTTTCGATAACTTTCGGCGTCTTGCCTTCCATCACGGCGACGCACGAATTGGTGGTGCCGAGGTCGATGCCGATGACCTTGCCCATGTCTCGCTTCCTCTTGTCTGCGGCAGGTCGGCCGGGCCCTTTCGGCACCCGAACGGGAGATTCCGCGAGACCCGCGGGGCCCCCTGATCCGACCCCCTAAAAACCACTTCGATGCCGCGCCCATGCGGCGTCTTGGCTCATATAGGAGGGCGGGTTTGGGCCGCAAGACATATGATCACGGATTCGCGACCGGCCGGCGAGGCCGCCGGCGTTCGCCCGCAAAACGACCGACCGAAAAAGCCGCGCTACCGGTTTGACAAGGTGCAACGTCTAAGAACGATGAGGTCATGACCGTCTCGCGCTCGCTTTCCGGCCTTCGCCTCGTGCCGGGCTATCTTGACCGGGCGTCCCAGGAAGCGCTGCTCAGCGCGCTCGGCACCGTATTCGCCGCCGCGCCGCTCTACATCCCGCGCATGCCCAAAAGCGGCAAGCCGCTCTCGGTGCGCATGACGAATTGCGGGCCGCTCGGGTGGGTCACCGATGAATCCGGCTACCGCTACCAGCCGCTGCATCCGCAAACCGGGAAACCGTGGCCGGCGATGCCGGATATCCTGGTGAACGCCTGGAAGGCGCTCGCGCGCTATCCTCACCTGCCTGAAAGTTGCCTCATCAACTATTACGGTCCGGCAGCGAAGATGGGGCTGCACCAGGACCGTGACGAGCGCGATTTTGAGGCGCCCGTCGTCTCACTCTCGCTCGGCGACACCTGCGTATTTCGGGTCGGCGGGACGACCCGCAAAGATCCAACCCGCACGCTGCATCTCGCCTCCGGCGACGCCATCGTGCTCGGCGGGAAGGCGCGGTTGGCGTTTCACGGCGTCGACCGGATCTTGCCGCGGACCTCGACGCTGTTGGCCGAAGGTGGACGGATCAATCTCACGCTGCGGCGGGTGTCCGCGCCCGGCGAAGATCAGGCTCGATGACCCGCTTGCCGCTACGCATCGTCGACCGGCGTGATCCAGCCGATTCCCGCTCCCCCCGGCTCTTTGAGAATCGCGATGCGTCCCACATCGGGAACCTCGAACGGCTCTCGCATCACTTTGGCGCCGGCGGCCTTGGCTGCTTCGATGCGCGCGTCAACATCATCGACGGCGAGGTACGACATCCACCCTTCCGGTACGCCCTCGAACTCCGGCCCGCTCAACGGGAAAATTCCCGCGACCGGTTTGTCATCCATTTTCGCCAGCCAATAGGTGCCATTCGCCATCGGCATTGGCTCGAAGGTCCAGCCGATCGAAGAGCTATAGAATCGCTTCGCCTGCTCCACGTCGCGTGTCATCAACTCATTCCAATAGAAGCTGCCATGGGACCACATTCATGTTCTCCGTATCCACCAAGTTCCCCGATCTCAAGTCGATCTCCGCAGCCCGGGCCGATCACGGTTATGCGAACAGCCGCGCGCTGACGCTGTATTCCGCCATTCAAGCGCAGTAGTATGACAAGCGCCATGGTTCCGAAGATCATCCTCATCCTGCTCGCGCTCGCCGGGGGCGCCATGCCCGCGGCCGCGGCCGACCCTACCTATCCGCCCGGCTCGCGCATCGGGCTTGCCCCGCCGCCCGGCATGGTCACGAGTAAGAATTTCTTCGGCTATGAGGACGCCGAGAACAACGCTGCAATCGTCTTGCTCGCGCTTCCCCCGCAGGCCTATGCGGATCTCGACAAGTCCGTCACCGCCGATGCGCTCAAACAGCAAGGCCTGACGTTCGAAGCGCGCGAGGAGATGCCACTTTCCACGGGTAAGGCATTTCTGGTGCTAGGCCATCACGAAGTCGACAACATAAAAATCCGCAAATGGATCATGGTGGCGGCCTCCTCCGGCCTGACCGCGCTGGTTACGGTGCAAATCCCGGAGGCTGCGAAGGCGCTTTATCCCGACGCCGCGATCCGCGCGGCGCTGGCAACGTTGGCGGTCCGTAATACCGTGCCGGCGGAGGAGCAGCTTTCACTGCTGCCGTTCAAGGTGAGCGAACTCGCGGGCTTTCGCGTCAGCGGGATCGTCCCTGGGCGCGCCGTTATGTTGGGCGATGCCGCCGCCGATGCACCGGGGATCGGCACCATCACCGAGCCCCACATCTTCGTCGCCGTTTCTCCGGGCGGGCCGGTGCAAACCGGCGACCGCGAGGCTTTCGCGCGGGACGTTTTCGCGACGGTTCCTAATCTCAGGGATGTCCGCATCACCACATCCGAGCCGTTACGGATAGGCGGCCAGCAAGGTCATCAGATCCTCGCTGATGCCAAAGACCCGACTGGCGCCGCCGGACTGACGGTCGTGCAGTGGTTGCGCTTTGGCGGCGGGGCCTATTTGCAAATGGTCGGGATCGCGCGCGGGGAGGCCTGGAAGGACGCCTATCCCCGGTTCCGCTCGGTGCGCGACGGCATCGAGACGCGCTGACCGTGTTCCACCGCTGCGCCGATCAGCGCAGCAGTGTTCAGTAAAGCAGCCCAGCAATATCAGTGAGAGTCTCGCGGCTCGCTCGGAGGTGCGTCGGCATTGTCGTTGGCCGGCACCTCCAGCGAAGCTTTCGGTCCGCCTTTGGCGATGCCGACCAACGCCGGTCGCAAAACGCGCTCGCCGATCATGTAACCCGGCTGGATCACCCGCGCCACGGTGCCCGCGGGCCGCGAGGCATCGGGGACTTCGTACATTGCCTGATGGAGGTTTGGATCGAATTTCTCGTCCAGTGGCTCGAATTTCTTAACTCCGTGCTTCTCCAGCACCTTCAGAAGTTCGCGCTCGGTGAGCTCGACGCCGTCGAGCAAAGCCTTGTTTCCGCCATCAGCCTTTTCCCGCAGGTCCGCGTCGAGCGCGCCGAGCGCGCGCTCCATATTGTCTGCGACCGCGAGAATATCGCGTGCGAAGGAGGCGATGCCGTACTCGCGAGCATCCGCCACCTGGCGCTCGGTCCGCTTGCGCAGATTTTCCATTTCCGCGAGCGAGCGCAGCAGTTTGTCCTTGTAATCGGCGGCTTCGCGGGCGAGCACAGCCATGGGGTCCTCTTTTGCCGCTGGCATCTCGCCAGCCGGGGAATTGATCGGCGTCTCGGACGCGGCCTGGCCGGCTTCTCGATCATTCTGATCGGTCGCGGTGCCCGGTGCGCGAACGGTCCTATCCGGCATTGTCTTGTCCCCACCTACAACTCGGTTTCTTCCCCGATATCAGGGCTGAGGCCGCAAAAATCAAGCCGCAACCGGTCGTTGCAGCGGCATCATCCGCCGATCAGCTTAGTCACGACTTTGGCGGTGTAATCCACCATCGGGATGACCCGCGCGTAGTTGAGTCGCGTCGGCCCGATCACGCCGAGCACCCCGACGATGCGGCCGGCACCGTCGCGGTATGGGGCCACAATGGTGGAGGATCCGGAGAGGGAGAACAGCTTGTTCTCCGAGCCGATAAAGATACGGGCGCCTTCGGCGCGCTCGGCGCGGCCGAGGAGATCGATCACGCCGCGCTTGGTTTCAAGATCGTCGAATAGAAGTCTCACCCGCTCAAGGTCCTCGACCGCCCTCAGATCGTCGAGCAGGTGAGCCGCGCCACGCACGATCAGCTTGCGCTCGTCGGATTCTCCCCCGGACCAGCTGGCGAGACCGGCAGCGATGATCTTCTGCGTGAGCAGGTCGAGTTCGGCCTGGGCAGCCGCATGCGCTTTCTCCAGTTCGGCCCTGGCCTCAGCCAATGTACAGCCGCGCACATGGGCATTGAGGAAGTTTGCAGCTTCGGTGAGGGAGGACGCGGGCAGACCCATTGGGACATTGATGATGCGGTTCTCGACCTGCCCGTCTTCGGCGACGAGGATGGCCATCGCGCTCTCCGGCTCCAGCCGAACGAACTCGATATGCTTCAACCGCACGTTCGATTTAGCCGCCAGGACCACCCCGGCTGCGCGCGTGAGCTCCGAGAGCATGCCGGAGGCTTCGTTGAGCACCGCGTCCATGGACTTGCCGGCGGCGGCGACTTTGGCCTCCATCTCGCGCCGGTCGGATTCGCCGAGATCGCCGATCTCCATCAGCGCGTCGACGAAGAAGCGCAAGCCGAACTCGGTCGGCAGTCGCCCGGCGGACGTGTGCGGCGCATAAATAAGACCGAGCTGTTCCAGGTCCGACATCACGTTGCGCACGGAGGCAGGCGAGAGCGGTGTCGTGATCAAGCGGGAGATATTGCGCGAGCCCACCGGTTCGCCGGTGGCAAGGTAGCTCTCGACGATCTGCCGGAAGATGTCGCGCGAGCGCTCATTGAGCTGAGCGAGGCTCACCTGCGTCGCGCCGATTGGGACGTCGTGGGACAATGATCTCTCCGTCCGAGCGCAGGAGAATGATCCATTCCGGCGGCGCAATTCAAGCCTTACGCCTGGTTTCTCGGCGGCTGCACGCGCCCTCTTGTCGGTCGCGGCGCGCGCCCCTAAAAGCTTGCCCGTATGCAGGAGGCCAACATGCGACCGAGCCGCCGACAGCCCGACGAGCTGCGCGCGATCTCGCTCGAGCGCGGCGTCGTGAAATATGCCGAGGGGTCCTGCTTCGTAAAGTTCGGCGACACGCATGTTCTGGTGACGGCGACACTCGAGGATCGGCTGCCGCCCTGGCTGAAAGGGCAGGCGCGCGGCTGGGTCACCGCCGAGTACGGCATGTTGCCGCGCGCCACCTCGGAGCGCACGCGGCGCGAGGCGTCAGCCGGGAAGCAAAGCGGGCGCACCATCGAGATCCAGCGGCTGATCGGGCGCAGTCTGCGCGCGGTGCTCGATCTGCCCGCACTCGGCGAGCGGCAGGTCACGATCGACTGCGATGTGATCCAGGCTGACGGCGGAACCCGCACCGCGGCGATCACTGGCGCCTGGGTCGCCCTGCACGACTGCATCAACTGGATGAAGGCGCGCGAGATGGTAACGGGGGAGCCGCTGCGCGACCATGTCGCCGCCATCTCCTGCGGCATCTGCAACGGCACGCCGGTGCTCGATCTCGATTACGCAGAGGATTCGGAGGCCGACACCGATGCCAACTTCGTCATGACGGGCGCAGGTCGGATCGTCGAGGTACAGGGGACTGCCGAGCGAACCCCCTTCACGGAAGAACAGTTCCTCAATCTGCTTGCGCTCGCCAAGAAGGGCGTGATGAAACTGGTCGACCTGCAAAAACTGGCGGTGATGTGAGCACACCTCGCGCGAGCTCGTGATGACGTCAAAGGGCGCACATCGGCGGCTCGCCGGCCGTCTCGTGATTGCCACCCACAATCCGGGCAAGCTCGAGGAAATGCGCGAACTTCTGATGCCGTTCGGAATCGATGCCGTGTCCGCCGGGGAGCTTGGCCTGCCCGAGCCGGCGGAGGACGGCACGACCTTCAAGGAGAACGCGCGCCTGAAGGCGCGCGCCGCGGCAACGGCCTACGGCTCGCCGGCATTCGCCGACGATTCCGGACTCGCCGTCGACGCGCTCGGTGGTGAGCCCGGTATCTACTCGGCGCGCTGGGCGGGTCCGGACAAGGACTTTCAGGCTGCCATGCAGGCGGTGGAAGAGAGGTTGCGCGAGCGCGGCGCGCATGCGCCCAGCCAACGCAGGGCGCAATTCGTGTGCGCGCTCTGCGTCGCCTGGCCCGATGGCCACGTGGAGGACTTCGACGCCGCCGTGCACGGCACCCTGGTCTGGCCCCCACGCGGCGAGAACGGCTTCGGCTACGATCCGATGTTTTTGCCCGATGGACACGCGCTTACCTTCGGCGAGATGACGAACGTAGAGAAGCATGGCCTGCCGCCCGTGGGCAAAGGCCTCTCGCACCGAGCCCGCGCGTTCCTGAAGTTGGCGGAGGCTTGTCTTGCAAGAGGATGATCGCGCGGCTTCGGCGTTCGGCGTTTACATCCATTGGCCGTTCTGCCTATCGAAGTGCCCGTATTGCGACTTCAACAGCCATGTGCGGCACGATGGCGTCGATGAGGCGCGTTTCGTGCGCGCCTTCGCTGCTGAAATCGTCGCAACCGCTGCGCGCGTACCTGGACGGACCGTCTCCACGATTTTCTTCGGCGGCGGCACGCCGTCGCTGATGCAGCCCGCAACGGTGGCTGCAGTCCTCGACGCCGTCGCCCGGCACTGGGCGATAGCCCGCGATGTGGAAGTGACCCTCGAGGCCAACCCGACCAGCGTCGAGGCGACGCGCTTTCGCGGCTTTCGCGCGGCTGGCATCAATCGCGTCTCGCTGGGCGTGCAGGCGCTCGATGATGCGGCGCTCAGAGCGCTCGGGCGACTGCATTCCGCGCAGGAGGCGCTCGCGGCGGTGGCGATCGCGCGGTCCACCTTCGAGCGCTATTCGTTCGATCTGATCTACGCGCGCCCGGGGCAGACGCCGCAAGCCTGGGCCGCCGAACTCGAGCGCGCGACCGAAGAGGCCGGCGAGCACCTCTCGCTCTATCAACTCACGATCGAGCAGGAAACGCCGTTTGCCGCGCTGCATGCGGCCGGCAAGCTCCTCATCCCAGACGACGATTCTGCCCGCGCGCTCTATGACGCGACGCAAGACGTTTGCGCGACCGCCGGCCTTCCCGCCTATGAGATTTCCAACCACGCGCGGCCGGGAGCCGAGTGCCGGCATAATCTCGTCTACTGGCGCGCGCAGGAATATGCCGGGATCGGGCCGGGTGCGCATGGCCGGCTCGACATCGCGGGCGAGCGGCGCACCACCGCAACCGAGAAGCGGCCAGAGGGATGGCTGAGCCAGGTGGAATCGCTCGGGCATGGGATCGTGAGCGACGAGGCGCTGACGCGAGAGCAAATCGCGGACGAGTTTCTACTGATGGGATTGCGCCTGGCCGAAGGCATCGATCCCGCCCGCTACGCGCGTCTCGCCGGTCGGCCGCTCGAGGCGCGCCGCGTCGCGCTTCTGCGCGAGCAAGGCGCGCTTGAGAGAACGCCGGAGGGTAGACTGCGTCTGACGCTGGCCGGTTTCCCCCTGCTTGACGCGGTGATTGCCGATCTCGCCGCGTGAGCTAGGTCGCCGAGCCGCCGAAACCCTTGGGTGGCGGGCTGATGATCTGACCACCCGTCGGCGACACCCGCAGCACCGCAAGTCCGCGCTGGTTCGTGCCGTCCGGGCGGAAGCGGAACAGGCCGTCGATGCCGGTGAACCCTGAGGAATTGGTCAGGACATCATCGGAGAAGCGCTGCCTGCCCTGAGTTTTGACCAGCGCCGCAACGAGCGCGACCGCGTCATAGGCCAACGAGGCGGTGCGCACCGGATCCTTGCCGTAGCGGCTGCGGTAGCGGGCGGAGAAGTTACGAAAGCCGGTCGAATCCGGTCCTGCATACCAGGCGCCGTCGAGGAGTGGATTGGAGAAGATTTGCGCGTCCTCCCAAAGACCGGTGCCGAGCAGCTGCACGCGTTTGGTGTCGATGCCGTTCGCGGTCAGCGTCTGCACGATCGTGGGCACCGCGTCCGTTCCGTCCGGCACGAAGATGGCGTCCGCCTGGCTCGCGGCCTGGGCGACGTTGCGCACGGGCGTCTGCATCTGCGCCCGATCGAGCGGGTAACGCTCAAGCGCGATGACGCGCCCGCCGGCGCGCCCCACTGCCTGTTTGAACGCCGCTTCCGCCACGCTGCCATAGGCATTGTCCGGAACAAGCGCCGCGAACGAGCGACGGCCCTGACTCGCGGCATAGCCGATGATGCGTTCGACATCGGCTTCAGGCAGAAAGCTGAGCAGATAGACGCCACGCGCCGCGACATTAGTGTCAGTCGAGAACGCGATCACCGGCACGCCGCGGGCGCGTGCTGCACGTCCGACCGGACCGACGGTGAGCGCAAACAGCGGGCCCAGGATGATCTCCGCGCCTTCGTCAAGGGCCTGTTGCGCTGCCTGCTGCGCGCCTGGGGCGCTGCCGCCATCGTCCTTCACCAACAGCTGGAGATCAGGATTGTTGAACTCCGCGAGCGCCATCTCGGCGGCGTTGCGCATGGATTGCGCCGCGACCGTGGCGTTACCGCTCGCGGACAATGGCAGGATCAGACCCGCCTTGACCTTGCCTTCGCCGATATTGGTCGTGGGCTGCTGCGGCGCGCCTGGCGAGGAGGCCAAATCGGGAAGGTTTCCCGAGCAGCCCGCCAGCAGGCCGATCGATGCGAGCGCGGCAAGCCACGCAGAACAAGCGCGCGCAGGCCGCGAGGCCCAGGCCTGCCGTCCTCCTAACATGGGAGGTCTCCTCGCCGACGACCGAGATTGTCGACGCCACCCCACGCCGGCAATCGGGCATTTTGTCGGTGAATGGTTAACCAAGTGAAAAAGATAGTGATTTTTACACTGGCCATGACGGGACGAGGTGCCGCCGCTAAACTAAGCGAGATGAGGACGACCGCACCCGCCGCCCCTGGCCTACGCCCGGTCAGCGACCCCGCCGGTCGGCACTATCTTTTCGACGGCCGCCCCACCGCCGCGCCGCCGCTGCCGGCCGGGCTTTATCTGGTCGCCACTCCGATCGGCAATTTACGCGACGTCACCGTGCGCGCGCTGGAGGTTCTCGCCGCCGCCGACCTGGTCGCATGCGAGGACACCCGCGTCACCCGCAAGCTTCTCGACCGCTATGGCATCGCCACTCCGCTCAGCGCGTATCACGAGCACAATGCCGCGCAGGCGCGTCCGAGGCTCCTCGCTCGCCTCGGCGAAGGCGCCGCCATCGCGCTGGTCTCGGACGCCGGGACACCGCTCGTGTCCGATCCCGGTTACAAGCTCGTGCGGGAAGCACGGGCGGCGGGCGCAAGCGTGACCGCGGTGCCCGGACCCTCCGCCGTGCTTGCAGCGCTGACGCTGAGCGGGTTGCCGAGCGACCGTTTCTTCTTCGAGGGTTTCTTGCCGGCAAAGGAAGCAGCACGGCGCGCGCGCATCGCCGAGCTCAAGCGCATCCCGGCGACGCTTGTCCTGTTCGAGACCGGTGCACGCATCGCAGCATCCCTCGCCGACCTTGCCGCCGGCCTTGGTGCGCGCGAGGCCGCGCTCTGTCGCGAACTCACCAAACTCCACGAAGAGGTGCGGCGCGGCGATCTCGTGACGCTTGCGCAGGAGGCGTCGCAAGCGAGCGAGCCGCGTGGCGAGATGGTGATCGTCGTGGCACCGCCCGACCGCCAGGCTGAGGTGACTGCGATCGATCTCGACTCCTTGCTCCGCCAAGCGCTCGGCCGTGTTTCGGTCAAGGAGGCAGTGGCCGAGGTCGCCGCCGTCACCGGGACGCCGCGCCGCGACGTCTACCAACGTGCTCTCGCACTCGATAAGGAGCGCGGCCATGGCCGATGAGCGGCCGCGCGCAAGTCCGATCCAAGCTCCGCGTCCCGAGCGTCAGATCGCGT
>Ga0307277_10000333_pt1 | contig 16978 bp, 16 predicted proteins | sample ER_DNA_116_FD_194473 | JGI IMG/M metagenome (GOLD analysis project Ga0307277, IMG submission 194473) | Bulk soil microbial communities from the East River watershed near Crested Butte, Colorado, United States - ER_DNA_116 | ecosystem: Environmental > Terrestrial > Soil > Floodplain | place...
ATAGCCCAGCAGGATGCCGATGGCGATCGCGGTCAGCACCTGGATGTACAGGTGGGTATAGAACGGCTTGCGCGGTGCGCGGGCCCGCGCTGTGGTCGCCACCATGACGTTCTCCCTATCGGATCCGACACCGTCTCTTGTTGGCCGCTACGGCGAGGGGGCGCCGAGGCGTACGCCTGCGTAGCGGCCCGACGATCATATCTTGAGCGCGGCGCTTTGGCACGTCCGCCGGCGACAGGCCTGCCGCGGTCATTCGGAAAAAAGCCGCCCGCATCCGTCGCCGGTGAGGGCGCCGGGCAAAGCGGAATCCAATGTGAAAAGGGAGCGCACCGACCTTCGGCTCGCTCCCTCATCGGCAGCTCATTGTGAGACCAAGGCTACGCGCCCTTGGATTTTGCCTTCTGGTGGCTCTCCTCGGCGCCAGCGCTGCGTCCTTTGCGCTGGGTAGGCTTTGCATCTTGCGCCGATTTGGCGGCGACGCGCGCGTTCTTCGCTTGCTCTGCCGGCTTGGCGGCGACGCGCGCGCTCTTCGTTTGCTCCGCCGGCTTGGCGGTGACGTGCTCCCGCTTTGCGCGCTCGGTCGATTTCGTGGCCACCTGCTCCGCCTTAGGATGCCGTCCGGATTTCGCGGCGACCCGCTCCGCCTTCCCCGGCGATGCCGATTTGGCAGCAACGCGTACCGCCTTGGCGTTATGCTTGGGTTTGTCGGCGACGCGCGCGAGCGCCACGCGCGAGCTTCGCTTCGTCCGCGCCGGCGCCGCAACGCGCACGGTCGGCTCAACACTCTTGGCGGAGGCTTCCAACACGTGCACTGGCGTGGCTGCGGCTCGCGACAACGAGTCGGCTGCGGTTGCCATGTCCTGGATCATGGCATTGCCGGCCTCGAACATGCTGTCGAGGTCGTACGGTCCCGCCGACGACACGGTCTCGCGCAGCGGATTCTGTGCCACGATCATTTTCACGCTCGTGGGTTGGCAATGATTCCACTCCGCGCGGTCGCGCGGGCCATAGGGACATACCACGCCGTTCTTGGCGGCAATCCGGTGCCATAGCTCCGCTTCAGCCGATCCGGGCTCGCCGATGCCGCGCATGTCGACGGCCAGCCCATAGGTGTGCAGCGAATTGAATTTGTCGGAAAAGCCGCCGACGCCGAATGCCGGCGGCCGATAGGCCGAGAACACGCCTGCCAACGGCAGCCCGGCGCTGCGCGCCTCGCGGATCGCGTTTTCCAGGCGGACCGCGAATTCGGGATGCAGCCGGCCGATTGCTACCTCCGGTCCCTGCAGCGTCATGGTGTAACCGGGGCTCGCGGTCTCGACCAAATAGGCGCGCGCTTCCGCGATTTCGCCGAGCGCCCGCAGCATCTCGCCGCAAGGTGCCTCGCCAGCCGACGGAGCCGACGGATCCGAAGGGTGAATCACGAGGTCGTCCCAGTCGCATGCGGGAACGGGAGGCGGCGCGTGGAGGGCGGCATCCGATCCCGAGGCATCGGACAGCGCGACCTCGGGCACCGAAGGCAGCGCAAGGAAGGCCGCGGCCAGCGGCGGCAGCGCGGCCGCGCAAGTGGAAATTCCGGCGAGAAATTGTCGCATGATATCCCCTAATGATTTTCGGGAGTGTCCGCGCGTGCGAACGGTCGCAGGTCTACGGCGAATTGCGTCGAGAATGTGATTGTGTCCTTGCGGAGACCCTATCCCGCTGAACGAATCGTTTCGTCTGTTTCAATATGTGATGAGCGCGGAGCGCGGGCGCCGAGTTCCGCTTTGAAATCAATCGCCTTCGCGCCCGGCCGTCCACGTGGCGAGAACCGTCATGTCGGTCGGGTCGAAAGCCACCAGATCAGCGCGATAGCCCGCGGCAAGCCGGCCGAGCATCTGCCCCAGACCGAGGAACGTCGCTGGATGCGCCGACGCAAACCGCAGCGCGTCCGGCAAAGGAACTCCGAGCAGGCGAACGCAATTGGCGACCGCGCTCGCCATGTCGAGCACCGTCCCGGCCAGCGTCCCATCGTCCCTGACGCAGCGGCCGTCGCGTGCAGTGATTGTGTCTCCGTACAGTTTGAAGTTGGCGCGGCTTCCGCCGACCGGCGGCATCGCATCGCTCACCAGCATGGGGCGCCCGAGGCCACGCAGCGCAAGGCGGAGCATGGCGGGATCGACGTGCACGCCGTCAACGATGAGGCCGTAGCACGCGTCGGGCGATTCCAGCGCCTGTGCGATCGGTCCGCCCTCGCGGCTCGACATCGGCCGCATCGTGTTGAAGAGATGGGTGAAGCCGGTCAATCCCTCTGCCATGGCCGCGCGCGTCTGTTTGTACGTCGCCATGGAATGTCCCAGCGACACGCGAACGCCGGCCGCGACGAGCCGTGCGATGAAACCCGGCGGGACCACTTCCGGCGCCAAGGTCACGAGCAGCGCGCCGTTGCGCGGCGCGGTCAGCATTGCGGTCTCATCCGCGGAGGGTTGCCGGAATCGGCGCTTGTCGTGCACGCCCGGCTTTTCGCAGGACAGATAAGGGCCTTCCAGATGCAGGCCAAGAATGCCCGGCTCGCTGGCGGCGGCGGCGTCAACCGCCTCCCATGCGAGGCGCATTTTCTCCGCGCCGTCGCTGATGAGCGTCGGCAGCAGGCCCGTGGTCCCGCGTTTCCTGTGCGCCGCCGCGATGGTGCGGATGCCTTGCACCGTTGGCTCATCATTGAACAGCACGTCGCCGCCGCCGTTCACCTGCAAGTCGATGAATCCCGGCGCAAGCCACGCGCCCTGCGCCAGCGCGCGAGTGGAGATGGTGCGCGGCAGGTCCGTCGTCGCAACGACATCGGCGATACGAGCGCCATCGATGACCACGGCGGCACGCCCGCGCACGGCCGCGCCGTCGAAAACATGGTCCGCCGCGATGGCGTGCAGCCCCGGCCTGTTCATCTGGTGCGCGTGATCTTTTGCAAGTGCCGCGGTAGGTCCACGTTGATGCCCCGGCTTTGCGCGACGCGGATCGCCAAGGCGTAGAAGGTCTGGATCAGGCACACCGCATCGGCATCGGGGTGATCCGGAGGAAGCGCCGGCAGACCTTCGGGCGCCGGCTCGCCGGTCATAAAGACGTTGGCGTTCTTGCGGCGAAGATCCGCGGCGAGCGCGCGCAGCCCGGCTGCGGCCTGATCCGTCGGTACGAACAAGAGCGCTGGATAAGACGACTCCACAAGCGCGATCGGACCATGATGGAATTCGGCGCTGCTGAACGCTTCGGCATGAAGGTTCGAGGTTTCCTTCAGCTTCAAGGCGGCCTCTCGCGCAATCGCGAGGGTGGGACCGCGCCCCAGGCTCACCAGGCTCTTCGCGTCGCACAGCGGCTGCAAGGCCGCGCTCCAATCGAGCCGCATGGCGGCCGCGAGGCGATCCGGCAATCGCTCGATTGCCGCGCGCAAGTCATCGAGGTCCGCCCATGCGGCGGCGAGATGAAGCCAGGCGGAGAGGCTGGTCACGAAGGTCTTCGTGGCCGCCACGCTGAGCTCCGGCCCTGCGCCCATCGGCAGCACGATGTCGGATGCCTTCGCCAGGGGGCTCTCGCCGTCATTGACGATGGCCGCGGTGAGCGCGCCGGCGGCCTTGGCCATCTCAACCGACTCGATCAGGTCGTCGCTTCGTCCGGATTGTGAAACCGTGAGGAAGAGCTGGCCCGCAAGTGTCATCCGCCGCCGGTAGATGGTCGCTACGTTGGGTGCAAACGCGCCCACCGGGATGCCGAGATGGCGCTCCAGCAGATGCTTTCCGAACGTCGCCGCATGGGCCGAGCTTCCGCGCGCGCAGGTCAGGACGAAGTTCGGCGGCGTGCGCCTGACCCGACGCAGGAGCTCCGCCAACGGAGCTTGCAGCGCGGCTCCTTGCCGCCGTACGGCGTCGGGACCGGTTTGCCAGTCCGCTTCGATGTTGATGCCGGCGTCGCTCACCGGGAAGACCTCGAAGCGGTGAGGTCGCGGTGCAAGGACTCTGCCGCGTCACGGGCCAATTGCAGCGCACCCGCGACCGCGTCGCCGCGGGGCGCGACGAGGTGGCGACGCGTCGCCTTCGCCAGCCATGGCTCGATCGATGCGGCAAGGCCGCCGACCAGGGACAGGCGATCGGCCCCGAGACGTACGAGCGCTTGCGCCAGGGCGTCGACGTGGGCGCCGGCAACCTGCAACAGCTCGACCGCGACCGGATCGTCGGCCGCAGCATGCTCGATGATCTCCGGCGCGAAGGTCGCGAAATCCTTCGGCAATGCGCCGGTCATCCAATCGACGATGGCGTGCGGGTCCGAGCGAAATTTTGCCAGCAGCGAACGCAGGAGCGGCGTCCATGTCACGCGCCCGTCGCAGGCCCACAACGTGCGGCGCAGCGCCTCGCAGCCGAGCCAGGCGCCGCTTGCTTCATCGGAAATGGGCCAACCCCAGCCGCCCACCCGATGCTGCCGCCCATTGAGCTGGGCCCAGCCGATGCTGCCGGTGCCGATCACGACGATGCCGCCGTCGGCTCCGCCGTGGGCACCGACGCAGGCGGCCTGGGCATCGGTGACGAAAACCGCCCTGCGGTAGGGGTGCTCATGCTGGCGTGCCGCCTCGAGCTGGCTCGGCTCGCTGGCCCCCGCCAATGCCAAGCAGGCAACGATTCGATCGAAGTCACGCGTCGACAGTCCTGCGGCGCTCATGCATTGGACCGTTGCCTCATGCACCGAGGCAAAGCTTTGCTCCACTCCCAGGCGAATATTGGCCGACCCGGCGGTCCCTTCGCTTAGCGTGCGGCCCGAGATCGTGCAAAGGCGGGCGCGACATCCGCTGCCGCCCCCGTCGACGCCGAGCAAGAGGACGTCTGCGGGCCCGTTCATTTTCGATTGCTCCTCGGCCTGCAAATGCGCGAGAACCAATTAGGATCGACAAGCGTTCTTTTGCGTGTCAGCATTCCGCGTGAATCATGGATACCGAACGCGCGAGCCCCCGATATTCCGATATCGATGCGTGGGCGCCCTTTGACATCGCCGAGGCGCTGATCGAAGGCCAGTTCACGGCGGTGGCCGCGGTCAGGGCCGCCCGCTTCGCACTTCTGGAGGCGGCGCTGGCCGCCGCGGAGAGATTGCGCGGGCCCGGCCGCCTCGTCTATGTCGGCGCCGGCACCTCCGGCCGACTCGCCGTCCAGGACGGGGCGGAGCTCGTTCCAACTTTCAGTTGGCCCCAGGAGCGCCTGTTGCTGCTCATTGCTGGAGGCAGGAACGCGCTGCTGCGTTCGGTCGAAGGGGCCGAGGACGCGGTCGATCAAGCTCACCGCCTTGCCGAACAGCACGAAATCGGCGCCGATGACGTCGTCATTGCCGTCGCCGCGAGCGGCACCACACCATTCACCCTCTCCTGCCTCAATGAAGCAAAGCGACGCGGCGCTTTGACGATCGGTGTTGCAAACAACCGCGACACTCCGATCCTGAACGGGGCCGACCACGCGATCTGGCTGGACACCGGCGCCGAGCCGATCGCCGGGTCCACCCGAATGAAGGCCGGAACGGCGCAGCGTATCACGCTCAACGTCTTGTCGTCCCTGGTCATGATCTTGCTAGGGCGCGTGTATGACGGACTGATGGTCGACCTCCAGGCCGTCAATCAAAAGCTCGTGCGACGCAGCGAATCGATCCTCACCCGGCTCACCGGCAGCAGCGGCGAGCAGGCGCGCGAGGCATTGCATCGTGCAAACGGCAACGTCAAGGTGGCGGTGCTGCTTCTGCACGGCTGTGAGCTGAACGAGGCCACCGCCGTTCTCGATCGCGCCGGCGGGCAGTTACGCGCGGCGCTCGCCGATATCGGCAAGCCCGCTCCAGAGCCCGCCGATTTCAGCGATCTGACGACGTGACGCGGGGATCAGCCGGCTTGCCGGACACCGGGTCCAAGCTCGGATGTGGCAGCGAGGAATTTCGAGTCTTCTTTGTACCAGAAGTGTTCGCAGGAGCAGAATGGACAGAATTTGCGTGCGAAAGCACCGGCCGATTGTTTGAATTCCTTGGGATCAGCATTCATGCCCATGAACATATAGTGGCCGGTGAGCCGGCAGCGTGTGATGACCTGAGCCATCGAGCTACTCCGTCCTAAACAAGACGCCGATGAGACAACATCGCCGCCCAGGGAAGGTTCCGCGTCGGCGCGACGCCTCCCGTTCGCGCAGTCTCACCTAGCACGTGATCCATTCACATCGAGCCACAAATCGGCGTCATAGCCGGGCTTGTCACCGCGAGTCGTGTTTACCCGACTTGCGGCACTCAATGGTGCGCAACTCGGGCAAGCCCGAGTTGCGGTGCCATCCATGTCTTCATTTGAGGCACAAAAGACGTGGATGCCCGCGCCAAGCGCGGGCATGACGAAGGAGACTGATTCAGCCTGATCGGGATAAACGCTAGCGCTCGTTCGCGGCGATCTCGGCGATGAGCTTCTTCAGGATGGCGTCGGCGAAGGTCTCGTAGTTCTGCGCCGGGACCATGAACGCCCCTGCGCCGCCGATTACGTTGTCATAGTAGTAGCGGTCGAGATCGGGCTCGAGCGCGAGGATGGGCAGGCCGTTGATCCCGATGCCGGCTGCGACCGCTTCGTCGCGGGCAAGCGTCACCGGGCGCCCCCGATTGTTCGAGCCGTCGCCTGAGACGTCGATGACGCGTCGGCGCGCGGCAAACGGACTCATTGGAAACAGCGTCGCCGCATAATCGATCGCCCCGCTGATCGAGGTGCCGCCGCCAAACAGCTGGCGCGGCGCACGCTCGATCGCGGCGGCAAACGTGGCGGCGGTTTCCTCGTCGCCGACGAGGGTCCATCCTACCGTCTGCACCTGCAGCGCCGGTCCCGTCCATTGCACCACTGTCACCGCGATCGCCCGATTGGGACCGGAGCGGATCGCTTGCAGCACGCGCGCATGCCGGAACGCAGCGACATAGCCGCGTTTCTGCAGATCGAAGCGGACTTGATCCACGCTGCCCGATGCGTCGACGGCGAGCACGAGCTCAAGATCGGCTGCGGTCTGCGCCGGCGCGAGCGAGGCGCACGCGAGCAGCGCGAGCAGTGCCAACGCGATGGTGCTTCTCACCTTCGGTCTCAAATGCAATGATTGCGCCTGCGCAGTCTCGTTTCGGTGGAAACGCGGGCAAAGGTCGCGAGGATGCGCACGCCGGCCCGAATCGTTCCGATGAGACTTCCCGCAACCTTGGAATCGCCGCCGCGCCGCCGATGGTAATCGGTGGGAATCTCCAGGATGCGCAGTCCCGCTCGCGCCGCTCGCATTTGCATCTCGAGATTCCATCCGTAGGTCAGCTCGCGCATTCCAAGTTGCATGAGCGCGTTGCGCCGGATCGCGCGCAAGGCGCACATGTCCGTATAACGCACGCCGTAAAGAAGGCGCATGCCCCAACCGGCGACCCGCCCGGCCGCGATCTGGTGCCAGGCGATGCTTCCGGGCTCGCGATTGCCGCGTGCGCGCGACGCGATGACGAAATCGTAACGGCCGGACCGAATCGGCTCGACCAGCCGGCCGATGCTGTTGGCATCGTCGGCGCCGTCGCCGTCCATGAATACGACGATGTCGGCGTCCTCGGCCGCGATCGTCGCCGCCAGGCACGCCCGGCCGTAGCCCCGCCCAGCGTCGATTACATCTGCGCCCGCGGCCTTCGCCCGCGCGGCGGTGGCATCGCGGCTGCCGCCGTCCGCCACGATGACGCGAGATACGATGGCGCGCGGTAGGCTGCGCACGACATCCGCTATGGACTGCTCCTCGTCGAGGGTCGGAATGACGACGACGACAGTCCCGGCGGCTTTTCCCGGCGCGCCGTCCTCGCGCAGAACCGCCGCGTTCGTCATTCAAAGGCTCCAGCGCAGGCCGCAATTCGCGCAGCTCGCCGGCGGTTTGTCCGAGAGAAGCGCGTCACGGAACGACCGGTACGCCGCGCCGTTCCAGATCTCGCGCAGGCTTTCCTGGGTGGCATCGCCCAACGTGTAGTTTTCGTAGCCGCGCTGCGAGAACGGCGCGATGCAGCAGGGCAGCGCGCGGCCGTTGGCGGTGAAATACATCACCGTCCACGGGCGCCGGCAGAGCGTCCAAGGCGATCCCTGATCGTGGCGCTTGAGGCTGGTGCCCGGCTCCGAAGCGCCGCCGGAGGCGGCAAAGGCGATGCCGTGAGCGCGCGCGAGCTCGGTGGCCGCCTCGAGATGGGCGCCTTCCTCGCGCGTCATTTGCTCGTAGAGCGCTTGGTCGGGCCGGGCAAGGCCGATGGCGTCGTCGTCGAAGAATACCAGGCGCTGCAGATAGACCTCGCGGACGCCGGTTTGCGCCGCCAGCTCGACGAAGGCCGGCAGCTCGGCAACCGTCTCCTTGAGTCCAGTTAGCCAAAACGAAACGCGCGGCCGATCTGCGCCTTCCCGGTCCTGGAGATTGCGAAAGCCGCGCACGTTCCGCAGGATGCGGGCAAAATAATCCTTGCCGCGGACGGCCAGAAAGGATTTGGCATTTGCGGCATCGAGCGAGACGCGAAGCTCGTCCAGGCCGGCGGCGATGAGCGCGCGGCCGTTCCGCTCGTTGAGAAGCGTGCCGTTGGTATTGAACAGCACGTAGGTCCCGCGGTCCTTGAGATAGGCCACCATCCTTGGCAGGTTTCGCACCAGCATTGGTTCGCCGACGCCGTGCAAGACCGCGCGTTGCAGATTCGGAATTTGGTCGACGATCGAGACGAACAGCTTCCAGCTCATGTCGGCGGGAGGCTCGAGCTCCGCGTAGGTGCGCGGGCAAGTCGTGCACAGGAGATTGCAGCGGTTTGTGGTCTCGAGATAGACGCAGACCGGTAGGCGGGCCGCATAGTCGCCGCGCCGCTCCTCGGCGCTTTCGAAGTAGCGCCGGGGATCGACCTTTGTCTCAGGCGGTAACGGCGTCGGCATGCGCCTCCTCCGCTTTGCGTCGGTACCGGATCGCAAACTCCGCCACGAGAATGAGAATGCACGGGACGTAGATCGGGATCGCCTGCCACAGCGTTGGCGGCCACTGCGCGAAGTAAAGCGCGCCACAGGCGCAGGTGAGATAGATCACGCCAACGGCGGGATAGAAACACAGGAACGGCACCAGCCAGGCGAAGTACCAGGCGTAATGCGGCGAAACCAGGAGGGTGAAAGCAACCGCAAGCAGCATGCCGCCGGCGAGATCGCTGCCCGCCGTTCGCGGCCGCATGAGGACAAAGAGGGCGAGTGCCGCCATGACGGTCGCCGCGCCCAACACATAGACTGCAAAGGCTTGCTGCGGCAGCGCGACCATCGCGCCGAGGAGCTGCCACAGGAAAATTCCTAACCCGCGGTCCAAGCCCTCTTCGCTGATGTAGCTGCCGAGAAAGCCGAATACCTTCGCCCCGGCGCCGATATAGGGGAGATAGAGCGCCGCAATCGTGGCGATGAAGGCGACGGGAAAGCGCCAGTCCCAGCGCCGATAGAGCGCGGGAGCGGTCACCAGAGGGAAGTACTTGACCAGTGCGCCGGCACCGAAGGCGACGCCGGCAAGGATCGGCGAGCGCCGTTCGGCAGCCAGGAAGGCGAGCAGCAGAAAGGCAATGGCGACAACGTCGACGTGGCCGCTGCGCGCGAACTCCCACACCGGTAAGGGATGCCACACATAAAGCAGGATGCGCGAGCGCGGCAGGCCGCGCAGCGCGAGCAGTTGCAGCATCGTCCACACTGACAGCCCTTCGAAGGCCAGCATGGCAGCCTTCATGGCGATCGGGGCCTCGGAGATGCGCGTGACGAGATAGAACACGACCTGCGAGGTTGGCGGATAGATCGTCGGGGCATAATCGGCGCGATTGATGTAGGGGTAGATCGCGGCGTCGCGCAGCGGCGTCAGCACCTCCTCGCTCGGAACGTGAAGATATGGATTGATGCCGGCAGCTTGAACCCGGCCGTCCCAGATATAGCGGAAGAGGTCGTTGGAAACCGGCGTTCCCGGCAGAAGTAGGCAACGCATGGCAACGCCGACGAGAAGAATGGTCGCAAGCGCTCGGCCGCTCGCAACGCCGTCCGCCGCGCCGCGCAGGACGAGCCAGGTTGCGATCGCATAAGGCACGGATTGGAGGAGGAGAAAGACGCCGATCTTAGGGTCGTCGAAGCGGTCTACTGTCGCCGCGCCGACGGCCGATAGTGCCAGCAGACAGCCGGCGAGCGTCAGGAGCGGCCAATCGAGCCCGGCGACCCGCTTCACTCGGCGGCCCTCCGGAATACATCGAGGGCGATCCGATCCTTGAGTTCCGAACTCTCGACCAACGACTGGAACAGCGCACGGGTATGCCGCGGCTGCGCGGGACGAAGGGCCGGAGCGAAGGACTGCCCCTCGAACAACTCTGCCACAAGCATTTTCAACGCCGAGACGTCGTCTACGTCGTACCACGTGGGCAGAATATGCATGGGCAGACGCAATTCGGCGGCGCGCTCTCGGGTTTGTCGCGCGACGTGTTGCGTGCTCCAGGCGATGTCCTCGAACAGCCGGCGATGTTGCGCCTTGAGGCCAAGCAGGTAGTAGCCGCCGTCAAGCGCCGGGCCCAGCACTGCCCGGTCGCCTGGCCGCGCAAGCACCTCGGCGGCTTCGAGCAGGAGCGAGATGGGCAGCGTCGGGCTGTCGGAGTTGACGACCACCGCGGCGCGATGGCCGCGTTCGAACAGTTGCGCAATGGCATGGTCGAGGCACGCTCCGAGAGACGGGTAACAAGCTTCGATGAGCCCGATGTCCGGCGGCAGATTGGCTTGAAAGAACGGCTGCGCATCAGCGGGCCCGTAGGCGACGTAACCGGCGATCGAGGTCCGAGCCGCGGCGGCGAGAATGTTCTCGGCAATATCGCGCACAAATGCGGTGTTGCATTGCGCGGCTTGCTCGAAGCTCAGGGGCGGAACCAAGCGCGTTTTGGTGCGTCCCGGCACCGATGCCTTGGCCATCGCGGCGATCCCGCAGGCCGGGACTTTGGCGTTGCCGAGGTCGAGGACGCCGCTCCGCATAAACCACTCCCATCGCGATATGCCAGCGGTGCTCGGTTGGTGCAGCGGAATTCACAACAACGATTTGCGCCGCATGGCCAGCCTACCGCGTCGAGGCAAGGGCGGCGGCGCCGATCGGCTCACACATTCGTGAGCGCGAGTTCGCACGATCATTTCTACTGCTTAGGGGGCTCGAGGGGAAGGCGTACCGCCAGAGCCGACCGAGGCATCAAATTTTGCGACGCGTATCGGCGCGTGCCCGCGAGTCCATAAGTGGCTGCGAGCCTCGAGGCCTACTCACCGGTGGCGTCTTGCCTTCCGCCTGGCTCTGCGCGCGCGCATCTCGGCACGCTTTTCCGCACGCTTTTTGCGGCAGGCCCTGCACTTGCAGCCGACGCCTTTGATAAATGAGTCGAAATAGTCGCGGCCGTAGTGATAGGTGATCTCGTCTCCGGGCTTGATGTTTTTGATCGCCCGGATCTTGATGACGTGTTTTACGAAATAAACTTCGGCATTGGGGCGACAGGAATGGTTGATGTAGCGCGCCCGGTTTTTACGGTTGGCGCCGTCGATCGTCCAGCGGCTGTTGACTTCGAAAAGATAGCGGGTATCGAGCTGGTCGGCGACTTCGGTCGTAATCTTCCGGCCGCTGTAGCGAACGATGAATTGTCCCTTCTTGATCGGGACGCAGGCGAAGAGACCCAGGCCAGCTCTGGATCGGCCGATCCGGAGATGGCGCGACGGTGACAGTCTTGCGGGCATGGGATTATATATATTCCCCGATGGCGATCCGGTGCCAAGGGGATCAGCATTGCCGCGCTCGATCCTGACGATCCAAGCGCAGGACTCCGGCACGCGGTGAGATTCGAATCGGTTCCATTCGCACGAGCATACCGGGAAGTCTTGGAGCAAGGCCACCCATCACTCACTCGCTCCACTCACTCGTCTCTTGAGCTAGCGCTTCTCGATGCAGGCCTACGACGTCGTCATCATCGGTGCAGGTCACAACGGGCTGACTTGCGCCGCCTACCTCGGCATGGCTGGTCTGAAAGTCAAGGTGCTGGAACGCCGAGCGATCGTGGGCGGCGCGGCGGTGACGGAAGAGTTTCATCCGGGTTTCCGAAACTCGGTCGCCGCCTACGCGGTGAGTTTGTTGAACCCGAAAGTCATCGCCGATCTTCAGCTTTTCGATTACGGCCTCAAGATCGTCGAACGGCGCGCGCAAAACTTCCTTCCGACCTTGGACGGCCGCTACCTGCTTGCCGCGCAGGGCCGCACCGAGAGCAATATTGCGAAGTTCAGCGCCAGCGACGCCGAAAGATACGCCGCCTTCGCCCGCGAGCTCGATAGCAGCGCCGACCTCTTACGCGATTTCGTCCTGCAAGCGCCGCCAAACCTCACGCGGGGCGCAAAACTCGCGGGCCTCGGCGAGATGCTCAAGGCCGGACGCCTGGGCAACCGGCTGCGCCGGCTCTCCACGGAAAATCTGCAGACGCTGTTCGACCTGATCACGAAATCGGCCGGCGATTATCTCGACGGCTGGTTCGAGGGCGAACTGGTGAAGGCCTGGCTCGGCTTCGACGCCATCGTCGGAAACTACGCAAGCCCGTACACGGCCGGCAGCGCCTATGTTCTCTTGCATCACGCCTTCGGTGAGGTGAACGGCAAAAAGCGCCTCTGGGGGCACGCCATCGGCGGCATGGGCGCGATCACGCAAGCGATGGCGCGGGCAGCCGCAGCCCATGGCGCGGACATCGCGACCGACGCGCCCGTTCGCGAGGTCTTGATCGAGAAGGGCAGGGCCGCCGGCGTCGTGCTGGAGAACGGCCAGGTGGTCCGCGGTGCAGCGGTCGCTGCCAACGTCAATCCCAGGCTTCTTTATACCGCGATGATCCCGCCGGGTGCGCTCGAGCCCGACTTTCTTCGCCGCATGCGCGCATGGCGCTGCGCCTCCGGAACTTTCCGCATCAACGTCGCGCTCTCGCAGCTGCCGAGCTTCACGGCGCTGCCGGGACGCGATTACGCCGACCATCACACCGCCGGAATCATTCTCGCGCCGAGCCTCGCGTATATGGATCGCGCCTATTGCGACGCGCGCACCTCGGGATGGAGCCGCGCCCCCATCATCGAGCTGGTCATCCCGTCGACGCTCGACGACACGCTCGCTCCAGCGGGGGCGCACGTCGCAAGCCTGTTCTGCCAGCACGTGGCGCCGCAGTTGCCGGAAGGACGAGCATGGAGCGCGCACCGGGAGCAGGTCGCCGACCTCATGATCGAAACGGTCGACCGCTATGCACCGGGATTCAAAGCGAGCGTCATCGGCCGCCAATCATTGAGCCCCTTCGACCTGGAGCAGGTATTCGGGCTCACTGGCGGAGACATTTTCCACGGCGCCTTGACGCTCGATCAGCTGTTCTGGGCCCGTCCCGCACTCGGCTATGCCGACTATCGCGGCCCGCTGAAAGGCCTTTACCACTGCGGATCGGGCGCTCACCCCGGGGGCGGCGTGACCGGCGCGCCGGGGCATAACGCCGCTTGCGCGATCATCGCCGACCAGCGCCGGCGTTTCCGACTTTCTCGCTGACCCGTCGCTTAGGCGCTCGCCGGTAGCCTGTTCGCGGCGCTCCTGGTCCTTGAAGAACGTTCTGCTATACAGAACATAATTCTGTAACGCAGAACGAGGCTGGAGATGCCGGGCCTTCTCGCGGGGACGCGGGTGCTGGATCTGACCAACGTGCTGGCCGGCCCGTTTTGCTGCTATCAGCTCGCGCAGTTGGGCGCCGAGGTGATCAAAGTCGAGGTGCCCGGCGGCGGCGACCTGGCGCGCCAGCTCGGTGCCGATCCCGAACTCAATCGCCGCGGCATGGGCGCCTCCTTCCTGGCGCAAAACGCGGGCAAACGTTCGATCACGCTGAATTTGAAGGCGCCAAAGGGCCGCGCCGCCTTCGCCCGGCTGGTCGCTACGGCGGACGTCGTGGTCGAAAACTTTCGTCCCGGTGTGATGGAGCGGCTGGGCCTCGGCTATGCCGCGCTCAAAGCCGCCAAGGCCGACATCATCTATTGCGCGATTTCCGGCTTCGGCCAGGACGGGCCGCTCAAGTTCAATCCCGCCTATGACCAGATCATCCAGGGCCTGTGCGGAGTCATGAGCGTCACCGGAGACGCGCAATCCGCGCCATTGCGGGTCGGCTATCCGGTCGCCGATACGATGGGCGGCATGACCGCCGCGTTCGCCATCGCCGCGGCGCTCGTGCAGCGCGAGCGCACGGGGCAGGGCGAGTTCATCGACGTATCCATGTTGGAAGCCTCCCTCGTGGCCATGGGCTGGGCAGTCTCCAATTGGCTGATCGCCGGCGTGAAGCCGCAGCCCATGGGCAACGAAAACATCACGGCGAGTCCCTCCGGCACGTTTCGAACCGGCGCTGGACTCTTGAACATCGCTGCCAACAAGCAGGAGCAGTTCGAGACGCTGTGCCGGCTGATCGGCCGCGAGGAGCTTGTCGGCGATCCGCGCTTCCGCGACCGCGAGGATCGCAAACGCCGCCGGTTCGAGCTCAAGGCCGAGATCGAGCAATCGCTTGCAGCGCGCTCGGCGCAGCAATGGTCGGCGCTGCTCAACAGCAACGGAGTGCCCGCCGGCGAAGTTCTCGACGTGCCCGCCGTGCTCGAGCATCCGCAGGTTTCCGAGCGAGGACTGCTCAAGACCTTCGCATCCGTGCCGGAGATCGATCGTCCCATTCACGTCGTGCGATCGGGTTTCCGTTTGGCGAGCGGCGACCCACAACCATCGTCGCCACCGCCGGCGCTCGGCGCGGATACCGACGACCTCCTGCGCGAGCTCGGATTTGGCAAGCGCGAGATCGATGAGCTCGCCCGCGAAGGTGCGATATGAGCAGCAACACCCCTCCAGCCGAAGACACGCCGGAGAATTGGTGGTCGACATCGATCATCGACATGAAACCGGGGATGATCCGCTATCGCGGCTACGCCGCTGAGGAGCTGATCGGCCGCGTCGGCTTTGCCGAGATGGTCTACTTGATGACGCGCGGCGAGCTGCCCGACCCGGCTGCAGCCAAGCTGTTGGAAGCCGCGCTGGTCGCGGCGGTGGATCACGGGCCGCAGGCGCCCTCGATCGCGGCGGCCAGAATGGCGATCACCTGCGGCGTCGGCATCAACAATGCCATGGCCTGCGCCATCAATATGCTGGGCGACGTGCATGGTGGGGCCGGCGAGCAATGCGTCACGCTTTATAATGCCATCGCCGCGCGCATGGACGGCGGTGCGAACAGCGACGCCCAGCTCGCACATGCCGTGAGGGCTGAAATCAAGGCGCTCGTCGACGCAGGGACTCGCTACATTCCCGGCTTCGGACATCGTTTTCACCCTCGCGATCCGCGTGCGCCGCGGCTGCTCGCCCTGGTGGAGGCCGCCGCTGCGGCCGGCGCGGTGAGTGGACGCTTTGCCGCCATCGGCCGCGCGGTGGAGGCGGAGCTTGCAGCGCAGAAGCGGCGACCGGTGCCGATGAACATCGATGGCGCCACCGGCGTGATCTTCGCCGAGCTCGGGTTCCCGCCGCCGCTCTGCCGCGGACTGTTCGTGCTGTCCCGGTCAGTCGGCGCCTTGGCTCACGCCTTCGAAGAAATGCAATCAGGCGTACGCAACAAGGGGCCCATCCCGCGGCACTTGATTTGGACCTATACTGGCACCCCCGCACGTACGCTTGCTCGGCCGTGACGGCTCGACTTCGATCGGTTCTCCTGCTTTCGTAAGCCGCGGGGCAAGGCGCCGAAGAGCGTCCTCATGCATCCATCGGGAAGGAAACGCCATGCTCACCCGTCGCGATCTTCTGCGTAGCGCTGCGCTTCTTTCTGCTACGGCCTGCCCGCTGTCGCTCGCGGCCAGCAACCCCGCCAACGCGCAATCGGTCGATCTGCTCAAGATATTCGTGCCCGCGGCGCCTGGCGGCGGTTGGGATCAGACCGCACGCACGATCGAACAAGTGTTGCGCGCAACCGGCGCCGTGAAAGGCGTGCAGATCACGAACGTCGGCGGCGCGGGCGGCGCGGTCGGGCTTCCGCAATTCCTGAACCAGTGGAAGGGGCAAGGCAACGCACTCATGGTGGCAGGCATGGTGATGGTCGGCGCGATCATCGCCAACAAGAGCCCGGTCCGGCTGGCGCAGGCGACGCCGATTGCGCGCCTCACCGGCGAGTTTCTGGCGCTGGTCGTTCCGGCGCAATCGCCCTTCGCCAGCGCCAAAGATTTCGCGGCGGCGCTCAAAGCCGATCCGACCAAGGTGCCCGTGGCCGGCGGCTCGGCCGGCGGGTCCGACCACATTCTCGTTGGCATGATTGCCAAGGCGGTCGGAGTGGCGCCCAGCAAGGTCAGCTACGTCGCCTTTGCCGGCGGGGGACCGGCGACCGCCGCGCTGCTCGGCAATCAGGTGGCGGCCGGGATTTCGGGCTATGGCGAATTCGCCGAACAAGTGAAGGCCGGGAAACTGCGCGTGCTCGCGGTGTCGTCGGACAAACGTCAGGAGGACATCGCGGCGCCCACGCTGAAAGAAGAAGGCATCGACGTGGAGCTGTTCAATTGGCGGGGCGTATTCGCTCCGCCCGGGGTCAACGACGCGCAGCGCAAGGCGATGATCGCGCTGATGGAGAAGATGACGGCAACCCCGCAGTGGGCCGAGGCATGCAAGACGCGGGAGTGGACGCAAATCACGCTGCTCGGCGATGACTTCAAAGCTTTCCTCGAAACCGAGACGGCACGGGTCGAAGGCATTCTCAAAGAGCTCGGGCTCGCATGACAATGACCGGCGGCTCTGCGGAAGAACCTCCCGCGCGCGCGCGGCCCGCCATGGGGGAAGCGATCATCGGCGCCGGCGTGCTCGCACTGGCGGTCGTCACGTTCTGGCAGACCATGTCGATTCCGGTATCGCCGATCTATGCGAAAGTCGGGCCGACGGTCGTCCCGATGATGACGGCG
>Ga0307277_10000334_pt1 | contig 16966 bp, 18 predicted proteins | sample ER_DNA_116_FD_194473 | JGI IMG/M metagenome (GOLD analysis project Ga0307277, IMG submission 194473) | Bulk soil microbial communities from the East River watershed near Crested Butte, Colorado, United States - ER_DNA_116 | ecosystem: Environmental > Terrestrial > Soil > Floodplain | place...
GGCCGACCGTACGCCGGGCATCTGGTTGAGCACGTCAACCGCGAGTCCGGAATCGTCAGCGAGCGCCGGAAGTCCGGTGGCTGCTACACAGGCCCGAGCCTTGAGCAACGCGTTGCCCTCGAAGGTTCGCTCGGTTTCGGCTGGCTCTGGATATGGGGTGACGTCGACCAGTCCCAGTACTTGGATATCCGATGCCTCCGCCGCCACCAGGCGACGTAGTTCCGCAAGCTTCTTGGCGTTATTGGTCGCCAGCACAACGCGACCGCCGACCGGCGTTGGATCCATCACGACGTCTGGCGGCCTTGCGGACCACCTACGAGGGGGGTCTGCATAGGTTGCTGACTGTCTGCACAGGTTGCAACCCATGCAAAGCGTGCGAAACCTATGTGAACGGAGGTTTCCGACCAGGGGCAGGCGCTGGGGGGCATGGTGGCATCCTCAGCTACGACGCAAGCGCTGCTTGTTGTAACGCGGTCAACTCCGCGCAGCCTTTAGCACCAAGATCGAGCAGCCCGTCGAGCAACCCGCGATCGAAGGGAGCGCCCTCAGCTGTTCCCTGAACCTCGATGAAGGCCCCATCGCCGCTCATGACGACGTTCATGTCCGTGTCGGCGGTCGAGTCCTCGGTGTAGCAGAGATCCAGCATCGGGGCACCATCGACTACTCCGACCGACACAGCTGCCACCGAACCCCGCAGTGGCTCCCCAGTCAGCAACTCTCGCTCGCGCAGCCAGCTGACGGCGTCGGCGAGGGCGACGTACGCCCCGGTGATCGAGGCGGTTCGGGTGCCGCCATCAGCCTGCAGCACGTCGCAGTCCAGCACGACGGTGTTCTCCCCGAGCGCCTTGTAATCGATGATCGCCCGCACGCTGCGACCGATGAGGCGGCTGATCTCATGAGTACGGCCGCCGATCCTGCCGCGCACCGACTCGCGGTCGGTGCGGGTGTTGGTTGCCCTCGGCAGCATCGCATATTCGCTGGTCACCCAGCCAAGGCCAGAGCCTTTACGCCAGCGGGGAACGCCTTCGGTCACGCTTGCCGCCACCAGCACACGGGTTTGACCGAATTCCACAAGTACTGAGCCCTCAGCCTGAGTCAGCCATCCGCGGGTGAACCGGACCTCTCGAAGTTGATCATGGCTGCGTCCGTCGGCTCGAGAAGTCACGACCCCACCCTAACCACCGATGTCCCACGCGGCCCCAGTCGACGCTAGCGAAAGGGGCCCGTCAAAGTGTGGCTTCGCTTCAGCCAGGACATCCTTCGGTTCGTGCCACGGTGGAATGTGGGTCAGCACCGCCGCGCGGACTCCGGCGGCCTTGGCGATCGCTGCGGCCTGTGCGCCCGAGAGATGCATCCCAGGGGGATTGTCTGAAACGTCAAGGAAAGCCGACTCGATCAACAGCAAGTCGGCGCTGTTCGCGAGCTGCACCAAGGCATCTGAGGGACCGGTGTCGCCTGAGTAGACGAGCGCGCCTCCCCCAGGCGCCTCCTCCTCCACTCGGATGGCATACGCCTCCACGGGATGCTCGACTCGCACCGTACGGACGGTGAACGGACCGATGCGCTGGCTGGACTGCCAGATGCGCCAGTCGAAATATTCGGCAATGGATGGACCGGATTCGCTCAGCTCGCCGTCGTTGCGTGGCACCTCGTACGCCCGTGCGAGCCGCACATCGGCGTCCGCCGGGGCGTAAATCGGGCGACGCGGCCATGGAGCGTTCGGCGAGTAACAGGCAGCCACGTGATAGCCGCACAGATCCAGACAATGATCGGCGTGCAAGTGGCTCAACCCGATGGCATCGATCTCCCGCGGGTCGAGATAGCGGTAGAGCGCACCCATGGCGCCGGGACCGAAGTCGAGGAGCAGCGAGAAGGTCCGATTGTCGTAAGGGGCCTGAACCAGGTAGCTGGAGGCGGGCGAATCCGGTCCCGAAATGGACCCGCTACAACCGACGACTGTCAATTTCATCGTTGTGATCACACGAACTGTTCGACGTCGACGACCAAGCCACCCATCAGACGATGCCCGACACCCTCGAAGGCCTCCGGGCTGCCCGTGGTCAAGAACCGGTAGCTCGCCCTTCGCGGCTCATCATGGGTAAGTCCCCGCCGGGTCAGGACGGCGTACACATCCTTGGCGCATTCCTCCGCGCTGGACACCAGGCTGACGGTGTCGCCGAGGACATAAGAGATAACGCCGGTGAGCAGCGGATAGTGCGTGCAGCCCAAGATCAAGGTGTCGATATCAGCTTGCTGGAGGGGTTTCAGGTACTCCTCAGCACACGCCAGCAGCTCTGGGCCACCGGTAATGCCTGCCTCCACGAAGGACACGAAGCGAGGGCAGGCTGCAGTGTGCAGCTCGATCTGCGGAGCTGCGGCGAAGGCATCGTCATATGCCTGGGATGTCGCTGTCGCTTCGGTGCAGATCACTCCGACACGACTGGATCGCGTCGCAGCAACCGCGCGGCGGGCCGCGGGCAAGATCACCTCAACGACAGGCACGGCGTAGCGCTCTCGGGCGTCGCGCAGGACGGCTGCGCTGCCGGAGTTGCACGCGATGACCAAGATCTTGACTCCCTGGTCGACCAGATGATCAAGGCATTCGAGCGCATACTCGCGGACCGTCGCAATCGGCTGCTCGCCGTATGGGGACCGTGCTGTGTCGCCCAGATAGATGATGTCCTCGTGGGGCAGCTGGTCGATGACCGCACGAGCGACCGTGAGTCCTCCGAACCCCGAGTCGAAGATGCCAATCGGAGCGTCCGTATCACCCACCACGAGCGCTCAGCCTACAAGTACTCATGCCCAAACTTGGGTGTCTAGGAAATCCTCGCTCGCATCGAGGTCGCCCGTATAGGCACCCGTCGATAGGTATTTCCAGCCGCCATCAGCAATGATCAACACGACGTCCGCCGACTCTCCTGCCACCTCGGCCTTCGCAGCGTGCGCAAGGGCCGCGTGGACGATCGCCCCCGAGGAGAGCCCGGCAAAGATGCCCTCGCGTTCGAGCAGCTCCCGGACGCGGCGGACCGCATCGCGCGAGCCCACCGAGAACCTCGAGGTCACGTAAGACGCATCGTAAAGCTCAGGAACGAAACCCTCTTCAAGGTTGCGCAAGCCGTACACCAGTTCGCCGTAGCGTGGCTCCGCAGCGATGATCTTGACATCTGGTTTCTTCTCGGCAAAGAAGCGGCCCACGCCCATCAGGGTTCCGGTGGTACCCAGCCCGGCAACGACATGCGTCACCTCAGGAAGATCTTCGAGAATCTCCGGTGCTGTGCTCAGATAGTGCGCCTCGGCGTTGGCGGGGTTGCCGTATTGATACAGCATCACCCAGTCGGGATGCTCGGCGGCCAGCTGTTTGGCGACCCGGATTGCCTCGTTCGACCCTCCCGTGGCCGGCGAGGAGACGATCTCTGCACCCCAGATGGCCAGGATTTGTTTGCGTTCGGCCGAGGTATTCTCCGGCATCACACAGATCAGTCGGTAGCCGCCTAGTTTGGCTGCCATAGCAAGAGCTATGCCGGTATTGCCGCTGGTCGGCTCGAGGATCGTCGCTCCGGGCCGTAGCGTGCCGTCTGCCTCGGCTGCCTTGATCATTTGCAGGGCCGCGCGGTCCTTGATCGAACCAGTGGGGTTGTAATCCTCAAGCTTCGCCCAGAGCCGCACGGACGGGCTTGGCGACAACCGCGATAGGCCTACCAGCGGGGTATGCCCCACCGACTCGGCGAGCGAGGCGTACCGGACCATAATGAAGCCGATCAGCCGCCGGCGACAGCTGGTAGCACTACAACGACGTCACCATCAACGGTGGGGGCTTTGAGCCCGCCAGTGAAGCGGACATCTTCGTCGTTGACGTAGACGTTCACGAATCGGCGCAGGGCTTCAGCCTCGACAATCCGATCTTTCAGACCAGGGTTGCTCGCATCGATGTCGTCGAGCACCTCTTGCAGGGTCGTTCCATTACCGTGGACCGCCTTCTCTCCGCGGGTGTACGTACGGAGGATCGTCGGAATCCTCACCTCTACTGACATCGAGTTTCTCCTGTATGCCTGGCTACTCCACCCAACGACTGGCCCCCGAGCCCTATTCCGTGATGTGAATCTCCTCCTCTGTGACCACACCGTCGACGATACGGAAAGACCGTACGCTGACCCGTCCCCCTGAGGCGCCGGACTCGGCGGTCGACACGATCACGTAATGGGCCTGCGGTTCGCTGGCGAGTGAGACGTCGGTACGCGACGGGTATGCCTCGGTCGCGGTGTGGGAATGGTAGACGACCACGATCTCCTCACCCGTCGTACTCATCTGCTTGTACAAGGCGAACTGCTCTTCAGGCTCAAAGCGGAAGAAGGTAGGTGACCGCTCGGCGTTGATCATCCGTATCAGACGGGTGGGCACATCCGAGCCCTCCGGCCCAACGATCACCCCGCACGCCTCATCCGGATGATCTTCCCGAGCGTGGGCGATCATGGCGTCCACGTGCTCGGGGGCGATCTTCAGCACGGCGGTCAGACTAGGGGCGATGACTCGGATCAGGCGGCAGATCCGGAGTATGAGACCGCATTGCGTTTCCGGCTTGCTCCTTCATCCTCGTAGCAAATTTCCGACCAGTGACGGCTTTCGCATCAGTAGCTGGTTGCTTTGATGTCCAGAAGTCCGCATTGGTCGGAAATTTGGAAACGTGTGAACCAGTGCAGCCTCGGTTAGAAGGGTGCGATGACGCCCAGGCGTTCGAGAAGGAATAAGAAGGCCTCTGCGAAAGGATGATCCTGCGATGCCTTACGGATCTCAGCCCAATCGAGCTGCTCGCGTATCGCGCGTACCACAAGCAGTGGTTGCTCAAAATCACAGTAGTGCTCGCTGAATGACTGAAGCTTTGCGATCATGATCGGAGTCGGCGGCAATACCGGAATCCGAATGCCCAGAACCTCATACTCGCTAGACGTGTCGAGCAGTTCCTTTGTGACCGGAATGCCCGCCAGCCTATGTAGCACATCGACCAGCGCGGGCTCCTCCATCGCTTCCGCTGAGTCGTCGTCAAGATAGGCCTTGAAGAGCCAGTCTTCTGGTGGCCGCTCGATCCGTAGTGGAGCAGCCGCCATGCTGTTTGCGGCCATCTCGACATCGGTCTCAGCCACCACAAGATCGACATCGTGGCTCGGCTCGGGCCCGCCATGGACCCAAAGCGCGTAGCCGCCTCCCAGGGCAAACGGGATGCCGTCGGCCTTGAGGGCTGACACCGAGACCTTGAGTGCGGTCCGCAGCGGCGACTCATCCGATGTCGTCGGTGATTGCTCAGCGATGGTGAGTACCTTCTTCCCATGCGGTTGGCGACATTCAACATCTTGCACGGCCGCTCGATTCACGACGGGGTGGTCGATCTTGATCGGCTTGCCGATGCTATCCGCACCTTGAACGCCGACATCTTGGCGCTTCAGGAAGTGGATCGCGATCAGCCGCGGTCGCATCTCGCCGATCTGACTGCAGTTGCTGCCGAGGCCATGGGTGCAGTCACGCACCGCTTCGCCGCCGCGCTAGCTGGCACACCTGGCGCTACCTGGATTGCAGCCTCCGAGAATGACCTTCCAGGTGTCGCGTCGTACGGCATCGCCTTGCTCTCCCGCTATCCTGCGGACTCCTGGCAGATCCTCCGCCTCCCGCGAATCCCTACCAGGGTGCCGCTCTACCTCCGCACTCCGCGCAAAATGATCATCGTCAAGGAAGAGCCGCGGGCGGCGGTAATCGGGCGGCTGCATACTCCCGCCGGACCGCTCGTCGTCGCTAATACGCATTTGTCATACGTCCCGGGCTGGGGACGCCTTCAGTTGCGGCGGATCCGACGGGATCTTGCTCCGCTGCCCGAGCCGGTGATCTTGATGGGCGACTTGAACATGCCGGATCGCCGCCCGGAGGAAATCACGGGTTATCGATCTTTGGCGCGGCACCTCACCTTTCCCATCGAGGAACCTGATCGCCAGCTGGACCACATCTTGCTCCGCGGCCGTCTGGGCCACGTGACCGCCAGTAGCGCTCCCGCGCTGCCGCTGTCGGACCACCGGGCATTGATCGTGGATTTGTCGGTACCAACGGATAGGCGGCAGCGTGATTCACACTGACAACTACATCCGCTGGGACCGCGTGGACTCGGTCGTCCAGACACCGACGGGCATCTTGGCCGAGCTGCACGGCGAACAGCTGAGGATCGATGTGGTACGGCCGGACGTGCTGCGAATCAAGATCAGCCGGGGCGGCGTGTTCGACGATTCACCGACCTTCGCTGTTTGTGTCGACCCACTCGTCGAGCCCCGCGGATTCCGTGTCGAGCACGGCGCGGCTGTGGTGCAGCTCAGGACGGAGGCATGTGTTGCGTCGCTGTGGCTGGATCCATTTCGCATCGACGTGCACCGCAGCGATGGCTCGCCGGTGATCGAAACCGCGCACGATGCCGACGGGCAGTATTGGCCGTACGCAACCCTGAACGACTCGTTCACGATCCGGCGTCGTTGCCGGCAAGAGGACGCGATCTTCGGGCTCGGCGAGAAATCCGGGCGCCACAACCGCAAAGGCCGCGACTTCACTATGTGGAACACCGACGTGCTGAACCCGCACGACGCGCTGGAATTCACCGCCGGCAAGGCGGCGGATGATCCGCGCGGCGATTTTCGCAGCGTCGAGTTCGATCCCTACTACGTCACGATCCCGTTCTTCTATCACCAGTCCTATCCAGACGGCGCCATGGCGGCATCCTTTGTAGACAATGGATATCGCGGCGCCTACGAGTTCTCCCAAGCGGAGGAATACCGGATCATCTTCCACGGCGGTCAGTACACCGAGTACGTCTTCGCGGGCCCGGACATGCCTGCGATCTTGGAGGCCTACACCTGGCTGACCGGGCGCACAGGACTACCACCGATCTGGTCTCTCGGCTATCACCAGTGCCGCTGGTTTGAGTACACACAAGATGCTGTCGAGGCCGTCGCACAGCAGCACCGCGAGAACGACATTCCTTGCGATGGCATGTGGCTCGACATCGAGTACATGGACGGGTATCGCGTCTTCACTTGGGATTCGGACCGGTTTCCGAACCCGCGTGAAATGTTGAAACGACTGGCAGACCAGGGCTTTCGGGTGATCACGATCATCGACCCCGGCGTCAAGTTCGATGCTGGCTATTGGGTGTTCGATCAGGCCGTCGAGCGTGATGTGCTCTGCCGCACGGAAGGTGGAGATATCTACATCGGTCAGGTCTGGCCGGGCAATACTGCGTTTCCCGACTTTGTCACCGAAGAAGCTCGCACCTGGTGGGGCGATCTCAACGCGGCCCACGTGCTCTTCGGCTTGGCGGGCATCTGGAACGACATGAACGAGCCCTCCACCGGGAATATCCCCGCCACGGGAATGCGATTCGACCGCGGCAAATCTTCGCATGAGCGCTACCACAACCAGTACGGGCTGCTGATGGCGATGGGAACCACTAAAGGACTGCTCGATGCGGCGCCCGGCCGGCGCCCATTCGTACTGTCCCGGGCCGGCTTTGCCGGCATTCAGCGCTACGCCGCGAACTGGATGGGCGACAACCAGTCTCGTTGGGATCACCTATGGCTAAGCATCGCGATGGGAGCTGGATTCGGAGTTTCAGGACAAGCTTTCGTCGGAGCCGACATCGGCGGCTTTGCCGGAAACTCCAACGCCGAGCTCTTCCTACGCTGGATGCAATACGGCACTCTGACTCCGTTCTGTCGCAACCACTCCGAGATCGGCAATGTTGATCAATACGCATGGGCGTTCGGTGAGGTCATTCAAGATCATGTGCGAATCGCGATCAAGCTCCGTTACCGCTTGCTGCCCTACCTGTATGCCTGCTTCTTGGAGGCCTCCGAGACCGGCGCACCGGTACAGCGACCGCTGGTCTTTGATCATCAATACGACGCCACGGTTCGCGACATCGATGATCAGTACCTACTGGGAAGTGACCTACTGATCGCTCCTGTGGTCGGACCTGGTGTCACTGGCCGTCAGGTTTATCTTCCGGCGGGCGACTGGTACGACTGGCACTCCGGCGAGCCGGTTGGCGCCCAGCGATTCCTGACGGTTACCACTCCGCTGGACCGGATTCCGATCTATGCCCGCGGTGGGGCGGTCATTCCTATGTGGCCGGAGGCACCGGAGTCAACCCACGACTATCACCCGGCGGTCATGGAATTGCATTTGTTCGTGCCGGTATCTGACGGTGTGTATGACTCGATGGTGCAGGAGGACGATGGGCTGACACTTGCCGCCTCGCGCGGTGCTCGATATCGAACGACCTTTGCCGTCGAACGAGCCGCCGGCCAGCTGACGGTCAGGGCGGAGGTCAGCGGTGACGGCTATCCGGAATTTAGGCGAGAACGCTTCGTACTGGTGCTCCATGGCGCGGCACCTGATACAGGACAACTCGACGACGACGTGATCAACGGGACAAACGGGCGCTTCGAGATACCCAATCGCGGCACCAGCTTCACCTTTGGTTGCACAGTGACGGAATGAGCTTGATCGTCAAGGTTGCCGAGCCGACCGACTACGCCGATGCCGGCCGAGTGACGGCTGAGGCATATCGTGCCGATGACCTGCTGCGTCGTACGGATGGCCTGATCGACGTGGACTACGAGGCTCGGCTGACAGATGCGGCCCGGCGAGCTCAGGAAGCCGAGCTGCTTGTGGCAGTCGATGACGGCCAGGTCCTAGGAAGCGTCACCTGGTGTCCACCAACATCACCATGGCGCGAGCTGGCCACCCACCCCGACCAAGCGGAGTTTCGAATGCTGTCGGTTGCGGCAGCTGGGCGCCGTCGCGGCGTCGGCCGGGCCCTCGTCAAGGCGTGCCTAGATCGGGCCCGAGCGGAGGGAATGCGCGAGGTGCTCTTGTCCTCGCTGCCGCAGATGACCGCTGCGCATGCCCTCTATCGAGAGTTCGGCTTCGTTCGCGCTCCGGAACTTGATCACAGCCCAAAGCCTCATGTGCAGCTGTGGGCTTTCCGCCTCAGACTGCTGCCGTAGTGATGTGCTTTGAGCGTGGCGAAAGACACGCCTCGCGATGGTGTGCCCTGAGCCTGTCGAAGGGCACACCTCCTGCCCAGACCTGTCACTTTGAGGACTTCATCCAAGAAGCCGCATCGAGGTGCTGCAAGAGGTCATGTGCGGCCAGCTCGATCTCTTTGTGCCGCCACTCCGATGCCCGGTAGACGCAGGCGATCAGCGCCGTACGGTGCACGCGCCGAAGGTCACCGAAGACAAATGCATACCGGGCCTTCGTCTCATCGGCCGCACCCTGGGTTAGGCCGAGATGCCAGGCGGCGTACTCCTCCCAGGAATGCCGTTCCAGAAATGCGTTCTGGTCATCTGCGCGTGGCTGCACCTCGCCCCAGTCGCTGTCGAGCACGTATTGTTTGGAGTCGATCAGGCGACGGCAGTTTTGTACTGCGGCCTTGTTCAGCGCGTATTTCGCCATGTCCTGCTGCCTTTCGCGCTACAGCGCCGCTATCAGGGTTTCCTGGGCAAAGCCGAGCCAGTCGTACACGCTCACCATGAAGCTACGCGGGTCCGCATCCGGAAGAGCCGCCAGTTCGTCGGCAGCAGCTGCATCCTTGATGCCAAGGCGAGTCGCGACGGCAAGCCGCACATTGGTCAAGGTACGCAGCCAGCTCTCAACCTCTTCGCTCGGGATCTTGAGATCCCGAGCTCCCAGTTCGGTAGTTGCCAGTCTGTTGAGCACGACGCGCGCTTCGGCGACCTTGGTTGCCTTCAGGTTGCGCTCGGTGAACCGACGGAAGTCCGCGGCGGCACCTGGGTCACCTGGGTATGCATCTGGGAACAGGCGCTTGAGCACCGGATCCTCCAAAGGTCCGGGCTCATCCGGCTCGCCTTCGAGACCTTTGACGATCTCCTCGAAGGCGTCGGAAGCATCGGATTGATCGGCAAAACCCTCGGGCTCCCCATCCGAGAGCAGCTCGATCAGCTGCATGATCAACGAGGCCAGCAGTTCGACCTCGTACGCGCTGAGCTGGGTGACGATCATGCCCCGCCGCTTGTGGAACTTTTTCATATTTGATTGCCTCGCTCGCCAAGCTCGCTCGGCGCGGATCGCGCTGTGGGGCCGCTGCCTTCCTCGCCTGCTCGTAGGCAGCAAGCTTGACCACCCCGAGCTGCCCACCAACGCTGCCTGCTCCCAGCCTCGTCCAGGACAGCGGCGCGCGATCCGAGTTTCATCTGTCTGCGATGCATCCGGCGCTCGTGACAGTCACTTATCCGACTTGTCCAGGGTTGCCCAGAGGCCATATTCGTGCATGGCGGTGACATCCTGCTCCATCGCCTCGCGAGTACCGCTGGAAACAATCGCCTTGCCTGTCGTATGTACCTGCAACATCAACTTCTCTGCCTTGGATTTGGTGTAGTGGAAGTAGGTCACGAACACATGCGTCACGTATGACATCAGATTGACCGGGTCATCCCACACAATGGTGACCCATGGCGTTTGCGCCAGAACTTCGTCGACTGGGCGCTCGGCGATGGCGGTGCCGCCTGCTGGGGTCAGGCTCTCCCCGTCCGGATCAGGCATAGGAACCATTCTTGCAACGTCGCGGAGTTTTCGGGGCAGAGCGCTCCGGCCAGTGGATCCGGACCCGTCGGTCCTGGCTAGGCTGACGCCGTGACGGCGACGGATCCGGCGCCAGACGTCGCGGCGGCTTGGGGACCGAGCGAAGTTCCGACCACCGCGCTGCTGACCGATCACTATGAGCTGACCATGGTGCGTGCTGCGCTTCGAGCCGGTACCGCGAATCGACGCTGTGTCTTCGAACTCTTCGCCCGACGCCTGCCGCAGGGCCGCCGTTATGGAGTCGTCGCCGGGGTCGGGAGAGCGCTACGCGCCCTGCGGCACTTCCGTTTCGACGAGGAGTCACTCGCCTTCTTGCGCGACCGCGAGGTAGTTGATCAAGCTATGGCCGACTGGCTGGCCAACTTCTGTTTCTCCGGTGATATCTGGGGCTATCCGGAGGGCGAGATCTACTTCCCCGGTTCCCCGATCGTGATCGTCGAAAGCACGTTTGGCGAGGCCGTGGTCCTTGAGACCTTGCTGCTGAGCATCTACAACCACGACTCCGCCATTGCCTCCGCCGCCTCTCGGATGACGGCAATGGCCGGCGATCGGCCGATTATCGAAATGGGCTCGCGCCGGACGCATGAGCTCGCGGCGGTGGCGGCTGCTCGAGCCGCTTACGTCGCGGGGTTTTCGTCGACCTCGAATCTGGAAGCCGGCCGCCGTTACGGGGTGCCGACCCGAGGTACAGCTGCCCACTCCTTTACCTTGCTGCACACCAGCGAGCGAGAAGCCTTCGCCGCCCAAATCGCCGAGTTGGGCGAGGGAACCACCTTGCTGGTGGACACCTACGACGTCTTCGAGGCCGTCAAGATCGGAGTCGAGCTCACCGACGGCAGGCTAGGCGCTATCCGACTTGACTCCGGCGATCTTGGTCTGCTGGCCACCCAGGTCCGCGAGCTGCTGGACTCACTGGGCGCGACCCGTACCAAGATCATCGTGACGAGCGATCTCGACGAGTTCACCCTTGCGGCGCTGTCGGGTGCACCGGTGGACGGCTACGGGATTGGCACGGCTTTGGTGACCGGCAGTGGCCGTCCCACCTGCGAATTCGTCTACAAGTTGGTGGCTCGGGCCGAATCCGACGATCTCGACGCGCCGTTGCTGGCCGTGGCCAAGAAGAGCGTCAACAAGATCTCGGTTGGTGGCCGAAAGTACGCGCTACGACGGCTATCCGAAGACGGTACGGCTGAGGCGGAGATCATCGGAATCGGCGTTCCGCCGAGTGGCGACTCCAACGACCGACCGCTACTTGTCAAGCTGGTTGACGGCGGCAAGATCATTGGCGATGAACCGCTTGGAGTCATGCGTGAGCGACACGTACGCTCCCGCGCCGAGCTGCCGCTTGAGGCACTGAAAATGTCTCGAGGGGAGCCAGTCATCCAAACGCTGTTCGGTGGCAATGGCGGAGATGTAAGAAATCCATACCAGGCCGAGTCCAGCGGCGAGTTGCGCGCAGCGGGCAGCGTAGGGGAGGCCATCGCTGGGCCAACCAGGGAGTTGTGATCATGACACGTGCCTTGATCGTTGCTGATTCGCAGCGAGATTTTGCGAGGTCGGCTCGCTGGGCGTAGCCGGAGGAGCCGCCGCAGTCAGGCGCATCGACAGTCTGCTCAAGAGTGATCATGGCTATGCGATTGGCGGAGTAACAAACGACTAATCGCCGGCGGCGGGCGGCAGCATCTTCACCAACGTCTTAGGCGCGATGGAAACGAAGGCTTCACGACAGATCGCGCTGAGCTCGGCCTGGTCGATTCCTGGCAATTCAACGCCAAGCCAGCCGCGATGACCGACATAGGGCGGTCGGAAGAAGCGCTCGGGATCGGTCTCGACCATCTCGACCTGAACCCCATCCGGTGCGGCGCACCAGATCGCGAGCCGACCGTCTTCGTGGTGATCATTGAGGAACATCACAAAACACTTCTTGTCACGGATGAAGAACGCCGGTCCGCCATGGCTCAAGCGTTCCGACGTCTCCGGCAATACGAGGCATGCCACGCGCACCTTGCCGAGTGCCTCGTCGACCTCATGCTGCGCAAATCGACTCACTAGCCACATTGTGCCGTCACTGACACAGGAGGTTCCATCGCGCACACGGCCTCGTCCAGGTTCAAAATCCGACCAATGCGGAGTTTCCGGTCAGTTTGAGGCCCTCGCATACCGAAAAGCCGACACTGGTCGGAAATTTGACGCAAGACGAGGCTGCGTAGCCTGCTGGCCATGGAGCTGTTCGACAGCCTCTTCGATGACGAGACCTTGGTGCGCCGGCCCCAGACCACGGTGGCGGCAGCGCTGACCGGCCATCTGGGACTGCGCAACACGTACGGAAGCATGCTCGCGACGTTGGTAGTACCGGACCGTCAGCTTGCAGAGGTCGCTCGAGATCTTCCAGCTGGGGTCAGGGTTCCGGTAAGTGTGATCACCAGCGGCGGCGCCGGAGGCCTCCTGGGGTTGGTGCGGCGAGACCTACCAGGCATCGACATCGTGTCGGCTGAACCTGCACTGCGCGACTTTGATGATCTTGCCGGCAGTGCCGCTCGAGTAGTGTCTGCAGCCGCAGAACTCGGCAGCGATATCGCCATCTTCGTGGAGCTGCCGTACGCGCCGGGCTGGGATGCCGCCGTCGAGCTGGTCGAGGCGGCCGGCTTGTACGGGAAGATTGCGGCCGGCGAAGCCCCGTCGCGACAAACTGCCGAACAACTGTCGATCTTGATCGAAGCCGATCTGCCATTCAAGATCACCAGCCGATCCGCCGGTGGCTGGTTGCCGCTGCTGACGGCGGTCGATGCCCTCATCGACGGTGCGAACGTCGACGATGCCGCCACGCTCATACGGTCGGGCGACAATGATCAAGTTCGCACAGATATGTCAGCCTGGGAGCAGACGACGTTGTCTCGGATCCGCCGCCGGATACGCCGCCTCGGCACTGATCAAGTGGCGGATGTGTTCAACGCCTGTGTCGCAGTCGACCGGCCAAGAGGCAGCTAGCCCCCGCCACGGCAAGCGCCGCTCCGACGAGCGGCAGCTGCGGGGCAAGACCTCCGGTCGTCGACAACGCTGCCTCAACCGGAAGCTTGTTTCTGCCTGGCACGGGACGATAGTTCGCTCGCGTGGTAAGGCCCGCATCAATGCTTGTGTCGGCTGGGTTTTCATTTCCCAGCGCGAATACCGCGGTCACACCGGAGGGATCGGCATCAGAGTTCAGAGCGGCGTTATCGCCAGCATCGCTGCACGTGAACACCAGTCCGTCGGGCAACTTGCCGAACTTGATCTTGTAGTTGCCGGCCGGCAAGTCGTCGAAACTGTAGCGGCCGGTTTCCGAGGTAACGGTGGTGGCGATCTCGCTCGAGTTATCACCCAGGAGCTCGACAGCAACCCCCGCGACGCCATGGTCGCCCGCGTCGAGCACACCGTCGCCATTGTTGTCGCGCCACACCATGTCGCCCACCGAATACGCGCCGGCTAGCCCAGCGCTGATGGTTTGATTCTCGAAGTCGGTCGAGCTGGCATCGGCGTCGGTGACCGGCAGCAGATTTGGCGCTCCCGGCGCCAGCTTGAAAACCGCAGTCCGTCCGGTTGCTGGATCAGCGTCGGAATCCAGCTCCGGGTCGGCACCGGCCGCTCGCTCGGTGAACGTGCGATGCGCTGGCAGGCTCGTGAACTGGAGGCGATAGCGGCCGGCTCGCAGATTGGAGAACTGATAGCGACCAGCGGCATCGGTCGTCGTCGTGGCCACGAGATTGCCGGTGTCAGTAAGCAATGAGACGGTCGCTGACCCGCCCCGTTCATCAGGCTGCTGGATGCCGTCACTGTTCTGATCTAGCCATACCCGGTTACCTACGGCGTAGCGCAGCGGAGTGACGCCTGCGTCGATTGTGGGATTGATGTAGGCCGCTTCCACCCCGTCCGCTGCTGTCGCGGGTCGTACATTGGGCTCTCCGACGCCCAAGGTGAACGGTGGCGTCACGCCGGAATAGTCCGGATCGGAGTCGCCCTCCCGCTGGTCACCGACGGCGGTCGGAGTCAGCCGGAACTCCTCAGGAATCCCGGCAAAGCGCACCGAGTAGGTACCGGCCGGGAGATTGTCGAATACGTAGCGCCCTGATGGCCCACTGACGTTTGAGGCCACTACTTCACCGTCGACATTGAGCAGCTGCACGCTGATCTGCGTCGCAGGCGATTCGCCAGGATCCTGTACGCCCGACCGGTTGTCGTCGCGCCAGACGAGGTCGCCAACTGCAAAGCGAGCAAGCTCAGAGCGATCCGCGCCGCGTGATACGCCGGTAGCATCGGGCGGTGCTGGCTGGGCGAGTAGGCGGCCAGCGGCAACACCCATGCGAATCATCTGGCTATCCGCGGTCACATCAACCGTCGTACTTAGGGGTTGGAACGTGCTGCTCTCGGGGATCGGCGCTAAGTCAGCGAGTTCTGGAGGGATTTTCGCGACAACGAAATACCGCCCGCCTTTGAGCTTGCTTGTCGCCGGAAGCACAAACTTGCCGTCACGACCGGTGATCCCGGTAACGCTGGAGCCACCGGCGTCGCTGACAGCGATATCGATCCCGGCCTGTGGCTGATCAATACTGGCGCTGTAGTTGCCGTCGCGGTCGATGTCGCGGTTGACGATAACCGTCAATGTGTCGTCCGTGGGTTCGGCGCTTGCCGAGAGAGGGAGCGCCACCATCTCGACCAGTGTGATGCCGATGAATGTGATGAGTCCCGCCAGGATGGCGGCTGAGCGCTGAAAATGGCGCGTAGGCAGCACGACAACCCCATCGGACGTGGTCCCCGAGCCCGAAGGCTGCGGGTAAGAGCGCCCCGAACGCTCGACCTCGGCTCAATATAGTCAGACGCATTGCAGTGTCCAGGCTGTTCCAGCTATTTGCCTCTGAACCGTGACAGACCTGAGATATAACCCGGTTCAGCGCGATCGGATTACTTGTGTTCTTGCGGCCATGTCGTGCAGAGCCTGCCGCTTGGGATGCCATAGCGGGAAGAGCGCATCCACAACCGTGATCAAGCTCAGCAATGAGCTGATGCCGGGCAGCACCCAGATGCCGGCCCGGATGAAAATCGAGCTCCACGGCAGGGGGCCGGGATCATGGCCCTGATCAACCCGCACCACGCGGAGCCCGCAGATCAACTTCCCCGGTGTTGCCGATTTCCACCGCAAAAAGGCGACGTGATAGAGCATGGCGACACCGACAGTCGCCGCGGTCAAGATCAGCTGACTGCTAGCAGGGATCAGATCGGCTGGACTCAGCGTTGGCGGTGCGCTCCCCGACCGTTGGGCATTTACTACCGCATCGAAGTAGCTGGCAATTGCCGCATACAGCGATCGCCAGATAGGGAACGTGACAACGGTGACGATCGCCGAGATGATCGCGTAGTCGATGATCACTGCGAGCGCCCGCCACCACCACGAAGCGAGCGCAACGCCGTCGGCAGTCATGGTCGCTTGCAGCGAACTGGGCCGCGGTCGCGCATAGGCCGCCGGGCGGGTCAGGTCAGGTGAAGGGTAAGTCCCATACGAAGGCTGCCCGAAGCGTCCGGCGGGCGGGGCAGGCTCGGTTGGCCGCGTGTTGCGGGACCACTGCCAGCCGTCCCAGTAGCGTTCTTGTGCCGAGTTGACCGGATCCGGGTACCAGCCGCTCGGAGCGGCGTGGCGTCCGGGCGGGGCAGGCGGCGAGCCTACAGGGATGTCAGACACCTCTTAATCGTAGTGTCGTCTTGGCGCCTGCCCTCAGCGAAAGCACAGATGGTCAACGGCTGAGTACGGGTCGGCTATAGGGATTCGCACAGGCGAAACCCATCAACCACAACAACCATTTGTTGCAGTTTCGAAATGATTCGGGCTTCCTTCCAACAAGAGTGGGCAAGCCCGGGGTCTTTACGTTATACATGGACAAACAAGGCACCCAAAGCCAGCGGGTATTGAGCAAGGACTACTGATCAGCGTGAGATCAGCTGTGAATGCATGGGCCGTTGCAGCGACGCATCAGTCGAAGCGGTCGACCTGCCGACCTGTCCTGACTCCGACCGGGCCAACCTCTCACGCTCGTTTGTCGAAGCTGATCAAGCTCAGCATCACTGATCCGCGACGGCAAGGGACTGTGCGTTCGAGTCCGCTGGTACGCAATGCTCGTGTGCAGCCCGCATCCCTGCTGTGGCTGCACGATCGGCCTACGAAACGGCCATGAGGCCTCAAACCCCTGAAGAGGGACGACTGGGAAAGGAATGACTCTAGATGCGCTGGAATCGTAAGGTAGCGGCGGTTGTTGGTTTGTCGGCGTTGTTGGTGTCGGCTTCGGCGTGTGCGGGGGCTGGTGGT
>Ga0307277_10000335_pt1 | contig 16965 bp, 13 predicted proteins | sample ER_DNA_116_FD_194473 | JGI IMG/M metagenome (GOLD analysis project Ga0307277, IMG submission 194473) | Bulk soil microbial communities from the East River watershed near Crested Butte, Colorado, United States - ER_DNA_116 | ecosystem: Environmental > Terrestrial > Soil > Floodplain | place...
GGCAGCGAACGCCGCGTCAGGACATATCCCGTGGCGTAGCCGACGATCAGGGCCGGGAGGGAGAGCCGCGGATTGCCGAAGAACTGGAGAGCCCCCCAGAGGCAGGCGATGTCGCCCGTCCAGTAGCCCGCCGTGCCGAGTAGTCCGAGCCCGTGCTCTCGGGGCGGCGCGACGACCATCGAGCGCAGCATCGAGAGCCCGGCGACGGAATGCGCGAACGCCAACCGCAGGCGGCCCGCGTCCGGGCCGGGGGTCGCGTAGCGGCGGGCGCGCTTGGGCGAGGTCACCCAGACGGCGATGAGCGCGCCGGGGATCACCGCGAGCCACGGGAAGGTCAGGCCGGGCGAGACTCCTTCGCCGTCGACGATCAGCGCGATCGCCGCGCAGAGAGCCGCCGGTGCGAGGATCGCGTATTCGAGCGCGCCGAGCGCGAGCACCCGCGCGACCGCGCCCTCACGATTCTCGCCCGCTGTGCGGAGCGCCCAGTAGTCGACCGCGAAGCCACCGCTCGTCCGTGTTGCCGCAAAGACGCCAAAGCCGCCGACGACGGCCCGGATCGAGTGGCCGAAGCTCAGCTTGGGACCGCGGTCGACCTTCGCGGTGTCGCGGACTGCGAGGACGTAGCCCGCGTACGCGACGAGCTCGCCGCCGAGGCAGAGCACGAGCCACGCAGGATGGAGATGCCGCGCGGCCTGGTCGATTCGCTCTGCGCCCGCGAGGTCGGCGAGCCCGGCGATCGCCCCGAGTGCGAGCAGGGTCGGCGCGACGAGCACCAGGACGGGACGCCGCTCTACCCAGCCGAGCGCCCGCCGAAGGAGATCCAGGCGCGGGACGGCCGGCTTTGACACGCCCGAACGCTAACGCCTGAAGCTCGGCAGCCTTCCTTCACCGTGTCAGACACCCGCGCGAGAGTGTCACGGGAATCGCACGAGAGTGAGAGGTCGCCTTGCAAGGGGGCGGTCCCCCTCGAGGCGCGTGGTGTCAGACACCGCTACGAATCTCCCCAGCGCCTGGCAGGCGGCGGGGGTGGGATTCGAACCCACGGGCGCCCTTTCGGGCGCCAGCGGTTTTCAAGACCGCCCCATTCGTCCGCTCTGGCACCCCGCCTGTTCTGATTGTCGCAGCGAAGCGGGAGCTCAAGCGGGGCTTGGCTATTGCGGGCCGAGACGGGCCGGGGCGCCGAACTGGGTCAGCGCCTCGGGCACCGCGACCGTGCCGCCCTCATCCTGGAAGTTCTCCAGCACCGCGAGCGCCCAGCGGTCGGTAACCGCTGTCCCGTTGAGCGTGTGCACGTGATCCGTGCCGCTCTCTGTGCGGTACCGGATCCCGAGGCGTCGCGCCTGGTAGTCGGTCGTGTTCGAAGCCGAGGTGAGCTCCCTGTAGCGCTGCTGGGAGGGAAACCACGCCTCGATGTCGTAGCGCTTGGCCGCTGCCGCGCTCAGCTGGCCGGCCGCGATGTTGACGACCCGGTAGGGCAGGCCGAGCTCCTGGACGAGCGACTCCTCGATCGCGAGCAGCCGCTCGTGCTCGTCCCACGACTCCCCGGGAAGCACGTACGAGAACATCTCGACCTTGTTGAACTGGTGCACGCGGAACATGCCTCGGGTGTCGCGGCCCGCGGCCCCGGCCTCGCGCCTGAAGTTCGTCGAGAACGCCGTGTAGCGAAGCGGTAGGTCGCCGCCTTCCAGGATCTCGCCCATGTGCAGGCCGGCGAGCGCGACCTCCGAAGTTCCGGTCAGGTAGAGACCCTCGTCCGCGATCTCGTAGATCTCGAACCGCTCCGCGGGGAAGAAGCCTGTTCCGTACATCGCCTCCTCGCGAACCAGGACGGGCGGGATGACCGGGACGAAACCTTCGGCGGTCACGCGGTCGAGGGCCCAGCGGTACAGGGCGAACGCGAGTCGCGCCGCGTCCCCGACGATGTATCCGAACCGCGAGCCGGAAAGGCGCGCCGCGCGATCCATCTCGAACCGTCCGAGCTCGAGATGCTCCTTCGGCTCCGCGAGCTCCGGCACGCCGCCGACCTGCCGGACGATCTCGCCCTCCGCATCGTCCGTCTCGTCGTCGGGGACCGATTCGTGGGGAGGGTTCGGAACCTTCTCGAGAAGCTCGTCCCGCCGCGCGACAGCCGTGGCGAGCTCGTCCTCGAGGCGCCGCAGCTCGTCCTTGACCTGCTTCAGCTCCTCGACCTGCTCGGGCGTCGGCTTGCCCTTCAGCTTCTGCCGGCTGCGCAGCTCGTCGACCTGTGGCACCAGCTCGCGCCAGCGCGCATCTGCCTCGAGCAGCTCGTCGAAGGCCTCGGCCGCTCCCTTGCGCGCGACGGCCCGGCGGAACTCCTCCGGATCGGCCCGCGCGGCTCTGAGGTCGATCAACCCTTCGTCAGGTAGGCGACGAGGTCGGCGATCTGCTTGTCGCTGAGGGTCTGGCCGAAGTTCGGCATCAGGCCGCCCTTGTACCCGGGCTGGACGTACGAGTCCGGGTTCTTGATCGAGTCGAAGGTAAACGTGGCCAGCGAGTCCTCGTTGGCCTGCTTCGCGTACTGGGCGAGCTTGTCGAGGTCGGGACCGATGTTCCCCTTGCTGCCCGCAGGCGTGAAGACGTGGCAGCCGTCACAGCCCTTAGCCGTGAAGAGCTTTGCGCCGGCCTTGGCATCCCCGGCTGGGACCGAGGCCTGGGTCGACGTCGGGACCGTCCCGATCACCGTCTCCGCGGTCGGCGAGACGGTCCGCTCACCGCCGCAACCGGCGAGCAGAAGCGAGACCCCGAAAAGCGGCGCAAGGCGGCGCATGCGCGGGCGAGTCTAATCGAGCGCGCCGAGCCGCTCGCCGCTTCGGCCGGCCCAGACCCAGAGGACGAGTGCGGAGAGCACGCCGAAGCCGGCGATGTCGGTCGGCGTGTCGTTCACGAGCAGCGACACGGCGAGCGCGGCGAGCAGGGCGTCGAGCACGGCCAGCCGCGGCCTGCGCAGGGCGAGCCAGACCAGCACGGCGACGCTTGCCGCGAACAGGACCGCCTCGTACCAGCGCGCGGCGACGTACGCCGCTGAGAGGTGGATGCGGTGGCCGAGGTGCCCGGCGAGCGAGCCTGGGCCGCCGCCGAAGGCGTGGGTGATGTGGCTCGAGCCGCCGGTCGCAGCGTCGACCGCCACCAGCGCCAGCGCGGCTGCTACGGGAACCGCGGTCGCGGCCGCGACCCGGCCGAATCCGGGTCGCACGCCGCCGAGCCGGATCGCGAGGACGGCGAAGCCGGCGAGGTAGACGAAGAGGCCGTCGCCCTGGGCCCCGACGAAGCTTGCGACCATGCCTGCGGCGATGAGCAGCGCGACGGCGGGGAGCGCACCTCCTGCGAGCACGCCCAGCACGAGTGCCGGTGAGAGCAGCAGGGTCGCGACCTGGTTGTTGACACCGTAGAAGCGGCCCCCGCCGTCCGGACGGGGACCGAGCGCGGCGAGGCTGTTCCACTCGGGCCTTGCCCACATCACCGCATAGAGGAACGCGAAGACGGCCGCAAGGCCGAGCGCGAGCGGCCAGCGAGGCCGCAGCAGCACTCCTCCGGCAAGCGCCAGCGCGGCCGAGACGACGCCGAGCACGACGAGGACCTGCCACGGCTCGGTCAGCCCCGCGGCACTGAGCGCGACCGCGACCACGAGACACGCCGGGGCGACGAGGAACGCGGCCCGTCCGAGCACGGCCTGGCGCGAGGCGAGCGCAAGCAGGCCGAACGCCGTCAAGAGCCCGACGAGCACGAGCACTGCACCGGTGCGCGAGTCGTGGGAGCGGTCCAGGCGCCGGTCAAGCCGGTCGAGGTAGGCGAGTGGAGCGGGGGAGGAGTGGAAGCGGATCCGCGGCCTGTGCCCGCGCCGGAGCGCCTCCACCGACGGAGCGATGTCGGCAATCGCAATCAGTCCCTTCAAGTGCGTCGCGCTCGAGGTCAGGACGCCGCGGTAACCCGGTCCAACCACCGCCATCGGGTAGCGGACGACGTTGTGGTGCTTCCCCTTGGGGGGTAAGGCGACGTAGAAGGTGGTGCGGCCCGGACGAGAGGCGAGCGAGATCCGTCGTTTTCCGCCGGGGAGACCGCCGTTGACGAGCGAGTTGCCCATCTCGCCGCTCAGGAGCGAGGCCAGCGCTCCCCGTCGGGTCACCGCAGCGCCTTCGCCCGGAACGAGCAGCCCGTGCGCCGCCTCCGGCGAGCGGAAGACCGAGGAGGAGGCAGGCACGACGATCACGGCCACCTTCTCCGACGGGGCCGCGCGCGCCGCTGGCGCCAGAGCCGCGGCGAGCGCGATCGCCGGGGCTACAATCCGAATGAAACCTCTCGCCTCCAAGGAGGCCGATTCTCGATGAAACGAAAGGCTTACGGTCGCGACACAGGACTGTCGCTGAGAATGCTCCTGACGAGCTCGCTGCTCGGGCTGCTCTACGTCTTCTTCGCGCTCGTCCTCTTCTACGTCTTCAACGCCGGTCTCTGGCTGATGCTCGTGATCGTCATCGGTCTGGCGTTCTTCCAGTACTACACCTCGGACAAGCTCGCGCTGAAAGCCTCTGGTGCGAAGGTCGTCGGCCCCGAGGAGGCGCCGCAGCTGCACGCGATCGTCGAGCGGCTGGCCGCGATGGCCGAGATCCAGAAGCCGCGGGTCGCGATCGTCGACACCGACGTCCCGAACGCGTTCGCGACCGGACGGAACCAGAAGCACGCCGTGGTCGCAGTCACGCGTGGCCTCTGGGAGCGCCTCGACGAGAAGGAGATCGAGGGCGTGCTCGCGCACGAGTTGACGCACATCGCAAACCGCGACGTGCTCGTGATGACGGTTGCTTCGTTCTTCGCGATGCTCGCCGCGGTGCTGACCCGCTTCGGTCTCTACGCCGGCATGTTCGGCGGCTTCGGCGGCAGCCGGGACAACAACAACAACTCGGTCCCGATCTGGCTGATCGTGATCGTGGTCTCGGCCGTGACGTACTTCCTGAGCTGGATCCTGATCCGGACGATCTCGCGCTACCGCGAGTACGCGGCCGACCGCGGGTCGGCGTTGATCACGGGCGCGCCCGAGTACCTGATGAGCGCGCTGCAGAAGATCTCGAGCCAGATGACGCTGATCCCGCAGCGCGACCTGCGCGAGGTCGAGGGGATGAACGCGTTCTTCATCATCCCGGCCCGCGTCAAGGAGAGCGCGTCCGAGCTGTTCATGGATCACCCGCCGCTCGAGAAGCGCCTGGCGGCCCTGGCAGAGATCGCACGCGAGATGGGCCGACCCGTTTCCTAGGGCACGCATCGCCTAAGTGGGACTCCGCGACGTCCTCTTCGGGCGAAAGAAGCTCAAGGATCCGGCGCGCGAGCGGCTGTTCGCGATCTCGACCGCGCGGATCACGCTCGAGACCGAGCTGGACCTGAAGACTGCGGGCGCAGCGGGCGTCTGCTTCAAAGCGCTCTCGGCCGGCGAGTTCGTGCGGGCAGAGAACGAGCTGCAGGAGCTGCTCGACGCGGTTGCGAGCCAGTCCGGCTCGAAGGTCGAGCGGAAATCCGACGAGCTCGGCTTCGAATGGCTGGTGGTGCGTGACGGCGACTTCGAGGATCTCGTCACCACCGTCCATCTGATCGCACAGGAGCTGCAGGATCACGGCTTCGGGCCACAGCTCCTGGCGGCGATGTTCCCGTTCGAGGGCAAGTTCAAGGAGGGCAAGGCCTACTGGATCTACGGCTTCAAGCCCGGCACCTTCTGGCCCTTCGTCCCGACCGGCAAGGACCAGGAACGGGACAACGCCGAAGAGCTCGAGCTGAAGGCGAAGCTGGAGCACGAGCTGCCGATCGAGCAGGACCTGAGCCGATGGTTCGGGCTGTTCAACGCGCCGCTCTAGACCGTAGGCTCACCTGCGCCTCAGAGCATCGGCGAGACCGGTGCGGCCGACCCGATTTCGGCGCGATCGCGTCACACACGCGTGCGTCTTTCCCGGTTACGCTCGCGGCGGGGAGGAGGCTATGGGCACCGAGGTTTCACGCGCGCGCAGGCGTGCGCGCGTGAACAGCTAAAGGGGCCGGCCTTAGGGTCTACGGCGCGACGGGCAGGTCGGGAATCAGGCCCTCGTCCTCGAACAATCGCCGCGCCTCCTCGAGCGAGAGGTCGTCGGGAGGCACGATCGCGTCGGAAGAGCCGAGCTCCTCGTCGGGCAACCGGGCTCCGTTCTTCCGCACCGCGTCCGCCATCCTGCGAAGCAGCTCCGCGAGCCGCTCCTCGTCGCCCTGCTCGACCGCCTGAGCCGCCTGCTCGTCGAGGTCGTTCAGACCCTTCGCGACCTCGTCGTCGACGTTGAACTGGCCCTCGCCCATCAGCCGGACGATCATTGCTTCAGCTCCTTCTGCTTCTCGCCGGAACCGAGCTCCGCCTTCATCTTCTCCAGCTCGTTGTTGACCTGCGACTCCGAGGCGAGCGCGCCGAGCTCGCGGTCGAGCTGAGTCTGGTCCGAGGTGAAATCCTCGAGCGCGCCGGAGGTCGTGAGCTCGTCGATCGCCGAGGCCCTCGCCTGCATCTGCTCGGTCTTGTCCTTCGCCCGCTGGATCGCGAGGCCCGTGTCCGCCATCTGCTCGCCGATTCCGGTCGCCGCCTCGCCGATCCGCACCTGCGCCTCGGCGGCCGAATACTGCGCCTTGATCGTCTCCTTCTGCGTCCGGAACGCCTCGACCTTGGCCGAGAGCGCCTTCTCGCTGGAGATGAGCTTCTCCTGCTGCTGCTCGAGCCCCTGGGCCTGCTGGTCGAGGCCCTGGAGCTGCTGCTGGAGCCCGGACTTGCGCTCGAGCGCCTGGCGCGCGAGGTCCTCACGGCCAGCGGCGAGCGCCTGACGGGCCTGGGCGTCGAGCTTGACGACGCTCTGTTGCAGCTGCGTCTCCTGGAGCTCGAGGCGCTTCTTCGCGGTGACGACGTCGGCGATCCCTCGCTTGACGTTCTGGAGCAGCTCGAGCTGCCGCTCGTAGGAGTAGTCCAGCGTCTCTGCCGGGTTCTCGGCCCGGTCGAGCAGCTTCGAGAACTTCGCCTTCACCACCATCGACGCCCGTGACATCAGGCCGGCCATTCGTCCTCCTCTCGGGTACGCGCCTAGCCTAGCGGGGCGCGCGTCTCAGGCAAGAACGAAGGAGGCCCCACTCTCGCGGGGCCTCCTTCAGTGCTGCTTGGGTCGTTGACTAGTGGTCCGGCCGATTCGTCACGCGAATCGCGTTCAGGATCGGAACTCCCGTGCTCCTGCGTGTGGCGAGCTGGACGTTGATCTCTCCACTCGCCGGGATGTTCACGTAGAGCGACCTGTCGAGAGCGTTGTTTCTGCCGGCCAGCGCCGCGATGTCGAACGCGACCAGGAACGGATTGCCGTTCACGATCACGTCGAACTGGCGCTGACCCGGCCTCTTGTTATCGATCTCGGCGAACTTGAGCTCCACCAGGTAGGGCCCCGCGGGCAGACCCGTGAACCGATAGGTCATCGCGGTGATACGTGCGTTCTGGTAGAGCGGATCGTCGAGCGTTCCGCCGATCGCGGACCGCGTGCTGGTGGTCTTGGATGGGGACTGGACGTAGCCAGACCCATTGGCAGCGGTGTACGCGCGGTCTGCCGACCACGTGTCACCCGAGTGGTCGGTGTAGGCGGTACCGCCGGAGTTGAACCCCTGCTCGTACGCAGGCACGACGAGCTGCACCGGCACGGAGAGGTTCGGACGCCGGCCGCTGTTCGTGTGGAACGTCAGCCGCGCGTTGTACACGCCGGGGGTGAGCCCGTGCGTGTCGACGGTGACGTCGACGTCCTGGGAACCGCCCACGGGGATCTCCCCGCTGGTTGGATCCTCGGACAGCCACGGCACGTCCGTGGGTCCACCGCACGTCTCGAGCTCGGAGAGCTTCTCGGAGTCCGGCGACGGGCTGAAGCCAGCCGAAGAGCCGCCGATCTTGTAGAAGCCGCACGAGCCGCCGGCGCGGTACCGGGCGAACGACGCGTTCGGCAGGTTCGTCCAGGAATCAGTCCCTGGGTCATAGCCGACCGTCTGGTTCGTGACGGTGTTGAACCCGTTCGTCACGCCACCGGCAAGCACCAGCATCCCGTTCGGGCCACCGGCGGCCGAGCCCCAGAGGTCGAACGGCATGTCTGCGATCGGGCTCCACGTGTCCGAGCCCGGGTCGTAGCTCCACCCGTGCGTGAGCGTCACCGAGCCGTTGACGCCGCCTGCGCAGTACACCTGGCCGGCGATCCCTGCGCACCCTTCCCACGAATCCGTGGTCGGGTACGAGGCAGCGCTGTCCCAGGTGTCGCTCGACGGGTCGTAGCGCGACACGTGCGAGGAGGGCGTGCAAGCCCCGTCCGCACAGCCGCCCACGAAGTAGAGCTGACCTTCGTTGACTGCGACGCCCGGTGCTGCGGTCGGACTCGGGTTGGGCGCCACGGTGCTCCAGGTGTTGGTGTTCGGGTCGTAGACGTCGGTCTCGGCGACCGGGTTGCCTACGGCGTCCCAACCGCCCGTCACGTACAGCAGGCCGTTCACGGCTGCCACGCCGGGCTTCTCGCGCCCGACCGGCATGTCCGCAATCGGCGACCAGCTATTCGCGTCCGGGTCGTAGACCCACCCGTGCCTCAGGACGGTGAAGCTCGAGTCGATCCCTCCCACCGAATACACCTTGCCGTCGATGATGTCGGCGGAGTTGTCCATGATCCCGGTAGGGTACGGCGCGATCGTCGACCACGTCGGATCGAGCGGAGCGCCGGCAGGCACCTGTGCCGTCCGGCCCTTGCCGCGGCTGCCAACCCAGCCTGGGCTGGCCAGCTGGTCTCCACTCAGGTGCGTCCTGACCAGCTTCGCGCCCCGAGAGTGCATCAGTCGCCGGATTGCGGCCGATCGCGTCGCCTTGCCAGGCATCGAGCTGCCGCCGCCCGACTCCCCGACGTCCCACGTCATCGGCAGGCTGCCGGTGTTGCTGAGCGTGAGCGTCTTCGTGCGAGTCTGGTCGGCGGGAACGACGAACTGGAGCGACGTCGGACTGACCTCGCCTCGCGGTGTGCGGAGCACGAAGTCCTGCGTCGTCGTTTCGTCCTCGGTGATCTCGACGTCCACCGAGCCGGTTTCGTAGTTCGTCTTGCTCGCTTCGATCGTGTAGCTACCGACCGGAAGCTGCATCCGGTAGAAGCCGGTTGCGTCGGTCGCCGTCTGCCGGACGACGTTACCGTTCTGGATCGCCTTCACCACCGCGCCCGCAATGGCGAGGTTGTCGTTGAAGTCGGTTACGTGGCCCTCGACGAAGCCGGACGGCGGCAGGAAGTAGCGGATCGCCGTCTGGCCGGTGTTGAGGGACGCCTCGTTGAACGAGTACTGGAACGCATCCGATCCGTCAGCGTTCTCGATCCCGATCGTGGCGGAGTTGCCCTGTTCGTGGGCGTTGTCCACGTTGCGGTACTGAGTGAGGATCTGACCGTTCTCGTAGAGGATGACCTCGAAGTCGAGGCGGTCGACGGTCCCTCCTGGGAAGTACGCCGCGTTCCGCCACTCGATCACGAAGCGGTTCGGGCTCGTGAGCGTCCTCGTCCACATCGACGACGAGCCGTCGATGAACATGTCGTCCCAGTACGGGTAGATCGCCGCGTTCGGCGTGCCCCCGCTCGGGATGCTGCTGTTCGTGAACGGGCAGGTCGCGTTCCCGAGCGTGATGAACCCGTTCGTGCAGACGCTGCCCGACGTGTAGCTCTGCCCGTAGAACGGGAACGAGAAGGGCAGCGTCACCGGGGCAGAGTTGTCGTCCCCGCTCAGCGGGAATGACGTGTCGCCCTCGACGTAGTCCGGCGTCTCGAGCCGGCACATGTACCCGAAGTTGTCGTGCCGTGCCGGGAGCGTGAAGTCGTGCGTCGTGTCGCCGTTGACCGTCACCTGGTCCGTCTGCGAGTTGTTGCACTTTCCCGCCTCGGCCTTGACGCTGTACGTCCCGTTCGGCACGGACGCGAAGCTGTAGTGCCCGCTCGCGTCGGTCGTGGCCGGCGGGATCGGCGTTCCAAGGATCGTCACCGTCGCGTTCTCGATCGGGTTGCTCGAGCTGTCGGTGACCGTGCCGCTGAGCGAGCCGGACGGCGACGGGTTGAGCGCGAAGTCGACAACGGTGTCGCCGCCGTCGGTGACCGTGGCCGGCAGCGTCTGGTCGTCGTACCCGAAGGCGTGAGCGGTGACCTGGTAGTCACCGACCGGTAGCAGGATCGAGTAGTGACCATCGGGGCCGGTCGTGGTCGTCGCGCCGAGCGGGGCGACGGAGATGTTGGCCCCACCGATCGGATCGCCGTTCGACGAGTCGGTGACGGTGCCCTCGAGCGTTCCGGTCGGCGCCGTCGTGCACGAGGGGAACTTGAAGTTCCCGATGCGTGTGCGCCAGTTGAAGCTCGAGGTGGTCTGGTAGTACTCCTGCGTGTACCAGAAGGTGCAGTCGTCCACGGGGTCGACCGTCATGTCGCTGTAGTCGCCCCAGCGGCTGACCGTGTCCGTCTGGCTGCCGGTCCCGTCGAAGAGGTGCACTTCGGCCTGGCCCAGCGTGCCCGGAGGATCGCTCGCAAGACGGCCCGCGTAACGGATCTGCGGGTTGATCGTGGCGTCGGACGCGCTGTATCCGAGGGCCATGTCGCCGCTGCCGTCCATGGCAATGCTGCCCATCCAGCGCCAGGTGTTGTCGGGCTGGTAGGTGCTTTGCTGCGCGAAGCCCGGCGTTCCCGAGGTGACGTTGTTGACTTCGAACCAGCGGATTCCCGCCACGCCGCCAGAAGCGACGGTCATGTTGCCGACGAGGGCTTCATGGTCGCCGAAGTTACGGTAGGCCGAGCGGAACATCCCGCGGTCGCCGAGCGTGTCCAAGGTGTCAGCGGTGCCGAGCTGCGGCACACACGACCCGCCCCCGCAGATCACCGAGAAGGGATCCGGCGTTAGCGTTCCGCCGAGCGTGAACGTCGAGTTCGCCGGGACCGCGAAGTCAACGTGGAAGCGGTACAGCGGCCAGGTGGCGTTCGTGCCCGTGCTCATGAACGGATTCGGGGCGCCCGCCGGCGGCGGGTTCGAACCGTCCAGGTCGGCCGGCATGAACTGGTCACTCGATGGGTTGAAGAAGGACGGATCGCGGAAGGTCACGAAGGTGGCCGGGTTGCCGGCCAGCATCGCGGCCCGGTCGAAGGCGAACGGCTGCGGCCCGAGGAAGGCCGTTCCACCGGAGTTGAACACGTTCATGCCCATGTAGTAGGCGTCAGGCCAGACCCCGAACTTCGGGTAGTCGAAGAAGTCCGTGCCGAGGTTGAAGTCGTAGCGGGCGTACGAGCCGGTCGCGTCGCTCCCGGTCGAGACGGCGATGCACTCGTCGGTCGGAATCGACGTGCCTGCGAATTGGGTGATCACCCAGCGGTTGGCGCCCTGGTCGTACACGACCACCGGATCGCCGAAGCCACCCTCGCAAACGCCGCCGAAGCCGGCCCAGAGGGTCGCGATGTTGACGGGTCCGAAGACCGAAGTTCCCGTGGTTTTGTCGAAGACCTGGAAGCCCTGGTTGACGATCTGGACGTACTGCGAGAGCCCGACCTCGCCGTTGGTGTCGGGCGGCGCGCAGTTGCAGTTGACGCCCGGGAACGGGATGCCGTCGAAGTTCAGGATCGGCGACGGCATGTTGGAGTTGGGCATCGTCCTTTGGACGACGGTATCCCTGCCGTTATGAAGCTTCCTACCCTTGGTGAGCGAGGGGTTCTCCGCCGCCTCGCCGCGCGCCCGGTTGAATTTGACCGGGTGCATGGTCCGTAGCGCGGGCGAGATGTCGTTCCTCCTCGAGTGGCCCACCCTCATTCCCGCCTGTGGGGTCGCCTTTGTCAGTGGGCCCGCAAGCACATGCGTAGCCGAGCCGGATGATCCTGCTGCCAGCCCGGAGCCGCCGGTCGCGGCAAGGACGATCAGGGCGAGGAACAGCGCTGAAAGCGCCACCCCGATCGTCTTCCTTCTTCGATCCCGCATAACGGAATCCCCCTCTCCGAGGTCGGGGCAGGGGACAATCCCCCTGCGGCGCCTGCGATTCTCTGAAGACATGGCCCTGGAAGGCAATGGACCGGGGGGACCAACTTGGATCTACGCCCGCCCGGACGAAATCTAGACCAGGCGCGTGCTTGCTTAGCCCAGGGATGCCCAGACGCCGGTCGCCGCGGCTGCTGAGAGCAGCGTCAGCAGCGAGGTGCGGACGAGGGTGGCCACCTCGTCACGGTGGCTGGCCCCGAGCTTGACGAGGATGTTGTGGACGTGGTTCTTCACCGTCGCTCGCTCGATGGACAGGCGCCTCGCGATCTGCTTGTTGGAGAGCCCCTCGGCGATCAGGGCGGCGACCTCGCGCTGGCGGCGGGTGAGAGTGCGATCGCCTTCTTCCCATGAGCCCGCGGCCCTGAGCGCCGCCACGCGCTGCGCAAGGGCTGCCGACACCCGCGGAGAGCACCTCAGCTCCCCGTTCGCGGCGGCCTCGACGGCGTCGACGAGCTCCTCGAGCGGTTGCTCGGCGGTGACATAGCCTGAGACGCCGGATTCGACGAGCTGGAGAAGCGTGGCTTCGTCGTCCGGGATCCCCACGGCCACGATCTTCGCAGCAGGGACGGCGGCGGCGAGCGCCTCCACTCGGGCAGGCCCCGAACCCGCGGACGTGTCGACCAGGACCACCTCAGGCTCGGTCATCCCGATCGCCACGCTCGCGATGTCGCCCGGAGTGCTGCCTGCCAGCTCGAGGCTCTCCTGGTTTGTGAGCGCAGCGACCAGCAATTCGCGGTAGACGCACACATCCGCCACGAGAAAGACGCGGATGGGCCGGTCTCGGCCCCCTGCATCGGGCGCAGCCGTCTCGTGCGCCGTGGTCGCCATCAGTCGCAGCGAGCCTCGAGTCTCCACACGTCCCCTCCCTAGGTCGCCGAAAGCGACAATGCACATTCCGGCTGTATATGTCAAATTCCCTCATATATAGGAAGATGATCATCGAGCGGAGCATGCATCCCGACTGGCTCTCGAACGCCTACCTGATCGGCGACGAGGCCGGCGGGACTGCCGTCTTCGTCGACTCGGGGGCGCCGTTGGAGCCGCTCTTCGACGCAGTCGAGCGGAACGACCTGACGGTGACGCACCTGCTCACGACCCACGCCGACCACGACCACATCGCCGGTGACGACGAGATCGTCGCCCGCTATGGCTGCCCGGTCGTCAAGGGCGACCTCGAGACCGGCGGGCTCTCGATCAAGGCGCTGCCGACGCCCGGCCACAAGGACGACCATCTCGCCTTCGTGGTGAACGGTGAGCTCTGCTGCACGGGCGACGTGCTCTTCAAGGACGCCGTCGGCGGGGGTGACTTCGCCCAGATTCGCCGCTCCGTGATGGACGTGCTGATGCAGTTCCCGGACGAGACTCGTGTCCTGCCCGGCCACACGGACGAGACGATGATCGGCCGCGAGCGGGAGCACAACCCCTTCGTCCGGGTCTGGAGCGGCGTCGATCCCGAAGGCACCGAGAGCGTCCGGGTGGGCGGCGAGGAGGCGACGCTCGTCGTCTGGTCGCCCGACTACGACGGCAAGGGCAAGGCGTGGGTCCGCTTCGCCGACGGCCGCGACGCGATCGTCGGCGGCTCGCGCGTGGAACGCTGAGGCGTCGCTTGCGATGCCGACATAAGAGGTCCGTGCCGGCTCTGCCGGTGCGGCCGTGTCTACTAAGCTCGCGCCGTCGAGTGGGGAAGGAGGAAGGATGGCCGTCAAGCTCCATCGCTGCGTGAACCTGTGGGTCAAAGGCCCCCATCCGTGCTGGACGGTGCAAAAGGCTCTCGACGAGGCAGACGTCAACTACGAGGTTGTCAAGGAGAAGTGGTTCGGCGGCCGGCCGGAGACCGTCGAGCGGACGGGCCAGAAGCGGTTCCCCTGGATCGAGTTCGAGGACGGCTCCGTCTACCGCGAGGAATCGAAGGACATGGCCGGGCGGATCCGCGAGGGCAAGCTGATGGAGGCGCCCCGCCGGCAGCCGGCTGCGTCCGCATGATCGTCCCCGAGAAGATCGAGGAGTACGCCGCCGCCCACACCTCCGCTCCCCCGCAGCTTCTGAGCGCCGTCGCTGCCGAGACGCGCGAGACGCTCCGCTCGCCGCAGATGCTCACGGGCACAATCGAGGGCCGTTTCCTCGAGTTGCTGGTCTTCGGGCTCGGCGCTCGGCGGGTGTTGGAGCTCGGCACCTACAGCGGATACTCTTCGCTCTCGATGGCGGCCGGGTTGCCGGAGGGAGGCCACATCGACACCTGCGAGGCGGACGAGCAGCACGCTGACGTCGCCCGCCGTTACATCGCGCAGAGCCCGCATGCCGACCGAATCACCGTCCACCTTGGCCCCGCGCTCGAGACGATCGAGCAGCTCGAGGGAGACTTCGACTTCATCTTCGTCGACGCCGACAAGGAGAACTACGGCAACTACTACGACGCGCTGCTCCCGCGCCTGGCCCCGCGCGGCCTGATGGCCTTCGACAACACGCTCTGGAGCGGCCGGGTCCTCGACGAGGACGACGACACGGAAGGCACGCGGGTGATCAGGGAGCTCAACGACCGCCTCGCCGCCGACGACCGCGTCGTCGCCGTGCAGCTGACGGTGCGCGACGGCGTGACGCTCGTTCGCCACAGCACCTAGCCTCGAGCCGCGAGGCTGGAGAGTGCCCGCTCACCGCGCTATGTTGGGTGGAGCTGCATGTCTCCCCTGCGAGTCCCGACCATGCCTACGGAACGATGAAGGCGCCTCTCGCTCAGGCGTTGCACGCGGCCCCTGCACCGCTCACCGCGGCGCTGATCTCGCAGGGTCACAGCAGGCGGCTGGGCAGTGACGCAGGGAAGGGGCACGGAGGAGGCCGGCGATAGGGGTTCCCGGGAACGTCAGGCTGCGGCTCGCGGCGGCCTTGCTGCTCCTGGCACTGCCGCTCGCCATCGCAGTGTGGGCGTTCGGCGGCTACGCCGCGCGACGGGAGCGAAACAACGCGGATCAACGTCTTGCCAGCGACCTGAGCGCCCTGGCCGACTCCTATAAGCGAGCCATGGCGAAGGCTCGGATCCAGGCCACGACGCTGGCCAGCTCGCGGCCGGTACAGCGCGCGTTTTTGAACGGTCAGGCTCGAGCGGCCCGGCGAATCCAGCGTCGTTACCGCAACGTCCTGCTCCTTCCCGGCCCGAAGGGCGGCGTGATCCCCGTCGACGCGGCTCTGCAAGTGGCCGCTGTCGAGGTTCGACGACGAACGGTCGGCCGAGTGATCGTCGTCGTTCCCTTCGACCCGGCCGAGGCCGGGCGCCTTGCCCGTGAAGCCGGCCTCGCCGAAGGGCTCCGGGTCGCCTTCCGGCGAGGAGGGCGCCTGGTCCTCGCGAGCGGGACGACCGGCTTCCACCCGCAGGCCACGCTCCTTCGGGCGGCGTCCGTTCGCGTGAACGATTCGATGTACCGGGCGATCGCGGTGCCGATCGTGGAAGGGCAGAGGCGGACCGATCTCGTAGTCCTCGAGCGGAGCTCCAAGATCGCGGCGGCCGCGAACAGCGTCAGGTGGCGAGTGGTCAGTGTCGGCCTGGGGCTGGTCGGTGCGCTGCTCACAATGCTCTACGCGCTCTCGCCGGCAATCGCCCGGAGTCGCGTCGTCCGGCAGCAGCGCGACCAGGCCGAACGAGTCCTCGCTCATGTCGGCGACGGCGTCTTCCTGGTTGGCCCAGACGGCGTCATACGACTCTGGAATGCCGCGGCGGAGGCGATCACGGGGCTTCGGGCCGCGGCCGTCTCCAATCGCCCCGCGCAGGAAGCGATCCCAGGGTGGCCGGCGATCGCGGCGTTGGTACCGGTGGCAAGCCTGCCGGGAGACGGGAATTCCACACCGCGCGCCGAGACCGTGCCTTTCGAAACGACCGATGGAGAGATCTGGCTTTCGGTCGTCGGAGTAACGCAGGAAGACGGGACCGTCTACGCGTTTCGGGACGTCACCCACGAGCGGCGGCTCGAGGACCTGCGCTCCCAATTCGTGGCGACGATCTCGCACGAGCTCCGGACTCCACTTGCAGCACTTCATGGAGCTGCCGTGACCCTCCGAGAGCACGGCGGAGACCTCAGCGCCGAGACCCAGGACGACCTCTTGGCCATGATCTCTGTGCAGTCGAAGCGGCTGGCCGATCTCGTCGAGGAGATCCTCATCGCCGGCCAGCTCGACGCCGGCTCGCTCAGCGTCGTCAAGGAGTCATTCGACCCCGAGCTCCTCGTTCGCGAAACCGTGGCGGCCGTGCAGATGAGGATGGGGACGGAGAGGAGGATCGACGTCTCGATCCCGCCGGTCCTCCCGGAGGCGATCGGCGACCCCGACCGCACGCGTCAGGTCCTGCTCAACCTCCTCGACAATGCGGTCAAGTATTCGCCCAGCGGAGACCGGATCGAGGTGGCTCTCGCGGTCGTCGACCAGCATGTGCGCTTCGCGGTCCGCGATGAGGGCCTCGGGATCCCGCTCGGAGAGCACGAGCGAATCTTCGACAAGTTCTACCGCCTCGACCCCGATCAGCGCCGGGGGATCGGCGGGAGCGGGCTCGGCCTGTACATCTCTCGAGAGCTCCTCCGGTCGATGGACGGGCGCATCTGGGCCGAGTCCGAGCCCGGCGAGGGGACGATCTTCACGTTCGAGCTCCCCGTCGCGAAGAGAGCGCCGACCCCGGTCGGCGTCTGAAGCTCGCCTGTGCCCCGGGCTAGACTGTGCCCGCGGGGCTATAGCTCAGTTGGGAGAGCGCCTGGATCGCACCCAGGAGGTCGCCGGTTCGAGTCCGGCTAGCTCCATTCGGTCGTTGCCGACTTGATAACGAAGCTGCCTGCAAACAGGGGCGTCGTGCTATTCCGGTCGCTCGCGAGGAAAGCGGACAGCTCTCAAACCGGGTCGTGGTCTTCGAGCGCATAGGCGACCGCGTCGTCGAGCGTCAGG
>Ga0307277_10000336_pt1 | contig 16947 bp, 12 predicted proteins | sample ER_DNA_116_FD_194473 | JGI IMG/M metagenome (GOLD analysis project Ga0307277, IMG submission 194473) | Bulk soil microbial communities from the East River watershed near Crested Butte, Colorado, United States - ER_DNA_116 | ecosystem: Environmental > Terrestrial > Soil > Floodplain | place...
GAAGTAGGGTGCGAAGTGCAGCAGGAACTGGTCGGCGGACGCGCTCGCCAGGGGCTGGGCGCCGGTCAGGATGCGGACGACAGGCAGCAGCATGTAGACGAGCACGCTCCAGCCGGACAGGAAGAACATCGCCGACAGCACGTACTGGGCGCGCAGCCGCCACGGCAGCCTGGCGCGGAGCGCCGCCGGCAGGGCCGACAGACAGCCCCGGGCCCATCGGTGCTGCTGGCTGACGTAGGCGGCCATGTCCTCGGGTCCCAAGCCCTGGGCCAGCACCTCGGACACATAGCGGCTCCGCCAGCCAAGGGCATGGAGGCGGATCGAGAGCTCGAAGTCCTCGGTGAGCGAGTTCTCCGGGAAGCCGCCGACGCGATCCAAGGCCGAGCGCCGGAACAGCACGTTCGTCCCGCAGCAGAACATCGCGCCGAGACGGTCCTTGCCGCGGGCGATGGCGCCGAAGAAGAGGGCCTGCTGCGCCCAGGCGGCAGCCGGGAGCCCACCCAGGATGGCGTTGGCGTAGTACTGCGGTGTCTGCACGAACGCGATGCGTGTATCCGCGATGAGGTACCCGAGGGTGGCTTCGAGGAAGCCTGGGTCCGGCACATGATCGCAGTCGAACACGGCGACGAAGGGGGCGCTGGTGAGCCGCAGGGCGTTGTTCAGGTTGCCTGCCTTGGCGCCCGTCCTCGACACGCGCCGGAGATAGGTTGCCCGGTACCGGGCCGCGAGCGCCTCCATCTGGGGGCTGTCGCCGTCGTCGAGGAGGGCGACATGGACCCGTGCTCCCCGCATGCGTACCGCCGCGGCGATGGTGGGCTCCACCACGTCAACCGGCTCCCCGTAGACGGGGACGAGGACGTCGACGTCGGCCAGATAGGCCGGACGGACGGCGCCGCGCCGGGATCGCTCGTCGGCGCAGGTCCACCAGAAGCCCGCGGCCTGCACCAGGTTGAACAGCTCGGCAACGATCAGGATGCCGTAGAGGGCACGGTTGCCGACACGCTGCGGCGCCAGGAGCCAGCTGAAGTACCAGAGGGACAGCGGCACATTGACCATCAGAAGTAGCCACACGCGATGACCGGTCGGGCGGGCAAGCCGTGCCGACTCGTGCCGGACGTCCAGCAGCCGCGGATCGGTCGACGGGGTCACTGGAACACCCACACCTGCACGTTGGGTCGATGGAACTCCTCTGTGTCGCGACGGTGCGACGACAGCTGGTGGAGGGCGTTCCCGACCTGGGCCGCTGAGCCGGGGTCGTCGAGGAAGCTGCCGACGACGAAGATCCGGCGCCCGCGTCGCGGCAGGGGGAGACCGGCGCTGAGCGGCTGCGCGTGGAGGTCGGCGGCGTAGTAGTCCACGACTGGTCCGATGAACTGTGGCTCGTAGACGACCAGATCCCCCGGTCGTGCCTGAGCCGAGACCCGCGCCAGCGCGCCTCTGAAGTCATAGAGGCGAGGGTTGGCGCCGTTGAGCTGCTGATCGGCGAGCCCGACGGCCAGCGTGACCACCACCAGCGCCACGATCAGTCTTCGTGGTCCGGCGTTCTCCGTGCTGCTGGCAAGACGGGCCATCAGCAGCAGGCCCACCGGCACCGCGCCGACGAAATAGCGGAGCTCGAAGAGGTTGCGCTGCACCTCACCGACCCCGAAGAGGATCAGCGCCGGGACGGCCGCGACCGACAGCAGCAGCATCGACATTCCGGAGTAGCCGCGGCCCAGGAGCACCAGCATCAGCAGCATGCCGAGCGGCCACATGGCCACGATCTGTGCCATGGTCGTGTCGGCGTGGTAGCCCCACAGGCCCCAGATCATGTTGGCGATGAACGCGTACACGGAGAGCTGTGGCTGCCGCTGGGTGGCCCCCAGCCCAGCCTGGGCTGGCAGGGCGGAACCGGCATTGTTGTTGACGTAGGCGTGGACTTGGCTCTCCGACAGTGGCCGCAAGGGGATGAGCAGCAACAGGACGACCAGGATGGAGCCAACCCAGGGCAGCGCGAGGCGCCAGCGAGCTCCACGGCGCCGCCAGAACGAGACCACGAACGCCGCCTGCTGGACGGCGACCTGCAGCAGCGCGAAGTACTGGGTCCAGATCATCGCGGCCGTGGCAATGCTGTAGACAATCCATGCCCCGGGCCGCCCGGCTCGTAGGACGCGAACCTGCGCCCACACGGCGATGAGCGCGAACAACATGAAGATCGAGTACATCCGGGCTTCCTGGGAGTACCAGATGGCGATCGGTGCGACCGTCCCGAACGTCGCGGCGACCAGGCCGACCCGCCGGTCGTACAGATCGCGGCCGGCCCCGTACAGCGTTGGGATGAGCAGGGTGCCGGCGATGATCGAAGGAAGCCTCACCGCCAGCTCCCCGGTGCCGAACAGGCGGACGGTGAGCCAGAGCACGGCGTGGTGGAGTGGCGGGTGCACGTCCTGGGTCAGGCGAGCCATCATCTCGTGGAATGGCAGCTGGGCCTGGGCGATGCTGATCGCCTCGTCGAGCCAGATGCTTCTCGTCACGATGAGGCGCAGACCGAGTCCGACAATGGTGAGTGCCAGCACGGCGGTCAGGTCGGACCGCGCTGTGGTGTGTGGCTTGGCCGGGTCGATGGTCACCTCGCCGTCCATGGTGCCGGTACCAGGCTAAGGCCGTCCAAACTGTCCAACTCGGAGAGCGTCCCCCGGGTCAGCAGAAGGCGCAGCAGCCGGAATCCCTCGGCCGCCCGAGCGATCTCGGCATGCACGGCATGCGGACTCGCTGGCTGCGCGTCGAGGCCGCTGAGGAGCTTGCCCCCGATGACGGCCGGGTCGGCGGTGAAGGGAGCCGCCGGCTGCTGCAGACGGCGGGCCAGGCCGATGAGCTTGAGCTGGTGGGCGATGGCGACGAGGGGCGTGCCGACCGCCGCGGCGGCGATCATGGCGTGGGAGTTGAGGCAGACCGCCAGGCGGGCGCCGGCAATCCGGGCCCAGGCGTCGAGCATGCTGGCAGGCGGTGCAGTCACCTCCACCCGGCCGTTCAGCCTCGTAGCCACCGCCGATGCCAGGCCACCGCTCCCCGCGGCCCGATCACCACCCTGCCAGGGCTGTAGCTGCACCGTCACGCCCGTGTCGACCAGCGGACCGAGCGCGCCGGCCAGTCGGTCCGCCAGGTTGGCGTCTCCGGGGAGGTGATCCAGGGCCACCACCACACCGTCGCGGTCCCCTCCGGTCACAGGTGCATGGTCGACCAGCGTCCACACCGGATCGGCCCCGACCCGGAAGGGAATCGGTGCCCCCGCGGTGGCCAGCGCGTGCGCGGACTCCTCGTCACAGAGCACGAGCAGATCAGCACGGCGGACGAGCGCACGCGCGAGCCACCGGGCCCGGGCGTCCGGCAACTGGTCGGCCGCCACGCCGAGCATGGCCACCGGTTTCCCAGCCGCCCGGCCCCCTCCTGCGAGCAGCAGGGCCCGCGCCAGGAGATCATGCGGGGACCTCGCAGTCGAAGGGCGCAGCGTCGTGAACACGGTTCCGCCCACGAACACCACGGCGTCGGAGTTCAGGACCGTCCGGCCAGGACTGCGTCGCGCCCGTGCCTCAACTGCTCCGGAGGCTGGCGCACCGCCGGTCGTAACGATCCGCCAGTCAGGCAACGCACCTCTGAGCGCGGCCAGCATGGCTTCATGCTCAGGGCTCCGGTGCCCAGAGGCTCCGGCGAGGAGCACAGTTGGCATCAAGGTCTCCTTGCGATCGCCGAGCGGTGGGGGTTCCGCTGGGCCCTACAACCTCTAGCCTGATCTCGCGCTCACCGCCTCCAGGTACACGCGCTCCTGCTGGGATGCCACAGCATCCCAGTGGAACCGCCCCACGAATTGCCGGCCGGCCTCGCCCATGGCCCGGCACTGCTCGGGAGCGTTCAGCAACCGCACCAGTTCGCGAGCGTAAGCGCCCACGTCGAAGGGGGATACGAGCACGCCGCTGTCCGGGGCGACTACCTCCCGTAGGGCGGGGATGTCAAAGGCGAGGACGGGAGTACCGCTGGCCTGGGCTTCCAGTGAGACGAGGGAAGAGGTCTCGAATCGGGAAGGTACGCAGACGAGCCTGGCTCGCTGCAGGAGTGCCGACTTCGCCGCACCGTCGATTGCTCCTATCAGCCGGATCCGGTCGCTCAGGCCGAGCTCCGCGGCCAGCCGCCGTACCCGCTCCACGTCACGTCCGTCGCCCGCGATCACGAGCTTGGCCTCGACCAACGGTGCGATCCTGGCGAACGCCTGCAGCAGCAGGTCGATGCCCTTGGCCTCCATCTCGATGCGGCCGAGGAAGACGAGATCCGCCTTGTCGAGCTCCCTGGTCGAGCCATTCATGAGTTCCACACCGTTCGGGATCACCTGGACCTCGGCGGCCGGATTGAGGGCCCGCAGCCGGGCAGCGATCCCGGAGGAAACGGCGATCAGCTGCCGGTGCGTTCGCACGCCCCACTGCTCGATCAGGAAGAAGGGCAGCTTGTACTGGCGCGACTTCTGCCGTGCCCAGAGCCACTGCACCATTCCGACAACGGGGCGGCGAGTCCACAGCGGCACCAGCGCCGTCGACATCGGCGGCGTGAAGTCCTCGACGACGAGGTCGCTGGGATAGCGCCGGAGGGCGATCGGCAGGCACAGGAGGTAGCTGATGATCCTCCCGAAATAGCTGTACCGAATGCCGACCTGGACGTACCGGATCCCTTCCTCGACCCGTTCCCGAGCACCCTTGTAGTTCAAGGTCACGACGGTGACGTCATGGCGTTGGGCGAGCCGTCGGTTGACCTCGAAGGTTCGGACCGCACCCCCGCCGCTGCCCGGGAAGCGGTGGTCGTCGAAGGCGAGATGGAGAATCCGCAATCGCTTCGTCCCGCCGGAGGGGAAGCCGTCCTCGGTGGCGTCGGGAGGAGGCGTCCCCTCGCCGGCTCCTCCCGGTCGGATGACCCTCGACGCGGAGACGAGCAGCACAAGCCCAGCTCCGACGCACCACGCGATCGGGAACTGGCGGAGCAGCAGGAGCACCGTCGCCGTTGCCGCCGCCACCGCGGTCGTGTCAAGCGGCCTGCCGACCTGCGACAGTGACCTCCTGCCCTTGAAAAGGAGGAGAGCGAGCATGCACGCGCCCCCGACCGCCGCTCCGAGCGCCAGCCCCCTGATCCCTCCCAACGTCAGGCCGGCGACGATGGCGGTGGCATGGAGAGCCAGGCCGATCGCCAGCAGACGGGCCGCCCTGCGAAACCGTCGCCCGGCCAGGTAGACGATCGCCGTCAGGTAGGCCGCACTCAGCAGCACACCGGTCGTCGCCGTGATCGGCAGCAGCGCCGAGATCCCCCCGTAGCTTGACGGGAACAGCAGGTCGATGACGGCCTGGGGCAGGGTGGCGATCACCAGCGCCACCGGCACGGTGGTGCGCAGGAAGAACCTCGCCGAGGCACGCAGCGCGGGCCGTGAGCGGGCTTGGGATGCGCTCAGCTCGGGGAAGACCGCGGTGGCGAGCGCGAGGGTCAGCGGCAACGGGATGCGGCCGAGAATCGTGCTCACCTGATACCGGGCGAGGTCGACGCCCGGCTCCACCAGAACCCCTGCCAGCAGGACGTCGAGGTTCACGAAGACAACGATGATGGTCTGGATGCAGAGCAGCCAGCCGGCGCGCCGCCAGAGGTCGCGGCGACGAAGCAGGGCGCCGCACCAGCGCAGGTCTCTGCGCATCACCAGCGCTCCCCCAGAGATGACCACCAGCGAGCTCAAGCCGAATCCGGCCAGGGCCCCGAGCGCTCCCACGCCGCCCAGGACGAACAACAGGCCGAATGTGGCCTTCACGGTCACCTCGCCGACCAGGAAGGACGCCAGAAGCGAGAAGCGCTCCAGCCCTTGCAGGTACCCGACCGAGATGGCCGACACGAAGATGAGGCCGGCGCTGACGCTGAGCAGGAGCTGCGTCGGTCGCGAGGAGAACTGTCCCGCGACGACGAAGACGACGACTCCTGCGACGAGCCCCTGGAGGCAGCCGAGGAGGGCCGCGAAGGAGATGCTCGCCCGCCGTCCGATGGCGTTGCCGGGTGACTCGGCGATGCCCTGAGCGATCAGCCAGGGCAGCCACGCGCCCGCGATGGTGCCGCAGACAGTGAGCATCACCTGCCCGCTGACGAAGACCGAATACGCGTGCGCTGGAAGCAGCCAGGTGAGACTGGTCGAGTAGCCGTAGTTCAGGGCTCCCACGAGCACAGCCGCCAGGGTCATCCAGCTGGCTCCCCGCACCAGCCTGGTGTGGGTGTCCGCCCGCGGCGGGGACGATGTCTCGCGGGACTGGGTGCCGATCATGGCAGTGGCTCCGTGCCGGTGGATGCAAACTCGGTTCGCGAAGCGCTGTCCGGGTCCTCACCCGGTCCCGGTCCGACGAGGAGGTCGTCGCCGGTCGCCGGCGCCACGGAGAACGCCGCGCCATCAAGGCCGAGCCGGTCGAGTGCCGCGGCGACGTCACGCTCGTCGGCGCCGTGGAGGATCATCCGGGCGGTGTCGCCGTGCAGGGCGCACAGATCTGTCCGGCGCAAGCCGGCCGCGAGGTCTTGGAGCGGTCGAGCCGGTCTCGCCGACATCTCCAGGACGCAGGCGGCATCGTTGACGGTCCGCCGCCTTTCGGGTGGTCGCCGGGCGCGCAAGGCCTGGTCGGCCACGATGATGCCGGCGAGGCGGCGCGCAGTCTCGTCCCAGTTGAACCTCGCTGCCCAGGCCCGGCAGCGGACCGCCCAGGCGTGGGCCTCAGCGGGCTGCGAGAGGGTCGCCAGCGCTCGCGCGACACATGCGCTGAGGTCGTCACCTGGGTCCGCGAGCCACCCGGTGATGCCGTCGCGGACCGAATCGCGCAGTCCGGGAACGCGGAAGGCCACCGCAGGCACGCCATGGGCGTTGGCTTCAAGCACGCCCAGACCCCAGCCCTCGCCCATCGAAGGGTTGACGGTGAGCCAGGCGGACTCCAGCAGCTGCTCCTTGCGCTCGGGCGAGACATGGCCCAGGAAGCGGACGACGTCGTCCACGCCCAGGTCCTCGGACAGCTTCTCGAGGCGCGGCCGGTCGGGTCCGTCGCCGGCGATGTCGATGGACAGCCCGGGAACCCCCGCACGAAGTTCGCCGGCCACCCGGACGAGCAGGTCCATGCGCTTGTGGGCGGCCAGCCGACCGACACAGCCGATCAGCGGGGAGGGCGACCGCCGATGGCTGTCGAGCCGGGCCGGCGGAGGAGCTCCGTTCGGCACGACGAAGATCGGGCCGCGCAGGCCGAGCGTGGCCCGCACGGCCGCACGCGTGGACGGGGACACGACCGCCACCGGTCGTCGCCCGTACACGAGCCGCGACCAGCGACCCTCGAGCTCACGCCCGAGCACACGCAGCGGCCAGCTGAAATGGACCCCGAACTGCTCCTGGTGGACGTGGTGGATGACGCAGACAACCGAGGTCGCCCGGGGCACGAACAGCGGCGAGAAGAACGGGATCCCGTTCTGGCAGTCGACCACGGCGTCGAAGCGCCGGCGGCTGGCGGCGAGGAACGCGGCCGCGTGGGCGTACAGCGAATAGGTGCCGCCCCGGCGATGGACACGCACGCCGTCGATCACCTCGCGGGCCGCGGACCCCTGAGGGCGTGAGGTCAGCAGGGTCACCTCGGCGCCGCCGGCGGCGAATCGGCGGGCGATCTCCCAGCAGTAGACCTCTGCACCGCCGGCCATCGGGTGCGCAGGGTCCCGCCAGTTCAGGAACAGCACCCTTGCTCCGGCCAGGCCGGTGGTCGAGTCGCGAGCGATCAGCATTTCGAGGCCACGCCGGCACTCAACGGCTGTCCTGCACTGTCGCCGGCACCGCTGGCGCCAGCACCAGGTCGGTGGGCAGCATGCTCACGTGGGAAGCCGCAGGCAACCGATCCGCCATGGGGGACGGCACGGCCGGCGCCACGGGTGCGGCGAGATGGTGAGCCCAGAGCCGCAGGGAGGACGCGACCATCCGCTTGGAGTCGTGAACGACCCGCAGGCGCGAGCCCTCGCGGTCGATCCAGATCGTCGGGACCTCGACGATGCGATAGTCCAGGGCCCGAGCGACCAGCAGCAGATCCACGTCGAAGAGGAAGTCGCGTGAGGAAAGTAGGGGAAGCACCGCCTCGATGACCTCGCGCCGGAGCACCTTGGCGCCGCACTGGGTGTCCCTGTACGGCAGGTCGAACAGCTGACGCACCCAGAAGGCGAAGGCGGCGCTGGCAAGCCGCCGGCTCAGCGGCCGGGGCGCCGGCAGGATCGCGGCCGGATGCCAGCGGGAGGCGATGGCGACGTCGGCTTGTGCCGCGGCCTCGGCCAGGCGGAGCAATTCGGTCGGCGGGGTCGCGCAGTCGGCATCGACGAACCCGACCAGCTCGGCAGTGGCACGGCGGAACGTCTCCATGATGACGCCGCCCTTGCCGAGGCGGCGGTACTCGTGAAGCTCGACCCGCGGGTCTTCGGCGGCATGGCCGCGGACGATCTCGGCTGTGCGGTCACGGCAGTTGTCGAGGGCAACCATGAACCGGATGTCGTGGCCGGAGCAGATTGAGCGGTAGGCCGTGAGGGTCCGGTCGATTCGATGCTCTTCGTCGTGGGCCGGGATGATGACGTCGAGGTGCAAGCAAGGGCCTCCTGCATGCCAAGGCGGGCCACCAGGGGCAGGCGGCACGCGGGGGGAAATTCCGCCATTGCGACTAAAAGAGCGTCGGCGGCATGTGACGCGTTACGCATGACGCGGCAAGGCCACAGCCCGGCGATGTGACAGTGCGGAAGCGTCCCGGTATGGTCGTCGACGCCCGAATTTTCCCCCGTTCGTCATGCATGGGTCGACGCCCGGCGGGGTGCGGTCGTGTAGGAGGGCGAGCCATGCTCCGCGCACGCATTGCCGCGCTGGCGGCACTGCTGGCCATCCCTTCGGCCATGGCCGTGCAGGTGGTTGGCCGTGTCGATGCAGCGGTCGATCGCGCGCGAACTGTCGCCGTCGCCGGGACCGAGGACGTCGCCATCTCGGCGAAGGTCCAGCCGGCGACGGCGACGCCCGGTGAGCAGATCAGGATCACCGTGACGGTGCGGAACGTCGCCAGGCGGCCGGCTGTGGTCAGCCTGGAGCTGTACGACCCCGCCGGTGCCAGGCGCCTCCAGCGCCTCTGGAACGGGCAGGCGTCGGGCCCCGCACGGGACCTGCGCCAGCAGACCACCTGGACGGTTCCCGACAACGCCCTGACCGGCTACTGGACGGTCAAGGCGACCCTGTTCGGCTCGCGGGACCTGCTGACGACCTGGAACGAGCCCGCCGCCCGGATCTTCGGCCCAGGCCGGGCGAGCCCGCGGGTCTGGAGCGATGCGGGCACACGGCTCACCGTGCAGCGGGATCCGCCGACCACCATCCGTAGGACGCCGACGGCGCCACCGACCAGCTTGGCCACCAGCGACGCCACCGTGCCCGTCCGCTTCAGGACACTTCCCCCGGGCGCCTCCCTGCCGTCTGGCGCGCGCTGTGCCGCATGGGTCCGGGCCCGGCCGCTACCGGAGCGCAAGGGAATGAACCGGGCCGCCAACCAGACGACCGGCCACCGCCTTGGCCCCGGCTTCTTCGACCCGAGCGCAACGGACCCGAGGGCGGCCGATCTGGCGGCACGGGTCGACGGCGCGTTCACCGGCACGACCGAGCAGATCCTGCGCTGGGCCGCCTGCAAGTGGGGGGCCGATGAGGACCTGGTGAGAGCACAGGCAGCAGCCGAGAGCTGGTGGCGGCAGACGACCAAGGGCGACTGGTCCGGGGAAGGGGCCGCCTGCCCCCCCGGCCATCGTCTGGGCGCCGACGGCCGGCCCGGGGAATGCCCCCAAAGCTACGGCATCCTCCAGAACCGCTACCCATACGAGTTGTCCGCCTGGCCGGGGATCAACCAGTCGACCGCGATGAACGCCGACACCGCCTACGCCGTCTGGCGGGCCTGCTTCGAGGGGTACGAGCGCTGGCTGAACGACGTGGAGGGGGGCCGTCCGTACGTCCCGGGAGATGCCCGGGGTTGCGCCGGCCGCTGGTTCTCCGGCCGCTGGCACACCAGACCGGCCGAGGACTACATCCGCAAGGTGGACGGCTACCTGCGCGACCGGGTCTGGGAACAGCCTGACTTCCAGGAGCCTTGATCGGCGGACCGCCAGCAGGCCTGACGACGAACAGACGATCGATTTGATCGGGGGGTTCGGGACATGATACGCATCCCTCCCCCCCGATTCCCACATGACCGAACTCTCCAGAGCACCCTGGAGCTCACGTTGCGCAGCCGTGCCCCCATCGCCGTCACCGTGCTCCTCGCCCTCCTGCTCTCAGCGTCCGAGCCGCACGGCCCAGCCACCTCAACCGCCGCCATCGTCGACACCACGATCGTCCAATCGGCCCCGCCGGTGACCGACCCCAGGACGCCACCCCGCCGGCTCTCGGTGCCGACCACCACGTCGGTGCGGCCGAGGGCACGGGCGTCCTCGACAGTGATGCCAACGATGACGACACGCAGGAATCGACCCGAGATCCTCTGGGGAATCGGCGATCAGTTGAGCAGCGCCGTCAGGACACCCATCTACCGGAACGCGCCGGTGAACATGGTGACCGCCTGGTACAACGGCCCCGGGGACCTGGAGTGGATGAGCGGCTACCAGAAGGGCTCCACGGTCTCGGACCTGTACGGCCAGGGAAAGGCCATCGAATTGGTCGTCTGGCTGGGAGACCACACCGACTACGCCATCAGCCCCCAGTTCCTGGAGGACGCCAAGGTCCTGGCGCGTACCTTCAAGGGCAACGGACCGCATCGGGGGCGGCTGTACGTGGTCCTGTTCAGCGAACTGGAGACCTACTCCTCAGACCCTGGCTACTTCGCCAACCTCCAGCGTGCCTATCGCCAGGCCATGGCCGTCTTCCACCAGGAGAATGCCAACGCCCGGGTCGCGCTCGGCCTGGGCGGGTACGGGTGGGAGTCCAGGCCGAGCCGGAACCTCAGCCTCTGGGACGATGCGATCAGAGCGAGCGATTTCACCGCGGTGCAGGCGATGCAAGCCTGTGACAACGAGCGGAACGGGCTGAACATCATCGTTCCGCAGATCCGCGGCTCCGTGAAGCAGCTCGGCACCTACGGCAAGCCGGTGATGATCTCCCATTTCAAGCTCTGGGGCGACCCCGACTGCCAGACGGCGGCGTTCGACAAGTTCATGCGCGCCGTCTTCACCGACAGGTCCATGTCCGCGCTCACCGCCGACGGGCTATTTGCGTGGAATTTTATGGATGATGCGTACATCAACAAGCCGGGGGCGACGCACGAAACCGCGAAGCGTCTTCTTGCGGCCTACGCGAGGCGCTGAGACCCGGCCAATCTCCCCGGATAATAGCGGGGCGAGCGGCTGGCCCCGGCGCGAGGGGTACTGTCGAGCCGGAGTCCCTTGGCCACTGCCCGGAACAGGGATCGCACCGCCATCGATCCCGCTGGGAGGAGGTCCTCGCGGTCCAGCCAGCCCAGCTCCAGGTCCTGGGCCTGGCGCACCGACGCCCACCACGCACCCAGGGTGAGCTCGCGCTGGCGGCGGTAGGCGAGGGCCGACAGGACGTCGAATTGCTCGGCCATGAAGGTCCGCCCGTCAGGGGGAGCATCGCCCGGCACCGGCCGGCCGGTCAGATCCAGGTGCATCGCCCTGACGACATCGACGCCGTGACGGTTGACGAAGAGCCGGAACTGCGCCCCGACGCGGGGGTTGAAATCCAGCAACTTGTACTGGCCGTCGCGGTGGTCGAGCCGCCAGTCCATGTCGAGAATCCCGCGGTACCCGAGGCGGCGGAACAGCATCTTGGCTTGATCGAGCAGGGCCGGATTGGACCGACAGATCCCGAGCGTGGTGCCCCCCGTCCTGGGTGGATAGGAACGCAGCTTCACGCCGGTGAATCCGGCCAGGCACTCCGATCGCTCGTTGCAGTAGCCATGGACGATCCAGTCCTCACCGTCAGGGATGCATTCCTGGAGCAGCACCGGTCCGGCGCGCAGGTGCTCAACGCGGTCGAACAGCGAGAGCAGCTCGCCAGGACTGTCGGCGATCATCGTCGGCGGAATCCCGCTGGTCAGGAGGGCGGAGCTCTCCAACCCGATCGACCCCTGGGTCAGCTTCAACATGACCGGGAACAGCACCCGCCGCGAGAACTCCACCACATCGCCCCGTGAAGCCGGAACAGCGACGTCGGGGCAGGCAACGTCGAGCGAACGGCAGATGCGGTAGAGCTCGAGCTTGTCCGCCAGCCGACGGGGCAGGCCCGCTGGCTGGTTCGGGAAGCAGAAGTGCTCCCACAGCCGTGGGCCATGCTCGGCGACAAAGACCGCCGCCCTGTCGTCGGTCGGCAGCAGAATCGCCCGCCGCCCGATCTTGCCGGCGATGGACGTCATGCCCTGGAGGAGTTCCTGCGGATCGTCGGCCATGGTCGGCCAGACAAACCGGCCGGTGAGGTACTTCGACATACCGGCAGGGGCCAGGCGGTCCTCATGCACCCCGTAGACGGGCACCCCGGCTCGGCCAAGGCTGCGAATCGCCCCCATGACCCCGTGGTGCAGGGGATAGTGTCCAAGTTTCATGACCAGAACCGGCATGTTGGGGTCGAGGTCCTGCACTCCTCACCACCGCCCTACGGCATCCTCTGGCCTTGGGTCGTCAAGCGGCCGACGGTCCGCCGAAGCCGGTCGGTCGCGATCAGCACACGCTCGAGTGACTGGCCGCGCAGGTGCTGCCACCGCCATCTCCACTCGAGCTGGAGGTCGCGCCCGGCCTCGTCGGGTCCGTCCGAGGCCAGATCGAGGTTCTGCAGCAGCCCGATCCGCCAGCTGTCGAAGAAGAGGTTCCGGCCCGATCCGTCTGTCCCGGTGATCCAGACGTCCCAGCGTGGCGGGGCCGACTGCGTCGCCACGAAGGTGCTGCGGTAGTGGCCCCTGGCGTCGTGGGCCGTCCCGCTCCTGCCCACGGCCTTTCGTCGGTGACCGGTCCAGGTCCTGCCGTCCTCGGAGGTCCAGTAGTAGAGGCGGGTGCGATCGCTCACGAGCATGTGGTACCGGCCGCCGGCGGGTGTCACATCGATGTGCCAGGGGTTGACGCCGCGGGGGATGGCACAGCGCTCTGGGGGGCTCCACCGCAGGCCGTCAGGGGAGGTGCGCCGTTCGACGACCCTCCGGCCGAGGGTGAGGCCGTTGACGGTCCACATCACCAGCATGCCGTCCGTGCCGACCTCGACGGCGGGAGAGAGCAGCTCCGCTGGATACCGGACGGCCCGATTGCCGAGAACCATCCGAGCGCTCGACCACTCGACCCCGTCCTGGGAGCGCTTGCAGAAGATCGCCTCGTTGCGCCGCGAGAAGGGCCGGTAGTACAGCAGCATCTGGCCGTCGGTGGTCAGGACGAGCTCCGGGTCGGAGTTGCAACCGTAGCCGGCACGGCGGACCTCGTCAGCGGAGACGACCGGGTTCATCGCCCCATCCGGGACCTGCCACCGGATCCCGTCCTGACTCACGACGATCGACGGGTTCTCTCTGCTTCCATCTGGAAACGGGGTGAACGCCATCCAGTAGCGATACCCGTTCCAGCCTTGAGGGGCGAAGACGACGCTCGGATGGCCGACGCTCGGGTCACCGTCGTAGGTTGGGATGTCGAGTGGCCACCACGCCCCAGGATCATGGGCATCCTTCCACGGGGTGGCCGTGAGGTCCGTCGACCTTCGCGTCTGCTCGTGACCCGTCACGAGGAGCGACTGCTGAAGGTCACCTTGTCGAGTTCGTCGTATCGACGCGCGCTGACCGTCTCCAGACCGGATGTCCACGTCGGGAAGGAGCGCCGGCGACTGGCATCACGTTACAGCCGCCGACGGCAGGGTCAGCGGGAGGTCCGTGTGCTGGGCGACCCGGTTCTGCCGTGGTCGCCACCGGTGGTGGGCGGGCCCCCCTGACCCTGCCCCTGGCCCTGACCATGGTCGTCCGGAGGGGTCTTCTGCTTGCCTTCCTTGGACTTGGCCTCGTCCGGCAGCAGCTCCTGGCAGTAGGCGAGCACCTTGTCGGCGCCACCGGCTGTGTCGGCGAGCTGTTTGAAGGACGCCGCCCTGAGCTTCCTGGCGGTGGCTTTGTCCTGAGCGGCCAGATAGGCTCGGCAGAGGCGCTCGGTTTCGGAGGCGGCGGTATCGGGGGCGCCGGCGGCCCTGGTCGGCGCGGACCCCGAGGCGGGACCGGCCAGGCCGGTCGGCCCTGGACCGGAGGGGGCGGCCGCGGTGGTCCCGGGGCGGGCACCCAGGAGAGCCGGTGGCGCCACTGACGTCCCCGGCTCCCCGCCACCGACCGAGACCAGGATGTTGCGGGCCACCTCCCGCACCGGGCCGGGGAGGTGGCCGCCGGCCGCGGCGGCCGCGCCCCCGCTGGCCAGGGCGGCGGCGACGGCCACAACCGCGAGCCCCACCCGCTGACGGCGACTCCGCCTCCGGGTCCGCCGGGCCCTGGCGGAGACGGCCGGGGCACGGGTGACGGCCCGTAGCTCGGCCAGGGCGGCCGCCTGGCCGGCCAGCTCCTCGGGCCTTGGTGGGGCGACCGTCGCCGCCAGCAACGCCGCCACCTCGGCGTAGCCGGCCGGTGCCTGGTGGGGCTGGAGGTCGCCGGTCAGCAGCCGCTCGACGGTGTCCTCGTCAAGGGCCAGTGGGTCGGCACCAGGGGTGGAGAATCGTCGCATGTCAGGAGGCGAAGCGTCGTCGGGTCCCATCGCGGTCACACCGCCCCTCGGACGGGGGCGGCGGTGCCGAGCCGTTCGGCCAGCCGGCGCAGGCCCCGGTGGGTCAGCACCCTGACCGTCCCCGGGCGCTTGCCCATGAGTTCGGCCACCCGCTGGACGTCCAGGCCGGCCACCACCCGCAGCACGATCGCCTCCGCCTGGTCGGGCGGCAGGGTGGCGACCTCGGCCAGGGCCGCCCGGGTGGACAGGCCCTCCAGGGCGTCGGCGGCCGGGTCGTCGGGGGCGGCCTGCTCGGACAGGCCGTTGGCCGGCAGGTCCTCGGTGGCCCGGCGGGCGGCGCGGCGGCGCCAGTCCAGCACCTCGTGCCTGGCGATGGTGAACACCCAGGCCCGAAAGGCCGGCTCGTTGCCCTGGAAGCGGTGCAGGCCGCGGATCACTCCCAGCCAGGTCTCGGACGCCAGGTCCTCGGCCGCGGCCGGCGAGGCCACCATGAAATAGCGCAGCAGCCGCGGCTGCAGGTCGTGCCAGAGCCGCCCGAACGCCTGCTCGTCACCGGCGGCGGCAGTGGCCAGCACGGCCTCGAAGTCGGGACCGATCATCGCCACAGCACGGGCGGTACTCGCAACTACATCCCCCCGGATGGACCGGCAGCAAAGACGAACAACCTGCACGTCGTTCCCGAAGACTGTCAAACCGGCTGGGAATGGACGCTAGGAGGACGGAGATCTCAGCGGGCCGGCGGTCGGGCGGGGCCGGTCAGGGCCGGGTCGCGTGGTGAAGCGTCGCCCGGCCCAAGTCCGGCATGGGCGGCCGGAGAAGGGCCCGCCCATGCCGGGAGAGGAGATGCCGGGTGGCGGCGCCGCCTCTATCGGCCGCGTGCGCGTGACGTGCCGTCGTTCGCCGGGGGGTTCGAAGCCGACGGATCGGCGGTCGACCCGCCCCGGTCCCGCCCGCTGTCGCCGCCAGTGCTGGTCGGCGGACCCCCGGTGGTCGCCGGCGGGCCGCCCTGCCCCTGGTTCCCGCCGGCGGACGGGTCCGGAGGCTCGGGGTCCTTGGCCTTCTTCGGCTTGGCCTCGGCGGGCAGCAGGTCCTCGCAGAAGGCGCCGACCTTGTCCTTGTCGGCGCTGCCGGCCGCCGTGGCCAGCGCCTGGAAGGCGGACGCGGCCAGCTTGCGGCCCTCCTCGCCGCCCTTGCCGGCCAGGAAGGCCCGGCAGAGCCCTTCCAGCTCGGGTTGCGCGACCGACCCAGACGCGGCGGCGCCCAGCCCGCTAGCGGTTGCGCCGGTGGACGGCGCAGCGCCGAGGCCGGCGCCGCCGGAGCCGGTGGTGGTGACCGGTGCCGGCTCCGGCGGCTCGGGGGTCGCCGGCTCCCCGCCCGAGGCGAGGATGCTCCTGGCCGCCTGCCGCACCGGTTCCGGCAGATGGCCGGTGGCGGCGGCGGCGGCGACCCCGCCCGTGGCCAGGGCGCCGACCACGACCACCACGGCCAGCCCAGCCCGGCGCCGCCGCCGCGGCGGGCGGGCCGGGCCGGCAAGGGCGACGGACGACCGCGTCCGGGCCACGGCCCGCACCTCGGCCAGGACGGAGGCTTGGCCGGCGAGCTCCCGGGGGGTCGGCGCCGCCACCGTCGCCGCCAGCAGCTCGGCCACCCGGGCATACCCGGGCGGGGCGCTGGCGGGGACGAGGGTGCCGGTCAGCAGCCGGTCGACGCTCAAGTCGTCGAGGGCGAGCGGATCGAACCCGTGGCGCGGGCGAGTTGGTCGGCGCATCTCAGCAGAGGAAGCGTCGTCGGCGCCCATCGCGTTACACCACCCTCCGGACCTGGCCGTCGGTACCAAGCTGCTGGGCCAGCCGGCGCAGTCCACGGTGGGTCAGCACCCTGACGGTCCCCGGGCGCTTGCCCATGATGTCCGCCACCCGCTGCACCTCCAGCCCGGCCACCACCCGGAGCACGATCGCCTCGGCCTGGTCGGCCGGCAGGGTCGCGACCTCGGCCAGCGCCGCCCGGGTGGCGAACCCCTCCAGGGCGTCGGCGGCCGGGTCGTCGGGGGCGGCCTGGTCGACCAGGCCATTGGCCGGCAGGTCCTCGGTGGCCCGGCGGGCGGCCCGGCGGCGCCAGTCGAGCACCTCGTGCCTGGCGATGGTGAACACCCAGGCCCGGAACGCCGGCTCGTTGCCCTGGAAGCGGATGATGCCGCGG
>Ga0307277_10000337_pt1 | contig 16942 bp, 13 predicted proteins | sample ER_DNA_116_FD_194473 | JGI IMG/M metagenome (GOLD analysis project Ga0307277, IMG submission 194473) | Bulk soil microbial communities from the East River watershed near Crested Butte, Colorado, United States - ER_DNA_116 | ecosystem: Environmental > Terrestrial > Soil > Floodplain | place...
CCGAGCTCCGGGAAGACGACGAGCCCCGCTCCCCGACCCCGCGCCTCCTCGATCAGCTCGTGGTGGCGCGCCAGGTTCTCGTCGAACTGTCCGAGCCGCGGGGCGATCTGGGCGAGCGCGATCGTGAGCGTCTGCACGAGCCGAGGATAGCCGCTTCGGGGAACGGCTCTCCGCGAGCAGCGGCGGTGAACCCGGCGGCCGTTCCGGGCGTACTCCCGTGCACGGCGAGCTCTCGTGCCAGCGCCCATTTCGCATGCCTCCGAACGGGTGGCAGCGGGTGTGCTGCGGTGCTAGGCTTCCCGGCACCCGCGACCTGCGGCCCGTGGGCCGATCGCGCGCGGAACGGACGCTCCGGATTGGTCGATGCGACGATCGAGTTCGGGGCCGTTTGATGGAGGAGTCACGGAATGTCCCGAACCAAGAGGTGGTCGCCACTCGCCTTCATCGGCGTGGTGGGGATCGTCTTCAGCGCCTGCGGCACGGCCGCCAGCCCGACGCCGAGCGCGAGCACGGCCGCGAGCGCACCGGCGGCGTCCGAGAGCGCAGCCGTCAGCTCGGCGCCGTTCACGGGGACGAGCTACCCGGACACGGCAGTCGACTGTGCCAAGAAGCCGACCGGCTACACGGGTGAGTTCAGCCAGATCAAGGCCGTCGATCGGTACACGGTCGAGTTCGACCTGTGCGCCCCGGACGTCGCCTTCCTGGCCAAGCTCGCGTTCGCCACGAACGGAATCCAGGATTCCGACTGGCTCGCGAAGCACGCTCCGGACAAGTCGTACGTGAAGACGGCGAACGGCACCGGGCCATACAAGTTCCAGGAATGGGTCTCCGGCGACCACATCACCCTGGTCGCGAACCCCGACTACTGGGGCAAGGACAAGCCGATCGCCCAGACCCTGATCTTCAAGTGGGCCGACACGGCCGAAAAGCGGCTCCAGGACCTCGAGGCCGGCCCGACGACGGCCGACGGCATCGACAACGTCGCCCCGGACGACTTCGCCTCGGTCGAGGCGAACTCGGCCCTCCAACTGATCAAGCGCGACGCGTTCACGATCCTGTATCTCGGGTTCAACGTCGACAAGGCGCCCTGGAACAACGAGAAAGTCCGTCAGGCGATCGCCATGGGCATCGACCGGAAGCGGATCAACGACACGTTCAACCCGCCCGGCTCGACGGTCGCCGATTACTTCACCCCGTGCAACGTGGCCGGCGGCTGTGAGGGAGATCCCTGGTACAGCTACGACAAGGCGGCTGCCATCAAGGGGCTGAAGGACGCCAACTTCGACTTCAGCAAGACCTACGACCTGTACTTCCGTCCGAAGGTCCGGGGCTACTTCCCGAACCCGCCAGGTGTGGCCCAGGACATCCAGGCCCAGTTCAAGGACCTCGGGATCGACCTGAAGGTTCACACGGAGGACAACGCGACCTACCTCGGCAACTCATCCAAGGGCCAGTACTCCCTGTTCCTCCTCGGCTGGGGCGGCGACTATCCCGACATGACCGACTTCGTCGACTACCACTTCGGCACCGGCGCCAACGGCGCGTTCGGGAAGAAGTTCGACGACATCACAGCGCTGCTGACGCAGGGCGCCTCGGAGCTCGATGCGACGAAGCGCCTCGACATCTACAAGCAGGCCAACAATCTGATCCGCGAGCACGTTCCCATGATCCCACTCAACCATGCGGCATCCGCGACCGCCTACCAGGCGGATGTGACGGGCGCCCAGGCCAGCCCGCTCGGCAACGACGCCTTCTGGGTCGTCAAGCCGGGCGACCGGACCCAGCTCATCTTCGAGCAGAACGCGGAGACCTCGGGTCTCTACTGCGGCGACGAGAGCGACGGCGACTCGCTCCGGAACTGCGAGCAGATCTACGATCCGCTCTATACCTACGCGATCGGGAAGACCGACGTCATCCCGAACCTCGCCACCGAGTGCAAGCCGAACACCGACGGCACGAAGTGGACCTGCACCCTCCAGCAGGGTGTGAAGTTCCATGACGGCGCCGACCTCGATGCCAATGACGTGGTGACGACCTTCGCCGTCCAGTGGGATGCGAAGCACGCCCTCCACGTCGGCAACCTCGGCACGTTCGACTACTTCCCGGCCCTGTTCGGTGGGTTCCTGAATCCGCCGGCCTCGTAGCGATCGACCAGTCGAAGGGGGGGCGGTTCATGCCGCGCCCCCTTCTCCGTTCTGACCAGAGGTCGGGATGCTCCGCTACATCGTTCGCCGCATCTTGCTCACGATCCCGGTCCTGTTCGGCATCCTCGTCCTCGTCTTCTTCCTCGGGCATGTCCTTCCCGGCAGCACCTGTCGTGCCCTCCTCGGTGAACGGGCGACGGACGCCGTCTGTGCTGCGTACGACCATGCACACGGACTCGACCAGCCGATCCCCGTCCAGTTCGCGAACTACCTGGGCGCCCTGTCCCACGGTGACCTCGGAACCTCCACGAAGAGCTCGCAGAGCGTCCTGGCCCTCCTGATCCAGCGCCTGCCCGTCACGATCGAGCTCGCTCTCGCCGCGATGCTGTTCGCGGTGACGATTGGCGTCCTGCTCGGGGTGATCTCGGCCTACAGACGGAACTCGGTCATCGACGTCGTGACCATGGCCGGGGCGAACATCGGCGTCTCGATCCCGATCTTCGTCCTGGGTCTTCTCCTCGCGTTCGTGTTCGCCATCCTCCTGAAGGGAACGCCGTTCGCCCTGCCACCCTCGGGGCGACTCACGCCAGGCATCACGATCGTGCCGCTCGCGACGAGCTGGGGGCTCACGGGCTGGACGGGGGTCCCACGCGGGGTCATCGACTTCGTCTCGAACATCTACACGTTCAACGCCCTCGTCACCGGCCAGTGGGCGGTCCTCGGAGACGCGATCCGGCACCTGATCCTGCCTGCGATCGCGCTGGGCACGATCCCGCTCGCGATCATCGCCCGGATCACGCGCTCCAGCCTGCTCGACGTGCTCGGCCTGGACTATGTCCGGACCGCGCGAGCCAAGGGACTGACCGAGCGGAACGTCGTCCGACACCACGGCCTGCCGAACGCGATGCTGCCGGTGACGACGATCGTCGGGCTCCAGCTCGGCAGCCTCTTCGGTGGGGCCGTCCTGACCGAGACGATCTTCAACCTGTCCGGGGTCGGGCGCGCCGTCGCCGAGGCGATCGGGAGCCGCGACTTCCCGACCGTCCAGGGCTTCGTGCTCGTGATCGCCATCATCTACCTGTTCATCAACCTGATCGTGGACGTGTCCTACGCCTTCCTCGACCCGCGGGTTCGGCTGACATGAGGACCTCGCGATGACCGCCGTTGTCGAAGCCGAGCTCGTCGGCGCCCGATCGACCTCAAAGGGCATCTGGCGGGACACGCTCGGCAACATCCTTCGCCAGCGCAACGCGATCGTCGGGCTGACGATCCTCTCGTTCCTCCTGCTGACCGCAGCCCTCGCCGACCAGATCTCGACGTATCCGCCGAACCAGGTCCTCCTCGGAGCCGTCGACGGCGTGAAGAAGTCATCCCCGCCGTGCATCCACCTCCTGGGTTGCCCCGCCGCCCAGCCCCAGCTGCTCATGGGCACCGATTCGAATGTCCGTGACGTGTTCAGTCGGGTCGTGCACGGCGCCCGAGTCTCGCTGTTCGTCGGGTTCGCGACAGTCGGCTTCGCGATCGTGCTGGGGACGCTCATCGGGTTGGTGGCCGGCTTCGCCGGCGGCTGGCTCGACAACGTCCTGATGCGCGGGATGGACGTGCTGCTCGTGTTCCCGGCACTGCTCCTCGCGATCGCCATCGTCACGGCCCTCGGCCAGAGCCTCGTCAATGCCCAGCTCTCGATCGGGATCGTTGCCATTCCGATCTATGCCCGGATCATGCGGGCCTCGGTCCTGTCGGTGAAGGAATCTGACTTCGTGACCGCGTCGCGGGCGCTCGGGGAGAGCCCGGCGGGCATCCTCTTCCGGCGCGTCCTGCCCAATTCCATCACCCCCCTGATCGTGGCCGGCACGCTCGGGATCGGCGGGGCGGTGCTCGACGTCGCGGCACTCTCGTTCCTGGGGTACGGGGCTCAGCCGCCGCTCGCCGAGTGGGGATCGATGATCGGGCAGGACAGCGGCAAGCTCTTCACGGCGCCCCACCTGATCTTCTTCCCCGGTCTCGCGCTGGTCCTGACGGTCTTCGGCTTCAATCTTCTCGGCGACGGCCTCCGCGACGCGCTCGATCCGCGGCTGAACCGATGACGGGCTCGACCGGGGCCGCTGCCAACCTCGTCAGCGACACCGAGGCCGCGGTCGTCGAGGAGCTCGTCCCGGCCTCCGCCCGGAAGAAGAGGTTCGAGCGCGGGGCGCGGCCATTGCTCGAGGTCAGCGGCCTGCACACGTCGTTCCGGACGCGCGACGGCGTCGTCAAGGCCGTCGACGGCATCGACTTCCACGTGGACCGCGGCGAGATCATGGGCCTCGTCGGCGAGTCGGGGTGCGGCAAGAGCGTCACGTCGCTCTCGATCATGGGGCTGGTCGGCCGGCCCGGGCGCGTCGATGCCGGTGAGGTCCTGTTCGACGGTCGGGACCTGCTCAAGCTGAAGCCGGACGAGGTGCGGAAGCTCCGGGGCGACCGGCTCAGCATGATCTTCCAGCAGCCACAGTCTTCGCTGAACCCGGTCCGCGACGTCGGGCAGCAGATCGGCGAGGTCCTGGAGCTGCATCGTGGGATGAAGCGCGGACCCGCCCGGGCGCGGGCGCTCGAGCTGCTCCGGATGGTCGGCATCCCCGATCCCGAGCGGCGGCTCAAGTCCTTCCCGCACGAGATGTCGGGCGGGATGGCCCAGCGGGTGATGATCGCGATGGCCCTGGCGTGCGAGCCCGAGCTGCTGATCGCGGACGAGCCGACGACGGCGCTCGACGTCACGATCCAGGCCCAGATCCTCGACCTGATGCGAAATCTTCGGGAGCAGACCGGCACCGCGATCATCCTGATCACCCACGATCTCGGCGTGGTCGCCGAGATGTGCGACCGCGTCGCGGTCATGTACGCCGGCGAGATCGTCGAGCAGACGGACGTCACGACGTTGTTCCGCCGCGCTCGCCACCCGTATACCCGCGGCCTGATCGGGTCGATCCCGGTCGTCGGCGACGTGCGCGACGACCTGAGCGTCATCCCGGGCAACGTGCCGAACCTCATCGACCTGCCGAAGGGCTGCCGCTTCGCCCCGCGCTGCGCCTCGCGTGTCGCCGAGGACAACGCGCTGGCGATCGACGTCCACCCGGGCCTCCACCCGATTGGGCCCGAGCACGAGGTCCGCTGCTGGCTGTACCACGACGTCAACGGCCGGCCGCTGCCGCGGCCCGAGGGCTGGGTGCCACGGACGGACGTCTCGGCCGAGGAAGTGCTCGCGACCGGCGCGGCCGCCGATGCCGGGGCCGCGGCGTCCGAGATCACGACCCGGGAACGCCTCCCGTGAGCGAGGCGACGGTGGGCAAGCCATGGTGAGCGAGCCGGCGGCTGCGGCGCCCAGCGCGGAATCAGCGACGCGGACCGCGGACGCAGGATCCGTGGATGGCGAGCGGCCGCTCATCGAGGTCCGCGACCTCGTCAAGCACTTCCCGGTGCGTGGCGGCATCCTCCAGCGGACGGTCGCCTCGGTCCAGGCGGTCGACGGCGTCAGCTTCACGATCCGCCGCGGCGAGACGCTCGGGCTCGTCGGCGAGTCGGGCTGCGGCAAGACGACGGTCGGCCGGGTGCTGCTCCGGCTGATCGAACCGACGTCGGGCCAGATCCTCGTCGACGGGGTCGACATCGCGCGACTGTCCGGATCGGCGCTGAAGCCGTATCGCCGACGCATGCAGATCATCTTCCAGGATCCGTTCGCGTCGCTCGACCCGCGGACGCCGATCGGCGACAGCATCGGCGAGGGCCTCCGGATCCACGGCCTCGGGACGCCGGCCGAGCGTCGGGCGCGCGTCAAGGGGATCATGGATCTCGTCGGCCTGGCGCCGTACCACGCGCGCCGCTATCCGCACGAGTTCTCGGGCGGGCAGCGCCAGCGAATCGGCATCGCCCGGGCGCTCGTCCTGCGACCCGACCTCGTCGTCTGCGACGAGCCGGTCTCCGCCCTCGATGTCTCGATCCAGGCGCAGGTCCTCAACGAGCTCAAGTCGCTCCAGCGCGAGCTGGGCCTGACGTTCCTGTTCATCGCCCACAACATGGGCGTCGTCGAGCACATCAGCGATCGCGTGGCTGTGATGTACCTCGGGAAGATCGCGGAGCTGGCGGATCGCCGCGAGATGTTCCGGTCTCCGGAGCACCCGTATACGCAGGCGCTGTTCTCGGCGATCCCCATCCCGGATCCCGAGCTTCGCCGGAAGCGGATCATCCTCTATGGCGACGTTCCGTCGCCGGTCAATCCGCCGAGCGGCTGCCATTTCAACCCGCGTTGCCAGCTCCGAGCCGAGCTGGGCGGACCGGCGATCTGCACGACCGACGAGCCACCGCTCCTCGAGGCGGGCGACGGCCACCTCGTCGCCTGTCACTTCCGCGGCGCGGCGGCACGTGATCCGAGCCGCGATCAGGCTGCCGCGGCCGGCTGAGGAACTGGCTCAGCGGTGGCCGGCTGACGCGAGGCCCGATTCGTGGTGGCCGCTGGGCCCGTGCGCGGCGGAACCCTGCCAGATGTTCGTCTGGCGAACCTTAAGCGCGCTTCGACCCCGAGATTGCACACGATGCGGCCGATGCGTAGCCGCCCAGGGCTAATTTCGGCGCGTTTCTGTTCGGACCGAGGTTTCTGTCCCGCCTCAGGCTCGCGAGGCAGACATTTAACAGGATCGCGCGAGGCAGGACCCGTAATGGTCGCGTGGGGGATCATTTGGCACGATCGTGCCGGGCGATCGGCGGTGACGCTCGCCTGACGATCATTTGGCAGGATCGTGGCGGCCCCTTCGCGAGCGCGACGACCGTCTCCGATGACCGATCAGGCCGGAACGTCGGCCCCTTCGGCCGCGACGGCCGTGGCGAGGACGTCCTGGGTCTGGACGACCTGCGAGACCGTCCGGTCGCTCACGTCCTCGGCGAAGTGGCAGGCCGTCTGGTGCCCGCTCTCGAGGACACGGAGCTGCGGCTCCTCGGTCACGCATCGCTCGGGATTGCCGAGCTTCTCGCGCAGCCAGCACCGGGTATGGAACCGGCAGCCGGTCGGGGGTGCCGCGGGTGACGGCACATCACCCTTGAGGACGAGGCGCTTCTTCTTGCGCCGCGGATCGGCCTCCGGGATCGCCGACAGGAGGGCCACGGTGTACGGGTGGCGGGCGTTCTCGTAGAGCTGCTCGACCGTCCCGACCTCGGCGATCTTGCCCAGGTACATGACCGCGACCCGGTCGCTGAAGTACTGGATCACCGACAGGTTGTGGCTGATGAACAGGTAGGTCAGATTGAAGTCGCGCCGGAGGTCGACCAGGAGGTTCAGGACCTGGCTCTGGATCGACACGTCGAGCGCCGAAACGGGCTCGTCGCAGACGACGAACTCCGGGTCGAGCGCGAGCGCCCGGGCGATGCCGATGCGCTGTCGTTGGCCACCGGAGAACTCGTGGGGGTAACGACGGGTGTAGTCGCGGCGCAGCCCGACGACCTCGAGCGAGTCCTCGACCTTCTTGTCACGCTTCTTGCGATCCTTCATCCCCTGGGCGAGGAGGCCCTCGCCGATGATGTCGCTGACCGGCATCCGCGGGTTCAGCGACCCGAACGGGTCCTGGAAGATGATCTGCATCCGTCGGCGCACGGGACGCAGCTCGTCCTGGGACAACGCGCTGATGTCGCGCCCACCGAAGATGACCTTGCCGGCGGTCGGCTCGGTCAGGCGCAGGAGCGATCGGCCGAGGGTCGTCTTGCCGCAGCCCGACTCGCCGACGAGGGCGAACGTCTCACCGCGCTGGACCTCGAAGTCCACGCCGTCGACCGCGAAGACCGTCCCGATCTGGCGGCGAAGGAAGCCACCGATGATCGGGAAATGCTTCTTGAGGCCGACGACGCGAAGGAGCGGCTCGATCTCTGCAGCATTGTCCGCCCGCCGCTGGGCATCGGAGGCCGTCGCCGCCGCGACGCCGGCGGCCCAATCCTGCGAGGCGCTCCGCCTGGCCTCCGGGGCCGGCACGGCGTTGGGCGCCTCGCCCTCGGGCGTGGGATCGCGCGTGGGATCGGCCGTGGGATCGGGGCTCGAGGCCGGTGCCGGCCTCGTCGCATCCACCGAGCCAGTCGGCGGCAGTGCCTCGGTCATCGCTGGCCTCCCAGGTCGCGCCCGACGGTCATCGCCTGGGCGTGCGCCTCGAGCGCCTGCTCCCGGCGCCCGACCCCGGCCGCGGTGTAGAGATGGCACCGGGCAAGCTGGTTCGGGTGGTCGGTCTGGAAAAGGTCGGGAACGACCTTGCGGCAATGATCCCAGGCATACGGACAGCGCGGCTCGAACCGACAGGCGGGCGGCAGGTTGAACGGCGAGGGCACGGTGCCCTTGATCACGGACAGCCGGCCACCGCGCTTGTCGACGGTGGGGATCGACTCGATCAGGCCCATCGTGTAGGGGGCCCGCGGCTCGAGCAGGACCTGGTCGACCGTGCCCGTCTCGACGACCTGGCCGGAGTACATGACGACGACATCCTCGACCATCTCCGCGATCACGCCGAGGTCGTGGGTGATCAGCAGCAGCGCCGAGTCGGTCCGGTCCTGGATGGTCTTGAGCAGCTCGAGGATCTGGGCCTGGATCGTCACGTCGAGGGCCGTCGTCGGCTCGTCCGCGATCAACAGCTTCGGCTCGCAGGAGAGCGCCATCGCGATCATCACGCGCTGCCGCATCCCACCGGACATCTCGTGCGGATACTGCTTCGCCCGTCGTTCGGGGCTTGGGATGCCCACCAGCTTCAGCGATTCGATCGCCCGCTCCCAGGCTTCCTTCTTCTTGACCTTGAGATGGAGCTCGACCTGTTCGGCGATCTGGCCGCCGATCGTGAACACCGGGTTCAGGCTCGTCAGCGGCTCCTGGAAGATCATCGCGATGTCGTTGCCGCGGATCTTGCGCATCGCGTCCATCGGCATCCGGAGGAGCTCAGTTCCGTCGAACCAGATCTCGCTACCCGGCATGACCTCGGCCGGCGGGATGTCGAGCAGGCGCATGATCGTCAGGGCAGTGACGCTCTTGCCAGAGCCCGATTCACCCACGATCCCGATGCTCCGCCCGGGGCGGAGCTGGAAGCTGACACCGTCGACGGCGGGGACGTCGCCGTCCATCACGTGGAATACGGTTCGCAGGTTCCTGACGTCGAGCAGGATGTCGTCCGGCGGCGGTGCGCCGAGAGCGTGGCGTTCGGCGGTTGCCGTCATGCCCGCGACCGCGGGTCGAGCGCGTCACGTAGGCCGTCCCCGATGAAGTTCACCGCGAGGACGGTCATGATGATCGCCAGGCCCGGGAAGAACGGCCACCACCAGTTGCCGACCGGGATGAAGGTCAGCGCGTTCGAGAGCACGTTCCCCCAGGTCGGATAGATCGGGTTGACCCCGAACCCGAGGAAGCTCACGAAGGCTTCGGTGATGATATTGCCGGCGACGATCAGCGATGCTGACACGACGATCGGGCTGACCGCGTTCGGCAGGATGTGGCGGAAGATGATCCGGCGGTCACGAACCCCGACGGCCTTCGCCGCTTCGACGAACTCGCGTTCCCGGATGGACAGGAAGAGGCTGCGGACCAGCCGCGCGATCCCCATCCAGCTCAGCAGGCCGAAGATCACGATGATCAGGAGCACGTTCCCGTTGCCGAAGAACTTGCTCGCCACCAGGATGACGAACAGGAGCGGGAGGCTGAGCATCACGTCGACGATCCGCATGAGGACGTTGTCGACGAACCCGCCGAGATAGCCCGCCACGGAACCGACGATCGTCCCGATCAGGACGCCGATCCCCATGCTCGTGAAGCCGATGACCAGCGACGTCCGAGCGCCGTTGACGACGAGCTGGAGGACGTCCCGCTGGAGGCCGCCGGTCTCGCCGAAGAGATGGGCAAGCGATGGTGGACGGCCGGCATAGACGGCCTTGTCCGGCTTCGGGATCTGATTGAAGACGAAGGGCGACAGTATCGGTCCGAGGATCGCCGCCACGATCAGAACGATGAGGATGCCAAGGCCGACGAGGGCGAGCCGGTGCTTCCGGAACTTGCGCCAGGCGAGCTGCCACTGGTTGAGCGACTCGAGCTGGACCTCATAGTCGACGCCGGCTTCGTCGGCGCGGCGCTCGATCTCCTCGAGCGCTGGTTCGGTGACGGGCGGAAGGTGGACCTCGGTCACGTGCGCCTCAGTACTTGATCCGCGGATCGACAAAGGCGTACGCCACGTCCGCGATCAGGTTGGCGAACACCACGAGAACCGAGGTGATCAGGAGGAGACCCATCAACGTCGGGTAGTCGAACGAGTTCGTCGAGTCGATCGTCAGCTTGCCGATGCCGGGCCAGGAGAAGATCGTCTCGGTCACAATCGCGCCAGTGAACAGGAACGGGATCTCGAGCCCGATGTTCGTGACGACCGGCAGGAGGGCGTTCCGCAGCGCGTGCTTGAAGGTCACCGCTCGCCCGGAGAGGCCCTTGGCCTTCGCGGTCCGGACGTAATCCTGGCTGAGCGCCTCGAGCATGCTGGCCCGGATGAACCGGCTGTCACCCGCGATGTTGACCACCACGAGGGTGAAGACCGGCAGGATCAGGTGGACGCCGACATCCAGCAAGGCCGCGATCGGCTTCTTCCCGAAGTACACCCAGTACTCGGGGGCTCCGAAGGGCGGGGAGACCCGCGTCGTCGTCATCCCGCCGGCGGGCAGGATATGGAGCCCGGGACCGCTGAAGATGTAGATGAGCATGATCCCGAGCCAGAACGTGGGCATGGCGAAGCCGACGTAGGCGAAAATGGTCGCGAGCTGGTCGAACAGCGAATAGCGCTTGACCGCCGCGTAGACGCCGATGAGGATCGCGATCCCGATCCAGATCACGAGGGCGAAGCTCGCCAGGATCAGCGTTGGAAGAGCAGCTCGCGCGATCCGCGGGCCGACCGGCTCGCCGCTGTCGACCGACACGCCGAAGTCCCCGTGCAGGATGCCGTTCGACGCGCCGCTGATGCCCTGCGGCAGGATGTTCGGCCAGCCGTTCGGGCCGAGGAGGGCAAGCGGTGACGGGAAGATCCCAAGGACCTTGTCGCCGACTTCGGGGTTGCAGGCACCGAGCCAACGGCAGTACTGGACGGGGATTGGCTGGTCGAGCCCCCACGCCTTCTTGAAGGCCTCGCGATCGGCGAGCGTCACCCGCGGGTTGTTGTTGAACTTCGCGGTGGGGCCACCGGGGGCGGCGAGCAGGATGCCATATACGACGATCGTGATGCCGAAGAGGACAGGGATCGCCTGGATCACCCGCCGGATGACGTACTTCGTCACGGTGCCACCGCCTGCTGCAGCGAACGCGTCGTCCCGAGAGCATACCCGCTGGGCGGGGCCCGGTGGCGGGTATGGTGCCGCCCGGGGTGCGAGGTGCACCCCGAGCGGTGAGGGCGGCCGGCGGAGCCGGCCGCGTTCAATCCTGGGTCGAGCCTACTGGCTGATCGACCAGTCGTAGGTGTTCCAGGTGGGCCCGAGGGAGGTCGGGTTACCGGTGAAGTTGGTGACCTTCGGGTTGAGCAGGTAGACCTCCTTGCGGAAGTACAGCGGGATCTCGATCGTCTTCTCGACGTAGATCTTCTGCCACTCCGTCATGAGCTCCTTGATCTTCGCGAAGTCGACCGTGCCCTTGACGCCGTCCATGATGCGATCGACGTCCGGGTCCTTGATGGAGGCATCGTTGCTACCGTCGGGCTCGACCTGGCTCGAGTGGTACGTCGGGTAGTTCGACAGCGGGTCGAGCGGCACCGAGAACGCGTGCTCGGCCACGTCGAAGTGGCTCTTCGACAGCGCGCACGGCGTCTGGTCGGTCGCCTCGTTGTACGTGGCGAAGATGTCGGTCGCCGAAACCGCGTTCACGGTCGCGTCGATGCCGACGGCCTTCAGGTACGACGAGACCAGGGCCAGGGTGTCCTGGCGGACCTGGCGCGTCGTGGTGCACAACTCGATCTTGGCCTTCAGGCCGTTCTTCTCGCGGATGCCATCAGCGCCCGCCTTCCATCCGGCCGCGTCGAGGACCGACTTGGCCTTCTCCGGGTCGAACGTGTAGGTCGGCGGATCGCTGTAGAACCAGGCGTTCGGCGAGACGTTCGTGAAGCCGAGGGCAGCAGCGCCGCCCAGCAGCCGCGTGTTGATCTCGTCCTTGTTGACCGCCCAGCGGATCGCCTCGCGGATCGCCGCATCGGACGCCGGGCAGCCCTTGCCGCGATCGGTGACCTTCGGCGAGCAGACGTCCGGGTTCCAGTTGGGACGGAGGAACTCGTAGGTCAGCGAGTCGAGCTGCTTCACCGCATCGCCCTGGTCGGCGATCTTCGGCAGGTCGGCGTCGTTGAGGTCGGTGGCGATGTCGAAGTCACCGTTCTTGTAGCCGGCGATCATCGCGTCGGCGTCGCCGTACCACTTGAAGATGAGGGTATCGAGGTTGGCCGGCTTACCGTCCCACGGGTTCGTGTAGTTGTCGTTCCGGACGAGCCGGATCTCCGAGCCCGAGGTGACCGACTGGAACTTGAACGGCCCGGAGACCGGGACGTTCGGCATGTCCTTGGCGCCCATGCCCTTGTGCTGGACGGCTTCCTTGACCGTGAACTTGGACATGTAGTGCTTCGGGAGCGGTGCGCCACCCGACAGGCTGTACATGCCGAGGTAGCCCTCGTAGATCTTCGAGAAATGCAGGACGATCGTCTGCGGATCCGTGCACTCGAACTTCTTCACGTCCTCGTAGCCGGTACGCCCGCCGAAGAGGCCCGTGTTGTCCTTGTCCATGATCCAGTCCTGCGTGTACTTGTAGTCATCGCAGGTCAGGGGCTGGCCGTCCGACCACTTCAGGCCGGGTCGCAGCTTCCACGTCACGGTCATCGCGTCGCCGCTATCGCCCGGGACCTTGACGCCGCCGTTGTCGAGCGTCGGGATCTCGGTCGCCTGGTCGGGCGCGTACTTGAAATCGTCAGTGACGGTCACAAGGCTGCCCTCGGTCGCGGCCGACAGGTTGGCCTCGGTGACCTGGCCCTGGTAGTAGACGTTGAACTCGGTGGCCTCCTGCCAGTCGGCGAAGATCACCTGGCCGCCGGTCGTCCCGGGCTGGCGCTTGTCCTTGTACTTCGTGCCGAACAAGTCGGGAGCTCCGGCCGCAGGTCCGCTCCCGGACGGCGCGGCCTCGGATCCCGAAGGGGCCGCTGCGGATGCGGCGGTCGACCCCGAAGGTGTGGGCGTCGCCGCGCCTCCGCAGGCGGCGAACACGATCATCGTGCTCGCAACCAGCCCTACGAAACGCTTCTGCATGAATGCTCCTCCACTAAAGTGTGTCTCCCCCACACTTCCGGTCGCAGGTCTGCCGCGTTCGGGCGCCCGGTGGCCCCGTCGTCGCCGCCTCGCCCGCAGTGAGCCTGCGGGAAATGGTCGATCTGATGGGGTCGCGCGAGGCACCAGGTGAGCGTCGGCCGCTGCGCTCCGGGTACTATGGGTATGGCCTCTGGCGGTGTCAACTCGCCTCTGGCGGTGTCAACTCGCCTCCGACGGCCGCATGGTCGTCGTGCCGGGGCCCACCTCCTTCCGCGTTGGTCGGATGTCGTCCGGGTACACATGCGCGAACGCGACGGCATCCGCCGACAGGTCGGCGGAGCCTCCGGTCACGAATTCGATGCGGCGGACGCTGGCGATATAGGCGGTCTCGATCCGGCGGTCCACGGGGCTCGCCCCGGACCGCTCGATCGTCGGGGATGCGGCGGACCCGAGCAGGGACCCGCCGCCGAGCCGGAAGGGCACGATCAGGACGGCGACGATCGCGAAGCTCATCGCGATCCCGGCGATTGGCGACATCACGGCCGGCCGGCGCGGTCCCAGGGCCTGGATCCGGGCCCGGAGGCGGGGCCAGGCGTCGTCCGGCGGCTCGACATTGCGGGCCATGTCCCCGAGGCGGCGGAGGGCCGTAATCGTGAGGATCGTCGCCTCGATCGCCTCCGTGCAGTGGGCGCAGCGATCGAGATGAGCCAGCGCGGCGGCGGTTCCGGGCCTGACCTCGCCGCGATCGACGAAATCGACCAGGAGCGGCCGGTGACGGCTGCAGGATCGGGTCATCTCGATCACGAGGCGTTCGCCTCGATCTCCTCCGGGGCAGCGTGGTAGGCGCCACCGAACCGGCGGTCCCCCTCGAGATGCGTCCGCAGGCCGCGCAACGCGTAATGGAGACGCGATTTGACGGTTCCCAGCTGGATCCCGAGGACCTCGGCCGTCTCCTGGAGGGAGAGCCGCTGGAGGTAGTAGAGAACGACGACGCTGCGGTGCTTCTCGGGCAACGCCGCGATCCCGTCGCGGACGATCCGGCGGAGCTCCGCCTGCTCGGCCTGGTCGCTCGGCAGCGGCCCATCGTCGGCGCGACTGGACTCCGTGGCCGCGTCGATCGGATTCGTCGCGAGACGCCGCCGGGACAGCCGGGAATAGCAGAGGTTCAGGGACACGCGGTGTAGCCACGGCAGAGGCGACACGCCGACCCGCAGCGTGTGCCGGCGCTGATAGGCACGGGCAAACGTGTCCTGGAGGATCTCTTCTGCTGCCTGCCCGTCGCCCGTCAGGCCATAGGCCGTCCGGTAGATCGAAGCGCGGTAGCGGGCGAAGAACTCTTCGAAGGCGTCCAGATCGTCGGCCTGGACACGGCGCAACAGCTCCGCATCCACGGCCTGACTCGTTCTCGACGTGGCGCCTCCCGCAGCGTCGTTCGTCGTTTTGATCTCCGTGCAGGCGATCAAGGTCCTGTAGGACCGTCAATTATCAACAAGATACGCGTCTATCCGCGGAGAGGTTCAATCCGCTGGTCGTGCGGCGCCGGCCGCCCCGCGGCGCCCGACCCGGCCTCAGTCCGGGCAGGGCATCTCCGCACCGGCCATCGGCCGCCAGCGGAGATTGGGATGGCGGGCCGCCGTGGCCTCGTCGAGCCGTCCGACCGGCGCCGTGTGGGGCGCGGTCTTCACCAGCTCCGGATCCGTCTCGGCCTCGTGGGCGATCGCGATCAGCGCGTCGGCGAACGCATCGAGCGTCTCCACCGATTCGGTCTCGGTCGGCTCGATCAGCATCCCCTCCTCGACCGTGAGCGGGAAATAGATCGTCGGCGGGTGATAGCCGTGGTCGATCAGGCGCTTGGCGATGTCCAGCGTCCGGACCCCCGTCCGGCGCTTGATCCCGGCCGCCGATGCGACGAACTCATGCTTGCACGCCCGATCGAACGGGATGTCGTAGGCCTGCCCCACGCGCTTCTTCAGGTAGTTGGCGGCGAGGACGGCGTCGTCGCTGACCTGGCGGAGGCCGGTTCCGCCGTGGGCGCGGATGTAGGCGTACGCGCGCACGAGGACCCCGGTGTTCCCGACGTAGCTGCGGAGCCGACCGATCGACGTCGGCCGCTCGTCGAGGCGTTCAAGGCGGAAGCGGCCGTCATCGGACTGGAGGACGCGTGGTGCGGGGAGGAACGGCAGCAGCCGCTCCCCGACGCCGACCGGCCCAGCCCCCGGTCCCCCACCGCCGTGTGGTGTCGAGAACGTCTTGTGGACGTTGAAGTGCATGACGTCGAAGCCGGCCTCGCCGGGCTTGAACCGGCCGAGGATCGCGTTCAGGTTGGCGCCGTCCATGTAGGCGAGGGCGCCGGCGGCATGGACCTCGTCGAGGAGGTCGCCAATCCGCTTCTCGAACAGCCCCAGTGTCGAGGGGTTGGTGATCATGACCGCAGCCGTCCGCGGCCCGAGCGCAGCCTTGAACGCCTCGATGTCGACGCCGCCGTCGGCGGCCGACGGGATCGTGATCGTCTTGAAACCGGCCATCGACGCCGTCGCCGGGTTCGTGCCATGGGAGCTGTCGGGGACGAGGACCTCGTCGCGATCCGTGTCGTCCCGGCCCCGGTGGTAGGCCCGGATCATCAGGATCCCGCACAGCTCGCCCTGGGCGCCGGCGGCAGGCTGGAGCGTCACGGCCCGCATCCCGCTGATCTCGACGAGCGCCTGTTCCAGCTCCCAGAGCAGCTGGAGGCTGCCCTGGGCGATCTCGTCGGGAGCGAGGGGATGGAGGTTGGCGAAGCCCGGCAGTCGGGCCGCCCACTCGTTCAGCTTCGGGTTGAACTTCATCGTGCACGAACCGAGCGGATAGAAGCCCGTGTCGATCGCGTAGTTCAGGTGCGACAGGTTGACGTAATGACGGACGACCTCCGGCTCGTTCATCTCGGGCAGGGCGGGCGGCGTGGTCCGCCGGGCCGTCGCCGGGATCCGGTCGAGGGCGTCCTTTGGCGGATGCGGGATCTTGCCCTCGCCGCGACCCGGGCGGGACCGCTCGAACAGGGTCGGCTGGAGTTTCTCGCCGACGACGCTCATCGGGCGACTCCACTGAGCGGCGCCGCGAGCTCGGCGGACAGTGCGGACGCGAAGAGCGCGATGTCGTCGTCCGTCGTGACCTCCGTCGCGCAGACGAGGAGCGCGTCGGCGAGGCTCGGCTCCTCCGGCAGGACGTCGGCGAGGACGAGGCCGGCGAGAATCCCCTGCTCGATCAGCCGGCGATGGACCGCTCGTGCGTCCGGGACCCGGACCGCGAACTCGTTCAGGTACGGGCCGGGGTGGATCCGCGGTGCGCCGGCGGCCGCTAGGGCGGTCTCGAGACGGGCCGCGCGCGCGGCGCCTTGGGCCGCGACGTCGCGCAACCCATGGGGACCGATCGTCGCGAGATAGATGCTGGCCGCGAGCGCGAGCAGGGCCTGGTTCGTGCAGATGTTGCTGGCGGCCTTGTCGCGGCGGATGTCCTGCTCGCGCGCG
>Ga0307277_10000338_pt1 | contig 16938 bp, 19 predicted proteins | sample ER_DNA_116_FD_194473 | JGI IMG/M metagenome (GOLD analysis project Ga0307277, IMG submission 194473) | Bulk soil microbial communities from the East River watershed near Crested Butte, Colorado, United States - ER_DNA_116 | ecosystem: Environmental > Terrestrial > Soil > Floodplain | place...
GGCCTACTACTCGCTGCGACTGGACGCCCTGAGCGGCCTGGCCGCCGCCCTCGACCTCCAGGGAGCTGCCGGATGACCCAGGAGCAGACCGACCCGGACGCGCTGCGCGAGCAGGTCCGGGTCCGCTACGCCGCCGCCGCGACCAGGATCACCGCCGAGACCCGGGAACTGTGGCGCATGCTCCAGGCGCATCGCACCGGGCCGGCGATCCTGGACTACGGTGAGACCGTCGAGTAGCCGCCGCGCTGCTGGCGCTGGCGTGGGGGCTCGTCCTTGTCCTCGCCCTGGATGAACTCCTCGAAGTAGAGGACCAGGCCGGAGTTGCGGCCCAGCCACAGATCGCCTGTCCCCGCGTCCAGGTAGTAGAAGTCCTCGAAGCCGCCCTGGGTGAACACCTGCACCCCGCAGTCGGCGATGTTCCATTCGTCGAGGGCGTTGACCGGCTCGAAGCGCAGCCCCACCGGGTGGCCCCAGACCAGGAAGATGGGGACGTCACGGGGGTTGTTCTTGGCCTTGTTCTCGATGTTGGCCCCCCGGCCAAGGACGTAGTCGTCATTGGCCCCCGCTCGCGGTCGTTGATGTCGGGCCGCTTGAGGTTGAACTCGCGCCCGGCCAGCAGCAGGTACACCTCGCCGTCAGTGTCGGCCCCGGGGTCCTCGGTGGTGCCGAGACCGACCACCACCCGGTCGATTGGGTCCTGGGAGAAGTTCGCAGGATCGCGGGGCATGGGCGGCTCCCTTCCTCGACGGGCGGAGCTACCTTAGCGCCAGCTTCGGGGGAGTCAAGTAGTTCTGACTCACACCCCCTCCAGCTCGTCGTCGTCCGGCCGGGCCCCGTTGATCGCCTGGCGTAAGGCTGACCGCGACGTGGCCGTCAACCTGCTCGCCCTGCGCCACGAAATCTGGACGGTGCTGGTCATCGAGGACCCCCGCTGGTACGAGCGCGAGAGCGGAAACCTGAGGATCTGTGAGGAGTTCCTCCAGCAATGCGAGCAGGCCGAGCTGCTACCGGACCAACGCTGGGTTCAGCTCATCAGCCTGACGCGGCCCCGGCCTAGAGGTGGAGCCGGTGTGGTGGGACCGCCTGCGGGCGAGCACCATCGTGGCTCCGGGCGCGGCCGCCGTCGAGCTTGGCCTCCAGGTCGCTCGCGCGGTCGTCTCCTGACGCCCGGCTAGTAGGCTGGACCCATGGGCAGGGCTGGGGCCGCCGTCGGCAGCGCGCTGTTCTTCGCGCTGGCGCCCGGGATGGTGGCCGGGGTGGTGCCCTGGTGGCTGACCGGCTGGGAGGCCACCGACCTGCCCGGATGGTGGCTGCCGATGCGGGTCGCCGGGGTGGTGCTGCTGGTGGCCGGGGCCGGCGTGCTGGTGCACGCGTTCGCCCGCTTCGTGGCCGAGGGGGTGGGTACCCCGGCGCCGGTCGCCCCGACCAGGGAGCTGGTCGTCGGCGGCCTCTACCGCTACGTGCGCAACCCGATGTACCTGGCCGTCCTGGCCGCCATTCTCGGGCAGGCCCTGGTGCTGGGCCGGCTGGTCCTGGTGCCGTACGCCGCGGTGGTGGCTGCCGCCTTCGTGGCCTTCGTGCGCGGGTACGAGGAGCCGACCCTGGCCTGGCAGTTCGGCGATCGCTACCAGGCCTACCGGGCGGCGGTGCCCGGCTGGTGGCCCCGCCGGCATCCCTGGCGGCCGGCCGGGGACGACTAGAGATTGCTTCGGATTGGGTGGCCGGCCTGGCCCGGTGCGGGGGCCGAGCAGCTCGTCGATGGTGACGTACAGTGCGATGACGAGGGTGTCGAGGTCGGCGTGCACGAGGCCTCTTGGAGGTCGGCGTTGCGTTCGCAACTCCCGGCGCCCTCGTCTCGGTTGTCACTCCTCGCCACCCCGTCCCCCCGGAGCATGCCCGCCGTGGTCACATCCTTAGGCGATCTTGCGGTGGTAGGTGGCCATGGCGAGGGCGTACGCGACGATGAGGATGCCAACACACCACGCCAGGGCGATCCAGATGGCGGTGCTGACGGGCTGCTGTGTGTACAGGTCGCGGATCGTGTTGACGATGGGCGTCACCGGCTGGTGCTCGGCGAAGGCGCGCACCGGGCCGGGCATGGTTGCGGTGGCGACGAATGCCGAGCTGATGAACGGCAGGAAGATCAGCGGGTAGGAGAACGCGCTCGCGCCGTCCACGGAGTTCGCGGACAGGCCGGCGATGACGGCGAGCCAGGTCAGCGCCAAGCTGAACAGGATCAGGATGCCGGCGACCGCGAGCCAGGCAAGCACGCCTGCCCCGGAGCGGAAGCCCATGAGGAGGGCGACACCCACGACGACCACGACCGAGATCAGGCTGGCGACCAGCGAGGTCAGCACGTGCGCCCAGAGCATGGACGACCGTGCGATCGGCATGGACTGGAAGCGCTCGAAGATGCCGCTCTTCATGTCCATGAACAGCCGGAAGGCGGTGTAGGAAATGCTCGAGGCGATCGTGATGAGCAGGATGCCGGGCAGCAGGTAGTCCACATACGAATCCGACCCTGAGCTGATCGCGCCGCCGAACACATAGACGAACAGCAGCATGAAGGCGATCGGCATGATCGTGGTCGTGATGATGGTGTCCGGGCTGCGCATGATGTGGCGCAGGGACCGTCCCGTCAGGAGGGCGGTGTCACCGAGAAAGCGCTTGGTCATCGCTGTTCCTTGCTCATCGGTGCCGATGCCGCCGTCAATGCAGCGTCGCCGTCCTTGCCGGTGGCCCCGACGATCGCGAGGAAGACGTCCTCGAGGGTCGGCTGCTTCTCGACGTATTCGACCTTGGCGGGCGGGAGCAGCTGCTTGAGCTCGGCGAGGGTGCCGTTGGCGATGATCCGACCCTGGTGGAGGATCGCGATCCGGTCGGCCAGTTGTTCGGCCTCGTCCAGGTACTGCGTCGTGAGCAGCACCGTCGTGCCCTGCCCGGCGAGCTCCTTGACGCTGTTCCACACCTCGATGCGACCTTGCGGGTCGAGCCCGGTGGTCGGCTCGTCCAGGAAGATCACCGGCGGATTCCCGATGAGGCTCATGGCGATGTCCAGGCGGCGGCGCATGCCTCCGGAGTACGTCGCCACCCTCCGCTTGGCCGCGTCGATGAGCTGGAAGCGGGCCAGCAGGCCATCCGCCATCTGGCCGGCGTCCTTCACGCGCCGCAGCCGGGCCATCAGCACCAGGTTCTCGCGCCCGGTGAGGATCTCGTCCACGGCCGCGAACTGCCCGGTGAGGCTGATGGACTCTCGAACGTTCGCCGGCTGCGTGGCGACGTCGAAGCCGGCGACGGTGGCTGTCCCCGCGTCGGCCTTGAGCAGCGTAGACAGGGTGCGCACGATCGTCGTCTTGCCCGCGCCGTTCGGGCCGAGCAGTGCGAAGATCGTCCCCTGGTCAACCTCCAGGTCGACGTCGTCGAGCACGGTGTGCTCGCCGAAGGACTTGCGTATCCCGCGGGCGGTAATCGCCGCGCTGGACTGGGTCATCGTGCCTCCTCGCTGTCAGGAATGCGTCGTGTCGCCGGGGAGTTCGCCCGCCGCGCGCAGCGCCTCGCGGTGGGCCTGCCAGCCCTTCTCCCACTCGGGCAGCCGTGCCACCAGCCACTCGGCCATCGCGGTCCACTCCAGCAGCACGGCCCGCCGCTCGGGTGGGGCGTCGGCCAGGATCGCCAGCCCTTCGCGTGCCAGCGCGGCCTGCTCCTGGTACTCGGTGGGGTCGAACCCCAGCGCCCGCCGTGAGGTCAGGTCGATGCCGACCCGGTCCATCCGCTCCCCCGCGGCCCGGGAGCGGCGGACCAGGCCCAGCTGCTCCAAGGTCTTCACCGCGCCGGCGATCGCGCTGCGGCTGGCCAGTAGCGCTTCGGCCAGTTCCGCGATGCTCTGCTCGCGCGGGTCGCAGATGGCCAGATAGCCCAGCAGCCGCCCCACCACCGGGGCCATCCCGTAACGGCGGGCGTAGAGCCGGCCGGCGTGGTCGGCGAAGGTGATCTCGGCATCGGTCGGCATGTGGAGCAGACTACACGTATGCCTGAGATAACACAAACTTGTGTTATCTCAGAAGCCTCGGTTCCCGGCTTGGAGATCTAGGTCCGCCCGTGCCGGAACCGCACTCACTCCGGCGTCATCCACGCCGCGCCCCGAAGGCAGGCGGCGAATCCCGCCTCCAGAGCGCGGCGGTCACCAGGGCCTGGGCAGGCCGGGTTACCTGCTGCGACAGCAAGCATCCCGCTGGCTGCCAGGGCGACGCGGCTGGTGTGCTCCATCGCCGCCAGCAGGTGAACGGGGCGGCTGGTGAGTACTCCGCCCGCGTCACGACAGGCTGGTCCGCCGCCGTGTCGAGGCGGCGCTCGGACACGCCGGCGCCGACACCGCGACGCAACGCGGGCACGAATAGGGCACAGCTACCCGCTCACAGCCGGACCCGGCCGGACCTGGTCGGACACACGACGCGGCCGCTGACCTTCGTTCGTGCCGGTCAGCGGCCGTGGTGTGGTGGTGGATGGTAGCCCCGACCGGATTCGAACCGGCGCTACCGCCTTGAGAGGGCGGCGTCCTAGGCCGCTAGACGACGGGGCCGCGGCAGACCGGACGAGGTTACCGCCCGGTCTGACAGGCCAGCAAGCTGGTGGTGCTGGTGGTGGTGGTCTCCGGGCACTCGGCGCGGGCGGCGATGCGGTAGGTGATGCCGTTGGCGCCCTTGGCGAGGACGATCACGTACGGGCGGCCGAACGACCAGCCGCCGTCGTAGCCGCCGAAGGCGTTGTTGGCGCCGGCCCGGTAGCCGTCGTCGAAGGCGGCCCTGACCCGGTCCCGGGAGGCGGGCGGCGATCCGGCGGCCTCGGCGATCGCCTGTCCCTCCTGGACGCCTTCGGCGCGGCCGGCCAGGAAGCCGTCGGCGTAGCCGCCGGGCGTGGCCGGGGTCGGGGCCGTCGCCCGGCCGAGGGCGAACAGGGCGGCGGCGGCGATGACGGCGAGAACGACGGCGGCAAGGGTGCGTTGGCGGGTCATGGCCGCAGCCGCTCCTCTGTGCTGGGGTGCCAGGACTCGAACCTAGACTAACGGGGCCAGAACCCGTCGGGCTGCCAATTACCCCACACCCCAGGGATGGTCGTGGGCCGAGGCCCACGGGCTTGGGCATCTTAGCGGCCGCCGGGCCGCCGGCTCAACCGGGCGGGGCGGCGGCGCGGTCCAGACGGGCCAGCGAGCGGGACCTGCCGAGCAGCTCCATGGACTCGAACAGGGGCGGGCTGACCAGGCGGCCGGTGACGGCCAGGCGGACCGGCTGGAAGGCGGTCCTGGGCTTCAGGTCGCGCTCCTCCTGGAGGCCGCGCAGGGTCGCCTCGACGGCGGCGGCCGTCCAAGGCTCGACCTTCTCCAGCCGCGCCGCCGCCTCGGCCAGGAAGGCGCGGCCGTCTTCGGTCAGGACCTTGGCCGCGGCCGCCGGGTCGAGCTCGACCTCGTCGCCGAACAGGAACCCGACCATGCCGGGGACCTCGGTCAGGTGGTTGACCCGCTCCTGGACCAGCGGCGCGGCCCGGGCGAGCAGGTCGGGGTCGGCGCCGGGGAAGGCCTCGGCCTCCACGAACGGCCAGGCGCGGGCGGCGAAGGTGGCCGGGTCGAGCTGGCGCAGGTAGTGGCCGTTGAGCGCGTCCAGCTTCTTGATGTCGAAGGCGGCCGGGTTGCGCGAGACCCGCTCCAGCGAGAACAGCCGCTCCAGGTCGGCCAGGGTGAACAGCTCGGTGTGGTCGTCCAGCGACCAGCCGAGCAGGGCCAGGTAGTTGACCATCGCCTCGGGCAGGTAGCCGTCGTCGCGGAACTGCTGCACCGACGTCCTGTCGCGGCGCTTGGACAGCTTGCGCCGGTCGGCCCCGACGATCAGGGGCAGGTGGGCGAAGGCGGGCGGGGTCTCGCGGCCGAGGGCCCGGAACACCTGCACGTGCAGCGGCGTGGACGGGAACAGGTCCTCGCCCCGGATCACGTGGGTGACGGCCATGTCGACGTCGTCGAAGGTCGCCGAGAAGTGGTAGGTGGGGACGCCGTTGGCCCGCAGGATGACGAAGTCGGTGAGGGTGGCGTTGTCGAAGGCGACCCGGCCCCGGACGAGGTCCTCGACCACCGTCTCGCCGGAGTCGGGGAGCCGGAACCGGACCGCCGGCCTGCGGCCCTCGGCCTCGTAGGCGCGCACCTGGTCGGGCCTGAGGTTGCGGCAGTGGCCGTCGTAGCCGGGCGGCAGGCCGCGGGCCTCGGCCGCCCTGCGGCGCTGCTCCAGCTCCTCGTTGGTGCAGTAGCAGAGGTAGGCGTCGCCGTGGGCGACCAGGGCGTTGACCGCCGCGTGGTAGCGGTCGAGGCGCTCGGTCTGGACGTACGGCCCGTGGGGGCCGCCCTTGAGGTAGCCCTCGTCCCAGTCGAGGCCGAGCCAGCGCAGGCCATCCACGATCCCGGCGGCGCTGTCGGCGACGTTGCGCTCGGTGTCGGTGTCCTCGATCCGCAGCACGAACTGGCCGCCGTTGCGCCGCGCGAAGAGGTACGAGTAAAGGGCGGTCCGCGCAGTGCCGACATGCAGGAAGCCGGTTGGCGAAGGGGCAAACCGGGTGCGAACGGTCTCGCTCATGCGCCGAATGCTACGCGAGTTCGTTTGGACGCGGTGCTTAGCGGTAAGGTAGGAGCCCCCCAGCTCCATACTGCTCCGCCCTTGGCACCGCCGTACCCCCAACGGTGAGGAGGCCAGTGTGTCCGCATCCGAGGATGGTTCAAAACACCTGCGCGTCGCCGTGGTCGCGCCGCCGTGGTTCCCGATCCCGCCGGACGGCTACGGCGGCATCGAGGCCATGGTCCACTCGCTGGTCGAAGGGCTGGTCGCCCGCGGCCACCAGGTCACCCTGATCGGCGCCGGCGACTGCCGGACCAGCGCCCAGCGGTTCCTGCAGACCTATGAGGACCCGCCGGGGGGCCGCCTGGGCACCCCGTTCCCCGAGATCCTCCACGCCCTTCAGGTCGACGAGCACCTGGACGAGCTGGATGTGGACGTGGTCCACGACCACTCCATGGGCGGCCCGCTGGTCGCCCGGGGCCGCCGGACCCCGACCGTGCTCACCGCCCACGGCCCGGTCGAGGGCGAGCTCGGCGAGTGCTACCGGCTGCTCAGCCGCCACCACCCGCTGGTGGCCATCTCCGAGTCCCAGCGGGCCAACGGCCCCCACCTGCCCTGGGCGGCCACGGTCTACAACGCCATCCCGGCCGCCGAGTACCCGTTCGAGACCGACAAGGACGACTTCGTGCTGTTCCTCGGCCGGATCAGCCCCGAGAAGGGGCCGGACCTGGCCATCCGGGCGGCCAGGGCGGCCGGGCGCCGGATCGTGGTCGCGGCCAAGTGCAACGAGCCGGCCGAGCGCGCCTACTTCGAGCAGCGGGTGCGGCCCCTGCTCGGGCCCGACGCCGAGTGGTACGGCCACGCCACCACCGAGGAGAAGAAGAAGCTGCTGGCCAGGGCCAGCGCGCTGGTCTTCCCCATCCAGTGGGACGAGCCGTTCGGGATCGTGATGGTCGAGGCCATGGCCTGCGGCACCCCGGTGGTGGCGCTGCGCGCCGGCTCGGTGCCCGAGCTGGTGGTCGACGGCCTCACCGGCTACATCTGCGACCGGCCCGAGGAGCTGCCCGCGGCCATCCGCCGGGTCGACGCCCTCGACCCCAGGGCCTGCCGCGAGCACATCTTCGACCGCTTCGACGTGCCCGACATGGTCGACGGCTACGTGGCCGTCTATCGCCGGGCCATCGCCCGGGCGGCCGCCTTCGCCTGAGGCGCTCGGGAGCGTTCGTCGCTGCGCAGCTGACCGCCCGCTGTTCTCAGCCCCGGGGCGGCTCGGCCACGACCTGGTTGGCCAGGACCCCGATGCCCTCGACCTCGACCTCGACCCGGTCGCCGGCCTCCAGCGGGCCGACGCCGGCGGGGGTGCCGGTGAGCAGGACGTCGCCGGGCAGCAGGGTCATCACCCGCGAGACGAAGGCCAGCAGCTCGGCGACGCCGTGCTCCAGCTGGGAGGTGCGGGCCTGCTGGCGGACCTCGCCGTTGACCAGGGTGTGCACGGCCAGGTCGCTCGAGTCCAGGTCGGTCTCGATCCAGGGGCCGATCGGGCAGAAGGTGTCGAAGCCCTTGCCGCGCGTCCACTGGCCGTCGGCGCGCTGCAGGTCGCGCGCGGTCACGTCGTTGGCGCAGGTGAAGCCGAGCACCGCCTGGATGGCATCGGCGGGCTCCAGGCGGCGGACCAGCTTGCCGACGACCACGGCCAGCTCGCCCTCGTAGTCGACCCGGCCGACCCCTTCGGGGCGGACGATCGGGTCGCCCGGGCCGATCACCGAGGTCGAGGGCTTGAGGAACAGCACCGGCTCGGGCGGGACCTCGTTGCCCAGCTCGCGGGCGTGCTCGGCGTAGTTGCGGCCGACGGCCACCACCTTGCTGGGCAGCACCGGGGCGAGCAGCCGGACCTCGCCGGCGGCCAGCCGCTCGCCGGTGTACTCGAAGGCGCCGAAGGGATGGGGGCTGATCGCGCCCACGGTCTCGCCTTCGAGGATGCCGAAGCCGACCTCGCCCTGGTGGCTGTAGCGGACGATACGCATGGGGGCTCCTGGCTCAGGCGCGGAGGAGCAGGGCTTCGAGGGTCAGGCCGGTGCCGAAGGCCAGGGCGACGATCCACTGGCCGGGCTCGACCTCGCCGCTCTGAAGGAGCTGCTCGAGGACGAACAGGACCGTCGCCGACGAGCGGTTGCCGCCGTCGGCCAGCACCTCGCGGGAGCGGGCCACCTGGGCGTCGCCGAGCCCGAGGCGCCGCTGGACCCGGTCGACGATCTCGGGGCCGCCGGGGTGGACGGCCCAGTGGGCGACGTCGGCGGCGGTCAGGCCGTGGGGCCCGAGCAGGTCCTCCACCAGCGGCCCGACGCCCCGCTCGACCAGGGCCGGGACCCGGGGCGACAGCCACATGCGGAAGCCGTCGTCCTCGACCAGCCAGCCCATCCGCTCCTCGCTGCGGGGCACGGTCACCGTGGCCGAGCCGGCGATGGCCGGCCCGTCACCGCCCGGGCCGACCAGCGCGGCCGCCGCCCCGTCGCCGAACAGGGCGAGGTAGACCGCGTCCTCGCGGGTCCTGGGCGGCTGGACGTGGAGGGTGGACAGCTCCACGCAGGCGACCAGGGCGCGGCGGCCGGAGGCGGCGGCCAGGGCGGCCGCCGTGCGCAGCGCCGGCAGGGCCGCATAGCAGCCCATGTGGCCGATGGCCAGGCGCTGGACCCGGTCGCCGAGGCCAAGGTCGTCGACCAGGTGGACGTCCAGGCCGGGGCCGCTGTAGCCGGTGCAGGAGACGGCCAGCAGGTCGGCCACCTCGGCGGCCGCGTCCGGCCCGGCCCGCTCCAGGGCCCGCCGGGCCGCCTCCGCCCCGAGCCGCCGGGCCGCCGGGGCGAACTCGCGCATCCGGTCGGCGGTGCTGCGGGGCCGGGCGTACCAGGCCGGGTCGACCACCGAGGCCCGGCGCTCGACCCCCGACTTGGCGAACACCTCGGCGAAGGCCGGGTCCCATCCGGGCTGGCCGGCGAAGAACGCTTCGACGATCTCGGTCTGCTTGAACACATAGTGGTCGGGCATGGCCGTGCCGAGGGCCTGGACGCGTGCGGTCATGCCGGAGCCTTTCGGTAGTGCCCCAGGTAGGAGGCGCGCCGCCCGTTGCCGGTGGCGAAGGCGGGGACGTCGATGCGGCGGGTGAGCAGCCCGCGGGCGACCACGCCGGGGCCGATCTCCGGGGCCAGGCCGCAGAGGCTGACCGGCGCCAGGCCGGCCCGGCGCAGCAGCCGGTCCAGCTCGGCCGGCCGGATGAACAGCCGCCAGTCGTGGGTGCCCCTCGGCACCATGCGCAGCACCCGCTCCAGCCCGAACACGGCCGTGAACCACGACCAGGGCGTCCGGTTGACGGTGTCGAACACGAAGCTGCCGCCGGGGGCGAGCACCCTGGCCAGCTCGGCCACCGCGGCCGGCAGGTCGGGCAGGTGCTCGAGCACGTCGGCGGCGACCACGGCGTCGAAGCTGCCGGCGGCGAACGGCAGCCGCTCCAGCCGGCCCTGGGCGGGACGGAAGTGGCCGCGAACGGCCCGGCGGGCCACCCCGAGGCTGCCCAGCGAGCGGTCGACCCCGACCACCTCGGCCCCGGCGGCGGCCAGCTCGCGGGCGACCAGGCCGCCGCCGCAGCCGGCGTCCAGCACCCGCCGGCCTTCCAGGCCGCCCAGCTCCTGCAGGTAGAAGCCGACCCGGGGCCGGTTGATGGCGTGCAGGATGGCCGCCGGGCCGGCCGGGTCCCACCACAGCTCGTCCATGCCCTCGTAGTACTCGTTGTCGATCGAGCAGCGCGCCGGCGGCACCGGCCGGGTCCGGTCGATCAGCAACGCCGGCGCCCTCACGTGGGATCCGCCGGGGGGCCATCGCTGCGCTCCTTGGGCCCCCCGGACCCCCCAGGCGTCGTTCCCGAGCCGAGCTCGACCCGTCCCAGCCACTGGAGGGTGGCGTCGTGGGAGGGGGGCAGCAGCAGCCCGGCGTGGGCGTCGCGCAGCAGCCGCTCCAGCGGGCCCGTGCGCAGGTACCCGCTGCCGCCGGCGGTCCGCAGGGCCAGGGTGCAGACCTCCAGCGCGGTCTGGCAGGTGAACAGCTTGGCCGCGGCCATGCGGCCGTAGTGGGCCACCGGGTCGGGGTCGGGCGGCCGGGCCACGGCGGCCAGCAGGGTCGCCCGTGCGGCGTCGAGGCGCATGCGCATCTCCCCCACCGCCTGCTGCACCCCGGGCAGCTCGGCCAGGTTCTGGCCGAGGCCCTCGTTGCGGCGCCGCGGGAGGCCGTCGGCGACGTGGCGGAAGGCGGCCTCGGCGGCGCCGAGGAAGATGCTGGCGAACGACGGCCAGGACCAGTGCGACCCGACCAGGAAGTTGACCGCCATCGGGAAGCCGGTGGCGACCACGCACTCGGGCGGGATCTCCAGCTCGTCGATGGCCAGGGCGTTGCTGCCGGTGGCCCGCATGCCCATCGCCTTCCAGTCCCCGAGCACCCGCACCCCCCGCTCCGGCCGCGGCACCAGGAACCCGATCGGCTCGCGGCCGCCGTCGGTCTCGACCGCCGCCGACAGGAACAGGTGGGTGGCCCGCGGCCAGCCGGTGAAGAACGTCTTGGTGCCCGAGAGGCGGTAGCCGCCCCCCGGCAGCGGGGTCGCGGTGGTGGCCTGGTACCACCAGTTCCCGCCCGACTGGGGCTCGGAGAAGCCCCCGGCCAGGATGGCGCCGTCGGTCGCGACCTGCTTGAGGAACGGCTCCACCCGGTCGGCGAACCCCTCGGCCAGCAGGCCGACCCCGTGCAGGTGCATGTTCACGGCCAGGGCGGTGGCGGGGTTGCCCTCGGCCAGCCGGCTCTGGGCGGCGACCAGGTCGAGCGCCCCCGCTCCCATGCCACCGAGGGTGGCCGGGACGGTGATGGCCGTGTACCCGGCCGCCACCAGGTCGTCGAAGTCCTCGTGGCAGAACGCGTCGGCCTCGTCGTAGGCGGCCGCCCTGGAGGCCAGCGCCGGGACGAGGCCCGCCGCCAGCTCGACGATCTCCTGCCGGGGCTCGGTGGGTGGCGATGGATGCTGCATGGCTGCTCCTGGACGATGGTGCTCGGCCGGTTACCCCGAAAGCCTTCCATGAACCCGCGCCAAACACGAACGGTGCCCGCCCGACTGCCGGAAGTGCCCGCCGCCGGGCGGTAGGCTCGGAGGGTGAGCGAACGGCTGTTACGGCTGCTCCGGGACGCGGCCGGCGGAGCTCCACCGGCGGCGGACGGGGTGGTGGAGGTGTGGCCGGGTCCGGACGGGCCGGTCGACGCGGTGCTGGCCTTCACCGCCCACCACGTGATCGCCGCCGGGGTCGAGCCCGGGCTGGTGGCCGCCCGGCTGCCCGACGGGGACCTGGGGGCGCCGATGAGCGCGTCCTTCCTCGGCTGGCTCGGCGAACGGCTGGGCAGCCGGCCCGGGAGCCTTGACGTGGTGCTGGCCGCCGAGGGTGTCGGCGGGACGCCCCCGCTGGAGCTGCGCCCCGTCGGCGACCCGGACCGGCACCCGCGGGCGGCCAGGGCCGTGCGCTACCGCGACGGCCTGGAGGTCTGGACCGACCCGGAGGGGGCCGGGGTGCTGGTGCTGGGCCGCGGGCTGGCCGGGCGGCGCGAGCTGGCCTTCGAGGTCGACCCGGCCCGGCGCAACCGCGGCCTCGGGCGGCGGCTGGTGGCGGCCGCCCGGCACCTGACCCCGGCCGGGGAGCCGCTGTTCGCCCAGGTCTCCCCCGGCAACGCGGCCTCGCTGCGGGTGGTCGGGGCGGCCGGCTTCCGGCCCATCGGCGCCGAGGTCCTGTTCCACCGCGACGGCGCCGACCCCAGCCAGATCCCGCGGTAATTCGGCTGCCGCGGCCGGCGGAGTCTGCTGGAATGCGCCCATGGAGGGCTACCGGCCAGAGACCTACGGCGACCGGATCGCCGGCGTCTACGACGCCATGATGACGGTCCTGCCCGACCCGGCCGACTGCGCCGACCGGCTGGCCGAGCTGGCCGGCCCGGGACCGGCGCTGGAGCTGGGCGTCGGCACCGGCAGGGTCGCCCTGCCCCTGGCGGCCAGGGGCGTGGAGGTGCACGGCATCGACGCCTCGGCGGCGATGGTCGAGCGGCTGCGGGCCAAGCCGGGCGGCGACGCCGTGACCGTGACCCTCGGCGACTTCGCCGGGGTGCCCGTCGAGGGCAGCTACCCGCTGGTGTACGTGGTCTTCAACACCTTCTTCTCGCTGCTCACCCAGGACCAGCAGGTGGGCTGCTTCGCCGCGGTGGCCGGCCGTCTGGCCCCGGGCGGCGCGTTCGTGCTCACCGGGTTCGTGCCCGACCCGACCCTGTATTCCGGCGGTCAGAGCGTGCGGACCACCGAGCTGGGCCTCGACCTGGTCCGCCTGGACGCCGCCCGCCACGACCCGGTGGCCCAGCGGGTCGACTTCCAGCACGTGGTGCTGTCCGGTGACGGCATCCGGCTCTACCCAGGGGCGGTCCGCTACGCCTGGCCGTCGGAGCTGGACCTGATGGCCCGGCTGGCCGGGCTGCGGCTGCGCGAACGCTGGGGCGGCTGGCGCCGGGAGCCGTTCGGTGCGGCCAGCGACAGCCACGTCTCGGTCTACGAGCACGCCCAGGTGGCCGCCTCGTAGCATGGGGGCATGGACGGGACCCTGGACCTGGACGACTGGCGGCGGCGGGTCGCGCTGCTGTACCTGACCGGGCCGGCCGAGGGCGAGGCCGGGGCGGCGGCGTTCCGGCGGGGCCGCGACCAGCTGTTCCGCGACCACCCGCAGTCCGCCCTCGACGACGGGCAGCGGGCCCGGTTCACCGGGCTGGCCTGGTTCCCCTATGACCCGGCGGCCAGGGTGGCGGCCGAGCTGCGGCCGCCCGGCGACGACGGCGAGCTGGCCGTCGACACCGGCGGCGAGGACGGCGCCGTCCGCTACCGGCGGGTCGGGCGGCTGGCCACCCCCTTCGGCGACCTCACCCTGTTCTGGACCCTCGGCTACGGCGGCGGCCTGTTCCTCCCCTTCCGGGACGCCACCGCCGGCGCCGAGACCTACGGGGCCGGGCGGTACCTGACCGACACCATCAAGGGGACCTGGGGCCGGGGCCTGGTCCACCGGGGCGCCGAGGTGACGCTCGACTTCAACTACGCCTACAACCCGTCATGCGCCTACAACGCCCGCTGGGCGTGCCCGCTGGCCCCGCCCGAGAACCACCTCAGCGAGGCGGTCCGGGCCGGGGAGCTGGCCTACCCCGACCCGGCCCGGCCTGATCCCGCCGGCTAGTCGAGATCCTTCGACAGCTGGCGGCCGCACTGCTCGCGGGCGGTGGCGTCGGCGGCGTTGTCCATGCAGTTCCCGAACCGCCTGAAGTCGTTGACGTGGGTCGAGAACCAGGTGCCGACGCTGATGGTGAACAAGATCCCGAACAGCAGGGCGAGGCCGCCGGTGACCAGCCCGGAGACGGCCTGGCCGCGGTTGTCGGCCTCGCCGCGGTTGACCCGGATCAGGCCGAGGATGCCGAACAGCACCGCCAGCAGCCCGAGGAAGGCGCCGAGGGGTGAGAACAGCAGCAGCACCACCAGCACCAGCGCGACCACGCCGAGGACCAGCGCGGCCGTGCCCATGCCGTTGCGGCGGCCACTGGCCGCCGGGGAGCCGCCGGCCTGGTAGCTCCCGGCCGGCCCCTGGCCGGGCGGCGGCCCCTGGGGCGGGTACGGCGGGCGGTCCGATGGGGTGTCGGTCATGTCGGCCTCCCAGATAGGGACATCCGGTGCGGGCGAACACTACTCCCTACGTCACCTGATCGTCTGGACCTCGTAGCCGAGCCGCTCCAGGTCGGCGACGATCTCGCCGGAGTGGATGGCGTTGCGGGTCTCCAGGGTGAGCCGGACCTCGACCTTGTCCAGGTCCAGGTCCAGCCCCGAACGGTGGTGCTCGACCGCGAGCACGTTGAGGCCGAGGCGGGCCACCTCGGCGGTGAGGGCGGCCAGGTTGCCCGGGGTGTCGTCGATCACCACCCGCAGGGCCACATAGCGGCCGGCCGCGGACAGGCCGTGGTCGATCACCTTGGTCAGCAGCAGCGGGTCGACGTTGCCGCCCGACAGCAGCACCACCACCGGCCCCGACCCACCCACCTTGCCCGACAGCACCGCCGCCAGGGCGGTCGCCCCCGACGGCTCCACCACCGCCTTGGCCCGCTCCAGCAGCAGCAGCAAGGCCTGGCTGATCTCCTCCTCGCCGACCAGCACGACGTCGTCGACGTGGGTCTGGACGTGGGCCAGGGTCAGCGGCGACGGGGACTTGAGGGCGATCCCGTCGGCCATGGTGTGCAGCCGCTCCAGGCGCACGCAGCGGCCGGCCTCGAGGGAGGCCACCATGGTCGGGGCGCCGGCCGCCTCGACCCCGACCACCCGGACCCCGGGCCGGACGGCGGCGAGGGCGGCGGCGATCCCGGAGATCAGCCCGCCGCCGCCGATCGGCACCACCACCGTCTCGGCCTCGGGCGCCTCCTCGGCCAGCTCGAGCCCGATGGTGCCCTGGCCGGCGACGATCAGCGGGTCGTCGAAGGGCGGCACCAGCACCGCCCCGTCGGCCTCGCCGAGGCTCCTGGCGCTGGCGATGCAGTCGTCGACGGCCTGCCCGCCGACCCGCACGGTGGCGCCGTAGTTGCGGGTCGCCTCGACCTTGGGCAGGGGCGCGTTGACCGGCATGAAGATGGTCGCCGGATGCCCGGTGAGCTTGGCCGCCAGGGCCACCCCCTGGGCGTGGTTGCCGGCCGACCCGGCCACCACCGGGGTGCCGGGCGGCAGCCGCGAGATCCGGTTGTAGGCCCCGCGGATCTTGAACGACCCGGTGCGCTGGCGGTGCTCGGGCTTGAGGATGATCGGCCGCCCGGCCAGCTCGCTCAGGCTCTCGGAACGGTCGACCGGGGTCGGGCGGATCACGCCGGCCACCCGCTCCCGGGCCGCGCGGATGTCCTCGATGGTGACGAGGCGCTGGTCACCACCCAACGGCGGGTGCTCCACGGTCCGCGTTCCCATTGCCAGAGACGATACGCTTCCCTGGTGGCCGGGCGAAGGAGGACGCATGGCGAAGACCAAGGCACCTACCCCGCGGGAGGCGCTCCAGGCGGACGAGGCCGCGAGCGCGAAGCTCGGTAAGAAGCGCTACGAGGAGGAGCTGGCAAACCTCCAGCTGGAGCTGATCAAGCTCCAGGAGTGGATCAAGCATGCCGGGCTCAAGGTGGTGGTGATCTTCGAGGGCCGGGACGCCGCCGGCAAGGGTGGAACGATCAAGCGGATCACCGAGAGCCTCAACCCGCGCATCTGCCGGGTGGTGGCCCTGGCCGCCCCGACCGAGCGCGAGCGCACCCAGTGGTACTTCCAGCGCTACGTCTCCCATCTGCCCGCCGCCGGCGAGATGGTCCTGTTCGACCGCAGCTGGTACAACCGGGCCGGGGTCGAGCGGGTGATGGGCTTCTGCACCGACGAGGAGTACCAGGAGTTCCTCCGAGCCTGCCCGGAGTTCGAGCGGATGCTCCTGCGCTCGGGGATCACCCTGGTCAAGTACTGGTTCTCGGTCTCCGACGCCGAGCAGGAGCGCCGGTTCCAGCGCCGCCTGGCCGACCCGACCCGCCGCTGGAAGCTCAGCCCGATGGACCTGAAGTCCCGCGAGATGTGGGTCGAGTACTCCCGGGCCAAGGACAACATGTTCCACTACACCGACACCAAGCAGTCGCCCTGGTACGTGGTGGAGGCCGACGACAAGCGCCGGGCCCGGCTCAACTGCATCAGCCACCTGCTCGAGCAGATCCCCTACGGCGACCTGACCCCCGAGCCAATCAAGCTGCCGCCCCGCCGCGACGACCTCGGCTATGTCCGGCCGCCGATGACCGACCAGACCTTCGTGCCCAATCGCTTCGAGTGAGAGGCCGCCCGTGCCCTCCATCGCCGTCGGCGCCGACGACGCCGGCGCCCCCCTGAAGGAGCGCCTGGCCGGCTACCTCCGGGACAACGGCTACCAGGTCAAGGACTACGGCAACGGCGACGGCCGCGACTACCCCGACGTCGCCGCCGAGGTCGCCGAGGCCGTCGCCCGGGGCGAGCACGACCGCGCCCTGCTGGTCTGTGGCACCGGCCTCGGCATGGCCATCGCCGCCAACAAGGTCCCCGGGATCCGCGCCGCCACCGCCCACGACCCCTATTCGGCCGAACGTGCCCGCAAGTCCAACAACGCCCAGGTCCTCACCATGGGCGCCCGCGTGATCGCCCCCGAAGCCGCCGAGAAGGTCCTCGACCACTGGCTCACCGCCGAGTTCGAACCCGGCCCCTCCTCCCCCAAGG
>Ga0307277_10000339_pt1 | contig 16934 bp, 15 predicted proteins | sample ER_DNA_116_FD_194473 | JGI IMG/M metagenome (GOLD analysis project Ga0307277, IMG submission 194473) | Bulk soil microbial communities from the East River watershed near Crested Butte, Colorado, United States - ER_DNA_116 | ecosystem: Environmental > Terrestrial > Soil > Floodplain | place...
GCGTCAGGCCCGGAGACCAAGTACTTGTAGAGCGGAGAGACGTCGATGAGCGCCGCCGCCTCCCGGATGGCGTTGTACTCGATCTCGTGGGAGTCGGAGTACGCGCTCGCCGCGAGATAGCCCGACCATTCCCGCCACTGCAGCTTGGTGTTGAGTGGCGCGGTCCGGGGATAGAACGCGGTTCCGACCGACACGGCGGATCTAGGACTTCGGTATCTGCTTCTCGGGGTCGAAGAAGGGCAGCGGCGCGATCGTCGCGTCCCTCATACCCTCGGGTGTCTCCACCGCGACGTGCGTCCCGAGCTCGGTGTGCTCGACAGGGAGCCACGCGTACCCGATGTTCTTCTCGAGGCGGGGCGAATAGACGGCGGAGGTCACCCGTCCGCTCGCGCCGTCGGCCGAAACCGGCCAGTCCGTCGCGTTCATCTCCAGCCGGTCGCCGTCGATCTCGACGCCGACGATCTTCTGCTTCACGCCCTCGTCGCGAATCCTCGTGAGCGCGTCGCGGGCGATGAAATCCGCCTCGGTGTCCAGGTCGACCAGCCGGCCGAGGCCCAGCTCGAAGGGGTTGTTCTCGTAGGTCATGTCGGCACCCCAGTTGAAGATGCCTCCCTCGATCCGGCGGATGTCCACCGGCCCAGTCGGCCGGATCTCGTACGGCTCGCCCGCCTCCATGATCCGGTCCCACAGGTCCGTTCCGCGCGAAGCGTCGAGGAGGTAGATCTCGTATCCAACCTCCGACGTCCAGCCGGTGCGGGTGAGTATGAGCGAGATGCCGTCCAGCTCGAGGCGGCGGAAGTGGTAGTAGCGGAGATCGAGGATGTCGTCGCCGAACAGGTCCCGCACGACGTCCTTCGACTTCGGGCCCTGGATTTGCAGCGGGTACGCCTCGGCCTCCGAGAGCTGCACGTCCATCCCCGCGTACGCCGCCAGCCCCTTCGCGTACGGCAGCACGTCGCTGTCCGCGAGCGCGAACCAGAACGTGTTCTCGTCCAGCCGCAGCATGACCGGGTCGTTGAGGATCCCGCCGTCGGGCGCCGTGATCAGCACGTACTTGCCCTGGCCGACCGCGCACGCGCTGAGGTCGCGGCAGGTGAGCAGCTGCGCGAAGCGGAAGCCGTCCAGGCCCGTCACCTCCACGTTGCGCTCGACGGCGACGTCCCAGAGCGTCACGTGGTTCAGCAGGTGCCAGTACTCGGCTTCGAAATCGTCGAAGTTGATCGGGAAGAGCGTGTGGTTGTAGACGGTGAAGCCCTTCGGGCCGTGCCGCTGCGTCGCCTCGTAGAAGGGGCTGCGCCGCAAGCGCGCTCCACGCTGAACCGTCTCCATGTCGAACGGGCCGGGCATGGTCGGCAAGCATAGTGGGGCGGCTTGTGGGGAGCGCGCCAGGCCGTGCCGCGGTTAGTGTCGCCGCTGATGGCGACCTCCAATCACCGCACGTACGACGCCGTGATCATCGGCGGCGGCCACAACGGGCTCGTGGCCGCGGCGTACCTCGCGCGGGCCGGACTCAAGGTCGTCGTGCTGGAGCGGCGCTACGTTCTCGGCGGGGCGGCGGTAACCGAGGAGGTGTTCCCCGGCTTCCGGTTCAGCGTGGCCTCGTACGTCGTCTCACTGCTCCGCCCCGAAATCGTCCGGGAGCTCGCGCTGCCGGAGCACGGCCTCGAAATCCTGCCTCTCGACGGAACGTTCACGCCGCTCGACGACGACTACCTGTGGCGTGTGAACGACCACGGCCGCACCGTGCGCGAGCTCCGACGCTGGTCGGCGAGCGACGCGGAGGCGTACGAGGAGTACAGCCGCCTGATGCTCGAGATGGCGAGGTTCGTCAAGCCGATCCTGTCCATGGCGCCGCCGGACCCGGGCCGGCTCGATCCGCGCGAATGGCTCCCCGTCGCACGTCTCGCTCGCTCCTTCAACGGCCTCTCTCTGGAGCAGCGGGCGGTGTTCATCCAGCTCATGACGATGAGCGCCGCCGACTTCCTCGACCAGTGGTTCGAGACGGATCCGCTAAAGGCGACGATGAGCGCCTCCGGGATCATCGGCACGTTCCAGGGGATCCGCTCTCCTGGGACCGCCTACGTCCTGCTGCACCACTACATGGGTGAGATCGACGGCGTCCTGCGCGCCTGGGGAATACCGCGAGGAGGGACCGGCGCCGTCAGCGAGGCGATCGCGAGCGCCGCCCGGTCGTTCGGCGCCGAGATCCGGACCGAGACCGCCGTCGAGCACTTCCTCACCCGAGGCGACGAGGTGACCGGCGCCGTCACGTCCGCGGGCGACGAGGTGACCGGGCGGGTGACGCTGTCGAGCCTGGACCCGCAGCAGACGTTCGTCCGGCTCCTGCCGTCCGGCCTCCTCGACGGGTCGTTCCTCGAGGAGGTCGCGCGCTACCGGTACCGGGGCTCCAGCGGGAAGGTGAACCTGGCCCTGGACGGGCTTCCCGAGTTCACGTGCCTGCCCGGGGAGGGCGACCACCTGCGCGGCGCGATCAGCTTCAGCCCGAGCATCGACTACATGGAGCAGGCCTACGACGACGCGAAGTCCGGGCGCTTCAGCCGGCGCCCGTACATCGACATGGTCATCCCGACCCTGGTCGACCCGTCGATGGCGCCTCCGGGCAAGCACGTCATGAGCTGCTTCGTCCAGTACGCGCCCTACCGCCTGGCCGAGGGCGACGAATGGGACGACGGCCGGCGTGATGCGTTCCGGGAGACCGTCGTCGACACGATCGCGGAGCGGGCGCCGAACATCCGCGAGCTCATGCTGCACGCGCAGGTCCTGACCCCCAAGGACATCGAGGACCGGTTCGGGCTCTCCGAGGGAAACATCTTCCAGGGCGAGCTCTCGCTCGAGCAGCTCTTCTTCAACCGGCCCGTGCCGGGATGGGCGCGCTACCGGACGCCACTGCGGAACCTCTGGATGTGCGGCTCGGCCACGCACCCCGGGGGTGGGATCATGGGCGCGTCGGGACGCCTCGCGGCGCTGCAGGTCCTGCGCGCGCTCCGCGCCAAGAAGGCCGCCTGAGAGTGGCCCGGGAGCGATACGACGCGGTCGTAGTCGGGGCCGGCCACAACGGCCTGGTCACGGCTTCGTACCTGGCGAAGGCGGGGCTCCGGACGCTGGTTCTCGAGCGGCGAAGCCGGGCGGGCGGCCCCCTGGCTACCGAGGAGGTCGCGCCCGGTGTGCGCGCACCGGTTGCGGCCGACTGCGTCGGAGGTCTCCGTGACGACGTCGTCCGTGACCTCGGGCTCGGCTCGCACGGCTTCCGCGCCATCGAGCCGGAGGTGGCGGCCTTCGCCCCGTCCGCAGACGGGCCCGGCCTCACGTTGTGGCGCGACCCGGTCCGGACGGCGACGGAGCTCCGGACGCGGACCCAGCCGCGCGATGCCGAGGCGTTCGTCGCCTTCGACCGCAGGATCCGCTCGCTGGGCGCCTTCCTGGCCCGCGTCCAGGCGACCGAGCCGCCGGACCTCGCGTCTCCGTCCCTCGCGGACGCCACCGGCGGTCTCACGCTGTTGAACGGCCTGCGGCACCTCGGGAGGCAGCAGCTTCGCGAGGCGCTGCGGGTGCTGCCGATGTCCGTCGCGGACCTCGTCGGCGAAGCCGTCGAGGACGAGGCGCTACGCGGCGTCCTCGGCGCGCGAGGCGTTCGTTACACGGCCATGGGGCCCCGGTCGGCGGGGACGGCGCTCAACTTCCTTTGGGACTCGGCCTCAGGAGGAGGAGCTGCGGGCCGCACGGTGTTCGCGCGCGGCGGGCCGGACTCCCTGGCGGAGGCGCTCGTCGCCGCTGCGCGGAGCAACGGCGCGACGATTCGCCGCGACGCCGACGTCGCGGCCATCCGAACCGGGCGAGGCTCTGTCGAAGGGGTCGCTCTCGCGAGCGGCGAGGAGATCGACGCGCGGATCGTCGTGTCGAACGCCGACCCCAAGCAGACCCTTCTGCGCCTCCTCGACCCGGCCGAGGTCGGCCCGACTCTGGGCTGGCGGGTCGAGCACATCCGCACGCCCGGCGTGGTGGCGAAGGTGACCCTCGTCCTGAAGGGCTTGCCGGCGATCGGCGGCGTCGACGGCGAGCGCCTGCACGGGCGGATCGTCGTCGCACCGAGCCTCGACGACCTCGAGCGGGCATTCGACGACTCGAAGTACGGCCGGATCTCCGAGCACCCGTATCTCGAGGCGACGATCCCCACCCTCTCCGACCCCTCCCTCGCCCCTGATGGGACCCACGTCATCACCGCGCTGTTCCAGTACGCGCCGCGGCGCCTCCGCGACGCGGACTGGGACGAGGCAGCGCGCGATCGTGTAGCGGACGGGGCCGTGCGGACGCTCGAGGTCTATGCACCGGGTATCGCGGACAAGATCGTCGCTCGCCACGTCGTCACGCCTGCGGACCTCGAGCGAGAGTACGGGCTCAGCGGCGGGCACCCGATGCACGGCGAGCACGCCCTCGACCAGGTCTTCGCCTGGCGGCCCCTCCTCGGCCATGCTCGCTACCGGCTTGCCGGGATCCGCGGCCTCTACATGTGTGGGGCAGGCACACATCCCGGGGGCGGGGTCACCGGCGGCCCCGGGAGGAACGCAGCCCGGGCTATCCTGGCCGACTCCCGGCGAGCTCGACGCCGCAGCACGAGAGGTCGCGCACGCGGTGCGGACCCGTAGCGGGCGTGCGGACTAAGTCGCCGGCGTTGCGGGTGGTCAGCACCAAATCGAGCCGGTCATAACCCGGAGGTCGCAGGTTCAAATCCTGCCCCCGCTACTGGAAATGCCCCGGAAACGGGGCCTTTTGCTTGTTGCGCGAGCTGTGCGGCCCCGGCGCAGCCCGGCCGTTTGGCTTTTCAGGAACGAAGGCGTACAGTCAAGGAGCCTGTGCGGTTGGGACGAGCGTATCTCGCGGTGTTGCTCCTCTCCCTGGCCTAGGCGTCGGCCTTGCTTGCTGGCGACCCCGTCGGGCCGGCGAACGTCGAGGCCGCGTTCCGCGGTTCGAACGGGAAGATCGCGTTCCTGCGGCGGGGCGTCTGGAGTACAACTCGCCGCGTCCCCGACTACCAGCTCGTCCACCTCTGGACGGTCAAGGCAAATGGCGCCGCGGCCAAGAGGCTGACGAAGAAGCCCGATCTCACCGGTAGTTACGCGCTGCGTCACGCCTGGTCGCCCGACGGGACGAAACTCGTAGGCGGCTCGGCCCGTCTGAGGAGCGCGAGAGGGACCCTGCTCTTGCGCCACCCACTCTGGCGCGTGGCTCTGGTTCAAGGGCATCACCATCGTCAACGTCGACGGCGGCGGGCGGCGGACGATCGACATCGGCTCTACGCGGGCAACCGGCTCCTCCGCTCGCAGAGCTGCGTCAGTCAGGGACGTCAGCATCGCCTGGTCGCCAGACGGCCGCAGGATTGCTTTCGCGAGGAAGTGCCGGATCGCCGTGGTCAACCTCGACGGCGGTGGGATCAAAGAACGTGACGAACCCCGGCCCGCGCGCGTGCGACACGTTGCCCGCCTGGCAGCCGGTCCGGCGCTGAGCCCCCGAGGCCGACGGCCTGCGCGGGATGCCGCGGTGGCGCCGCACTACCGCTGCCGCGCGCCGGGCGCAATGGCCCGGCTGCAGCCGCCGTCGGGCTGGCGTTTGCGGTCGAGCCTTTGATCGTCTTTCTCGTCCAGAGGGCCGGCGTGTGGTACGGGCTGCTCCTCGACTACCCCTGGATCTGGACGGCCGAGATGCTGCTCGGCGTCGCAGGCATCGCGCTCGCGTTGACCGTCCGGCCGCCGCGGCGAACCCGCGCGTAATCGAAACGAAGGTGCGCGGCCGGGGGACGGCGGCGGGCGGTTCGGTACTCCTCACCAGCGTGTCTGCGAAGCTGCGCGTGACAGCTTTGGCCCGCGCCGAGACCGACCAGGAAAGGGGTCTATTTTGAGCTCAATTGAGACGGCCAGCCAGCTTCGTTTCGACCCGCCCGGCCCGGGCTCCTGGGAGCTCGACCCGGTCCACTTCCCGCGTCCGGTGACCCGCTACTGGGCGGAGATGCACCCCGCCCCCTTCCGGCGCGGCTTCAGCGAGTTCACGGCGTACTACGGGATGCTGATCGAGACGCTCGCCTACGCGTACATCGACGGGTTCGGTTACAGGTCGCTGGTGCCGGTGGCGCCGGAGCAGGTACCTGCGCGATTCCAGCGGGCAGAAGAGGTCTTCCAGGGCAAGCTCTGGCGCGACCAACTCGAGGAATGGGACGCGACGTTCAAGCCCGCGTCCATCGCGATCCATCGTGAGTTGCAGGCGGTGGATCCCGACGCGCTGTCGGACGAGGAGCTGGCCGCGTACCTGGGGCGCTGCCGCGACCATCACGCGGAGATGATCTACCAGCACATGCGGCACACCGGCGCTGCGATGGTCGCGATCGGAGACTTCCTCGCGCACGTCGGCGACTGGACGAGTCTTCCCCCTGCCGAACTGCTAGGCCTGATGCGCGGGGCGGCGCCGGTATCGGCAGGCGCGTCCGCCGAGCTCGAGCGGTTGCAGAAGGCTCTCGCCGATGATCCGTCCGCCCAGCAGGTCCTCGCGTCCGAGGACGACCCCGGCCAGGTGCTGGAGCGCCTTCGCTCACTCGAGGGGGAGGCCGGCTCGGCCACTGCTGCGTACCTCGATCTCGTCGGCTACCGGCTCGTCGACGGCTTCGACATCTCGAACCCCTACGCTCTCGAGCTGCCGGACGCGCTGCTGCGGGCGATCCGCACCGCCGTCAAGGACGCCGGTGTCGAGGAATCCGACCTCGAGGGCGCGATCGCGGACGTGCGCGGCAACGTGCCCGAGGAGCACCGTGCCGAATTCGACGAGCTGCTCGGCGAGGCCAGGCTCATGTACCGGATCCGCGACGAGCGCGGCGTCTTCAGCGACATCTGGGCCGCCGGGATCATGCGCCGCGCCGCGCTCGCGAGCGGACGCCGGCTTGCCGCGAAGGGGCGCATCCGCGAGCCGGAGCACTTCATCGACGCGGGCTTCGAGGAGATGGGTGCGCTCCTTTCCGGCGCGAACGGCCCGTCGGCCGACGGGCTGGCGGAGCGGTTCTCGCTTCGCACGTCGAGGACGGCCAAGGACGCTCCTCCGCGTCTCGGTCCGCCGCCGCCTCCTCCGCCCGACCCGTCCGGCCTGCCCCCGGCAGCCGCGAGGATGATGCGCGCCACCGGGATCGTGACCGGTGAGATGTTCAGGAGCTCAGAGGCGGAGCACGAGGAGAACCTGCTGCGTGGGCTCGCGGCGAGCCCCGGGGTCTACGAGGGCCCGGCGCGCCGCGTCCTCGACCCATCGGAGTTCGCACGGATCGACCAGGGAGACGTCCTCGTGACCGAGTCCACGAGCGAGGCGTTCAACATCCTGCTGCCGCTGCTCGGGGGGATCGTGACGGACGCCGGCGGCCTGCTCTCCCACGCGGCGATCGTCGCGCGCGAGTACGGGATCCCGGGTGTCGTCGGCACTCGCGAGGCGACCGAGCGCATCGCCGACGGCGCCACAGTGCGCGTCGACGGCGACGCAGGCGAGGTGACGATCATCGGATGAGCGAGGTCGTCCCGCTCGTCGACGCGCACGACGACTCGATCTTCGGCTCGAAGGCGACCGGGCTCGGGCAGGCGGTCCGGGCAGGGCTCCCGCTCCCGCCGGGTGTCGCGCTGTCCGGCCCCGTCGTCGAGGCTGTCGCCGGCGGGGAGACCGCGGCGATCGAGAAGGTCGCGGAGCTCGTCCGCCCGCTCGGGGGGCCGTTGGCCGTCCGCTCGTCGGCGGTGGACGAGGACGGGGCGGAGGCGAGCTTCGCGGGGCAGCACCTGACGCTGCTCAACGTCCCGTCGGCGGACGACGTGAGCTCTGCACTGAGAGAGGTCTGGTGGTCGGCCAATTCCGACTCGGCGATCACCTACCGCCAGCGCGTCGGTCTCTTCACTCGTCCAAGCGTCGGTGTCGTCGTCCAGGCGCTCCTCGATCCCGACAGCGCCGGGGTGATGTTCACGCGGAACCCGATAGACGGGTCGGACGAGCGCGTGGTCGAGGCGAGCTGGGGGCTCGGCGAGGCTGTTGTTGCGGGCCGTGTGATCCCGGACCACTTCCGCATCGACCGCTCAGGCCACGTGCTCGAGCGCACGCCGGGTCTCAAGAAGGTCGCGATCCGGACGCTTCCGGAGGGCGGGACGGTCGAGGAGGAGATCGCCGCCGAGCTCACCGAGCAGCTCTGCCTCGACGACGACCAGCTCGAGGAGCTCCACCGTCTGGCCGGCAGATGCGAGGAGGTCTACGGCCCGGCTCGAGACATCGAATGGGCCTTCGCCGACGGGCAGCTCTACCTGCTCCAGTGCAGGGCGATCACGCGAGCCGGGCCCGAGGAGCGCTCGGCGTCAGGCGCCTCCGTCGAGGTTCTCCGGCACACCCGGCTCTTCGGCGACCTGGAGAAGCATGAGGTCGAGGAGATAGCAGTCCATTTCAAGGAGCGTCGTTTCCCGCAAGGGGAGACGGTGATCAAGGAAGGCTCCGGCGGGGCCGCCTTCTACGTGATCGAGTCGGGAGAGGCGACCGTGACGATCGGAGGCGAGGAGCGCGGCACGCTGAAGGCGGGCGACTACTTCGGAGAGATCGCTCTCATCGACGAGGGCGTGCGCATGGCGACGATCACCGCCTCCACCGAGCTCGCCTGCCACGGGCTCACGCTCTGGGAGTTCCGTCCTCTCGTGGAAGAGAACGGCGTGATCGGCTGGAGGCTCCTGCAGACGCTGGCCAAGGAGCTGCGTGCCGCAGAGCAGGCGCTCGCGAGTCTCCGCAGCCCTGGCTGAGCCGCCTGTGCGAGCGCGATTACGGAGCAGCGATGAGTTTTCGCTCGGCGGGGGGTCGTAAGACAGATGACGAAAAGTGGGCGAACCGGATGACCGAGCACGCGGTGGGCACGCGCGGGGAGTGGCTTGCCGCTCGAATCGCGCTCCTGACCGAGGAGAAGGACCTCACCCGTCGCAGCGACGAGCTCGCCCGGAAGCGGCAGGCGTTGCCGTGGGTCCCCGTCGAGAACGATTACGCGTTCGAGACCGACGACGGGACGAAGACGCTGGCCGAGCTCTTCGACGGACGCGCGCAGCTGCTCGTCTTTCACTTCATGTTCGGGCCGACGGTCGAAGGCTGGCCGGATGCCGGGTGTCCGGGTTGCTCGTACACCGCGGACAGCCTCGACGGCGCCGTCGCCCATCTTCCGCCGCGCGGAGTGACCTTCGTCGCGGTGTCCCGCGCTCCGCTCGAGAGCCTGGAGGGGTACAAGCGCCGGATGGGCTGGAGCTTCCCCTGGGTCTCGGCGGCTGGAAGCGACTTCAACCTCGACTTCGCCGTGTTCACGGAGGAAGGGCGACGGACAGGCAGCGGCTTCAATTTCGGGACGCCGAAGCACGCGGCGGAAATCGATCTCCGGCGGGACGAGCTCCACGGCGTAAGCGCTTTCGCGCTCGACGACGGCGTCGTCTACCACACGTACTCGTGCTACGACCGCGGCACCGATGTCCTGAGCGCCACCTGGCAGCTGCTCGACCGCACCCCGAACGGTCGTGGCGACGATCCCGAAGAGTGGCCGCGACGCCGCGACGAGTATCCGAAGAGTTGAGCGAAGCCTTGCGACCTTTTCGCGTGGGAGCGGCGGCCGAGGCAGAATCTGCCTAGATGGCCGGCGTTCCGAGCCCGAAAAACCCGCTTCGCGGGTCGTGTCTGTGCGGCGGCGTCCGCTTCGAGGTGACGGCGCCCTTCCTCTGGGCCAATCACTGTCATTGCTCGCGCTGCCGCAAGCACTCGGGCGCGTTCGGCGGAACGCAGGGCCGTGTCCCTCGCGAGGGCTTCCGCCTGCTCGCCGGTGAGGAGCTGATCCGCGTCTTCAGGCCGGACGGCGGACGAGTGAAGGCCTTCTGCTCGGTTTGCGGCTCCAGCCTGTTCGGCGCCGAGTGGCCGGAGGGCGACGAGGTCGCGATCCGACTCGGGTCGCTGGACGGCGACCCCAGTATCCGACCGGAGTTTCGCACCTTCGTCGCCTCGCGGGCGCCCTGGGACGAGCTCTCGGACGACGGCCTACCTCGACACGACCAGGCCCATCCGGGAGCCTGAGCGCCTCGGCTTCGGGCAAGTCGCGCTTCAGCCCATGGCCAAGCTGACCGTCGACGAGATGTGGGAGAGGATGCTCACCGGCGACCTTCCGCGTCTCCAGCGCATGCGGCAGATATGGGGCGTGTTGCCTTCGCCGCCGCGTTGCAAGCTCTGCAACGCTCCTTTCCGGGGGCCGGGCGGCGTCCTGATGCGAGCTCTCGCCTACGGCCCGTCGCAACTGAACCGGCGCCTTTGCAAGTGGTGCATACGTGCAGTTCACAAGCACCCCGGAGGCGCCGAGCTCGAGATCTCGGTGCTCTTCGCTGACGTCCGTGGGTCGACGGGGCTCGCGGAAAGCATGCAGCCGGAGGAGTTCTCGCGGCTGTTGGCGCGTTTCTACGGTGCCGCGGCAGGGGTCGTCGACGAATGGGACGGCATCGTCGACAAGTTCGTCGGCGACGGCGCAGTGGCGCTCTTCATCCCCGGCTTCGCGGGGAGCGATCATGCGGCCGACGCGATCGCAGCTGCCCACGGCCTACTCGAGCAGACCGGCAACGACGGACCGGAGCCCTGGATTCCGGTCGGCGCCGCCGTCCACACCGGAACGTCCTTCGTGGGCAGCGTGGGGGAAGGTGACGCCCGAGATTTCACCGCTGTCGGCGACACGGTCAACACGGCCGCGCGGCTCACGGGTCTCGCCGGGTCGGGCGAGATCCTGATCAGCGCGGAAGCTGCAGCCGCGGGCGGCCTCGAGACGACCGGGCTCGAGCGGCGGACGCTAGAGCTACGCGGGCGGGATCAGCGGGTCGACGCCTGGGTTGCAACCGCGTCAGCCCCCTCGTGACCTCCGGCGGCCAGCGGCGGACCGGCGACCGGGGCGGCCAGCAGCCGACGCCGGGCACGAGGGCGCCGGCGGATTCGCTACCGACGAGGACGAAGAGCAGCGGGTAGCGGATGCTCGCCGGGACGTTGATCAGCGCGGCCAGCATCAGGCGCCGGCGTCTTCGTTAGCCCAACCGCGGCTTCTGGGCGCGACGAGCATTTCCACGAGCGCTCAACGAAGGTCGGGAGTGTCGATTCCGGAGGAGGTCGTCAGCCGGCCGAGCAGGACTCGTCGCCGTCGGCAACCCCTGGAAGCTTGCCGAGCATCTCTGCCATCGAGTCGATCTCCCCGTCTGCGAAGTGCTCGTCGAACAGGGCACAGATCGCAGCGATGTGCCCATCCGACGCCGCCTCGAGCTTGCTGCGGCCCGTGTCCGTGAGTTGCGCGTAGGCGATGCGGAGGTCGGTAGCGCAGGACACGCGTTCGACGAGCCCGGCATCCTCGAGGCCCTGCAGGAGGCGTGTGATGCCGGACGGCGTCAGCAGCAAGCTCCGGGCGAGGTCGACTCGCTTGAGCCGCGCGTCGTCGGCCCGCGAAAGCACGAGCAGCGCCTCGTAGTCGTTGATCGTCAGGCCGTGCTCCGCCTGGAGCTCGGCGCTCAGCAGCCTCGTCGTCGAGACGTATGCGCGCAGCAGCCGGGTCCAGGCCCGGACGGCCGGTTCGATTGCTTGCTCTGTCGACATTTGCGCCATCAAGGAATAATGGTAGTGTTGTTTGCGTACTCAATGGTACACCACGCAATGAAAGGAGCCGAGAATCGCATGAGCACGACAACGTTGAATATCGCACCGGCGGGCACCTGGAATCTCGACACCGTCCACTCGCGGGTCGACTTCGAAGTCTCCTACCTCGCCGGGACGTTCAAGGGCGAGTTCCCGGAGATCGAGGCGAAGCTGACAGTCGATGGTGAGCGCGCGTCGCTCGAGGGCACGGCGAAGGTTGCGAGCGTCGACGTGAAGGACGAGAACCTCGCGGCCCATCTCCAGTCGCCCGACTTCTTCGACGCGGAGCGGCACCCGGAGCTTCGCTTCGAAGCCCAGGACATCCGCCTCGACGGCGACGGCAACGTCTCGGTCGACGGCGAGCTGACGATCAAGGGCGTCACCAAGCCCGTCGCCGTGACCGGGACCGTGACAGGTCCGGTCGCCGATGCCTACGGGAACGACCGCATCGGTCTCACCCTGACCACGACCGTCGACCGCACCGACTTTGGGGTCGACTGGAACAACCCGCTTCCGAGCGGCGGCCCGTCGCTCGCAAACGACGTGATCATCGTCGCCGAGCTGCAGTTCGTGCGGCCGGGAGGCGAAACGAGCTAGTGCCCCGGATCCTGGGTATCTCCGGCAGCCTCCGCCGCGATTCGCACAACACCAGCCTGTTGCGCGCCGCGGCCGAGGCCGCCGGCCCGGACGTCGAGCTCGAGCTCTACGACGGCCTGAAGGACGTTCCGCCGTACGACGAGGACGACGACACGCACCTGCGCCCCAAGAGCGTCGCGCGCTTGAACGAAGCGATCGCGAACGCCGACGCGGTGCTCTTCTCGACGCCGGAGTACAACGCTTCCATCCCGGGCCACCTGAAGAATGCGATCGACTGGGTCTCGCGCCCGGTGGCGACGAACGCGCTGCGGAACAAGCCGGTGGCCGTGGTCGGTGCAAGCACCGGCGCGTTCGGGGCGGTCTGGGCCCAGGCCGAGCTCCGCAAGGTCCTGGCGGCCCTGGGCGCGCGGGTGCTCGACGTCGAGCTCCCCGTTCCGCACGCACACACGCGCTTCGACGAGGGCGGGCTGACGGACGACGAGATCCGGGCGAGCCTGGCCGAGGCCGTAGAGACGTTGGCCGCCGAGGGTCGAACACGCGAAGAGGCGAAGGCCGTCGCCTGATGCGCATCGACGCCTCGGCAACGGCGATCACGTGGCTCCCCTTCGACGCGCTCGACCGCATCTCCGTGATACCGCTCGAGCTCGCCGTTGCGCACCACGACGAACCGCCGCCGGAGGTCGTTCCGGACCTCGACGAGCTCCGGCGTGAGGATGCGTTCCGCGAGGCCAACGAGCTCCGCGCCTGGATCGAGGTCGAGGACGGCGAGATCGTCGACTACGGCCAGACCGGCCGGAGCCTGCTCGGCGACGGCCCGGAGCTCGAGGCGCAGCAGGTCTCTTTCGCCGCCGTCGAGTTCCCGGTGATCCAGCCTGAGCCCGAGATCGGCGACAGCTCGGCCCGGTTCACACAGACCGTCGGCGGCCGGATCGGCCTGCCCGCGCCCAGACCCGTCGTCGGGCGCCCCTACTTCCACGTGGGGGCCGTCGCGGCATGGACGACGCTCGAGCTCGTGATCCGCGCCGACGGGACGACCGAGACCAGGCTGGTCGGTGCGAGCCCGTTCCCTCGCCACTCGCTCTACGCCGCGGACCGTCGGCTCGTCGACGTCTTCGGGGGAGTCGAGTTCGAGCTCGGCGACGGCACGCCGTGGGGAGACGAGCTGACACCTGCCTTTGCCGCGGCCGTGGAGTCGGAGCTCGAGCGCAGGCTCTCGACCTCGATCCTCCGGGACGGCGCAAAGCTCGTTCGGCGTCGTGTGGCGCGTGGCGAGACGCTCGTCGAGCAAGGAAAGCCCGGCAACGATCTCTTCGTGCTCCTCGACGGGGTGTTCGACGTCGAGATCGACGGTGAGGTCGTCGCACAGGTCGGTTCAGGCGCGATCCTGGGAGAGCGGGCTGTGCTCGGAGGCGGGCTGCGCACAGCGACCCTTCGCGCGGTTCGCTCTTCGCGCGTCGCCGTCATTGGCCGGGACGAGATCAGCAGGCGGCACCTGGTCGAGATCTCGGCGTTGCACCCGCATTAGCTCGGCCGAGATCCACCGGCCGGTGTCAGGTCGTACGGGAACCGGGTGAGCAGCTCACACCCGTCCTCCGTGACGAGCACAAGGTCCTCGAAGGTCACTCCGCCGGCCCGCTGGTCCCAGAGGCCCGGCTCGATTGCGAGCACGTCGCCGGCTACCAGTGGATCGTGTCCTGCGAGACCGAGTGAGGGAGCTTCGTGCACCTCGAGGCCGACCCCGTGCCCCAGCGAGAACTGGAAGCCGTCGACCTCGCCCGGCTGGGCCGTTCGCTGGGTCGCATAGCCGGCTGATTCGAACACGTCGCACGTGGCGTCGAACAACTCCCGGCCGGTGATGCCCGGGCGGACGGCTGCTTCCGCCTGCTCGAGCGCGCGGCGGGCGAGCCCCGCCTGTTCGGCGATCAGGTCGGCGTGCTCCGGGCCGGGGTCGCCCACGACGAAGGTTCGCGCCATGTCGGCCCAGCAGGCGCTTTCCTCGTGGCGCGGCCAGATGTCGATGTGGATCGGAAGGCCGGCGGGGAGTGGCCCGCTGCCCGGCTCATGTCCGCCGCCTTGCCACACCGACGCAACGATCACATCCGGTGGGCAGGGGGCGCCGTGCTCCGCGCACTTGGCGCGTAGCGTCGCACGGATGTCTTCGGCCAGGAGCGGCTTCCCCTCCAGCTGCAAGCCTTCTTCGGCCGGCACGGCATTCGCGAGTAGCTCACACGCCGCGGCCATTCCAGCCTCCGCCGCCCGCTGTGCAGCGCGGATGCCCTCGAGCTCCACCGGGGACTTTGCTCGCCGCCGCAGTTCGACGGCGTCGTCGTCGACTGTCAGGACGACCCCGTCCTGCCGCAGGCGGTCGCCGAGCGCGAGCGGAAAATCGCCGGGAACGATCGCCTCTTCGATGCCGATCTGCCGCACCGCGCGAGCCTCGACCTCACGTCCTCCCTCGGTAGCTGACATACCGGTTTCGACGTGCTCCTTGTACCCGAGCTCGAAATAGTCCAGCAGCTCGGCGGCGGGGAGGGCGCGCTTCACCCGTTCGCGCTCGAGGTGGCTCGTCAGGACGTACTGCCGCCCGTCGACCTCGGCGAACAGGAGCGAATCGATGATCGCGATCGGGATCTCGTGGCGTAGCGCCGGCGAACGCTCGGTGTCGCCGGACAGCAGCAGCCCGCGCATCCGCGCGAGCGTAACCTTCTGGCACCGCCGAGGCAGCGAAAGGCGCCGGAAACGGCGCCCTTCGCGTTCGGCGTTCGGCGTTAGCGCCTGATGATGTTGTGGATCTCGAGCATCTCGGGCGCGCCGGAAAGCTCGATTCCAACGTCGTCCAGAATCGGCATGAGACGCTCGCCGAACCTGTCGAACTGCTCGCGCGAGTCCCAGATCTCGCTGACCCGAAAGTTCCCGTCCGACTTGAAGGCGACGTGGTACTCGAGCCCGTCCGGCAGCCAGTCCCCCGACTTCTCCAGCCGGCGGATGGTCTCGTCGTACTGCTCGGCCGTCACATTGGGCGCGGCCGTGAAGCGGGCAAGGATGCTTGTCTTGCGGGCGTCCATGGTCGCGGACGGAGCATTGGTGGCCATTCGATGGCCTCCTTCGTGTGGATGCTCCTGGCCGAGCCGACCTACAACCGAACGCTTCCTGTCGCGCACGCCTGGCGAGCGAGGATTCTGAGCCAGAAGACACACCCAACCTAGCACCCGAGGACTTACGATGGAGGCGTGGAATCGGCGCAGCGGCTCGTCAAGCCGAAACTCCGAGGCGTCTTTCACGAGATCGGCTTCTACGCGGCTGTCGCAACCGGCGTCGTGCTGGTCGTCACGGCGGAGCCGGGCAAGGCGCGGACGGCTGCCGCGATCTTTGCGAGCTGTGTTGCTCTCTGCTTCGGTGCGAGCGCTCTCTACCACCGGCCGACGTGGGCCCCAAGGGCCCGCGCCTGGCTCGCGCGGCTCGACCATGCCGGCATCTACTTCCTGATTGCCGGCACCTACGCGCCATTCGGGTTGATCGTGATGTCGAGGGCCTGGGCGATCCCGATTCTCTCGACCGTTTGGGGCGGGGCGTTCCTCGCGATCGTCTTGAAGCTGTTCTGGGTGCGGGCACCGAAGCGGCTCTCGGCCGCGATCGCTCTGGCGCTTGGCTGGGTCGCGGCGGCCGCGTTCCCGCAGCTGCTGAAGCTTTCCACGGTGGGCCTTCTGCTCGTCATTGCCGGGGGGATCCTCTACACCGCAGGCGCGGTCATCTACGCGCTGCGCCGTCCGGACCCGATCCCGCGGGTGTTCGGGTATCACGAGCTGTTCCACGTGCTCACGGTCGCCGCCGCCGCGTGCCAGTACGTCGCCGTCGCGTTCTACGTGCTCCCGCGCGCCTAGCGCGCGCTGCTTCAGCGCTTCTTGACGCAGAGCGTTCCGATGTCGGCCGCTCCGACGACGGGCTGTTCGACCCGGCAGCCGATGCGCGCGGAGAAGAACTCCGGCAACACCGGTGTCGAGTAGGCCGCGAACGGCGCGACGTTCCGTTCGAGCCTCTCCGCGAGCCGGCGGTATGCGGTTGCACGCGCGGGCCCGCGTAGAAGCGCGGCACGCTCGAGCTGGCGGCGGTACGAGGCCGGAATCGAGAGCGGAGACGGCGCCCAGTCCGGTCGGAAGCCGTTCGGGTCGAGGAAGATGTTGAGCACCTCGTACGGGTCCGGCCAGTCGTAGAACCAGGTGGTGAGCAGCATGTCGTAGGCAGCGCCCGGTTTCGACGCCTCGGTGAACGGATCGTCGAACTGGACGATGCGCACGGAGATCCCGACCCGTGCGAGGTTCGCACGGACGATGCGCGCGGTGGTCGTGCAGTCCGGGCTCTTGCAGGCCCAGAGGACAACCGTCCCGCCGAAGGCGTGCATGAGCGCGCGAGCGCGCGGCACGTTCGGCGAGAGTGGATAGACGGCCGAGCGGCCGGCGCCGATCATTCCCGGCGGCACGTACGCATCGCTCGGGTTGTCGCCCAGTACCCGGGCAAGCGCGCGGCGGTCGATCGCGTAGTTCGTCGCGCGGCGCAGGCGCGCGTCGGCGAAGGGCCCTCGCGACGTGTTGAAGCGCAGGTAGCGGAAGCCGAGCTGGGGTGTCTGAACGAGCAGCGGCGAGCCG
>Ga0307277_10000340_pt1 | contig 16923 bp, 16 predicted proteins | sample ER_DNA_116_FD_194473 | JGI IMG/M metagenome (GOLD analysis project Ga0307277, IMG submission 194473) | Bulk soil microbial communities from the East River watershed near Crested Butte, Colorado, United States - ER_DNA_116 | ecosystem: Environmental > Terrestrial > Soil > Floodplain | place...
CATCTTCAACTGGGAAACGCTCAAACCCAGTCCGGTCTTCCGCCAATTCATGGCCAAGGAAGCGACGCCGTTCCTTGCCGGCGCGAGCGCGCTCGCTCGCCGCTTCCTGCCGGAGGATGCGACGGAAGAGCAGGCGATCATCGGCGCGCTGTGGCTGTTCGGCCAGTGCAGCATTTTCGTGCGCAACGCCGAGCAGCTGGCCAAGGCGCCGTTTCGCCTCGGGCTCGACGAACGCTTCGTCGACCGGCTCGCCGATATGATCGCTGGCTGGGCGGCAAACGGGCTCGGCCGGCTGTCAAGCCAGGCGCGCTCATAGGGTGCATTCCGCCGCTGGGCGCGCCAACTCCTTCGCTCAGGCGCGTTTTCCGCCCCGTTGCCGTCCCCCGCGCCGGCCCCCCGCTCGACTGCCCGGGCGGCCATGCGCGTCGCCGGGCGCTAGTTTTCCCTCAAATTATCGCGCCCCGCTTCCTGTCCGCCTCGAAGTTGTCTCAAACGGATGTTTGAAATTCAACCAGCCGTTTGAAATCGGAGGGCATCCGTGAAATCATTTATCGGGAAATTCGCGGTCAAGTTCATCGAAATGGCGGGCGCGGGACTTGCGAGCGCGCTGTGCGCTTACATTTTGGGGCAGGTGGAGCGGGCGCCCGTGCCGACGCCGATGCCCGCGGTGGTCTACATATCGCCCGCCAACGTAGACACCGCGCTCCGCGAGGATCATAGCCACCCCGCCGCAGTCGTGCGCACCGACGCCGAAACGCGGCCGGAAGCGGCGGCAAGCGCGGCAGCGCCCGCGGCGCCGAAGACCGCACAGCCGGCAGCCGTCGCTCAGGCGCGCCGCAATCAGAAACCGGAACCGGGAGCGAGCGCCGAGACCAAGGCGCGTAGCGGCGAACCACTGGCAATCCAGCCGGCCGCCGTTGCGGCCAGTTCCGCGCCGAAGGTGGCCGCGCCAGACGCCCAGGTATCGGCTGGTCGCGATGAAGCTCGAGAATGGAGCAGCAGCGAGGAGGATCGTCCCCTGCTGGCCAGATTCAGGCAAATTCCCTCCTGGTTCCTGCCGGAAAACGACAGAATTTTCGGCGACCTGCCGCGGCCCCCGATGCCGATCGGCGATTCGTTGCGAAGTGCGATGTAGGTGGCGCTGTCGAGTCGAACCGAGCATGATTGTCGCGGCTGCGGCGGCCCGACCTGTGCAAATCCTGCGCGGCCGAATCGAACGCCGGTCGTGATGCCTAATATCTAAGCGAGAATCAGCGCGTTTTCGGGCATATTTCTCGCCCGTCTTGCTCTCGATTCGCCAGCCGCTGGCCCGAGTTCTGCCGCAGTTCCGTTCATCAATTGTCTCGGGGGAGTATCACGCCAGCGCGCATACGGGGAGAGCATTTACACCAAAGGAGCGCGGTGAGGGGGGACCCGTGACTCGTTTCTCAGGTTCAAAATTTTTATCCTCGCTGCAGCCCCGCAGCGTGGCGAAGTACGCGTTCCAACTGGCGGTCATCGGCATCGGCTATTTTGCTCTGGCGAACGCGACGGCGGCGTTGGCCTCGTTCTATTCGAGCACCATCCCGATGTGGCCGCCAAGCGGCTTTGCCTTGGCCGGCGTGCTCGTCTGCGGCCTGCGCGTTTGGCCGGCGATTTTTGTCGCGGCATTTGCCGCCGCCCTGCCGGCAGGGTTTGCCGACGCAGAAGCGGCGGACTCGGTCCTGCTCCCCTTTTGCGCTGCGGCGGGGAGCACGCTCGAGGCGCTCGTCGGCGGCTATCTCATCAACATCTGGGCCCAGGGCTGCAGGGCCTTCGATACGCCGGCGGGCGTTCTCAAATTTGCGCTGGTCGTGCTCGGACCAAGCGCGCTGATCGGCGCGCTGGTCAATGCCTGGAGTCTGTACCTTGCCGCAGACGCGCAGCCAGACAGCCTGCTCGCCTCGGGTGCCGTGCGCTGGCTGCGCGAGTCGGCGGGTGCGCTGGTCGTCGCGCCCGCCGTCGTGCTGTGGGCGGTCGGCAGCTTTCGCCCCTTCGACCCGGACAAAGTCCTGTCCTCCAGCGTCGGCATCGTCGCGGCGACGCTCGTGGGGCTGATCGCCTTCAGTCCGTTCTTCGAGCATAGCGCGGTGCGGACCGCGCTGACATTTCTGGCGCCGCTGCCGTTGCTGTGGTCCGCGCTTGCCGGCGGGGAACGCGACACCGCGACCGGCGTGCTCATTCTATCGTGCTTTGCGGCCTGGGGAGCGTTAGCGGGCGGCGGCCCGTTCGCGCCGGCGACTCCCGATGACCCATTCTTGCTGCTGGCCGCGTTCATGATCAGCATCTCGGTGGTAAGTCTCGCGCTCAGCGCGCATGTCGCCGGCCGCCAGCGCACGGAAGTCAAATTGCGCCACCAGGAACAGATCCTCCGCGCGATGTTCGGTCAGTCGACCGTCGGCATCGCCCAGATCGACACCTCCGGACGCTTCATTTTGGCCAACAATCGATTTTGCGGGATGGTTCGCCGATCGGCGCCGGCGCTGCTGCAGCTGCGCATCCAGGATCTGATCGACCCCGACGACCTGCCGCAGCTCGCCAATCCGATGCGGCACGCGATCCAAGCCGCGGAGGGATTTGCCCTCGAGGCGCGGCATGTGCTGCCCGACGGCTCGCGCCGGTGGGTGCGCAACAACTTCTCGGCCATCGCCGATTCGAGCGGCGGCGTGCGCCATCTCATGCTCGTGGCGGAGGACGTGAGCGATCGTCGCCGCGCCACGGAAGATCTCCAGCACGCGCACGACCACCTGCAGAAGACGCTCGATGAACGCAGCACGAGGCTTGCATACACAAGCGAGGTCCTGCGCACCGAGATCGATCAGCGCAAGCGGGTCGAAGCCGCGCTCAAACACGACATCGCCGAGCGCCGCAAGGCGCAAGAGGCGTTGATGGAGAGCGAATGGCGCTTTCGCACCGTCATTCAAGGCGTCACCGACTACGCGATCTTCATGCTCGACCGGAGCGGCTACATCACCAATTGGAACATGGGCGCACAGCGCATCCACCAATACGCCGCGGCGGAAATCGTCGGACAGCACTTCAGCTGCTTCTACGCCGAGGAGGAGCAGCAGCGCGGCGAGCCCGCGCGCGCGCTCCATCTCGCCGCCTACGAGGGCAAATGCGTGGTCGAGGGTTGGCGCGTGCGCCGCGACAAGAGCTTGTTCTGGGCGAGCGCCGTGATCGAGGCGGTGCGCGACGAGGTCGGCACGCTTGCCGGTTTCGTCAACATCACCCGCGACATGACCGAGCGGCGGGAGGCCCAAGCCTCGCTCGAGCGGGCGCAGGAACAGCTCGCCCAATCGCAGAAGATGGAGGCCCTCGGCCAGCTCACCGGCAGCATCGCCCACGACTTCAACAACCTGTTGATGATCGTCAGCGGTCACGCGCAGCTTCTGCGCCGTAGGCTCACCGAGCCCAAGCATCTGCAGGCGATCGATGCGGTGCACTCCGCCGCCAATCGCGGCGAGAGCTTGACGCGCCAGTTGCTGGCGTTCTCGCGCCGCCAGCCGCTCAATCCCGTCATCACCGACCTCAAGGAACGCGTCGAGGCCGTGCACGAAATGTTGGTCGGCTCGTTGCGCGGAAACGTTCAGCTCAAATGCGATATCCCGAACGACGTCTGGCCGGTCGAGGTCGACATTGCCGAGCTCGAACTGGCGCTCGTCAATATCGCGGTGAATGCGCGCGACGCCATGCCCGGCGGCGGCTCGATTACGCTGTCGGCGCGCAACGTCACGCTGAAGAAAAGCGACGGCGTCGATCAACTCGAGGGTGACTTCGTCGCACTGGCGATGACCGATACCGGGGTCGGCATCGCGCCCGACGTTCTGCCTCGCATTTTCGAGCCGTTCTTCACGACCAAGGCGCTGGGCAAAGGGACCGGGCTGGGATTGGCGCAGGTCTACGGCTTTTCGCATCAATCGGGGGGCACGGTGGTGGCGACCAGCACGGTCGGCAGCGGCACCAGCATCACCATCTATTTGCCTCGTAAGCAGGCGGTTCCGGTGGAGTCCGTGCAGGCCCCTCCGACCCAACCCATAGTCTCCGGGCAGGGCACCGTTCTCGTGGTCGAGGACAACGCCGAGGTCGCCGAAATTACCGCTTCACTCGTCGAGCAGCTGGGGTATCAGACCACGCGGGCGGAAAACGCCACCGAGGCGCTGAATCGGCTGCAGCGCGGCGACAAGATCGACCTTGTCCTCAGCGACGTTGTGATGCCAGGCGGCATGAACGGCATCGCATTGGCACAAGAAATCGGCAACCACTACCCGGACATCCCGGTCGTCCTTACCAGCGGCTACAGCGACGTGGTGCAGACGGCGCAATCGCGATTTTCGATTTTACGCAAGCCGTTCCAGCTCTCCGCGCTGGAAAAATCGATTCGCGAAGCTCTGGAACGTGGCGCAGCACGGGAGGAGGGCGAGCGCGTGCTGCAATTCGCGCGCTGGCGCGGCAGAGCGGGCGGGAATGAATGAAGCCGCGTGAACGCGCTCATGGCGCGGGCGTGCACGTCATGCGATGAGCAGAATGACGCCGCACGTGGCGAGCACGGCGACCCAGATCAGGTCGACATTGATCCAGCCGCGCCGCAGGAAATCCACGCCCGCCCAATCGTAGACGATGAGCGACACCGCGGCGATGGCTGCCAGCATGGCGGCGGAATGAACCCCTAGCGCGGCAAGCGCGAGAGGAACGCCCAACGTTGCGCCGCCCGGCGGCGTGGAGCCGCAGATCGGCCCCAGCGCCGGGATCAGCATCAAGCCGGCGCCATGCGCGCTCGCCATCAGGAACGACCAAAGAACGAGACCTAGTAGGCCGGTCTGCATCCCGACCCGCACGCGTCGCTGATGACCATAGAGCGCATGCCAGGCCGCCCAGCCGATGAGCACGAGCCCCGCCAGCCGCAGAAGCGCTGTGTGGTCGATGACGAGGCCGAGCGCGAGCACGGCGATGAGCGCCGCAGCAACCGCCGCCGCGTGACCCACCGTAATGGGAACGAGCGACAGCAGCACGGTGCGCCGGTTGCCGCGGTGCAAGCCGAGGGCGACCGCGAACAGCCAGCCCATCGCCGGGTTGAGACCGTGAAAAAGTCCCAGCCCGGCGAGGGCCAACCACGGCCAGACCTCGGTGGACGCTCCGCTCATGCCGATACTCGCCGCCGCCGTTTCGGCCGCTCACGGATAGCAATACGAATCCGATGAGCAGTCACCTCCTTGCAACCGGACCTGGTGCGGCCGATGGCCCTTCGGCCAATCGATGAAGAACTTGGGGTCGAACGCGATCCCGCCCGCGGGATTGGCTTCGAGCTTGACCATCCAGCCGTTGATGCCCTCAGGATAGAACTGTGGATCGATGGCGCCGTAGAGCGAGTTGGTAAAATAGACGCGCCGGCCGTCGCGGCTCACCTCGACCATTTGCGGTCCGCCATTGAGCTTGCCGTTCTTCGCCGCCGGGTGGCTCGCGCGCGATACGATCCCTCCGATGCGCACTTTTCCAATCAGCTTCGGATTGAGCGGGTCCGACACGTCGTATTGCTGCAGGTCGCCCGTGCCCCAGCACGCGACGTAAAGGAAGCGATCGTCCATCGATAGATCGATATCGGTGACGAGCGGCGGGACCGCCTTGAAGCCCTTGAGCACCGGCGGCAGGTCGTCTGCATCCGCCGGCTCGGCCGGGATCGAAATGACTTTTTTCACCGCCCACTTGTTGCCCTCGCGGAACCAGGTCCAGATCGAAGAGGACAGGTCCTTGAGGCTGATCACGCAATTGACGAAGCCATGGGCCTTGGTCGGGTCGTGCGCCGGCCTGAGCTCGAACACAAGCTGATGTTCCTCGCCGAAATCGATCTCTTGCACGTGCTTGCGCTTGGTGAAGTCCCAGAAATGCAGGCGCCTGCCGTATTTGCTACCGAGCAGAATTTCCGGAACGAGACCGTTCTCGAACGTGTCGGGCGTGCCCCACTCGCTGGTGACCATCGTGTCGTAGCCGAGATGCCACCATGCGTCGTAGCCGAGCTGCTGCGGCCCGCGGTCGACCTCCCACCGGCCGAGTGGCTCGAACGTCTCCTGATCCATCACGAAGACGCCGCCGGGGGCCTTGCCGTCCTTGTTTCCGAGCGCCGCGACGTAAATGCCCCCGGGCCCACAGTGGACGGTGTGCGGGCGGGTATAGCCGGTTTTCTCGGCAAGCTCTTCTGGCTCGATGGTCTTGACGATTTTGGGTGCGCGCGGATCGGGCTTGGTATCGAGAATGTAGATGCGCGAGGAGCGCAGACCGGGGACGACGAGATAGCGGCGCTCCACGTGCGGATGCGGCGCGTTCGGGCACAGACAGGACGAGCAGGCGTTCCAGCCGAAATGGTGGAATTCGTCGCCGACCTCGGTCGCCGCCACATTGCCGATAATTTTGGAATACGACGACGATGTCGGATCGACGTCGACGATCGCAATGCGGTCGGGCGATTTGCGATCCGGATCGAAGGCCGCGACGTAGGCGATCGTCTCCGGCGGGGCCTTCGCGGCTTGGCGTGGGGAGGGATAAAAGCTCGGATCAGGGGTCCAGGTGGGCATGTCAATTCTCCTCTCGGAAGCCGCCACGATTCGGGCAAGCATTGCGCAAGTGGTCCGCAGCTGACCGACGCTTCCAAGCAGCCGATGGCTCGCTTGTGCGCCGCGCGCGCTCCTCGCGCGCGCCGAAAAATTGCGCCGGTTGCCTGCGTTTCACGCATTGTAGGCTGACTGTGCCCCTTGAGTCATAAGGACCGACTCTTGTACCCGGTCCGTTCCTGTGCCAATGCCTTGGCGGCGGCACAATCCATAGGGAGAAGTGGTCGATCGACACTGCTGCCGAAGGATACGGGAACGGGAGGGAGCATACGCGGCGACCCCGCGCCGCAGGCACGTAAATGCATGCGGACGGGACGGCGGATGGGCGGGCAAACCCGTTGACCAATTTCACATTCTGGGGAAGATTACCGGCCGATTCCGGCCGCGCTACGCGAACAGAACGGGCGTTGAATGTCGACTAGGGGGCACGTAGTCGCAGTCACCTGTCTTGCTTTGGAGGCACGCATCGCCCTCGGTCCGGGCGTCGCGGTGATTTGCAATCACGCCTCGAAGCTCGTCGCATCGCTCGAGGCGGCAGCCAAGCGCGGCGCCTCGGGAATCATCAGCTTCGGCATTGCCGGGGGATTGGCGCCCCACCTCGCAGCTGGCGATTGGGTGGTCGCATCGGGTGTGAGAACGGGGCAGGGGCATTTTCCGAGCGACCGCGGATGGGCGCAGGCGCTGCTCGAGGCGCTTCCCGGCGCCGTGCATGCCGAGATCATCGGAGCGGATGCCCCGGTCGCGGAGCCGGCGGAAAAGCGTCAGCTGCATCTGCGGACCGGCGCCGTCGCCGTCGATACCGAGTCGCACGTCGCCGCCAGGATCGCCGCCGCGCATCGCATTCCGTTTGCGGCCTGCCGCGCGGTCATCGATCCGGCTCACAGCGTGCTCCCGCCGGCGGCGGTGTTCGGGTTGCGTCACGACGGCACGGCGGACGTCAGGGCGGTGTTGCGCTCGCTTGCGCGGCAGCCCAGCCAACTTCCCGCCCTCGCGCGCACCGCGCTCGATGCGCGCGTCGCGGCGGCAGCGTTGCGCCGCGGCCGGCGTCTTCTCGGCGCGGGATTGGGCTTCCCGTATTTCGAAGAACTCGCGCTCGACGCCAAGCTCGCCGTCGAGATGGGTTGAGCCCGTCCTACGCCGCTCGCTTGAGCATGATCGTGAGTAGGGACATGAGGATGCAACGTATTGCGCTCGTCATCGCGCTCTGCCTCGGCTTGGCGAACTGCGGGCAGGGGCCACAAGGGCCAAAGGGAGAGCAAGGCGCCGCCGGCCCCCCCGGCGAGAAGGGCGAGGCGGGGCCGCCCGGGCCTCCCGGGCCGAAGGGCGATGCGGGTCCTGCTGGGCCGGCGGGTTCGTCTGGTCCGACGGCCGCAGGCGGGGGGTTGCGGGTCATGCGCGTAAGTTGCGAGAGCGCGGCCTGCTCGGCAGCTTGTAACCAGGATGAGGTGCTGGTGAGCGCGTATTGCGGGCCTGGCAGGAGTGCGGTGACCCTTGTCAACGAACGATCGGTGTCTTGCCCGTCCCGGCGCGCCGCTACCAGCCCGTTGGTCGCGATCTGCGCCAAGGCCGAAGCGCAATAGGCCGCGCGTCAGCCGGCGCGATGCGAGGACACGGCGTGCGGGGCGCGTCTATGCGTCAAGCACAATGGAAATGCTCCACGCAATAAGCCCCGCCCTATCGCTGACCGCCGCCGCGGTTCGATTGACGCGGCGAGGTGCCTATCATTTCACGCGATCCATGGTGTAACAGGTCGCGACGATCGATCGGCTCTGGCTCGTGCCGTTGTGGGCATAGCACTTCTCCATGCGGTCGGGGCCGACGAGCGTGATGCGGAAATAACCATCCATGTCCGCTCCGACGATGGTCTTGTTGTCGCTGGCGATGGCCCATGCGAACGGCTCTTTCGTGTCGGCGACGGCGGAAGAAGAGCGTCCCCAAGCAAGCCGTCCCTCTTGTCCTTCCACCGTGTGAGTCGCCTCGATGTCGCGCACGCGCGGCGGATCGGCGGTCGTTTGCGTTCCGGGATGATGGTGATGGGTGCCGAAGACAATCGATTTCCCCTTTCCCGACCACGTGCCCTTGAGGTCAGGAATTGCGTCCTGTGCTCGCGTGGATGTCGCTGCCGCGCCAAGGAGCGCCAACGCAAAGACGAGATGTCTCATCGCTTCCTCACCTGTTGATGACCGTCGAAGACGTCCAGTGAAATCGCCGGCTATTATCCTTCAGGCGTTCCTTTCGCAAGCGTCCCACACTCCTAACGACCCGTGCTAATTTTGCCGCGACCGGCCTCTTCATTGTAGTCGGGTGCGCGATGCGAGGGAGCGAGCAATGCGTCTGCAGGGCAAAGTGGCGATCGTGAGCGGCGCCGGCGGGGGCATCGGGGCGGCAATCTGCCGACGCTTCGCAGCCGAGGGTGCGGCCCTGATCGGAGTCGACCTCGACGCCGCCGCGCTCGCGTCGATGGCAACTTCGGTACGCACCGCCGGCGCGCCCGTGCAGACACTGGTCGCCGACGTCGCCGAAGAGGCGAGCGCCGAGGCGGCGGTCGCCTGCGCGCGGCGCGAGTTCGGCGGTCTCGACGTGCTGGTGTCGAACGCGGTATGCGACCTGCCGCTGGCGCCGTTGACCCGCCTTTCACTCGCAGACTGGCGGCGCACCATGGCAGTCAATCTCGATGCGGCCTTCCTGTTCTGCAAGCATGCCATTCCGGCCATGGAAGCTCGTGGCGGCGGAAGTATCATCTTGATTGCCTCGCAGCTCGGACGCGTCGCGCGTGCGGGACGGCCGTGGTACTGCGCCGCCAAGGGCGCGCTGATCCAACTGGCCAAGGCGATGGCGCTCGACCATGCCGGGCAGAATATCCGCGTCAACAGCCTGTCGCCGGGGCCGGTGGAGACCGCGCGCTACCTGCGCAACTTCGACACGTTAGACGCCGCGCGCGCCTCGCACCACACGCTTGTCGGCCGCCTCGGGTCGCCCGAGGAGATCGCCGCGGGCGCGGTCTACCTCGCGGGCGACGAGTCGACCTTCGTGACCGGCGCCGATCTCCTGATCGACGGCGGCTACACCGCGGTCTGAGATCCTCACTTGCAAAATCACCATGAGCCCAGGTGCCGCTAGGCAAGCTCGACCCCGTCACTCCGATTTGATGCGTAGATGCTCTAATCGTGCTTTCGGGGGTCGAGATCGGATTGAGCCACCGTCAAACGTGGTGGTGGGCGAGGACCGGCTTCCCCTGCACGTCGGAGTCTGGAATACCGGGACGAAACTCCAATTGGGCGGCGCTCGAAAAGGCCTGCCCCCGCATCAGCAAAGTGGCGACGAGTCCTGCTATCCCTGACGCGGATAAGATCATGGCGACGATAATGAACTGAAAAATACCCGCGTAAACAGGACTGGCGCCGGACACCAGCATGCCCGCCATCACTCCTGGTATCCAGACGAAACCAAGCGACTTCAGCATATCAAGACGAGGCAGCAGGCTGGCGTAGACGGCGCTTTGAACATAGGGAGCGACCGTCGTTGCTGGATCGGCACCGAGCGAGAGGCCCGCTTCGATCTGGCCAACGTGCGCCATCACGTCCGCTCGAAAGCGCTCCATTGCTTGCGCGCAGGCGTTCATTGCGTTGGCGATGAGCATGCTTCCCACGGGCACCAAAACAATCAGATCGGAAGTGAGTGTCCCAGTGGCCAGCATGACGGCGATGGCGATGCCTCCGCCAGCGGCGATGGCGCAAAACGAGAGAAGGCGAGGCCGGCTGATACCCGGGGCCCGCCGCGCGGCCGTAACCGCGGCGGCAAAGGTCATGCCCACCAGAATGCATATGGCGATCGGCAGGCTTCCGTGCAGCAGTGCTGCCAGGAGCATGCCCACGGCAACCATCTGTAAGAAGCCTCTGGCCAATGAGAAGGCGGTCTCCCGCTCGACGTGGACCGCAAACCGGCGACACAGAAAAACGACAGCAAGACAGAGCGCGACAGCGGCAGCCGCTTGAGCGATTCCTAAGATAACTTGGTGATTCCACATGCTGAGCAATTCAGACATCTTGAAGCACCTCATCCGTGAGACCAATGGCGGCGAGCCTGCCGAATTTCAGGACCATCGCGCGATGCGCAACGCGTCGAGCCTGGGCGGCGTTGTGGGTGACGATGACGCAAGTCATCCGGCGCTCGTGAATGATGTCCAGCACGAGGTCCTCGACCCTTCGTGCTGAATCTTCGTCGAGTGCGGAAGTTGGCTCATCCAGGAGGAGGATTTCCGGATCGTTCGCCAAGGTACGGGCTATCGATACGCGTTGAGCCTCGCCTCCGGAGAGGTTGCTCACGTCTCGTTCCTGATATCCAGGCAAGCCCACACGCTGAAGGAGCAAGGCAATCTGCGCGGCAGTCAGCGGTTGCCCGCGTTGATGCGGCCCGTACGCGACGTTGCCAGCCACGGTGCCGGGAAAAAGAAATGCAGCCTGCATGACCATGCCGATCCGTCGCCGCAGCTCCGGCGGCGCCAGCTCACGGTAGTCTCGGCCATGGAACCGGACGATGCCACCTGTCGGTTCGTCCAGCCGATTCAGCAACCGCAGGAAGGATGTTTTTCCCGATCCGCTGTGGCCTACGACGGCGAGAACTTCGCCAACTTGCACTTCGACGCTGATTTCGTTCACGAGGGCTTTTTCGCCAACCACCCGCGACAAATGCTCGCTCGCGAGAGCTGCCCCGTGCGACGGCGAGGCGTCGACTTGATCTCGATTTTCCATGCTGGAGAATCTCCTGGACGGGTCGCACCGAGGGTGCGCTTGAGGATCAGTGAGGAAATGCTGCTTGGCTTAGCACGATTGACAGGCCAGGCGATTTGCGTTCCCTTCCCTTCGGGAGGCGAACGGCATGGGGATATTTCATTTATTTTTTGGGTTTAGCGGCCGCATCAATCGAGGCAAGTACTGGTTGACGCTGGTGACTTGGCTGCTGATTTGGATCGTCGCCATCGTGGCGCTTCTGCTGGGCGGTCTGGCCATTTTCGACAGGAACTTACAGGATGGTTCGCTGCCGGACCCAGAAGACTTCGACGCATTTTGGCGTATGGTTCGGGATTACGGCGTTCTATCCCTCATTATTCTCCTATTCCTGATCGTGAGCTGGGTTTCAGCGCTGGCGATCGGCGTCAAGCGGCTGCACGACCGGGACCGGAGCGGATGGTGGATTGTTTTGTTGTACTTCGGGCCTATGGTTCTCCAAGCTGCGCAACAGTCCGCTGAAAGCGGAACGCTCGCCTCGATACTTCTTGGTCTCGGCGCGTTTGCCGTTTCTATTTGGGCGTTGGTCGAGCTCGGATTCCTGCGCGGGACCAGCGGTCCCAATCGGTTTGGCGCCGATCCGTTGCAGCGCGAAGTTGCGATCGCGGCGTGAGGGACCGCCGGGAGCGGCTGCTACAAGCCTTTCGGATTTCCTTTTAGAATTTGATAGCGCGTTCCCGCTCCGTCTTGGTCATACATGGTTGCCGTGTCGCCGGAGACTTCAAGCTTGTAGCACTCGGGCTTATCGTCGTCGGGGTACTTGAAGCAGATCACCTCGCCGACGAGCATCCAATTCCCCGTCGAAATCTCGCTGCCCAACATCGATTTTGCCGTGCCGTCGGGCGCATAATATTCGGTCAGCGTTTGTCCGTCTTCCGTGCCGCTGATCGAATTGCCGACCAGCTTGCTCCAGGCAGCGAGGCCGACAAGCTTCTGCTCGGGTGCGCCAGACTGGGCGGGCCCGGGAGTTGCCGCAGGCGCGTTAGGGTCAGCCTGCGCAATTTTTGTTGCCGCCTCGCTCTCCGCCCGGACGCAAATGCCAGCCGAGGCAATCAGCATCAGTACCGCGTACAGAACCGTTCGCATTATTTCTCTCCTCGTTGAGATCTGAAATCAGCCGATGGCTACGCTTCAGACGTCCAGCTTGGCGTCATAGCGAGATGTCCGACCTTGAGCGGGTCGGGGACATTATTGCCCAGCCGATTCTTGGCGGAAGCCACAGGCGTCACATCTTCTGAAATTTGAGCGCAAACTCATCCACGGCTCGGCCGCTCGGAGGTTGGATCGAGAAGTCACGTGGATCCTCGGGGTGGCGCCAGAAATCGCCTTCGGCGACAAGCTTGAATCCGGCCGCCTCGACTTCGCGGCGCAACGCGCTCTCCTCGATGCGGTGCAAGGTCTTGCCGACCGAGACGCCGTCGCCGGCCTTTGCGGAATGGTCGGCGATGATAAGCAACCCACCCGGCTTGAGCGCGGCGTGCAGCTTGCGGTTCATCTCCGCGCGATCGACACTCATGTATGTCGTGTCGTGGTAGAAAAAGAGAAATGTGATGAGGTCCAAGTCGCGCACGTCCGCGGGCACCGGATCGTCGAACGGCCGAATCAAGCTGACGATATTCTTGCCCGCTGGCGTTTTTAGTCGCGCTTCGAACCTGGTCTTCGCGCGCTCGCCCAAATCCGCGGGATTTTGCGCGTAGACGACCCCAGTCGGGGCAACCGCGCGAGCCATCAATTCCGTGCTGTACCCGCCACCTGCGCCCATATCCAACACCTTCATGCCCGGACGAACGCCAGTGAAGGCTAGCAGCTTGAGCGGGTCCCTCCGCTTGTCGGTCTGCAGGTCCGCCTCGGTCCGGTCGGGCGCAGAAATGATTGCGGAGTAATCGGGGATGCGATCTTGCGCCGGTGCTATGGTCACGAAAATGCACGCTGAAACTGTGGCACCAAAGATCATGGAGTAAAGGAGTTTTCTAATTGCGGCTTGTCCGGTCATGTCGTTCTTCCTCGCCCTGTCATCAGTCATGAAGTCGGATCACGGCAGGTAGCATCATGTGATAGAAACTCAGTCGTGTATCTTCAATTTTGCGAGGGGACAAGCACGACCGCGACGCTTGGGCCACCTTCCGCCTGTCGCTTCCGAAACTTCGTCCATCTTCCTCGCGTCAGGCCTGGCAATTTGGATCGGCACCAACCCGCTTATTTGGTGAGGTCGAGCGCGTTCGCACGGGACACCACTCGCTCTGTGCAACTGTGCGGACATATCAACGTGCTAATCTCTATCAGGTCGATCTGCGATCAGATCAGATGGAGGCATGTCATGACTCAGTCGTTTTACACGGCCATGACGAGACGTCACTTCCTCAGCACGAGCGCGGCCGCCCTCGCCGCAAGTGCAGTGCCGTCCGGCGCGCCGGCGCAGGGCGCGAGGTTCCGCAGATGGGAGATCTCCGATCCGGGAATGCCGCCGCGCGTCCTTGACAGCTACAAGAAGGGGATACGTGAAATGCTGAACCGCCCGGCAACGGATCCCCGTAACTGGTATCGCAACGCTTTCATCCACGTCTTCGACTGCCCGCACCAGAACTGGTGGTTTCTCGCCTGGCACCGTGCCTACATCGGATGGCTGGAGGCCACCATTCGCGAGTTCAGCGGCGATCCGGAGTTTGCCCTGCCGTACTGGGATTGGACCAAGACGCCGCGCGTCCCGGCGGCGATGTTCGACGACGTGCTCGATCCCAACAACGCTGCCTTCATCCCTACCTTCCAGCAATTCAACGCGCAGTTCGACGCGCCTGTGACCGCTCTTTTCGCGACGTTCTCTCAGGCGCAGAAGGACGTGCTGGCGCAGCGGGGCCTGAGCAGCACAGCAGATTTTTGGAGCGCCGTGGCCGCCGCTCCGGCGGGGATGTTTTTTGAGCAGCCGGCGGCGCGCGGCCTAACTCCCGCCAGCCCCGATCTCGATCGAACCACGCAGAGGACGGTTTCGCTGGCCACCATCAGGAGCGCGTTGCGAACGGCCAACTTTGCCGGAAGTGAAAGTGGAACCGACGCGGCCGGGTTCGCCAGTGCGAAGGCATCGAGCCACAATGACCAAAGCCGGGAAGGCATTTTGGAGAGCCAGCCGCATGACAACGTGCATGGCGCCATGGGAGGTGCGGCAGGAAATGCCTTCATGGTGTCCTTCCTGTCTCCGGTGGATCCGATCTTCTTCCTGCATCATGGCAACCTCGATCGACTGTGGGACGTGTGGACCCGCAGGCAAGCCGCGCTGGGACGTCCGACCCTGCCGCAAGGCGCGGATCTCACGGCGTGGTCGAGCGAGCAGTTCTTGTTCTTCAGCGATCCAAACGGCCAGTAGGTATCGAAGACCAGCGCGGGCGACTACACCGCGATGAGCGTCTTCGACTACGACTATTCCCCCGGCTCGGGCGAGGATCAGGTGCCGGCGGGCGGCCCGGCGGTGGCGGCGTTGCCGGCCACGCAGGCGTTCAGCGCGCAGATCACCTCTGCAACGATCGGCGCCAGCGTCCCCGCTGGCGGTGTCGCGCGGGTGCCCGCGGCCGCGCTGGCGCCTGCGGCGCCGCAGGCTCCGCCGCGCGTTGCCGAGGTCACATTGAATCTCGGACCTACCGATCAAGGTCGTCGCTTCCAGGTGCTGGTCTCGCCGGAGGGCGGGGCCCCGATCGAGGCGGGAGGGATCACGATATTCAGCCATCACGTCCATGGTCCCACCACGTTCACCGTACCGCTGCCGGAAAACCTCGCCGTCACCGCTGCCGCCCCCGCGGCGAACGTGCCCCTCGACATCCGCGTCGTCCCGCTCGAACAGGCGCCCGGCGCGGCCCCTAGCACGCGTTTTCGCGCGACGGCGACGTCGCCTCAAGTCGCCCAAATTATTGTGAGGACGAACTGATAGATGCGGCAGTACCTATTGATCGTGGCGCTGGCGGTGGGCGTTCTTGGATCCTGGATGGGCACGCTCGCCGCCGAGGACTCGGCGATGATTGAACTTGCCGCGCCGCGGCACCCCGGTCGCGGCGAATCCGTCGAGCTCCAGATCACGACCGGGCCACTGCCGCGCGGCGCCAGGCTGATGCTATCGACCGAGGACTGCGAAAGCCTCGGCGCAGTGACGCCTTACCCGCCGGGCCGCCAGTCCAATACGGCCACGGTGCCGGTCCCTCAATCCGCCATTGTCGATGGACGCCTGCGGCTGCGCCTGCAGGTGCTCGAGCCGGGGGCGCCAGCGCGCGCGCCCCGGCCCAGCGAGGTTCAACGTCTCGACCTTGTCGTGGCGCCTCGCAGCGAATGATTTTCAAATACAGAGCTCGGTGCAGCGCGTCCGTCCCTGAAGTCCGCGATGCATCAGACGGCAAAGCGCTTGGCTTCAACCCAGTCCGGCTCGACCATGAGAAGAGATCGCCAAGTTTTTTGCGGGAACTCGATAAACCTATAGCTCAGAATCGATATGCCGGCGGTAGCGAGGAGGAATAGCCCGATCCGTTTAATTTCGAGCGAGTTCGGATTGAAAAACACATCGCTCCGACAACTCGCAACGGCCGCCACGAGGTAGCTCGACCAGTGCTGCTCCGCGGCGTGAGGCAAGAAATCATCACGCAGGCAAAGGACTAGCGCCGCTCGCCTGCGGCAGCGGGCCTAGCGCAAGACTGCCAGAGGTCAATACCCCGGGGGTACAGGAATCTTCGGAAGGAAATCGGCGATAAATACGCGAAGTTCCGTTCCTACAAGATTGAGGATTTGCTGCGATAACGCACGTTCGGTGAAATACTCAACCCAGAGGCCGCCAAATGAGGCGGCCTCTTTTTTAACGGCCCGGAGAAACGACCTCGCAAATCCGATCTGCGCGGTGTGCCGACCGATCAAACTGATCGCTTATGACTGGGCGAAATCACCCATCAATACGTCGGGACACAATAGCTGATGATGCAAATCCCGCTGCGCCGTTCGCAGCGCAGAAGGGCCTGCCACTTGGCATCAGCCGCAAAGAAGGCGCGACCGTAAGCAACCGAGCGCGGGCCGACAGCTTGGCAAAGGAAATTCATGGCCGAGGCCTCGGAGGAAGCAAGCGCAAGCATCGCGGCCACGAATGCGAGAGAAGTCAGAACTTTACCCATACCCAACCCCCCGTGAATGATTTTCCAGCCCTTGAGCCGTGCCACCGCGGTGCGGCTCTTTTGTGGCGGCCGGTTGGGAGCTTGAGCCAGTGGCGAGTTACTCGGCAGGACGCGATATCGCGGCCGAGCCGGAGTCGACCACGGGGACCAAGTTCGACATCGCGGCGACCGACCAGATTAGGCCGATCGCGAGCACGACGGCGATGATCCATGCAAGCATTTTGCATTCCCTCTACGTCGCATTGAGCTTGCCGATATTTTCGCCGCCCCGATGTGAGGTAGTTCACAGATGGCCAAAGCTTTTGAAATCAAAGCCCGAGGAAGGGGCGGCGTTCGCAAAGAGCTGGGGACGGAGATATGCGGATCGCGCCCTCGCGA
>Ga0307277_10000341_pt1 | contig 16922 bp, 17 predicted proteins | sample ER_DNA_116_FD_194473 | JGI IMG/M metagenome (GOLD analysis project Ga0307277, IMG submission 194473) | Bulk soil microbial communities from the East River watershed near Crested Butte, Colorado, United States - ER_DNA_116 | ecosystem: Environmental > Terrestrial > Soil > Floodplain | place...
CGGTGGTGTGACCGACCCCGACGAGCTTCGGCGGGCGGCGACGGGTGCCGCGTGCGTGATCTTCCAGCAGCCGAACTTCTTCGGCTGTCTCGAGCCGGCGCCGGATCTAGTTGCCGCGGCGAACGACGCGGAGGCCATCGCGATCGCGCACGTCGACCCGATCTCTCTCGGCGTGCTCGAAGCACCCGGCGTGTACGGATGCGGGATGGCGATCGGCGAGGGCCAGAGCGCGGGCAACTACCAGTCCTTCGCCGGGCCCCATTACGGCTTTCTCGCGGCGCGGAGCGAGTTCATCCGCCGCATGCCGGGCCGGATCGTCGGGGAGACGCTGGACGCAGCAGGAGAGCGCGGCTATGTCCTGACCCTGCAGACCCGCGAGCAACACATCCGCCGCGAGAAGGCCACCTCCAACATCACAACGAATCAGACGCTACTGGCGCTCGGCGGCCTCGTGCATCTCTCGTGGCTGGGCCCGCAGGGGTTGCGCGAGTTGGGGGAGACCTGCATGAGCCTCGCTGAGTACGCGAAGAACAGGCTGACGGCGGCCGGGCTCGAGCTCGCGTTTCCGGAACAGGCAACATTCAAGGAGTTTGCCGTTCGCACCGGACGGAGCGCGAAGGATGCGATCCGCGTCGCCCGCGAAGGCGGGGTGCATCCTGGCTACGCGATTGGCCGTGACTACGAGGGGCTCGACGACGCGCTGCTCGTCGCAGTCACGGAACGCCGTTCGCCCGCGGACATCGACCGGCTCGTGGAGGCGCTGGCACCGTGAAGCTGATCTTCGAGAAGTCGCAGCCGGGCCGGCGCGGCGGAGAGCTGCCGCGCTACGACGTTCCGCCCGCCAAGGTGCCGGACGAGTTGCGCCGCCAGGTCTCGCCGCGGCTGCCCGAGCTTGCCGAACCCGAGATCGTCCGGCACTTCACGGAGCTCTCGACACGCAACTTCGGTATCGACACGGGCTTCTACCCGCTCGGCTCCTGCACGATGAAGTACAACCCGCGCGTCAACGAGCGGCTGGTGATGTTGCCGGGCTTCCGGGATCTCCATCCCTATCAGGACGAGGACGGGGCCCAGGGCGCGCTCGAGCTGATGTGGCGGCTGCAGGAGATCCTGATCGAGGTGTCAGGCCTGCACGCGTGCTCGCTCCAGCCGGCCGCGGGCTCGCAGGGGGAGCTGACGGGCCTGATGCTCATGCGCGCCTACTTCGCCGATCGTGGCGAGGCCGATCAACGCGACACGATCATCACCGCCGACACCGCGCACGGCACGAACCCTGCAAGCGTGACGATGGCCGGATACCAGCTCGCGAAGGTCCAGACCGACGCCCGCGGCAACGTCGACGTCGCGCACCTGCGCGAGTTGGTGAACGAGCGGACGGCCGGACTCATGCTGACGAACCCGTCGACGCTTGGGCTCTTCGACGAGAACATCGAAGAGATCGCACAGATCTTCCACGAGGTGGGCGCCCTCCTCTACTACGACGGCGCCAACCTGAACGCCGTCTGCGGCATCTCGAGGCCCGGTGACATGGGTTTCGACATCGTGCACATCAACCTGCACAAGACCTTTTCGCAACCGCACGGCGGCGGCGGCCCGGGCGGCGGGCCGATCGTAGTTCGAGACACGCTCGAGCCGTTCTTGCCCGTCCCGGCCGTAGTCGCAGACGGCGAGCGTTTCCGCCTCGACTACGACCGTCCGAGATCGATCGGGAAGGTGCGCGGCTTCACGGGACCGTTCGGCGTGTTCGTTCGTTCGTACGCCTACATCCGTTCCTATGGCCCACGTCTCCGCGAGATGTCGGAGACCGCCGTTCTGAACGCCAACTACCTGCTTGCCTTGCTGAGAGACGCATACGACCTCCCGTACGACCGTCTCGCGATGCACGAGTTCGTCCTGAGCGCCCGCTCGCTGAAGCGCAAGCACGGCATCTCGGCGCTCGACGTCGCGAAGCGGCTGATGGACTACGGCTTTCATCCGCCGACGATCTACTTCCCGCTCGTCGTTACCGAGGCGCTGATGATCGAGCCGACCGAGACCGAGGCGAAGGAGACGCTGGACGAGTTCGCCGAGGCCATGCTCGCGATTGCGCGCGAAGCGGAGGAGGATCCGGACGTGCTTCGCGATGCGCCGCACGGACGGCCGGTACGCCGGCTCGACGAGGTGCTCGCCGCGAAGCGCGTGATCGTGAAGTACGGGTTCGAGAACCATCCCGATCTCGGCAACGAGCCCACCGCGCCGCGGCAGCTCGAAGCGCAGAAAGGCGCCTAGGCCTAAGCCGCGAGCGGCAGGCTCAACTGCCTGAGCCCGAGCCGTTCGAACACGAGCTCGACCTCGAATGCCACCGCCGCGAACTGATCCGCGGGCCAAACGTGCGCGTCGTCTTCTGCCTGCAGCTTCTCGAGCCGCCGGTTGAGGGCGCGGTCCTCGGATCGCAATAGCACCGTCTGCGCATAGGAGCGCGCCCAGACCTCGTGCACCGATTGGAAGTAGCGCTGGCGCGAATAGCCGCCGGGCAGAAGGCGCTTCTCGAGCAATGCAGCTGCGTCGCGCCAAGGCGCGAATGCCGGGTGCACCGCCGACGCCCACGACCGTGTCTTGCGGTCGTAAAAGATCTGGTGGTCGAGCAGATGACCTAGCTCGTGCAGGAACCCGAGCGCGGAACGCCCGCCTACGCGCGAGACGCGCAGGTCGATTGGATCACGCAGGCGGAAGCGGTAAGCGCCGGCCTCGGTGATCGTCGCAGTAGGACGCACCGGTACCGGTGAGAGATCCGAGCGCAGTCCGTGCAGCTGAGAGGCTGCCGCGAGCGCGCGTTGGAGCTCCGCAGTCAGCGGGCTCCGGCGCGGTAGGGCAACGACCTCTTCCAACGAACGCAGGCGAAGCTTTCCCTCGCGGGCAACACACTCGGGGTAGCGGCGTTGTCCCATTGGTAAATCTTCGGTACTGCATCGGACGGACTTGAGCTGCGTGTCATGCTTTGGAGCGTGAGAGTGCGTCGTACGCTTCTCGTTTGCATCGCCGTTTCCTTTGCGGCGATCGATCTTGTGCACAAGTCATTCGCAGCGGCGGAGTTCCATCACGCGCGCACGCCGTTCATTGCGGTGATCATGGGAACGGTGATTGCGGCGCTCGTCGTGCTCGTGCCATATGTGCCGTCGAATGCAGCTGCGTGCGGCGCGGGCATCGCGTGCGGCGGTGCACTCGGGAATCTCGTCTCGCTGCTCGCGTGGTCGCAGGGCGTGCCCGACCCGCTCGTCGTCGCGGGCTCGATGCACGGCATCGCCTTCAACCTCGCGGATCTGTTCGCAATCACGGGCGACGCGCTGCTGCTGAGCGCGGTCACCCTGCACGGCGTCCGACACCGCGCCAGGTTGCGGGAAAGCGTCTAGGGCCTAGAGGTCTGGTGCGTCATCCGGCCCGGCGGAATTTCGCACCAGGCCTCTGTTCAGTAGAGATCTTCGAGGTCGTCGACGATCGGCTCTTCATCACGACGACGGCGGACGACTTCGGCGATTGCGAGCAGAAGCGGAACGGCGATCGCTGCCGCCAGGCTCGTCCAGGCGAGTGCGAACCAGGCGATGACGATCGCGCCCACGCCGAAGCGCTGCCCTACCGGGTCGTGCCGCAGGAAGCTCATGAGCACGGCTGCTTCCTTCATGTTTGGCTCCTCCCTTCAAGGCCAGGGATCGGCCGCCTGAGGGGGATCCTCGATCCCTCACTCGCGTAATGCCTGCCCCAGTCGCAAGACTGTAGGGAGGAACCCGAATGAGGGAGAAATGATGACGAAAGTCCAAAAGACCGAGGAGCAGTGGCGCACTGAGCTGGACCCGGAGCAGTACCACGTTTTGCGCCAAAAGGGCACGGAGGCGCCGTTCTCGGGTGAGTACGACCATACGTTCGAGCCGGGCACGTATCACTGTGCCGGCTGCGGCGCGGAGCTCTTCCGCTCCGAGACGAAGTACGACTCGGGCTGCGGCTGGCCGGCGTTCTACGCCCCGGCCGGTGAGGAGGCGGTCGCCGAGGAGACGGACACCACCTACGGGATGATGCGCACGGAGGTGATGTGCTCGAATTGCGGAGGCCACCTCGGGCACGTTTTCCCCGACGGACCGGCTCCGACCGGGACGCGCTACTGCATCAACTCGGCGGCACTCAAACTGGAGGAGGAATAGTGGAGAAGAAGGCAACGTTCGGCGCCGGCTGCTTCTGGGGCGTCGAGGCTGCGTTCCGACAGCTCGAGGGCGTGACGCGAACGCGCGTCGGCTACTCGGGCGGCACGACGGAAAATCCGACGTACGAGGACGTCTGCTCGCACACGACGGGACACGCCGAGGTCGTCGAGGTCGCGTACGATCCCAACCGCATCTCGTACGAGCAGCTGCTCGACGTCTTCTGGGCGAAGCACGACCCGACGCAGCTGAATCGACAGGGCTGGGATATCGGCGACAACTATCGCTCCGCGATCTTCTTCAACGACGAGGAGCAGCACGAGGCTGCTTTGAAGTCGAAGGCAGGGGAGCAGCGGAACTGGGGCGCGCCGATCGTGACGCAGATCGAGCCCGCGCAGTCGTTCTACGAGGCGGAGGACTACCACCAGCAGTACCTCGAGAAGCGCGGCCGGTCGAGCTGCACCCCGGCGCTGAAGCAGGCGTCGGTCGCGAGCTAGAGCTACGGATCAGAGAGGCCGCGGCGAATGTCGCGGCCTCACCGGCGTGGTCCTACGCCGCGGGTGGCAAGGGAACGCTGCCGCTTCCCTGAACGGCGAGCGCACAGAGCGGCTCGTGCTTTTCGGCGAGGCGGAGCAGCAGCGCGTGCAGGGTCGCCCGTTCCTTCTCGCCGAGCGGATCGAGGAACTCGTTCTCGATCTCTTTCGAGAGCGCACGTAGCCGCTTCAGCGTCCGCTTCCCGTCCGGCGTAAGACCGACGAGATGGCGACGGCGGTCGTCGGGATCGCGGCGGCGCTCGATGAGGCCCTGCTCCTCGAGCTCGTCGAGCAGTCCCACGAGTTGGCCGCGGTCGTAGCCGAGCGCGTCGGCAATCGAGCCCTGTGTCTCGGCCGACCCCTCAGCCAGCACAAGCAGGATCGCCTGGTGATACGGATGGAGCCCTGTGCCCTCGTAGGCCTTCATCGATCGTTCCTTCGCGGCGTACCCCAGGCGCTTGAGCAGGAACGTTGCGGATGCAACGAGCTCCTCAGGCAACTGAGGCACCGTGCGCGACTGTGTTTGCGGGCTGGTGGCGTTCATGTGGAACAGAGTAGCGCGTCCAATCGTTGTTCTGCTATAACGTTGTATAGATCAACGATTATGGAGGTCCATTACGTGAACACTCTCCCCAAGCAGGAGCGCCGCTGGAGCGCGCTGGCTCTCATCGTCACCGCGCAGTTCATGGTCATTCTCGACGTCGCCATCGTCAACGTCGCGCTGCCCTCGATCAAGACAGATCTCAATTTTTCCCAGCCGAACCTCCAGTGGGTCATCTCGGCGTACGCGATCCTGTTCGGCGGAGCGCTACTCCTCGGCGGGAGGCTCGCTGACCTGCTCGGTCGCCGGAGACTGTTCGTGGCCGGTCTCGCCGTGTTCACCGCAAGCTCTCTGCTGTGCGGTCTTGCCTGGTCGGAGGGCTCGCTGATCGCGTTTCGTGCGCTGCAAGGGCTTGGCGGAGCGATGCTTGCCCCGGCTGCACTCTCGCTGCTGATGACGACTTTCGCCGAGGGACGGGAACGCAATCTCGCGCTCGGGATCTACGGTGCCGCCTCTGGGAGCGGCGCTGCGGCCGGCGTCCTGCTCGGCGGCGTGCTCACCTCGTATTTGAGCTGGGCCTGGGTCTTCTTCATCAACGTTCCAGTCGGTGTCGCGGCAATCGTGCTCGCGCCCGTACTGCTGCAGGAGAGCCGAGCTGAGGTGGCGCATCGTCACTTCGACTTTCCCGGCGCTGCATCCATCACCGCCGGTCTGATGCTGCTCGTCTACGCCACGACGCGCGCGACGAGCGACGGTTGGGGCGCCGGCACCACGATCGGGCTGCTTGCGGGCGCCACAGCCCTGGTGCTCGCGTTCATTGCGATCGAGTTGCGCTCGCCGTCACCGCTCCTGCCCCTCCGGATCTTCCGCGTGCGCTCGCTCACCGGGGCGAACGCGGCGATGGCGATCGTCGGCTCGGTCGCGTTCTCCGAGTTCTTTCTGTTGACGCTCTACCTCCAGGACGTCCTGCACTACTCCGCGATGCAAAGCGGCGCTGCGTTCGTCGCCTTCGCAGGGACGGTCGTCGTGACTTCGAACATCGCCCAGGTCGTCGTCGGGCGCTTCGGCGTGAGGCCAACGCTCACCGCCGGCCTGCTTGCGTCCGCCGTGTCGGTTGGAGCGCTCACGCGGCTTCCGGTCGACGGGCACTACTTCTGGGATCTCTTCCCGTGGTTCGTGCTCGGCGGTGCCGGGATGGGTCTCTCGTTCGTACCGGTGACGATCGCAAGTCTCACCGGCGTCGAGCGCTCTGATGCCGGTGTCGCTTCGGGACTGATCAACACCAGCCGCCAGATCGGGGGAGCGATTGGCCTCGCCGCGGTGAGCGCGATCGCCGCCGCCTCGACGAGCAACTACGCGCAGGTCCACGCGGCCGTGACGGCCTCGAGCGGCGTGGCGCTCGCCCACGGCTTTCAGACTGCTCTGTACGTACTCACGGGATTGCTGGTCATCGGCGTGCTGATCGCGGTCGCGCTCGTCAAGCCGACTCCGGCACCAAGCGCGGACGCCCGATTCGACGAAGGCGAAGTGATCGCGTTCGAGGAAGCAGCCTGATGGCCGCCGCAGACGGCTTGGGCGACGGCTTTCGCAAGCTCGACGACCTGGTCCTGCACTTGAAGGGCCTGGTACTGGTCCGCGAGCTCCGCGAACGACGCGGCGCCGACGAGGGCGAGCTCCTCATGTACGGCGTGGAGATCGATCGCGTACGCAGCCGGCTTGCGAGGCTCGCCAGGGTTGCGGACTACGACCGGCCCGGCCTGGCGGCGAGCTGACCGCACGCGGCTTGGATGTCGCGCCCGCGCGTGAGCCTCACGGTCGACGGCAAGCGTGCGCGATCGAGCGCCGCCTTGAAGGCCGCGATCGCCTTCGACGTTGAGCCGTCGTAGATCCCGGTCGGGTTGTACGGGATCAGGTTCACCTTGAAGACCTTCGGGTCGAGTAGGTCCGCGAGTGCGCGCGCTTGCTCGACGCGGTCGTTGACGCCGCGCAGCATCACGTATTCGACGAAGACCTTTCGCCGGCGGAGCGCGAAGTAGCGCATGCACTCCGCGAGGACTTCGTCGAGGGGATAGCGGTCGTTCACGGGCATCAGTTCGCTGCGCAGCTCGTCGGTCGGCGCGTGTAGCGAGAACGCCAGCCGGATCGGCTCCTCGACCTCGTCGACGAAGCGGCGGAGGCCGGGAAGCCACCCGACCGTGGAGATCGTCGTGCGACGCCAGGTGATTCCCACGTCCGGCAGCGCCCGCGCGGCTTCGAGCACCGAATCGAGGTTCACCATGGGCTCACCCATGCCCATGAAGACCGCGTGGTCGACCGGCTCGATGCGGCGGAGGTGCAACGCCTGATCCAGGATCTCGGATGACGTCAGATTGCGGCCGAAGCGCATCTGGCCGGTGGCGCAGAACGTGCACGTGAGCGGGCAGCCTGATTGCGACGACACGCACACCGAGCGACGGCCGTCGCGGTAGCGCATCAGCACCGCCTCCACCGGATGACCGTCATGTGTGCGGAACAGCGCCTTCACGGTCCCGTCGCTCGATCTGGCCTCTTCAACGAGCTCGAGCGTGGAGAACGGCACCTCCTGTTCGAGGCGACGCCGCAGCGCGTCGGGAAGGTTCGTCATCTGCTCGTAGCCGGTGGCACCGCGCGCAGCCCACTCCCAGACCTGACCAGCGCGGTACGCCGGCTCGCAGCGTTCGCTCAGATGCTGTTGCAACAACGCACGATCCACGTTGGCCAGGGTAGCGTTGCTCATGGCTTCTCCTCGACAGCCGTGGTGGGCCGGCGGCGTTCTCTACCAGGTGTATCCGAGGTCGTTCGCGGACTCGAACGGCGACGGTGTCGGCGACCTCGCGGGGCTTCTCGGACGACTGGAATATCTCCGCTGGCTCGGCGTCGACGGCCTCTGGCTCAATCCGACGTTCCCCTCGCCGAACTGCGACTGGGGCTATGACGTCTCGAACTATTTCGGCGTCCACCCGGACCTCGGGACGCTCGAGGACCTAGACGCGCTAATCGCGGCTGCGGGAGAGCTTGGGATCCGGATCCTGCTCGACCTCGTTCCCGCCCACACGAGCGATCAGCACGAATGGTTCCTGGAGTCACGCTCGTCGAGAGAATCGCCCCGGCGGCCGTGGTACATCTGGCGGGACGACGCCGACGAGCAGGACGGCGTGTTCGGCGGCAAGGCGTGGACCTACGACGAACCGACGAGGCAGTACTACCACCACCTCTTCCTGCCCCAGCAGCCCGACCTCAATTGGCTGCAGCCGGACGTGCGGGACGCCTTCGACGAGATCCTGCGCTTCTGGTTCGAGCGCGGCGTAGCCGGATTCCGGATCGACGTCGTGCACGAGCTCGTCAAGGATCCGCCCAGTCAGTCGAATCGCCCCGAGATCCACGGCGTGCTGCGGCGCTGGCGGGCGCTCGCGGACGCCTACGACCCGGAGCGGTTGCTTCTCGGCGAAACCTGGGTGCTGGACCTCGATGAGCTCGCGAGCTTCTACGGCCAGGCGGACGAGCTGCAGCTCGGCTTCAACTTCCCATTCATGTTCGCCGGGCTGGACGCGACGGCACGAGCGGATGTGGTCAAGCGCACGGAGGACGTGCTACCCGCCGGCTCCTTGCCCGTGTGGGCGCTGTCGAATCACGACGTCGTCAGGTTTCCGACCAGGATCTGCGACGAGGACGACGCCAAGGTCCGGTGTGCGCTCCTCGCGCTGCTGACTCTCCGGGGCACTTCGGTTCTCTACTACGGGGACGAGCTCGGCATGCGGCAGGTCGACATCCCGCCCGATCGCGTGCTCGACTTGGACGGTCGCGACGGGGCGCGGACGCCGATGCATTGGGGTGACGTCGAGTGGCGCAATCCGTGGGTCCCGCTCGGTGACCGACTCGCGAGTGTGGCCGAGCAGCGAGCCGACCCGGAGTCGGTGCTCAGCTTCTGCCGCGAAGCGATTGCTGTCCGGGGCAGCCGCGACGATCTGATCGCCGGCGCCTACACGCCTTTGCCGGGCCAGGCGGGAATCTGGGCGTGGCGGCGTGGACAAGGGACGGCGGTTGCGATCAACCTGACCGATTCTCAGGCCAACCCGCCGCTCGAGGGGGACGTCCTCCTCTCGACGAAAGGTCGCGAGGATCCTTCGCGCCTCGAGCCGTGGGAGGGGGTGGTGGTCGCGCTTACTTAGAGCACGAAGGCGAGTGACGCCAGGCGTCCTGAATCGTCGAGCGCTCGCCGACGACGAGGTCGACGCCGCGCCCGAGCACTCGCTCGAGCACTTCGATGTCGACGTCGGCGGGATCGCCGACGGCGACCTCGATGCGTCCCGAGTCCAGGAAGCGGACCGGGACGACGAACATGCGCCGCGCGACCTCGAGCGGCAAGAGAGCTGCCGCCCTCGGGTCGAGGGGGTGGCGGACCAAATCGACATACCGCAGGCCGGCCTGCTCCGCGAGGGCGGCGGCGAGCTCGGGCTCGAAGAGCCAGCCCCGGGCAAGGAGGGTCTCGCCGAGGCGCATGCCCGTGATCTTGACCTCCGCGAGTGCAGCGTCGAGCTGCTCGTGCGAGACCCAGCCCTTTTGCACGAGGATCGACCCGAGCATCGGGCGTACCTCGTGCTCGAAGTAGCTGTGATCCAGGCGAAGCGGCGCGGCCGATCCAGAGGCGAGCCTGAGGCCGCCGCCGATGTAGCGCTTGTCAGAGGGATTCATCTGCACACCTTCCGAGTCAAGCATCGGCCTTGGAACGGGTTGTGATGATCACCCGCAGAGGTGACGAGTTGAAAACGGCAAAATAGGCGCGTGATCGATCTCCGCTCCGATACCTTGACCCAGCCCTCGCAGGCGATGCGCGATGCGATCGCCAACGCCGCAGTCGGCGACGAGCAAAAGCGCGAGGACCCGACCGTCAACGAGCTCGAGCGTCGAGGTGCCGAGTTCCTGGGCCACGAAGAGGCGGTTTTTCTCCCGACCGCGACGATGGCCAATCAGATCGCGCTGAACATCCTCGGCCGGCCGGGCGATGCCCTGCTCGTTGAACGGCACGCCCACATCATGCTTTCGGAGCTGGGCGGGCCGGCCGCACACTCCGGCCTGCTGACCATCGGGCTCGAGGGGACAAACGGCCGGTTCTCGCCGGACCAGGTCGTCGCCGAGATCCGCGACCGGACGAGCGTGCACGTCGCGCCGACCCGGGTCGTCACGATCGAGAACACGCACAACAGCTCCGGGGGCCGCGTCTGGCCGCTCGACGAGGTCGACGCGATCGTCGCAACCTGTCGCGAACACGACCTCGCCGTGCACCTCGACGGTGCGCGGCTCGTCAACGCCGCGGTTGCGACCGGCGTCGACTCTGCAAGGATCGGGCGCGGTTTCGACACGGTGACCCTGTGCTTCTCCAAGGGCCTCGGCTGTCCGCTCGGCGCGTTGATCGCGGGCTCGGCGGAGCTGATGGCGCGGGCTCGTCGCGGCAAGCACTACTTCGGGGGCGCGATGCGCCAGGCGGGAATTGTGGCGGCCGCGGCGCTCTACGCGCTCGACCACCACGTCGACCGCATCGCGGATGACCATGCCCGCGCTCGGCGCCTCGGCGAGGGGCTTGCCGCTGCTGGCGTCCGTGTCGATCTCGAGCAGGTGGAGACGAATTTCGTCCAGATCGACGTCGGCCCCGACCGCGGTGACGCCATCGAGCGTATGAAGGACCGCGGCGTGCTCGTGTCGACGACCGTGCACCCGACGGTCGTCCGCGCGGTCACGCACCTCGACATCTCCGACGACGATGTCGACGCGGCGATCGAGGCGATTCCCGCCGCGCTCGGCGCTACTCGTACTGAAGTGCCTCTAGAACGTTGAGCCTGGCGGCCCGGCGCGCCGGGAAGATCGCCGCGATGATCCCGACGATGATCGAGGCGACGCCGAAGATGACCAGCTGACCCACCGGGATCGAGAGCACGATGAAGTCCACGCGAGCGATCAGCAGCGCAGCGAGAACGATGCCGAGCACGATGCCGATCAGCGCGCCGATCAGCGCCGTGATCACGCTCTCGTGTCGAATCATTCGCCGGACCTGGCGACGTGTCATCCCGACTGCGCGCAGCATTCCGATCTCGCGAGTGCGTTCGAAGACGGTCAGCACCAGAGTGTTGACGATGCCGAACAGACTCACGATCACGGAAAGTGCGAGTAGCACGTAGAGGATGTTGAGCACGGAGCTGAGTCCCGAAATCTGGTTGTCGATGAACTTCTGGCGCGTTGCTGCCTTTGCGTTCGGGAACGCCTCGAGGGTCTGATCGAGGGCCGCCCTGTTTGCGTCCGTCTGGCCTCCCTTCATCAGGACGAAGGAGTAGAGGTTCTCGGGGTGCGCGACGAAGCGGTCGAAGGTCGCGGCAGAGATGGTCACGCTTCCGAAGGGCGAGCCGCCTGTCGGCGGGTCGAAGATCCCCCGTAGAACGAACGTCTTCTGGGCTCCCGTCGCGAAGGTCAGGCGAATCGGCGAACCGGCGTGAAGATGGTGGCTCTTCGCGTAGCCCTTGTCGACAAACGCGCCGTCCGCACCCAGGTTGGCAAGCACCGCGCCGGATCCCTGTGTCCAATCGAGCTGGAACATATGGCTCGAGGCCGGATTCACGGCGGTGATGGTGCTCGTGTCGTTGAAAGCCTTCGCCTGGCCCGCGCGCACGTTACCGATCGCCGTTACGCCCGGCGTCTTCGCGACGGCTTCCGCGGCGGCGATCGGAATGGGGGAGAAGTTGTTCTGAGCCGTGATTGCGTAGTCGGCGTTCTTCCAGATCTTGTTCACGGAGCTCTTGAAGCTCGTGATGATCCCTGCTGCCAGCATCGACACGAGCGTCACGAGGGCAAGGCCGATCATCAGGGCCGAAGCAGTCGATGCGGTTCGTTGCGGATTGCGTTGCGCGTTCTCGCGGGCGAGGGTGCCGGCGGTTCCACCGACCTTTGTCGCCGGCCAGCCGAGTGCTCCCGCGAGCGGCGTTACGAGCCTGACGGACAGGAGCGCTATCCCGAAGAAGACGAGCAGTGCGCCGCCGAGCATGAAGAGGAGGATGCCGGCCGTTCCGAGTCCGGGTGCAAAGAGGCCCCAGAGCAGGCCGCCGAAGCCGAGCACCGTCAGCAGTATGGATGCCGGGAGGCGGAAACGCGCATAGCGCGATTCCGGCAGTGTCGCGCCCTCGCGGACGGCCGCGATCGGCGGCACGCGCGTGGCACGCAGGGCCGGCCGAAGGCTGGCGACGAGCGTGACGATGATGCCGACCGCGAGCGACACGAGAACGGTCCTGGTCTCGAAGGTCAACCCGTTGTTGGGGAGCGTGAACCCAACCACGTCAAAGAGCTTGAACAGGCCTTTTGCGAGTGCGAGGCCGGCGAAAAGCCCGATCACGGCGGCCAGCGCTCCGATGACAAGTGCCTCGATGATGATCGAGCGCAGAAGCTGACGACGCGACGCGCCGAGAGTCCTCAGGGTTGCGAGCTCGCGGGTCCGCTGTGCAATCGTGATCGAGAGCGAGTTTGCGATCACGAAGCTGCCGACGAACAGTGCGACGCCCCCGAAGCCGAGTAGGAACTTCTGGAGGAAGGAGATGAACGAGTTCGTGTCCTTGCTGTCCTCGTGCGCCTGCCCCTGACCGGTCCGCACCTGCGTGTCGGCCGGGAGGACGCCTTGGATCTGCTGCAAGAGCTGCTTGGTGGCGACGTTCGGCTTGGATGCGACGGCGATCTCGTCGAGTTTCCCGGGCTTGCCGAAGAGCTGTTGTGCGGTGGGCAGAGAGAAGCCGGCAAGAGTGGCGCCGCCGATCGTCCCGACCGAGCCGAACTTCACGATTCCCGACAGGCGCAGGTGCTGAACAGTCCCGATGGCCTGGACACCGATCAGTTGGCCGATCGTGAAGTGTTCTTTGCCGGCCGTGGACTTGTCGATCACGACCTCTTCGCCCTGTGGCCAGGTGCCCGCGACGAGCGTGAGTGGGTTGAAGGGCGAGTCACCCCTGGCGATGCTGAAGCCGAGATTCGGCGCGCCGCCGTAGACGATCGCCTTGCCATCTTTCCCGATCAGCTGAGCCTGGCCGTTGACGCCGCCATCGGCGAGGCGGACGTCTGGAAGGGCGCGGACCTTCTGGAGCAGCGACTCGTCGAAAGCCGGGGCCGTTACCCCGTTTCCCTCTGTGATCTTGAAGGCAGCCTTGCCGCTGATGACGGCGTCGGATCCTTTACGGCTCTCCGTGAAGATCGACCCGAAGGCCTTGTCGATGGAGTCGGTGAGGACGTACGTGCCGCTCACAGTGGCGACGCCGAGGACGATCGCGAACGCAGAGAGGACAGTCCGCAGCTTGCGGCCGAGCAGTGCTTTGAGAGCGAAACGGGTCACGCGCTGTCGAGCTGTTCCATCTCAGCGACGATCTCGTGCGCGGAGAGATCTTTCGACTCGCGGACGATGAGCCCGTCCGCGAGGAAAAGGACGCGGTCGGCGATCGCTGCGGCGCGCGCCTCGTGCGTCACCATCACGATCGTCTGCTCGAGCTCTTTGACCGATCGGTTGAGAACCTCGAGAATCTCTCCGCTCGTTTTCGAGTCGAGGTTGCCCGTGGGCTCGTCGGCGAAGACGATCGTCGGTCTGCTGACGAGAGCGCGGCCGATGGCCACACGCTGTTGCTGACCGCCGGAGAGCTCAGACGGGCGGTGCGTACGGCGGTTCGTGAGACCCATGCGATCGATCAGTTGGTCGACCCATTCGCGTTCTGGCTTCACCCCCGCGATCGAAAGCGGCAGCAGAATGTTTTCCTCGGCAGTCAGCATCGGAAGCAGGTTGAAGAACTGGAAGATGAAGCCGATGTTCCGGCGGCGCAGCTTCGTCAGGTCCGAGTCGCTGAGCTTCGAGATGGCCGTTCCGGCAATGGTCACCTCTCCTGAGGTGGGCTTGTCGAGGCCGGCGAGGATGTGCATCAGGGTCGACTTCCCCGACCCGGAGGGGCCCATGACCGCGGTGAGTTGGCCCTTCGGGACATCGAGTGAGACGCCGCGCAAGGCGTCGACCGCGGTGTCTCCTTCGCCGTAGCGGCGAGTCAGGTCAGAGGCTGAGAGGACGAAACTTGGGGAAGGGCCGGCGGCCGTCTTCGCGGGCTGCGCTGCCAGTGGGTTGCTCATCTGTCCTCCATGTCGTTGGGGGCCAGTGTCCACGGTACCGAGAGGGCTCACAAGGCGGCTCACTGGCAGATGCGTGGTGCGGTTAACCGCACAAGGACCCCTTAGCGATCGCCCGCCGACAGGAACCAGACGACAAAGCCGCCGTAGACGGCGATCAGCAGCGCTCCCTCCCAGCGGCGGGCACGGCCGTCGCGGATCACGACGCCGACGAACAGCGCCGCCGCGCCCATCGCGGCCAGCTCGATCGGCCTGAAAGCAAGCGCGAGTGGGTGTGCGAAGGCGAAGGACGCCAGCGTGACCACGGGGATGACCAGCAGTCCGACCTGGGCGCTCGACGAGATCGCGATCTCCGTCGCGAGCTTCATCTTCCCGCGCCTGGCGATCACGACAGCCCCGCCGTGCTCGGCGGCATTGCCGACGATTGCCACGATCACTATTGCGATGAAGAACTCGGAGAGGTTCGCGGCCTCCGCGAAAGCCTGGAGCGAGTTGACGAGGATCTCGCTGATCGCCGCAGTTGCCGCCGTGGTCGCCCCGAGGACCGCGAGCGAGGTGCGCAGGCTCCAGCCGGTCGTATCCGTCACGTTGTGCGTCGGACGACGCCTGAGGTCGATGATCGTGACCGCGAGGTAGAGGCCGAGCAGCACGACCGCCGGCCCGATGCTGAGCAGCGCGAGAAAGTGGCGATTCGGATCTCCGTGCCAGCCGGGAACGGATGGGACCAGCAGCAGGAGCACCGCGACGAGGACGAGGCCGAGTTGACCCAATAACGACGAGCGGTCGAGCTCCGCATCGTCCTTGCCGAGGATCAATGCTGCGCCGAGGACGAGCAGGATGTTCGAGACGATGCTTCCCGCCATCGAGCCACGCACGACGTCGGGCAGATTGTCGCCGACGGCGATCACGGCGATGATGACCTCGGGCGCGTTTCCGAAGCTCGCGTTCAGCAGGCCGCCGATGCGCGGACCGGTGTGTTCTCCCGCGTGCTCGGTTGCTTCCCCGATCAGCCAGGCAAGGGGAATCAGCGAGATCGCCGCGAGCACGAACAGCGCCGTCTTGCCCGGGTGGACGAGGACGTCGACGAGCAGTGTGATCGGCGCGAGGGCAAGCGAGGCCCAGAGGAGTCGTCGCGCCACGACGCCTTAGCCTAACGGCCTTAGCTGATCCGCGGCCTTCATGTCAAGTCTTGCGGAGGCGGCTCTGCGGTACCACAATTCCGTCATGCAGCAACCGGCCCAGCGCCTACAGGCACTGACCGTCACGGAGCTCCCGCTCCGGCCTCAGGACGAGTTGGAGTGCCGCAGGTGCGAGGTGCATTGCGACAAGGTGGTCTACCCGTCCGCGTGCGTCGAGCGCGCGTGTCCTTTCATGTACGCCTACGAGGAGTTCGGGCACACCTACATCGGCTGCATGCAACGCGTGTACGCCGTTGAGATCGATCTGGAGATGCTGCGGGAGGCCGAGGCGCGCCACGAAGGGTTCGGCGCAATGCGGACGACGCGCGCCCCGCTACCGATGTGTCGCGTCGAGGTCGAGGAGTGCTACGGCGAGGAACGCTCGGGCGAGCTCGGTTGTGTCAACCCGGAGTTCCACGAGCTCCCGGTGGGCAGGCCGACGTTCAAGGTCTTCGCTCAGCTAGCGGACTGAGCAGCGCGTAGCCCACCAGCGGGCTGAGCGCCGCGAGCACGAAGGCGACTCGCCAGGAGGCGTGGTGGACGACCGTCGCGAACGCGATCGGCGCGACGATCGCCCCGGCCGACAGGAACGTCTGCTGCAGTCCGATTGCGGCGCCACTCCGGGCACGCCCCGCAGCCTCAGCAGCTGCGGTGAACGACAGGCCGTTCCAGGACAGGCCGAAGGTGCCGGCGACGACGAGGGCGGCGACGACGATCCAGACGGGTGCGTCGACGAGCGCCGAAGTGACCCCGACCGTCAGGGCGAGGCCGAGCGCTACCCAGCGCAAGGGGACGACCCGCATTCTCAGCCGGTCCGACAGGCGGCCGAGTGCGATCCGTGCGATGCCGCCGAGGATCTGTGTCACAGCAAGTGCTCCCGCGGCGACTCCGGTCGACACACCGCGATGGCTGTGAAGGAAGAGCACGAAGAAGCCGAGCAAGCTGATCTGCGTCGCGACGTAGAACGAGCTCGCAGTGCAGATCCGCCAGACGCGAGGATCGCGCAAAGGCCGGGCGAGCACGGAGTGGTCCTCGGACGGCTCAGCGCGGAGCAGGATCGCGCCGACCACAGCGGCGGCGAAGCAGGCGGCCGCCAAAGCAGCGAACGCAGCGCGCAGGCTGATCTGTTGGTTCAGCGTCGGGAGTGCGACGGCGGCTACCGCTCCGCCGAGTGGGGTGGCCATCTGGCGGATGCCGAGTGCGAGGCCGCGTTCCTCTTCGCCGAACCACGCCATGACCGCGCGCCCGCTCGCTGCGTTGACGCCCGCACCGAGCGCGCCGGCAACGGAGAGTGCGCCGGCGAGCTCTGCAAACGAGGATGCGTACGCGGCCCAGACGAGTGCTGCGGCAG
>Ga0307277_10000342_pt1 | contig 16912 bp, 19 predicted proteins | sample ER_DNA_116_FD_194473 | JGI IMG/M metagenome (GOLD analysis project Ga0307277, IMG submission 194473) | Bulk soil microbial communities from the East River watershed near Crested Butte, Colorado, United States - ER_DNA_116 | ecosystem: Environmental > Terrestrial > Soil > Floodplain | place...
GGTCGCGGGCGATCGCGACCAACTCGCGCAGACCGGTTTCGAGCTCCTCCTCACGCGACCGTTCGAGCCGCTGCTGCAGGACCTCGAGGATCTCGGACTTGGGTCGTCCGTTGACGAAGACGACGAAGCGGAAGCCGAACTTCTCCTCGTAGACCTGGTTGAGGTAGGCGAGCTCGGTCAGGACGGCCGGATGACCGCCGCCGCCCTGCTCGGCGGCGGAGCGCTCGGAGAGATGGCGGGCGCCGATCGCCGGATGCGCGTTCAGGGCCTCGCGCTGCTCCTGCTCGGTCAGCTCCGCGAACACCATCTCGGCCGTCCCGAGTGGGTCTTCGCGTTCGGCCAGCAGCTCGACCAGCCTGGTGCGGCCTTCGAAGAGCTCGGCGAGCTCCTCGGCCGTCAGCTGCCGCGGTAGATCACGCACGAGTAGGGCGCGAGCAGTAGCGGCACGTGGAAGTGCTCGTCTGGGTCGGCGATCGCAATGCTGACCTCGATCTTCTCGAAGAAGGCGCCGTCGGGGTGGAAGACGATGCGGTACACGCCCGGCTCGAGCGCGGCGGGCGAGAGCTCGGCGATCCGGCCGTCCTCGTCGGTCTCCTGCTCGGAGATCAGCTCGTCGTCCCGGTAGAGGCTGACCTTGAGGCCCGCTCCCGGCCTTCCTTCCTTCGCGTCGAGGACGTGAGTGGAGATCACGAGTTGAACTTCTCCGCCTGGCGGCGGTGCTCCTGCGCGATCTCCTCTTCGGAGGCGCGCACGAGCAGTCCGTCGCGGACGACGTCTTCGCCACCGACGAGCAGCCGGTCGACCCGGTGCGGAGCGGAAAAGACAAGCCCCGCGACCGGGTCCCGGGCCCCGCCCAGCTCGAGCATGTCCGTGCGCCAGACGGCGAGGTCGGCGCAGCGGCCCGGCTCGATCGCGCCGAGGTCGGCGCGCCCGAGGACGGCGGCGCTGCCGCGCGTGGCGAGCCTGAGCGCGTCGCGTGCGGTCAGGGCGGCCGGCCCGTCGCGGCCGCGCGCGACGAGCAGCGCCTGCCGGACGTCGAAGAGCAGGTCGCCGCGCTCGTTCGAGGCCGAGCCGTCGACGCCGAGGCCGACGCGGACGCCGGCATCGAGCAGCGGCCGCACCGGCGCGACCCCGGCCCCGAGGCGCAGGTTCGAGGTTGGGCAGTGCGCGACGCCGGTGCCGGTTGCGGCGAACTTGCGGATGTCGCCACCGTCGAGATGGACGCAATGGGCGCACCAGACGTCGTTGGCGAGCCAGCCGAGCCGCTCGAGGTACTCGACGGGCCGGCAGCCGTACAGCTCGCGGCAGTACTCCTCCTCCTCGACCGTCTCGGCCAGGTGCGTGTGGAGGGGCAGCTCGAGGCGCCGGGCCAGCTCGGCGGACTCCGTCATCAGCCGGCCGGTGACAGAGAAAGGCGAGCACGGCGCGATCGCGAGCTGGACGCGTGCTCCCGGACCTGTCTCGTGCAGCGCGGCCAGCCGCTCCGTGTCGGCGAGCACCGCATCCAGCTCCTCGACCAGCCCGTCGGGCGGAAGCCCGCCGTCCGACTCGCCGAGGTCCATCGAGCCGCGCGAGGCGACGATCCTGACGCCGAGCTCGCGGGCGGCTTGCAGCTCCGCTTCGATCAGGCCGTTCTCGCCGTGCGGGAAGACGTAGTGGTGGTCGAAGACCGTGCCGCAGCCGGAAAGCGCGAGCTCCGCGAGCCCGGTGCGCGCCGCGGCGTATTCAGCGTCGGCATCGAGCCGTGCCCAGACGGGATAGAGCTCTTTCAACCAGGCGAAGAGATCGGCCTCCTGCGCCCGGGCGCGGGTCAGCGTCTGGAACAGATGGTGGTGCGTGTTGATCAGCGCGGGCGTGACGACCGCGCCGGTCAGGTCCTCGCCGCCCTCGGGCCGCTCGCCGGAGCCGACCTCGGCCACGAAACCGTCCTCGATCCGGATCCAGCCGCCGGCGAGCTCCGTCCCCGCGTCGTCCATCGTGACGACGTGGGCGTTGGCGAGAACCGTCATTCGGCTTCGAGCGGCACGAGCTCGAAGCGGTCGACGTCGACCAGGCCCTGGTCGGTGATCTTGAGGCTCGGGATCACCGAGAGCGCGAGGAACGACATCGTCAAGAACGGCGTCGAGCCCCTGCAGCCGAGTCGCTCGGCCGCCTCGGTGCAGGCCCGGCTGCGGTCGACGACCTCGGCCAGCGGCAGGTCGGCGAGCAGGCCGCCTACCGGCAGCGGCAGCTCGGCAAGCACGTTGCCCTCCTCGACCGCGACGATGCCGCCGCCGAGCTCGGCAAGGCGTTCGACGACACGGGCCATGTCGGCGTCGTTCATCCCGACGACGACGAGGTTGTGTGCGTCGTGGGCGACCGTGGAGCCCAGCGCGCCGCGCTGTAGGCCGAAGCCTCGCACGAAGCCGAGCCCGACTCGTTCCGTGCCAAGGTGGCGCTCGAGGACCGCGATCTTGGCCAAGTCGCGGTCGGGATCGGCGATCGCCTCACCGTCGCGGACGGCGGGCGTTTCGACGAGCGACTCGGTGACGACCTGGTCGGGGACGAGCCCGATCACGCGCGCCTTCGCGTCTGCGCGCCACTCGATCCGGAATCGCTCGGCGCCGACAGGGCCGATCCGCACCGTGTGCTTGACCCACTCCGGCACCTCGGAGCGCATGATCTCCTCGACCTGGCGGCCGCTTTTCAGCACCAGCTCGGGTTCGAAGCTCTCGAGGTCCGGTAGGAGGAGGACGTCGGCCTGGTAGCCGGGAGCAAGCGCGCCCAGATGGTCGAGCTCGTGCCAAAGCGCAGGGTTGAGGGACGCGAGCACGAGCGCGTTCTCGGCGGCGATCCCGGAGGCGACGGCGTCGCGGACCATGCCGTTGATGTGGCCGTGCTCGGCGATGTCGTCGGGATCCTTGTCGTCCGTGCAGAACGCAATCCGCGCCGTCCCGAACTCTTCGACGAGCGGTAGCAACGCCCGCAGGTTGCGAGCCATCGAGGCCTCGCGGATCAGCACCCACATGCCGGCGCGAAGCCGCTCGCGGCCCTCCTCGACGGTCAGCGCCTCGTGGTCGGAGCGGATCCCGGCGGCAGCGTAGGCGTTCAGGTGCTTACCGACGACGCCGGGTGCGTGCCCGTCGACGTGCGTCGCGCCGGCGAGCCCGAGCTTCGTCAGCTCGTCCTTGTCGCCTGCGATCACGCCTGGGAAGTTCATCATCTCCGCGAGCCCGAGCACGCGGCGGCGCCGGAGCAGGCCCTGGAGGTCGCCTTCGGTCAAAGCGCGGCGGGGCGACTCGAAGCGCGAGGCCGGCACGCTCGAGGAGGCCATGAAGTAGACGTCGAGCGGGAGCTCCGCACAGAAATCGAGCAGCCAATGGACGCCGTCGGTGCCGAGCACGTTCGCGAGCTCGTGGGGGTCGGCGACGACCGCCGTCGTCCCGAGCGGCAGCACCAGCCGGGCGAACTCGTCCGGCAGCAGCTTCGGCGACTCGAGGTGCATGTGTGCGTCGATGAAGCCAGGCACGACGAAGCGCCCTCGCGCGTCGATCTCCTCCGCGCCGTCGTAATCGCCGAGGCCGGCGACGTAGCCATCTGCAATCGCGATGTCGGCCTCGAGCCACTCGCGCGTGAAGACGGAGAGCACGCGGCCGCCGCGGACGACGAGGTCTGCGGGCTCGTCGCCGCGGGCGACCGCCAGCCGCCGCGCCAGGTCCATTCGCCGACGATACCCTCGGGCTGCAGGGCTTTCACGATTAAGCCGCCACGGAATACGCTTGCCGCCGTGGAGGTGCTGACCCCGGGCTCGCTCGACGAGGCGCTGCGCTTGAAGGCCGAGCGGCCCGACGCCCTTTCGATTCAGGGCGGCACCGACGTGATGGTTGACCTCAACTTCGACCGCACGCGACCGTCTGCGTTGCTCAATCTGAACGAGGTCGGCGAGCTGCGGGGCTGGTCGCGCGAGAACGGCTCGATCCGCCTCGGCGCGGGGCTTACCTTCACCGAAGCAATGGAGCCGCCGCTTTCTGAAGCGCTCCCGGCACTCTCCGAGGCCTCGCGCACAGTCGGCGGGCCGCAGATCCGCAACCGCGGCACGGTCGGCGGCAACCTTGGCACGGCGTCGCCGGCCGGCGACGCGCTCCCGCCCCTTCTCATCGGCGACGCGGTCGTCGAGCTGGCGAGCGTCCGCGGCGAGCGGACGCTCCCGCTGACGGAGTTCCTGACCGGGCCGAAGCGGAACGCGCTGGCAGGCGACGAGCTGATCGTCGCCGCCCGCGTGCGGGCCGCTGACGGGACGCAGACGTTCATGAAGATCGGGCCGCGGAACGCGATGGTGATCTCGGTGGTGTCGTTGGCTCTGACGGTCGACCGCGAGCGTGGCGAGGTTCGTGCCGCGTTCGGCTCGGCCGGGCCGGTACCGGGTCTGGTGACGGCGCCGCTCGCAGAGCTCGACGGCTTCTCGGAGCGCGTTTCGGCGGCCGCCAGCCCGATCGACGACGTCCGCGGCACCGCCGCATACAGGCGCCATTCGCTGCGAGTTTTGGCTGCGCGCGCCGTGGAGCGCTGCCTGCAGTGAGAATCGAACTGGCCGTCAACGGTGAGCGCCGCGAGGCCGACGTCTGGGCCGGCGAGAGCCTGCTCTACGTTCTCCGCGAGCGGCTCGGGCTCCCCGGCTCGAAGAACGCCTGCGAGCAGGGCGAGTGCGGATCGTGCTCCGTGCTTCTCGACGGCAAGCTCGTCTGCGCCTGTCTTGTCCTGGCGGCCCAGGTTGACGGTCACGAGCTCGTGACCGTGGAGGGGCTGGCCGCGGACGGCGAACTGCATCCCGTGCAGGCGGCCTTCTCCGAGACCGGGGCCGTGCAGTGCGGCTTCTGCACGCCGGGCTTCATCGTCGCGACCGCCGACCTCCTGGCGCGAAGGCCGAGCCCGAGCGACGACGAGATCCGGGAAGCCCTTTCCGGCAACCTCTGCCGCTGCACGGGTTACGCGAAGATCTTCGAAGCCGTCAGGCTGGCGGCCAGCTCGTGACCACTGCCGCTCGAACGCTGCAGCGAGGCCGCATCGGCGAGAGCGTCAAGCGGGTCGACGCGATCCCGAAGGTGACCGGCGAGTTTGCCTACTCCAGCGATCTCTTCGCTGCCGGAATGCTCTGGGGGCACACGCTGCGAAGCCCCCACGCTCACGCGCTGATCACGGAGATCGACATCTCGGAGGCGGTCGGAATGCCGGGCGTCCACGCCGTGCTGACGCACGCGGACGTCCCGGGCGCCAAGACCTACGGTCTCGAGTTCCCCGACCAGCCGGTGCTCGCGATCGACCGCGTTCGCTACTTCGGCGAGCCGGTCGCCGTCGTTGCGGCCGAGCATCCAGAGCAAGCGCGACGAGCGGTGGAACGCATCAGGGTCACGTACGAGCCGCTGGAGCCTGTCGTCGACCCAGAGCGCGCGACGGAGCAGGAGCCGATCCACAACGGGCGCCCGACGGCCGGCTACGGCCTCCGTGACGACCCTCGCCCCAACGTCGTCCGCACGATCGTGATCCGTCACGGAGATCCCGACGCGCACGCTGACGTCAGCATTTCCGGCGTCTACGAGCTCGGGATCCAGGATCAGGCCTTCCTCGGGCCGGAGTCCGGGCTGGCGATTCCCGACGCCGAAGGCGGCGTCGACATCTACGTCGCGACCCAGTGGCTGCACATCGACCGCGACCAGGTCGCGCCGTGCCTCGGCCTCGAGCCGGAGCAGGTGCGAATCCACCTTTCCGGCGTCGGAGGCGCCTTCGGCGGCCGCGAGGACCTCTCGATGCAAATCCACGCCTCGATGCTCGCCCTGTACGCGAGCCGGCCGGTGAAGATGGTCTACAACCGCGAGGAGTCCTTCGTCGGCCACATCCATCGCCATCCCGCGAAGATCTGGATGGAGCACCGGGCGAACGCGGACGGCAAGCTCGTCAACGTTCTCGCCAGGACCCTGCTCGACGGCGGCGCCTATGCCTCGAGCTCCGCCGCTGTGACCGCGAACGCGTCCGCCTTCGCCTGCGGCCCCTACGCAGTCGAGAACGCGCTCGTCGAGACCACCTGCGTCTACACGAACAACCCTCCGTGCGGCGCGATGCGAGGGTTCGGGGCCGTCCAGAGCTGCTTCGCGCACGAGGCGCAGATGGACAAGCTCGCCGCCGGGCTCGGCATCGACCCGGTCGAGCTTCGCCTCCGCAACGTGCTCGCCCCCGGTGACTCGCTCCCGACCGGGCAGAAGATCACGGGCTCCTTTCCGGCGGCAGAGGTGATCCGCCGCGCCGCGGCGCTGCCCGTGCCCGAGCCCGAGGAGCTGCCGCGCGACCCGCTGCGGCTTCCCGGCGGCTCCGGCAACACGACCCGCGGCCAGGGGATCAAGCGCGGCGTCGGGTTCGCGGTCGGCTTCAAGAATGTCTGCTACTCGGAGGGCTTCGACGATTCCACAGCGGCGCGTATACGGCTGACCGGGAACGGCGATGGTCTCTCCGCCGAGGTCCAGTGCGCCGCCGCAGAGGTCGGCCAGGGCGTCGTCGGCGTGATCCTCCAAACCGCACGCACCGAGCTCGAGCTCGACGACGTGGTGCTCGGCTCGGCAACGACGAGCTCTGTCGGCTCGGCCGGCTCGGCGTCCGCCTCGCGGATGACCTGGATGGCCGCCGGGGCCGTCCAGCTTGCGGCGCGCGCCGCCAAGGAGGAGCTTGCGCGCCGCGGCGGTCTCGCGCCCGGCGAGACGATCGACGTCGAGCGCGTCTACCACCATCGCCCCACGACCCCGCTCGACCCCGAGACCGGCCAGGTCACCGGCGACGGCGCCCACGTCGCCTACATCTGCGCCGCGATGCGCGTTGTCGCCGAAGTCGACGTCGAGCTCGGCCTCACCCGCGTCGTCTGGATCGGGACGGCGCAGGACGTCGGCAAGGCGGTCAACCCGCAGGCCGTCTACGGCCAGATCGAAGGCGGAACCGCCCAGGGGCTCGGGCTCGCGCTGATGGAGGAGATCCAGACCCAAGACGGCCTGATCACCAACGCGAGCTTCACCGACTACCTGATCCCTACCACGCTCGACATGCCGCCGGTCGACGCAGAGCTCGTGGAAGAACCTGAGCCCGACGCGCCGTACGGCGTCAAGGGAGTCGGCGAGCCGCCGACCGTTGTCTCGACCGCCGCGATCGTCTCAGCGCTTCGCGACGCGACCGGCCGCGAGCTCGCCCGGGTACCCGTCCGCCCCGACCACATCGTCGGGCTCTGAGGCCGCCGCGGAGCCGCCGAAAGAGGCTCCCTCGACCGCGACGTCCTGCCTGGACTCCCGCCGGACGACGATCGCGACCGCGGCGAGGATCAGCAGCGCTCCGCCGACGATCCGCCAGGTGATCGACTCGCCGAGCACGATTGCCCCGAGCGCGATCGCGATCACCGGATTGACGTAGGCGTAGGTCGAGACCTGCCCGATTGGCGCATTTGCCAGCAGCCAGGCGTAGGCGCTGTAGCCGATCAGGGAGCCGAAGATGATCAGGTACCAGAGCCCGAAGATCGAGCGCGCCGAGTAGTCGGCCGGGTTGAGCTCGCTGGGGCTGTAAGAGAGGAGCGCGACCGTCATCAGCACCGCGCCGCCTGCGAGCATCTCGTACGCCGTCGCCGCGAACGCGTCCCGGGGCACGGGTAGCCGCGGCGAGAGGAACGAGCCGAAGGCCCAGAGGAACGAGCCGAGCACGGTGAGCAGCAGGTAGCCCAGCGACCCGGAGCCGCCGCCCGGCCGGACGAGCAGCGCGATCCCGGCGAAGCCAACCACGAGGCCGGTGACCGAGATCAGGTCCGGCCGCTCCCGGGCCGCAAGTCGGAGCAGCACGACCCAGAGCGGGATGGCCGCAATGATCAGGGACGCGAGGCCTATGGGGACCTGGCGCTCGGTGAGGAAGAGGATCGAATTCGCTCCGGGAAGCAGCACACCGATGATCGCGGCTGAAGCCGCCTCCGCCTTCGTCAGACGCAGCGCCGCGGTCCCCCGCCTCCAGGCGACTATCCCGAGCATCAGCGTCCCCGCGATCAGGAAGCGCGTGCCTGCTGCGAAGAACGGCGGCATCGTCTCGCCGGCCAGCTCGATGCCGAGGTAGGTGGAGCCCCAGACGATGTAGACCGTCCAGAGGGCGATCCAGATCTTGGCGTTTCGGCTCACCTTCGGTGACAACGCTCCCTACCCCTCAACTCGTCCCGTTAGGCTCCGGCGGGCGGTCGACGAACCCGAGCACGGAGGAAGTGCCATGGTGAAAGCAGTGGTCTTGTGGGAGCGTGCGCCCGACCCTGACTGGTACGGGCGTCATGCGGAGTTGTGCAAGCAGGTGCCGGGCGTCTCCTTCCGGGCCGGGCGGATCTTCGGCAGCCCGGCGGGGCAGCCCGACCGCCAGCAGTACGCCGAATTCGAGTTCCCGGATCGGGCGGCGTTCGATCATGGAATGGGAAGCCGCGAGATGGGCGCGGCTGTCGAGGACGCGCAGACGCAAGGCATCCCCTTCCACGTCTACTTCGTCGAGGCCGAGTAGCTCAACGCTAGTAGCTCAACGCTTGAGCGTCAGGACGGCGCCGACGGCAAGGAGCGCGAGCCCGAGGACACGCGGCCAGCCGACCGGAATCCGGTCGAGGCCGAAGAGGCCGTAGCGGTCGACGACCGCCGCGGCCGCGAACTGGCCGACGAGGAAGACCGCCACGGTCGCGGTCGTGCCAAGCCGCGGGCCTGCGAACGTGATCGTGAGGACGACGAAGGCGCCCATCAGGCCGCCGAGCCACAGCCAGGCCGGCTGGTGAGCCGCGTCGGCGAAGCCCGCAAGCGAGCGCCGGGCGCCGAGCAGAGCCAGCAAACCGATCCCGGCGGCGAACACGGCCGCGAAGGCGAAGGCGGGAATGACTCCGATCCGGTCGCCGAGCCGTCCCATCACCGCGATCTGCACCGTGCCCGCGACGCCGGCGACGAGGCTCATGCTGATTGCCAGCGCGTTCCCTCCCGACATCGGCGCGATGCTATTAGGCTCGCGCCCGTGACCGAGCCCGACGCGCCGCGGCCAGTCTCGCCCGAAGAGCTCGGGTTCGACCGGATCGTCTACGAGAAGACACCGCCCCGGGCGACGATCACGCTCAACCGGCCCGAGGTGCTGAACGCCTTCGACTTCCGGATGCTGCGGGAGCTCGCGCGGGCCTGCGAGGACGCCAGCTGGGATGATGAGATCAAGGTCGTCGTCGTCACCGGTACCGGGCGCGCATTCTGCGTCGGCGCCGACCTGAAGGCGTGGGGCGCAGACCTACTCGACAACCCGTGCGAGTACTGGAAGTGGTTCGGCGCCTTCAAGGACATGCACGACCGGCTGCGGGAGATCGGCAAGCCGACGGTCGCGCGCGTGAACGGGATCGCAGTCGGAGGAGGCAACGAGTTGCAGATGGCGTGCGACCTGGCGGTGATGGTCGACGACGCCTTCATCCGGCACGTCGGCCCGGAGCACGGGTCGGTCCCGGCGGGAGGCGCGACCCAGTGGCTGCCGATCTTCGTCGGCGACCGCCGCGCGCGCGAGATCCTCCTCCTGTGCGACGAGATCCCCGCCAAGCAGGCTGAGGAGTGGGGTCTGGTCAACCGCGCGGTTCCGGCTGCCGAGCTCGACGCGGTGGTCGACTACTACGTCGAGCGGCTTGCGGTGAAGCTGCCGCAGACGATCCGTTACACGAAGCAGCAGCTGAACTGGTGGCGCGACATCTCCTGGCACGAGACCGTAGGCCACGCCCGCGACTGGCTGGCGCTGTCGATGCTCGGCGACGAGGCGAAGGGGGCGATCCGGGCATTCCTGGAGAAGGAATAGTCCTCGTTGAGCGCGACGACCCGGTCGCGGTCGTCCTGCTCAATCGCCCCGACGCGCTGAACGCGCTCTCGGACGAGCTGATGGACGAGCTCGTCTCGACGCTGTCGGAGCTCGACCGCGACGAGGCGATCCGCTGCATCGTCCTCGGCGGCAACGAGCGCGCCTTCGCGGCCGGCGCCGACATCGGCGAGCTCGCGCGCTCGTCGCCGATCGACCTCTACTACCAGCGACGGGTCGAGCGCTGGGACGCGATCCGCTCGCTCTGGACCCCGCTCGTCGCAGCCGTTTCCGGCTTTTGCCTCGGCGGCGGCTGCGAGCTGGCGATGTCGTGCGACCTGATCGTCGCCTCGGAGACGGCGCAGTTCGGCCAGCCCGAGACGACGCTTGGGATCATCCCCGGCGCCGGCGGCACCCAGCGCCTCACCCGCGCGGTCGGCAAGGCGCTGGCGATGGACGTGATCCTCAGCGGCCGCCGCCTGACCGCGCAGGAAGCGCTGACGGCAGGCCTCGTCTCCCGCGTCGTCGCTCGGGAGGCGTGGCTAGAGGAGGCGAAGCGCGTCGCCCACGAGATCGCCGCGAAGGGCCCGGTCGCGACACGGTTGGCGAAGGAATCTGTCAACCGCTCCTACGAGACGACACTGCACGCGGGCCTGGAAGCCGAGCGGCGAGCGCTCTACCTGGCGTTCGCGTCCGAGGATGCGAAGGAGGGCTTGACCGCTTTCACCGAAAAGCGCGAGCCGAAGTTCCGCGGCCGCTGACGCGGCCGCAACGGCCACGTCGGGGGTCTGACCCCAGACGTGTTCAGTTCGGCCCAGGGTCGACCCCTGTTCGAAGCGTGAGGCGCGCTACATCACGCGGCCGGTGTCCGTTTCGGCCACGGCCGGGGTCTGACCCCCAACACGGCCGTTTGGGCTGTCGGGCCCCCGACCTCGTCGCCTTGAACCGCCTCCAATTCCTGGCAACGTGACAACCGAGAGGTTATGCCCCACGCGGAGCGGCGGGCTTCGCCCGGCGCGACCAGAAAGCTGTCAAGAGAAGACTTATCCCGACGAAGTCGTCATGGCTTCGGCGAAGGCCGAAGCCGGACTTCGTCGGGTCACCCGACGTAGATGGGCGTGTGCAAAGGCACCTGCGGGTAGAGCTCCTCGACGTCCGGGATCGACATCCGGATGCAGCCGTGCGAGGCCGCGGTACCGAGCGACGAGACTTCTTCCGTGCCGTGGATCCCGGCGCCGTTGTAGAAGCCGAGCCAGCGCGCCTTGATCGGATCGTCGGGGCCCGGTGGGATCACGCGGCCCGCCAGGTCTCCGGCCCAGGCGCTGTTCGGAACGTGCCACGAAGGGTTCACCTGCCGGTCGTTGATCTCGTAGAGACCGGCGGGCGTCTCCAGCCCCTGGCGCCCGACGGCGATCGTGTACGTCCTGACGAGCTTGAGGTTCTTCCAGAGCCGGAGCCTGAAATGGGCGCGGTCGATCGTGATCATGGTCTGGTACTTGTAGGTCAGGCGTGCGAGGCTCTCGTGGGGTCGAAGCGTCCTCGTCGGGACGAAGGCGAAATGATGCGAGTTCGGATCGCGTAGCTGGCGCAGGATCCGCGCGGCGAGAAAGCGCTTCTGCACCGCAATTCCCTCATGCGAGGGCGTGACGTTGAGCGCGACGCCGGTCGGGTTGATCGTTGCGCTCACGGCCGGTTGGTCGATCTGCTTCGCGACCGTGCCGATGAACGCGTAGAGCTTTGCGCGCGAGTGCGCTATGCGCAACGGGACCGAGGCGCGCACCTTGTCGCCGCGGAGGTCTCGAACGGCGCGGCCCAGGAATGACCCCTCGCGGCTGCGACTGAGCGCCTCGCGCACCATCCGGTTGACGCCGAGCCTTGCGTCGATGTCGGCCGCCCGCAGCTGCCAGCCGTGGTCGTGCCACCGGAGGAAGACGCCTTGACTGAGCTTCGGGCCGAGGCTGCGTTGGAGAACGTCTCGGGCCCGCGCCGCGCCGAGCCCGCCGACATCGACCCCCCCTGCACTGACCCCGCGGGCGATCACGTCCGAGCGGGACGAGTCGTAGGCGTAGAGGCCGCCCGCGCCCGCCGCGAGGACGAGCAGGACCGCCGCAAAACTGATCGTCAAGACGCGCTTTTTCATCTCATCCCGGCCGTTCGAGTTCCACTTGCAAGAAGTGTTACGCGGCAAGCTAGCGGCTACGTCCGACGTCCGCTAGCCGACGAGCTCGACCGGGATGAGGTCGAGCTCCCGCTCAGACCCCTCGCGGAGCACACGCGCATGCACCTGTGCCCCGATCAGCTCGCCGACCATCAGGCGCTGGATGTCGTCGACCGTCTGGACGGGAACGCCGTTCAGTTCGACGATCAGGTCTTCGGGCCGCAGTCCTGCTTGGGCCGCGGGGCTGCCGCTGACGACCTCGACCACCTCGACTCCGCTCGTGCGCTGGAACGTCGCCGCGACCCGCGGCGGCAGCGGCCTCGTCCCGCCCGCGATTCCAAGGTACGCACGGCGGAAGCGGCCCTCCGTCATCAGTGCGCCGACGATCGTCCGGGTCGCCTGGTTGATCGGCACGGCGAGTCCGAGCCCTACTCCTGCGACGGCGGTGTTGACCCCGATCACCCGCCCGCGGCCGTCGGCGAGAGCGCCGCCGGAGTTGCCCGGATTGAGTGCAGCGTCGGTCTGGATCACGTTGTCGACGACACGCCCGCCTCGCGTCGGCAGCGAGCGACCAAGCGCGGAAACGACGCCGGCCGTGACCGAGCCGGCGAAGCCATGTGGGTTTCCGATTGCAACGACGAGTTGTCCGACCCGCAGGCGCTCGGCGTCGCCGAGCTCGGCGGGCCTCAGGTCGCGCCCATCGACCCGAAGCAGGGCCAGGTCGGACATCGGATCCGAGCCGACGACCTCGAACGCCAGCTCGCGGCCGTCGACGAACGACGCGCGGCCCCCGTCGGTGCGCTCGATCACGTGCGCCGAGGTCAGGGTAAATCCGTCAGGCGTAATCACGACGGCGCTGCCGCCGCCGTCGAGGCGGCGGCCGCCACGGACCCGTCGCGAGACCCTCAGGTTCGCGACCGACGGCGTCAGCCGCTCCGCGACCGTGGTCACCGAGCGGGAATAGGCGTCGAGCGCCTCGTCCTCGTCCGGCATGTCGTACGTAGCATCGATGAAGGTCAGCTCCGCCATTGGGCCAAGCTAGCAGCGGCGTCCGGGCTCGCGGTGTCCATTAGGCTCGCCCGCATGGCCGAGGTCGAGACGTCGCGCGAGGGCGCGGTTCTGACGATCACCCTCAACCGCCCCGATGTCCTCAACGCGCTCAACGCGTCGACCCACAAGGCGCTGGCGGCGGCGCTGAAGGATGCGCGCGCCGACGAGGTTCGCGCGGTCATGATCACGGGCGCCGGCCGCGGGTTCTGCGTCGGTCAGGACTTGACCGAGCTACACAGGGCGGATGCCAGTGGCGACATTGGTTCGCGGCTGCGAGGCACCTACCACCCGAACATCAAGGCGATCCGGGCGCTCGAGAAACCGGTGATTGCCGCCGTCAACGGCGCCGCCGCTGGCGCCGGACTCTCGCTCGCGTGTGCCTGCGACCTGCGAATCGCCTCCGACCAGGCCACGTTCGTGCCGGCGTTCGTGAACATCGGACTCGTTCCGGACTCGGGGGGCACGTTCTTCGTCACCCGTCTCGTCGGCCAGGCGCGCGCCTTCGAATGGCTCTGCTCCGGCCGCCACCTGACCGCAGCCGAGGCGCAGCAGTGGGGAGTCGTCTCGGAGGTCGTCGAGGCCGACGCGCTCGCCGCGCGCGCCGCTGAGGTCGCGAGCGAGCTCGCGGCGCTGCCGACCCGCGCGATCGGGATGACGAAACGGCTGTTGGACCGGGCGCCGACCGCGACGCTGGACGACCAGCTCGAATGGGAGGCGCAGCTTCAGGCCGCGGCCACGAAGACGGACGACTTTCGCGAGGGGGTCAACGCATTCCTGGAAAAGCGGCCGCCGGACTTCCAGGGACGCTGATCGTGTTTGAGCGGCTTGGGCGGCAACGTTCGCCAGGAAGCGGGCAACGTCACCGGCCAACCCACTAGGATCGCCGACGTGGAGCATGCGGGGACCGCGACGACTCACGTACGGCATCCGATCCGCCTCGTCGTCACCGACGACCTGCAACGGAACCGGCTGACGGTGTTCTTCCGGCTGATCCTCGCCATCCCGCATCTGATCTGGGTCACGCTCTGGGGGATCGTCGCGGTGCTGGCCGCCCTGGCGAACTGGTTCGCCACCCTTGTCAAGGGACAGTCGCCCGAAGGCTTCCACAACTTCCTGGCGACGTACCTCCGCTACCAGACTCACGTCTACGCCTACGTCCTCCTGCTGGCGGATCCGTTCCCTGGTTTCGGCGGCGGGCCGGGCTACCCGATCGACATCGAGGTCGATCCACCGGAGCCGCAGAATCGCTGGACTGTCGCGTTCCGGCTGATCCTCGCGATCCCCGCCTTCATCGTCTCGGGGATCCTGGGCTACCTGAACCGCGCCCTGGCAATCTTCAGCTGGTTCGTCGGGCTCGCGCTGGGCCGCGTTCCCGAGGGCCTGCGAAACTTCGCCGCCTTCGCGCTTCGCTACGAGCAGCAGACGGCCGGCTATGCCTACTTGCTGACGAGGCGCTACCCGAGCTTCAACGTCTCGGTCACCGAATAGCTCTCCCTCCCCAAACGAGTGATTCGGCATCGGGCCCGCAATTTTTTGGCGTCTGCGCCATCTCTTAGCCCACAGCCGAACGAAAGGACCATCCCATGTCAGTCCTGGCGTACGATCCACGGCCGATCGAGGTTCTGATCGCAGACGATCACGACCTCTTTGCCCTCGGCCTCGAAGAAACGCTCGCCCACTATCCCGACCTGGTCGTCGTCGGCAGGGCCGCCGACGGCGCCGAAGCTATCGCGCTCGCCTCGACCCTTCGGCCCGACGTGGTGCTCATGGATGTGAGCATGCCGCGCGTCGACGGCATCCTCGCGACGCGCGAGATCGCCGACACGCTCGAACGCACGCGTGTCGTCATCCTGAGCGCTCATAAAGACGTCGAGACGGTGTGTCGCGCCCGCTCGGCCGGCGCAGCCGCCTACCTCTCCAAGGGCTGCCCCGTCGACGAGGTGATCTCGACCGTGCGCGAGGTCGCCGACCGGCCGTCAGAGCGTTTTGAACTGCTCGAAGGGCTGCCGGCAGCTGTGGCAATAGCGCACTGAGCGGCAGGGCGTGGGCCCGAAGATGTTCTCGAGCGCGGTGTCCTGAGACCCGCAGTAAGGGCAGCGGAACGCGTTCGACTGGAGCTGGACGAGCTTCGGCCCGCCAACCTCCCGGGGCGTGGGCGGCGCGAAGCCGTTTGCTCGTAGCTTCTCGCGCCCTTCGGGGGTGATCCGATCGGTCGACCAGGAGTCGTCCGAGATCACCTGCACGTTCGGCTCCGCCCCGAGGGCGGCGATCCGATCCGTCATCGCATCGCGCATCACCTCGAGCGCGGGGCAGCCGAGGAAGGTCGGCGTGAATTCCACCCGGACCTGGTCCCGGGACACGTCCACGGACCTGATGACGCCGAGATCGACGAGCGAGATCACCGGGATCTCGGGATCGGGGATCTCTGCCAGCGCGTCCCAGACCTGCTGCTCCGTTACCACGTCGCTCCTGCGACCGAGCGGCGCACGACCGTCATCTCCTCCCACAGCTCGGCCAGCTCCGGTGTGTGCTCGTCGCGGACGTCGAGCAGCGGCCGCAATTCGTCCAGCGCCGCCGTGAAGCGCGGCTCGTCCTGGAGGCGCTCGAACCACATCTGCGCGTGAATACGGTGGTAGGCCTCCTCGCGGTCGATCTTCCCCGCCAGGCCAGCGATCTCGGGATCGTCGGACTGCTTGAGCGTGGCTATCCGCTCCGCGTCGGCCGTCTCGTAGAGGTGGTGGCGCGCGATCGTCGCGGCCCAGTCCGGGACGAGGCGCAGCTCGACGAGGCGCGAGCAGCGGTATTCGTCCGGCTGCCGGTCGAAGGCGAGTTCGTCGGCGGTCGTGCCGAGCTCCCGGGCGGCCAGCTCGTACCAGGCACGCGCGTGCCCGATCTCGTTCTGCGCGATCGAAGAGAAGGCGACGTCCTCCTCGAGCAGCGGCGCGATCCCGGTCCACTCCGAGTTCCGCCAGCCAAGGATCAGCTCGTCGTCAGCTAGCTCAAGCAGTTCCTGCGCGCTCACGAGCTCTCCCCAGCTTCTCCTTCAGCGGGTAGCCGTCGACCCGGTGGTAGTTCTTCTGCAACTCGTCCGCAAAGTCGTCGATCTCGTGCACCGCCTCCCGCGGAACGACCCACAGTGCGGTCGACTCGCCCCTCCGCCCGTACTGCTCGCGCGCGTAGGCCTCGGCGAACTCCTCGTTGGGAGCCTCGACCGAGCCGGCGTGCGCGAAGGCCTGACCTTTCCGCTCCTGCCTGAAGACCTCGTAAATCACGCTGCTTCGGGCATCACTGCGCGCCGCACCCAGGCCGTCTCCTCGCGCGTCGTCCGGCGCAGCTCGAGCCGCTCCGCCGTCTTCGGCCCGTGGCCCGTGACGACGTGCTTCAGCTCGTCCCAGTCCGGCTCCGTGAACTCCCAGACCCCGTCGTCCCGCTTCCGCAGCTTCGGGTCCGGAACCGTCAGTCCGAGCTCCCAGATCTGCGGCACGTAGCCGTCCAGGAACTGCTGGCGCGCCTCTCCGTTCCCCTGCGATTTGATCCGCCAGACGAACATCGGATCGTCTTCTTTTGGGATCGGATTGCCGTGGAACTGCATCAGCGGTCCCCACCAGCGGTTCAAAGCCTCCTGGACGAGCTCGCGCTGCTCGTCGGTGCCGAGCATCATCGTGAGGATCACATCGCGGCCGTGGAGGATGTGAAACGACTCCTCCCAGCAGATCTTCTTCATGATCCGCGCGTACGGCGCGTACGAGCACTTGAGCAAGGCCTTCTGGCTGATGATCGCGGCGGCGTCGACGAGCCAGGCGATCACGCCCACGTCGCCCCACGTTTCGGTCGGGTAGTGAAAGACGTTGTGGAACTTCGACTTGCCCGAGA
>Ga0307277_10000343_pt1 | contig 16877 bp, 16 predicted proteins | sample ER_DNA_116_FD_194473 | JGI IMG/M metagenome (GOLD analysis project Ga0307277, IMG submission 194473) | Bulk soil microbial communities from the East River watershed near Crested Butte, Colorado, United States - ER_DNA_116 | ecosystem: Environmental > Terrestrial > Soil > Floodplain | place...
CCCGCCCAGCACGACACCTGCGAGAACGAGAATCGTGTCCCGCAGCGCGAAGTCAGGCGTGACGAGAGGTGTCTGGACCGTGAGCATCACCGCCACGACCGCTGCGAGCAAACCCGAGATCAGCACAGCGGCACCGATCACGCGCCCCGCCCGCACGCCGAGCAGCTCGGCCGTGCGGAAGTCCATTGCCGCGGCCCGCATGTGCAGTCCGACACGGGTGCGTCCGAGCAACAGGACGAGGACAAGCAAGCAGGCGGCTGCCAGGATTGTCGCGACGATCGCGATCTTGCGGATGTCGACGCCGGAGATCGTCACCGGCTGGTTCAACGTCGCGAGTGACGCCGAGATCTTCCCGAGCGGACCGAACCACAGCAATGCGATGCTCTGCAAGAGGAACGCGACCGCGAATGTGGCGACGAGCATCACAGCGGGCGATTGCCCGCGCAGAGGTCGGAAGACGATCCTGTCCATGAGCAGCGAGAGCACGAGAACGACCGCAAAGCAGAGGACGATTCCCACGGAGACGGGCCAACCCCGCTCGGAGGCGAAGGCCAGCGCGTACGCGCCGGCCATCACCAGCTGCCCGTAGGCGAAGTTCACGAGTCGCAGGACCCCGAAGACGAGCCCTATGCCGACGGCCATGAGCGCGTAGATCGCACCGAGCCCGACCGCGTCGGCGAGCGTCTGCCAGTCGATGCCAAGGATCGCGACCGTCATGCGAGGTAGGCGCTCACCAGCGCGTCGGTGTCTCCTGCCGACTCGGGCCCGAGGGTCAACCGCAGCTGCCCCTTCGACAGGACATGGGAGCGGTCTGCGAACGCAACCGTCCGTTGTGCACGCTGCTCGACGAGGAGAATCGCGAGGCCGCGCTCGCGGATGTCGGCGAGCGCCTCGAAGACCAGGTCGACCACGCGTGGCGCGAGGCCGAGCGAAGGCTCGTCGAGGAGCAGGACCTCGGGATCCGCGACGAGCGCCCGCGCGATCGCAAGCTGCTGCTGCTGACCGCCGGATAGCGTCCCCGCCTTTCGGCGACGGGCTTCCTCGACGACCGGAAAGAGGTCGTAGACCTGTCTCATGTCGTCGGCAACGCCCTCTCGCCGGCGTCGTCCGGCAAGCCCGAGGCGAAGATTCTCGTCAACCGTCAGGTCCGCGAAGATCCGCCGCCCTTCCGGGACGAGCGCGACGCCACGGCGTGCGACGTCCTCGGGTCGCCGGCCGACCACGGATAGCCCGTTGACCCGCACGTCGCCGCCCGTGGGACGGACTGCACCCATGATGGCGTGCAGCGTCGACGACTTCCCCGCGCCGTTCGGGCCGATCAACCCGACGATCTCACCCTTGCCGACCTCGAAGGAGAGACCGCGTACCGCCGTCACAGCACCGTGACGAACCTCAAGGTCTTCGACGGCGAGCGCAGGCTGAGCCGTCATCCATCTTCCTGTACGGCGCTCTCGCCCAGGTAGGCCGCGGCGACATCCAGATTTCCGCGGATCTCCTGCGGCGTCCCTTCGGCCAGCGCCCGTCCCTGGTCGAGCACGAAGATGCGGTCGCAGATCTCCATGATCAGCGCCATGTTGTGGTCGATCAGGAGGACGCCTGCGTCGTGCTCGTCACGGACAGCGCGGACCGCATCCGCAAGCTCGGGAATCTCGGCTTCCGGCAAGCCGGCCGCGGGCTCGTCGAGCAGAACGAAGCGCGGATTCGTCGCGAGGGCCCGAGCGACGCCGAGCCGCCGCTCGTCACCTTGCGCAAGCGTGTCAGCTTGGGCGTCCGCATGTGCGGTGAGCCCGAGCGTCTCGAGCAGCTCTGCCGCCCGCCTCCTTGCCTCGCGAGCGGGCGTGCCGACACCCAGTGCCGCCACTTCGACGTTCTCCTGAACCGACAGCGACCGGAAGGCATGGCTGTGCTGGAACGTTCTGGCCAGCCCGTGCCGGCCCCGCCGGCTCGGGCTCCAGCGCGTCACGTCACGGCCCTCCAGTTCGACCGTTCCGGCGCTCGGACGGTCGAAGCCGCTCAACAGGTTCACCAGCGTCGACTTGCCCGCACCGTTCGGGCCGATCAGCCCCACGACCTCGCGCCGCCGCAACTCGAGCGTGACGTCGCGCAGGGCATGCACGCCCTCGAAGGACCGCGACACGGAGGAGGCCCGAAGTGTGTCTCCGGGCCTCCTCGTCTTTTCGTCGCCGCTCGTTTCCGGCAAGACGGCCTAGATCTTCGCGACGACCTTGGCCACGATCGTGCCGACGACTTTCGGCACGTTGTCCTGGATGCGGATCACGCGGTACCGGCGACCGAACACCGTGTGGTACTTCGCGGAGAAGCTGACGTTGCCCGAGATCGTGGGCACTTTCTTGAACTTCTCCATCACCTTCGACAGCGTGGCCCCCTTCGTCGACCCATTGGCACGCTTGATCGCGGTGACGAGACCGTCGATTGCGGACGGACCGGTGATGAAGCCACCCGTTCCGGCCTTCACCTGCTTGGCGAGCTTGTTGACCGCCGCGCTCGGATCGTCTCCGAAGCACGATGCGAAGGTCACGAACCAGTAGTTCGTCACCTTCGGGTTCGTCGGCAGCCAGTACGTGCCGTCGCCGGCCCACGAGTTGAGAACCGGCGTGTTGTTCCCGAGCGTCCGCAGTCCGGAGATCAGCGTCGACAACGCTCCGAATGCACCTGCCGTCGACGTGACGACCACGTCCGCCTTGACGTCGTTCAGACGGCTGACCGCATTCCCGACGTTGTTGCCTCCGAGCGACTGGTACGTCTCCTTGGCGACGATCTTGCCGCCGAGCTGCTTGAAGCGCACCTCGAAGGCCTGAACGACGTTCTTGAAGTAGACGATCACGGTGTCTGTCGCGAGTGCGGCAGACCTCCAGCCCTTGCTATAGGCGTATTGCGCCATCGCTGAGCCTTCGTCCTGTGCGACGTTGCCGAAGCTGAACGCCAGGCGTCCCTTCGCGCCGAAGCGCTTCGGTCCCATCTGGTCGGTGCCGATGCACGGAGCGATCGCGAGGACACCGCGGTCGATCGCGGCTCTCACCACCGGCGCCGCGAAGTCGACGTCACAGGTCGTAAAGAGGACGTTGGCCTTCTGGCCGAGCAGGCGCAACGCGCACGCTTTTGCGCTTGCCGCTGCGTTCTGCTGGGTGTCGCATGTGCGGATCTGCAGCTTGCGACCGTTCACGCCACCCTTTGCGTTGACCTGGGCGACGCGCAGTTGTGCCGCGGCCAGAGCAGGGCCGTCGAACGGCGCCATGGCGCCTTTCCCGTCAAATGCCCAACCGATGATGATCGGCGCCTTCGCCTGTCCGGTGCGGTGCCCCGCCGTCGCCGCCAGCGCGCTCCCGATCAGGACGAGCGCCAGCAACGCAACAGTGGCGAACGCCCACCTCCCACGAACTCTCATCTAGTGCCTCCTCTTGGGGTCGTCCTCATTTGCGATTACACGACACCGGGCGATACCTGGTCAAGGGGCGTTCGGATTCGCGCATCCCAGACGCGCTCGAACGCGTCTTTTCCCCTGCGAACGAGCTCCTCTGTCGGCACGTTCCAGAGCGAGTCAGGCCAGGCGTTGCCGAACGTGCCATTGTCGGAAAAGATTTCGAGGTCGTAGTAACCGTCCCAACCCGCCCGGTCGAGTGCTCCCAGGATTTCTGGTAGATCGGCGACACCTTCTCCTGGCAGCACCCGATCGCACCAGCCACGAGTCTCTCCGCTCCAGTCGGCGATGTGGACGCCGACGAGAAGATCTGCATACGTTGCGATGTCCGCGACGACTTCGGACGTGTTCCAGAGGTGCCAGCTGTCGAACTGGATGCCGAGCGCGGGGCGGTCGGCATCCTCGAGGAGCTCGACGGCCTCGGAAAGCGAAGAGATCATCGTCCAGTCCTCCCCGCCGACGCGGTTGACCGGTTCGAGGCCGACGCGCACGCCTGCATGCGCGGCTTCGTCCCCAATCGTCTGCAGGCCCTCGACGACTGTGTCTCGATCGTCGCCCGGCCCTGTCAGGCAGACCACGCCGCTCGGCCTGAACGGAGCAAGGCGGTGCAGCGAGACACAGATCGCCTCGATCCGCTGCTGCGGCTCCTCCGGACCTTCCATCAGCGGCAGCGGCAGGATCGACGGCACCGCGGGAACCGCCGCGGCCGACCCGAGCCCACTCGCCTCGAGCTGCTCGAGAGCCTCCGAGTCGCCTCCGTACGGGAGCTTGATCTCCCACACGCCGATCCCATCCACGCCGGCAGCGGCGTAGGCACGGACGTCAGCCGCGAAGGTCGATTCCAGGGTCGTGATTTGCGAGATCGAGAAACGTGGCCGGATGCAGGCGATTCTATTCCTGTCCCGGCCGCAGAAACGCGCCGAGCCGCCCGACGAGCCGCTGCGCCGTCGGCGGCTGCAAGAGAGCCTTCGCGACCAGGGTCCCGGAGCCCGCCCCGAGCCCCGGGCCCGGCCATGTGCTCGCGCCGATGTGGAAGAGGCCGTCGACCGCGGTGCGGTGCCCGGGTTGGCGGGCGAACGGGCGCCAGAGGAAGTTCTGGTCGAGCGCCAGCGAGCCCGAGTACGGGTCACCGTGCTCGAGATTGATGTTTGCCTTTTGGAGATCGGCCGGCGACAGCACGACGCGACGCAGGATCGAAGACTCGAGGTTCGGGACGTGGCGAGCTATCCGCGCCTGAATCCGGTCGGCGTAACGCTCGCGTAGAGACTCGTTCCAGGTGCCGTCCCCAACGTCGAGCTCCCCCGCCGCGTCGCCTTTCACCTGCCACGGCAATTCCTGCAGCTGGATCCAGAGGATGCCCTTCCCTGCCGGCGCGCGCGCGTCGTCGACCGCAAGCGGCTGTCCGACGACGACCGTCGCCTCGGCCGGGAGCAAACCCCGGTCTGCCTCGTTGACGGCTCGCGAGACACCGTCGAGCCCGGGCGTCAGATGAACGATCGCGGTTTTGCCGAGACGCTCGTCACCCTCCCAACGCGGCGGCTCCGACAAGGCGAAGTGAATCTGCATGTCGCAACGGCCGAAGCGGAAACGCCCGGCGGCCTCGGCGACCCCGGCCGGAACATCGACCGGATCGAGTAGCCGCCCATAGAGCTGCGTGGGTGTGACGTTGCAGATGACTGCACGCTCCGCACCGACGGTGTCGCCGCCTACGAGCCTCACTCCGGTCGCACGACCCGCCTTGACGAGAACTCGCTCAACGTCACGGCCGGTCTCGCAAACGCCGCCGTGATCTCGAATCAGGCGCACGAGCGCATCGACGAGCCGCGCGCCGCCGCCGCGGGGAACCGGCATGCCGCCGGATTCGATCGCGAATGCGATCACCCGGGTCATGAATCCCGACGCGGCTGCATCCGGGCCAAGTCCTGTGTGGAGGACCCACGGCGCCAGGAGCCCGTGCGCACCCTCCGAGCGAAACGTCGTCGTCAGCCAGTCCCGGCTACTCAGGACGACCTCGGCGCCGAACTCGGCGAGGCGGCGGCGTCCGAGACGGCGGTACGCCTTGGCGCCGAGGCTCAGTCCGGAACGCGACCACAGCTCGGTGCCGAGCACGCCGAAGACCAACTCAGCCTGTGCGCCGATGGCCGCGATCGTTTCTCTCCAGGGCGCGCCGTCGCCCGCGGCATGACGCTCGAGCTCCGCGGCGTTTGCGTCGGTGTTCGTGGTCAGGAACGCGCTCGTACCGTCGGGGAGCAGCGTGCCGGTCGGGTGCTCGGTGTTCAGGTACTCGAGGCCGCGCTCGGCGAGGGCGGCACCAAGCTCTGCGTGTGCCGGGCCGCCGACCCAGAGCGGATGCCACGCGCTGAACACGTCGTGGTGGAAGCCCGGCTCGGTGAGCTCCGCCGTCCGCACAGCGCCGCCCAGCTCCAGTTCCCGTTCGAGGACGGCCACGCGCCAGCCGGCACGTGCCAGAAACGCCGCGCAAGCAAGCGAGTTGATGCCGCTGCCGACCAGGACGGCGTCGTAGTCAGCCACGCGCGAGCTCCCGGAATTCGTCGTCGCTGACGAGCCCGCGCTTGTTCGTCCCGAGCTCCTTGACGCGTGCGAGCAGATCGCGCTGCGCGTCTTCGGACAGGTCCAGCCCCAGCTCCTCTGCCTTGATGCGGATCGAATCGATCCCGCTCTTCTTCCCGAGCACGATGCTGCGCTCTGCGGCAACGAGCTCCGACGAGTACGGCTCGATTGCCGGAGGATCGTGGAACTGGCTTGCGACCGCGCCCGACTCACGGCGAAACAGGTTGTCCCCGACCAGCGGCTTGAACGGCTCGAGCTCGTAGCCGGAGAGCTGCCGCAGCTGCTCCGAGAAGGCGCGGGCCTTGTCGAGGCGGAGGTTCGTGTCGAGGCCGTACAGCCCTCGTAGCGCGAGCGCGATCTCGGGAAGGTTCGCATTCCCGGCGCGCTCGCCCATGCCGTTCACGGTTCCCTGGATCCAGCTCGCGCCCGCTCGCACGGCAGCGAGAGCGGCGGCGGTGGCAAGACCGAAGTCGTTGTGGCCGTGAAAGTGGATCGGCACGTCCTTACCGAGCCACTCCTTCGTGCGTCCGACCAGGTCGGCCGCTGCTTCGGGACTCGCAATCCCGATCGTGTCGACGACGACCGCCTCCTGTGCGCCCGCTTCGATTGCAGTCTTGTAGACGGTCTCGAAATAACCGGGGTCTGCACGTGTGCCATCGACGCCGAAGAAGGCAACCGTCACACCCTGTTCCACGGCGAACGAGATGGCGTAGACGATCCGTTCGAGCATCGCCTCGCGATCGACCCCGAGCGCCGTCAGCTTGAGATCGGAGATCGGGGATTCGATCACGCTCGCCTCGACGCCGATCTCGACGAGAGCCTTGACGTCGGCCTCGACTGCGCGCGAGAAGCCCCAGACCTCTGCGTTCAGGCCCGCGTCCCGAATGAGCTCCACCGCGCGCCAGTCGTCCTTCGAGACCCGCGGGAAACCTGCTTCGATCCGTTCGATCCCGAGCTCGTCGAGCCCGCGCGCGAGTTCGAGCTTGTCCTCGGGACTCAGCACGACGCCGACGGTCTGTTCGCCGTCGCGGAGCGTCGTGTCGTAGAAGCCGACCTTCGCGTCGAAGCGATGCGGATCGTTCAGCTCGCCGGTCCAGAAGGTCATCGGAAGTCGTCTGGGTAACTGGACAATTTCTCAGGGCCTTTCGCAGCGATGAGGAAGTTGTCCTCGATGCGCAGGCCGCCTCCGCCCTCCCAGTACGCGCCGGGCTCGATGGCGAGCACCATCCCTTCCTCGATCGTTCCGGTACCGGCCTGATGCGCGTAGGGCGGCTCGTGTGCACGCGCCCCGACGCCGTGCGCGATCGGATGCGACGGCTGACCGGGGTAGCCGGCCGCCGCAAGACCCTCGCGGATCAAGACGTCGAGCTCGGCCAGGCTCGCGCCGGGACGGCAATGTTCGAGTGCGCGCCCGTAGACGTCGAGCAAGACATCGAGCAGCTCGTCGTAGCGCGGGTCGAGCGTTCCGGGGCAGACGTTCTTCGTGTGGTCGCACCAGTAGCCGTCCGCGCAGACCCAGATCTCGAACAGCGTCGGCTCGTCCTTGGACACCGGCCTGTGGCCCGTTGCGGTGAACGTGCGGATGCCAGGGCCAGACCACACGAGCGAAAAGCCGAGTGCCAGCTCCACCTGCCCCTTCCAGCCGGTGCCTTCGCCGTGTACGAAGCTCTGCCACAGCGCGGCGGCCTCGCTCTCCTTCATCCCCGGCCGCAGCTCGGCTGCCACATGCTCCATCGCCGCCGACGCGATCTCGTTGGCCAGACGCATCCGCTGGACTTCCTGCTCCGTCTTGATGGCGCGCGCGCGCGCCAGGAGGGCTGTGGCATCGGCAGCCTGTGGGAAAGCGTCGAACCAGGTCTTCGTGAAGGTCGTCGGCTCGCCCACCATCCGATCGGACGCCTGGGTGCCGAGGGAGAGCTCGAGGCCTACCTTCTCGTACGACCTGGCGGCTTCCTGGACGGCTTCGAGCGTGCGCGAGATCGGCGGGCGCAGGTCGTCGGGGTCATACCCGGGCACGAGCACGACATCCGTAGTCCACGCGTTCGCGGCCGCATCGGCGGCGGATGGCTCGATCGTGATCAGCACCGGCGGACCTTCGCGGGGGAAGACCGCCGCGTCATAACCCTTCATTCCCCAGAAGTTCGTCAGATAGAGGACGTTGTCCGGCGCACGGACGACGAGGGCGTCCAGCCCTTCCTCCGCCATCAACGCCTGGACGCGCTCGAGCTTGGCGTCGTCGCGAGGCCAGCTCACCAGGAGACGCGCGTTGGTGGGGGCTCACCATGGGCGTCCTGCCACGAGACGACCGGGTTGCGGAGCACGCCGATCTTCTCGATCTCGGCCTCGATCACGTCGCCGGGCTTGAGATAGAGCGACGCCGCGTCCTCACTGAAGCCCGCCACGCCACTGACGGTGCCGGTAGAGACAACGTCACCGGCCGAATACCCGAGCGCGGAATAGTGCGACAGGATCTCCGGGATCGTCACGGACATGTTCCCGCTGTGCGACTCCTGCCGACTCTCGCCGTTGACGCGCAGCTCCATCCGCAGGTCGTGCGGATCGCCGATCTCGTCAGGGGTGACGATCCACGGCCCGAGCGGGCAGAAGGTGTCGATCGCCTTACAAAAGGAGAAAACACCGGAACGCATCTCGCGGCGCTGGATGTCGCGCGCGGTGATGTCGTTGAAGATCACGTACCCGCCGATGTAGTCCGCGGCCTCCTCGGGGCCGAACCACTTGCCGGACTTCGAGATCACGACTGCCAGCTCGAGCTCGTAGTCGAGCTCCTCCGTCAGATGCTCCGGATAGACGATCGGCTCGTCGGGGCCGATGATCGCGTCGACGTTCTGGAAGAAGACGATCCAGGGCGCGATCTCGTGCGACCAGCCCACTCGCTTCGACTCCTCCTCGTGCTCGCGAAAGTTGCCGGCCGTGTGGATGAGCTTTTTCGGGATGATCGGCGCCCGCAGCTTGACCGCTTCGAGCGCAGGCTCCTCGCCCGTGGGACGCACGTCTCCCGCTTGCTCGAAGTACTCCCTTGTCGACGGTACGTCGAGCTCCACGATCGTGTTGTCGCGCAGCTCACCGACCCGGCCGTCGTCGAAAGTGACGAGCTTCACACGGCCTCCGCGCGTCGCTTCGCGGCTCGGAGCACGACCAGCCGGATGAGCCCGCTGAACGGACGGACGATGCGCCAGTAGCGCCCGAACTTTCTTCGCGACACCGGGTCGGGGACGTGAACGCGCGTTTCCGTCGCCAGGCTGCCCGGCAGGGCCCGAAAGTCGATCACCGCCGTCGCCGACGCTTCCGGCCCGCGGCCTCGCAGTCGCCAGAACTGGCCGCTCAGCGTCAGGACGACTCCTTCACCCGGCACGTCCTCCAGGACGGTCGCCCGTGGGACCATCGCCCCAAGCACCGTGTCCTCTGCCCTCCGCAGCCCGAGGCCACGCGCCACCAGCAGCGCGCGCACGAGCGGAACCTCCTTGAATGTCACCTCGCGCAGGGCTCGGTCGGCTCGGACGGGATCGACGGCGACCGCAACGGCGTGCCGCGTCGAGAAGTCGTACGCCGGCAGGAATGCATCCAGACTCTTCATGCAACCCCGCAGACGCGCTGGGCCACGAGCGCATACACCTGTGCGATCTTGACCAGGCCGTCGATATCGAGGTTCTCGCCGAGGACCGGATCAGGGAGACCGCTCGACGTGCCGTAGTTGACGCTCTCGATCCCGTAGCGCGTCAATGCGGACGCATCCGAGAACCAGCGCACCGTGTCGCGTTCGGGCTTCGCACCGAAGACCTCTGCGTGTGCCTCGTCGATCGCCCCGATGAGCGGGTGATTCTCTGCGATCTCGGAGCCCGGCGCCGTGACGTAGATCTCCGACTCGATCTCATGGTCGGGGAAGCGCTCACGGAGGCCGCGCGCGAAGTCGCCCAACGCGGCACGCGCCTCGGCCATCGGCATCGTCGGCGGGACGCGGAAGTCGACGAAGAGATCGGTCCGATGCGGCGTACGGGAAACGCGCCAGGCGAAGCCGCCGCTGATCGCGCCGATATTGACGATCCCCGGCTTCCCGCCATACGACGTTCGCTCCTCCCACTGGGGTGCGAACTCGAGCACCGCGTCGAGGACGTCACGCATTCGTACGATCGCATTCTCGTTCCGCCGACCTTCGCTGAACGCGGTGTGGATGAATGGCCCGCTTGTCGAGATCCGCATCCAGAGCGAGCCGTAGTGGCCCAGGACGATCTTCTGCTCGGTCGGCTCGCCGAGGATGCACATGTCGGTCACTGCGCCGTGCGACGTGAGGAAACGCGACCCCGACGCATAGCCGCGGTACTCGCTCCCGACGAAGTCGGGATGCCACTGCGTCTTCTCGATCTCTCCGGAAACGCAGGCGATCATGACGTCGCCACGCAGGCGCACGCCCGCGTCCCGCAACGCACGCACCGCCTCCATGTAGCAGGCCAGCGCACCCTTCATGTTCGAAATGCCAAGGCCGTAGACGCGGCCGTTCTGCACGAATCCTTCCGGTTGGAAGCCGCGGATGCCGGTCAGCCACGGCTCGTTCCCGGAGTAGGAGGTGTCCATGTGGCCGTTGAACATGAGCGACTTCCCCCCACCGACGCCCTCCCAGAGCCCGACGACGTTCGGGCGACCGGTTTCGACTTCCTGCCACTGCACCTGAAGCCCCATGTCGGCGAGCTCGTTCTGAATCCGTTCCCCCATCGCCTGCTCTTCGCCGGTCGGGCTCGGGACCGAAACGAGGTCCACCGCGAGAGCGACCAGGCGGTCGCCGTCGATCTCAACGGAAATGTGGCAGCACCTCCTTGCCGAACAGCTCGATCTGCTCGTGCCGGCGATCGCCCCAGAGCTCGAGCATCACGTGCGTGCACCCGGCCTCGCGGTATTCCTCGATCGCGGCGATGCAGTCGTCCGGAGTGCCGGCGATCGGCTTGCACTTGTCGAGGATCTCGTCTGTCACCTTCGCCTTCGCAGCCAGCCGTCCGCCCTGTTCCATCGCCTCGGCGACGGGTCGGATCTCGTCCTGGGTTAACCCGGCAAGGTCGAGCAGGGTGTCTGCCGCTCCCTTGATGTTCTGCACCTTGTTCGCGAGATACATGCCGGCGATCTCCCGCGCGCCGTCGCGGCCGGCGGCGCGATCGGTCGCATGGATCGACGCGACAACGGTGCAGCCGATATCGATGTCCGCAGCGACGTTCTCGCGCGTGTAGCGAACGAAGTCCGGGGTTGTGATCGACGGCGTCAGGCAACCGTCCGCAATCTCACCGGCGAGCGCCTGCATCTTCGGCGCAGTGGCGGCGACGTACACGGGCGGCACCACACGGGGGGTCACCGCATCGTCCTGCAGGCCCGGGACGTCAGCGCTCCACGTGTCGCCCTCGTAGACGAACGGCTGGCCACCGAGGACACCGCGGACGATCTCGACGGCGTCACGCATCGGACCAAGGGTTCGCTTGCCGTTTATCCGCGCGTTGTTCAGGAAGATCTTCGACGTCCCGAAGCCGAGCAGGAACCTGCCCGGCCCTGCAGCCTCCTGCACGACACGCGCATCCATCGCGACCTGCACCGGGTGGCGCGTGAACGGCGAGATGATCCCCCAGCCGACGGTCAGGCGCGCAGTCGCATTCGCGATCAGGCCCGAAACGACGGTGGACGAGCGAGCCTCCATCCCGTGCTTGCGCCACCAGGGGTAGGCCTCGGCGAGCCAGATCGTGTCCATGCCGGCCCGGTCCATGACGCGCGCCGACTCGAGCATCTCTTCGAGCGGCTCCATCGTCAGTTGCATCACCCCGATGCGGAAGGGCTGCGCCATCAGGACGATCTTCTCACGCGGACAGCTCCTTGAAGTAGAAGGCACCAGGCCAGAGCGTCCCGTCAGGACGTCGAGAATAGTTCGGCATCGTGCCCATCTTCGTGTAGCCGATCGCCTCGTAGAATGCACACGCATCCGTGCCGTCATGTGTCGTCAGCCACAACAGTGTGACGCCGCTTTGCCGAGCCGCGGCCTCCACGGCGGCCATCAACTGGCGCCCGAGGCCACCGCCGCGCGCTTGCGCGGCGACCCCGACGCGCTGGACCTCGGCTCGATGGTCGGCATTCGTGGCACCGCTGAAGACGAGCTGCGCCATCCCGAGGATCTCTTCGTCCTCCTCGGCCACGAACAGCAAGCGGTCGCGATCATCCAGCGTGGCGACGACTTCACGGTAAGAGCGTTCGAGCACACCCCGGCCCATCGAGTCGAGCGCCCCGAGGGCCATCCCGGACCGCAGAGCGTCCTGATGCACCTTCGCAAGGCTTGCGCAAATCTCGTCTGCCTCCGACGGCGTGACGCGGCGAACGCGGAACAGCTGGTCGGCTACCCTGCTTTCGCCTCCTGCACCTGCTTGTCCAGCGCGCCGAGTACCTGCGACACCTGCTGGTTGACGATCGGCTGCAGCACTCGCTGGCCCATCGAGGCGACGGGACCGAGCAGATGCACGTCGGCCTCCCACTTCATATTGGTCGTCCCATTCGCGGCCTCGCTGAGATTGAACGAGGTGTCCATGTTCAACACCGCGCCAACGCCGTTGCCCTTTGCGTGCAGCTTGGCGAACTCGGGCTCGCGTTCCTCCATCTTCTCGAAGTCGATCGACATGCGCAGCCCACCGAGGCCGAGCGGAATCTTCACGTGCGCTCGCCAGTGCCTGTCGTCCTGGATGTCGAACGACTCGACGCCGGGCATCGTCTTGGCCATCTGCGCCGGGTCGTTCAAGACCTCCCACACGGTGGCCCTGGGAGCCTCGAACTGTCTTTCGCCGCTGACTTTCATCGGCTCTCCACGCTCACCAGCTTGCGCGTGTCCTCGGGCTTCTGCAGGAGGTCCCACACGCCCTCGTAGGGGTTGCAGCTCCGCCAGACGATCGGGCCTTCGCCACGGCGGCCGAGTGCGTTCTGCAGTGCTGCACAGACCGCGTGGATCCCGGCCCCGCCGCCCTCGCCCATGCCCTTCGCGCCGAGCGGCGTGAACGGGGACGCCGACTCGATGAAGCCGTTCTTCATCGGCGGCATGTCGAGCGCATGCGGCACGTGATAGTCGTAGAAGTTGGGCGTGAGCAGGTTCCCCTCCTCGTCGTAGGTGAAGATCTCGTGCGTCGCCGCTCCGAGCGCCTGTGCCGTGGCACCATGCACCTGTCCCTCGACGATCTGAGGATGGATGCGGTTGCCGCAGTCGTCCACCGCCGCGTAGTCGACGATCTCGTACACCCCCGTTTCCGGGTCGATCTCGACCGCGCAGGCGTGGATCTGCGTGGCATAGGTGAGCGTGAGGTTGCCGAACTTGCGCTCGAGATCGGGTTTCTCGAACTGGGGCCGATAGACATACCGCACGTTGAGCGTGACGTCGAGGTCGGCCGGCAGCCCGGCGTTGTTCGCGTTCAAGATCGCTCCGAGGGCCATGAAGGGCAGCGCAGCTTCGGGGTTCCCCTGGATCCGTGCCTGGCTTTCAACGAGCTCGATGTCGTCCGGAGAACAGCCGAAGACCGCAGCGGCGAGTTGTTTCATCTCGCCTGCGAGCTTGTCGGCGGCACCCTTCACCGCGCCCAGGCCCGTGACGGCGAACTGTGACGCGTACGTCCCGGAGAACCCGGCAGTCGAGTTCCAGTAGGTGTCGTGGCCGGCGCGGACATTGACGTCGTCGGGTGTGCAACCGAGGATCTCGGCGACGACTTGCGCCGACGTGGTCTCGTGTCCCTGCCCCTGCGGCACCGTGCCGAGCGTCACCACCACCTCGCCGAAGATGTCCAGCTTCACGGTCGCGACTTCGTTGTTCCCGGAGAACTGCAGCTCGGGGTTGATGATCATCGACTGGCCGAAGTTGTTCGTGCCCGAGTCGAGCGTGGAGCCGATGCCGATGCCGAAGCGCTTGCCGCGCGACTCGGCGTCGCTTCGTTTTTCCTCGAGGGAGTCGTAGCCAATCAGGTCGAGCGCGATGTCGAGGCAACGCGCGTAGTCGCCCGAGTCGTAGACGCACCCGTTCGGCGTTTCATACGGGAACTCCTCATGTTTGACGTAGTTCTTCTTCCGCACCTCGATCGGGTCGAGGCCGAGCTCGCCCGCCACGATGTCGACGATGCGCTCGGTCAGCCAGAGATGCTGCATCCGCGAGTAGCCACGGTTCGGCGCCACCGGCGACTTGTTCGTGCAGACCTGCGTGAAGTCGACGCGAATGTTCCGCCAGCGGTAGCAGCCGGGCGTCACCTGCGCCCAGATGATGCAGCCGAGCGGCTCGTAGCGCGGAAATGCCCCGCAGTCGTCGATCGCGCGAACGGAGAAGCCGAGCATCGTCCCGTCCGCCTTCACGGGGACGGTGATGTCGAGGAACGTGCGCTCGTTCCCATGTGTGTTCGCCGTGTGCTGATCGGTCCGCCACTCCGTCCACTGCACGGGCCTGTTGAGCTTGCGGGCGAGAAGGCAACACGCGGTGTACTGAGGATGCAGCGTGATCTTGTTGCCGAAGCCGCCGCCGATGTCCTGGCTCACGAACCGCAGCTTGTCGATCCCGACCCGGAGCGCCGGCGCCATCCAGATCGCGCCCACCCCCGGCATCTGGTGGTTCCCGTGGATCGTCCATTGACCGGTGCCGCGGTTGAACTCGACGAGGCAGCCGGAGCACTCGAGAGGCGTCGACGAGAAGCGGTCGAAATGAAGCCGCTCGATGCGGACCACATGGTCGGCGTCCGCGAGGGCAGCGTCGAAGTCGCCCCAGTCGAACACGCCTGACCAGACGGTGTTCGAGCCAGCGTCATCGTGCAAGACGACCTCGTCCTTGACCGACTCCTCGGCGTCGAGGACGTGCGGCAGAGGCTCGTAGTCGACCTCGACGAGCTCGGCAGCGTCGCGCGCCAACTCGCGAGTGCGCGCCACGACGGCGGCGACGGGATCGCCCACGTGACGGACGCGGCCCACCGCGAGGGCATAGTCCTTGATGTTCGCGCCTGGTGGTGTCGAGAGCTCGAAGAAGGGGTCCGTGAGGATCGCGACCTCGTCGCCCGTGAGCGTTCCGTAGACGCCGTCCAGCTCGAGCGCCTTGGCGACGTCGACGGACCTGATGCGTGCGTGCGCGTACGGCGAGCGGACGAAGTGGACGTAACCCATCTCATGACGCTTGACGTCGTCGAAGAAGACACCCTCGCCCTGGACGAGTCGCTTGTCTTCCTTGCGCGGGACACTCTGGCCGATGAAACCGGGCTTGACGTCACCTTCCTCGACGACGAGCGGCCGTTCCGGAGTAACTGTCGTCTCGGTCATTGCGCGGCCGCCCTGATTGCCTCGACGATGTTGACGTAGCCCGTACAGCGGCAGATGTTTCCCTGGATGCCCTTGCGGATCTCATCCTCGGTGGGGCTCTTGTTCTGGCGCAGCAGCGCGGTGGCGCTCATCAGCATCCCGGGCGTGCAGTAGCCGCACTGAAGCGCATGGTGGTCCGAGAACGCCTGCTGGAGCCCGTTCAGCTCGCCGTCCCGCGCCAGACCTTCCACTGTCTCGATCTTCGCTCCGTCCGCCTGGACGGCAAGCATCATGCAGCTCTTCACGAGCGTGCCGTCGAGGAGCACGGAGCAGGCGCCGCAGTTTCCCGTGTCACAGCCGATGTGACTGCCGGTCAGATCGAGATCGTCGCGGATGAAGTGGATCAGCAGTCGTCGGGCGTCGACCTCGCGCTCGAACTGCTCGCCGTTCACGTCGACGGTGATCGTTTTGCGGGAGACGGCGTCCAATTATTTCCTTCCTGCGGCCTGGGCGACCGCGCGTAGCGCGAGAACGTCCGCGAGGTGGCGGCGGTAATCCGCCGAGGCATGCACGTCCCAGGGTGGGTCCAGGTTTGCGCCATGCACTGCCGTGCGCACGGCGTCATCGTCCGTCGAGCCGGGTTCGAGGAGAACTGGGACGGAGTCGACGCAACCGATCGCGAGGCGTAGCGCGCCACCGTCCAGCGAAGCGGCGACGTTGACGATGCACGTCCCGTCCTTTCCAATGGGAACCGAGGCGAAGCCGTCGCCCTTTCCCGGCGGAACGGAGATCTTCGTCAACAACTCACCCGGCCCGACCGCCGTCATGTAAACGCCGAGGAAGAACTCTGCAGCGGAGACGGAGCGCTCGCCGCCCGGTGCGATGATCGTCATGGTCGCGCCGATCGCGACGAGGAGCGGCGGCAGATGGTTCGTCGGGTCGTTCGAGCAGACATTCCCACCAAGCGTCCCGCGATTGCGGACCTGGACGTCCGCGATCTGGTTGCAGACCTCGCCCAGGATCGGGCGTGCACGCGCCTCCGCCGAGTCGATGACATCGGTGTACGTCGTCATCGCGCCGAGCTCGAGCGTCCCGTCGGAGCCGAGCTCGATACCGCGCAATTCACCGATGTCGGCCAGGTCGACGAGAACGTCCGGTGACGCGGCACGCGCCTTCATGACGTTGATCAGAGTCTGACCGCCGGCGAGTGCACGAGCACCGTCGTTGGCGCCGAGAAGGCGCAGGGCTTCCTGAACGCTCGCGGGACGAGCGTACTCAACCTCCCTCAGGAGCATGCGCTATTCAGTTCAGAAACCCCTGCTCAGGTCAAGAATCAACCGAAGCATGCCTTGCCGCAATCGGCACAGAGAGAGGAGGGACACGCGCAGTGCAGGGCGCGCTTTTTCGGCGGCCAAGCTCCCCAGGTTGGACTCGAACCAACAACCCTCCGGTTAACAGCCGGATGCTCTGCCAATTGAGCTACTGGGGAAAGCAGGGGGCTAGTTTAGCCGTTGAAGTCTCGACTCGACCTCGCTCAGATAAGCGGGATCGCGCGCCTTGGCACGTGCTCGCAACGTTG